>Ga0209723_1002523_pt1 | contig 24327 bp, 20 predicted proteins | sample BiotimSIPDNA_2_FD_185750 | JGI IMG/M metagenome (GOLD analysis project Ga0209723, IMG submission 185750) | Anaerobic biogas reactor microbial communites from Washington, USA - Biogas_R2 time_0 SIP DNA (SPAdes) (version 2) | ecosystem: Engineered > Bioreactor > Anaerobic > Unclassified | place...
ACTATAATGTACCATTGCAAGAAACGGCCTTACATAGAGTCGCTCCAAATTTAGCAGAAATCTAAATCGGAGCACCATATTCGTTAGCTTGAAAAATTAATCGGTTACTCTGATGTGGGGAATGCACCACAACGGGAGTCTGTGTAAAAACCTGTTTCAAAAAAATAAAGTATGCATTATTCTTATTTTAAGAACGTTTCACATTCTTAATTTTTTGGTGTAGCTAACCGTAGATTTTTACCGCATTCGTTTTTTAAATAGCCAAAAAGGCTTAAAATGGCCATGTCTAGTAAGTGTAAATGGAGCAAATAACACTCTTTCAGTGCTTTAATAAGATGTGATGCTCCAAGGATTGATACACACCTGCTTAGGTTGTACCCGATAAACATCAGACCAACCTCACCGGGCACTTTATCCTTGCATCCTGACATTGGTGTGTGTAAATCCCCGTGTGCTTTGCTGCATTCCTGGGGACAGAACCATTCCTTGTATCCACACATCAATTGCATTGTTACTGCTGCAGGATACAGTCTAAAAGGACAGTAGAAGCATATTGGTCAGGAAAAATACCTATTCCCTGTTTATCAGCTCAGTAAAAACCTTCAGGGGAAAATTCCTGGACAGCCTCGAAAGGAAACTTCGAAAAATGGACATGCCCAATGCTTTTGAAACGCAGATCGAAAAGGCAAACACTAACCCATGGGTAGTTTTCAGCGAAGCATGCATGGCCGGGGCTGAACATGTTATACGTTATCTGGGGCTATACACACATCGGGTGGCTATCAGTAATCAACGGTTCCAGAAAATCGACAAAATACATATTACTTTCATTGCAAAAGATTACCGCGACAGAGCTGTAAAAAAGCCTGTTACCCTCGATGGCATTGAATTCCTGCGCCGGTTTACGATGCATATCCTGCCAAAAAGATTTGTAAAGATCCGTCGTTATGGAATTTATAACCATACGGTTAAACGTAATATGTCTTTACACTTTACATCTGAGAAAAAAATCAGTAATGCGAAAGAAAAAAGTATCCCACCAGAGACAAAACAGAAACGTTTCGAACGCCTGACGGGTTTTAATCTTAACCTCTGTCAGGAATGTAAAACCGGTAGAATGATTACTGTCAGGGAATTGCCACGTATACGATCACCTGGTTTGTCTTTTCTTTCTTTCTTTTCAAAATACTAATTCCTGATCATCAGTACGTTTTGCGCTCCTGCAGCAAGCGGGAAAGGTATGTCCTATCGTGGATAAAATGAGATCAGAAGAGATCTTTTTAACAACCTTCCTGTATTTTCCTGTCGCCAATAAGCATAAATACCTGCAAAATGTCAAAGAACCCTGGTGAAAAAATATCAATTAAATCATAAAAAAACTTTCAGTAAGTGCATAGGTCCTGGCACGGCTGATGTAGTTCAACACAGACTCATTGCTGGGTCTTGCAGACCGCTCAGAGTCCTATTTATTGGCAATAGTTGATTTATTTTATTTTCAAATCGTTGGGATTCTGGTTACAATCCCAGATTGAATGGATTAATATCTTATCTGGAAAATTCTCGTAAAAGACTATATACGATTTGATTATAAGGCCACGAACAGACTCAAAATCTGACTTGTGCCCAATATCCGGATGCTTTTCTAGTAGTTTTACTGCTCTGGAAATTTGAGCATATAGTTTCACCGAATAGGACTTACTTCCATTTCTTTCAGTGTAGAATTGAAGAATATTTGATAGCTTTATTTGGGCTTTTCTAGACCAGACTATCTTGCGTTTAGCCATGCCTTGATTTCTTTGTCTAGCAGTGCGTTATCAATTACCAGCCCTTTTTTAACATCTTCTCGAGAAGCAATTATTTCATCTCGTTGTTCAGCTGTCAGATTTAATATTCCCTCATTTAACTTTGAATCTAGAATGGTTTTCAAAGCCTTCAGGAAATTGGCATCCTCAATTTCTGATATTCTATGGATGAGTTGTTTCTTTAATTCAATTGTTGTCATGACGATACATGCTTTTTACAAAGATAATCAATATTGTTCTTATACCAGATTGCCTACAATTACTGCCAACGGGAGTCTGTGTAAAAACCTGTTTCAAAAAAATAAAGTATGCATTATTCTTATTTTAAGAACATTTCACATTCTTAATTTTTTGGTGTAGCTAACCGTAGATTTTTATCGCATTCGTTTTTTAAATAGCCAAAAAGGCTTAAAATGGCCATGTCTAGTAAGTGTAAATGGAGCAAATAACACTCTTTCAGTGCTTTAATAAGATGTGATGCTCCAAGGATTGATACACACCTGCTTAGGTTGTACCCGATAAACATCAGACCAACCTCACCGGGCACTTTATCCTTGCATCCTGACATTGGTGTGTGTAAATCCCCGTGTGCTTTGCTGCATTCCTGGGGACAGAACCATTCCTTGTATCCACACATCAATTGCATTGTTACTGCTGCAGGATACAGTCTAAAAGGACAGTAGAAGCATATTGGTCAGGAAAAATACCTATTCCCTGTTTATCAGCTCAGTAAAAACCTTCAGGGGAAAATTCCTGGACAGCCTCGAAAGGAAACTTCGAAAAATGGACATGCCCAATGCTTTTGAAACGCAGATCGAAAAGGCAAACACTAACCCATGGGTAGTTTTCAGCGAAGCATGCATGGCCGGGGCTGAACATGTTATACGTTATCTGGGGCTATACACACATCGGGTGGCTATCAGTAATCAACGGTTCCAGAAAATCGACAAAATACATATTACTTTCATTGCAAAAGATTACCGCGACAGAGCTGTAAAAAAGCCTGTTACCCTCGATGGCATTGAATTCCTGCGCCGGTTTACGATGCATATCCTGCCAAAAAGATTTGTAAAGATCCGTCGTTATGGAATTTATAACCATACGGTTAAACGTAATATGTCTTTACACTTTACATCTGAGAAAAAAATCAGTAATGCGAAAGAAAAAAGTATCCCACCAGAGACAAAACAGAAACGTTTCGAACGCCTGACGGGTTTTAATCTTAACCTCTGTCAGGAATGTAAAACCGGTAGAATGATTACTGTCAGGGAATTGCCACGTATACGATCACCTGGTTTGTCTTTTCTTTCTTTCTTTTCAAAATACTAATTCCTGATCATCAGTACGTTTTGCGCTCCTGCAGCAAGCGGGAAAGGTATGTCCTATCGTGGATAAAATGAGATCAGAAGAGATCTTTTTAACAACCTTCCTGTATTTTCCTGTCGCCAATAAGCATAAATACCTGCAAAATGTCAAAGAACCCTGGTGAAAAAATATCAATTAAATCATAAAAAAACTTTCAGTAAGTGCATAGGTCCTGGCACGGCTGATGTAGTTCAACACAGACTCATTGCTGGGTCTTGCAGACCGCTCAGAGTCCTATTTATTGTGGCCTGGCTATATTTTTCCTCCGTTGTCAGGAAACCGCTAATTGATTTCCGTCTTCTATTTCAATTTGGAATTTAACCGTTGCTTTCAGAGCCTTAAAAACTTTCAAGATAGTTGAAACGGTTGCGCTACTCGCTCCATTTTCCAACTTAGAAATCTGTGCTTTTTGAACTCCAATTAATTTCCCCAATTCTTCTTGTGTCATTTTTTTTTCTTTTCTAATCTGCTTCAGCTTCTCTCCCAATAATTCCATGCTGAGTTCAAATTCATATTGCTCTCTTTCAGGTGTGCCTCGTTCTCCGAAGTATTTGTCCTCCAGCTCTCCTAAAGTCTTATATTTTCTTGTTTCCATTTTTTTTATTTTGATTTATTCATTTTATCTCTTTTCTTTTCTTCGAAATACTCCCTCTTTATCTGCTCAGCTTTTTGTATTTCTGCAAGAGGTGTCTTATTGGTCTTTTTTATAAGTCCATGAGTAGCAACAACCAAAGTCATTTTATCTTCTTCTGTGTCCCAAAATGCAAAGAGTCGATAAAATTTACCGCTATCGTCAACTCTAAATTCAAATATTCCGTCACTACTTTTCAATTTAGTAAACCATAGTCCGAATAATCGTTCTTTGGTCTTACGCATAGCTTGAAACAATTTCTTTTTAGGATTAATTTCAAGTGAGTTGGTGAATTCTTCTGTTTGTTTAAGTAATATTACTTCAATGGGTTTTTCCATATTTGTCGATCACGGTTAGTTTCCAAATATAGAAACACTATTGACGAATTCAAAATATTTTCTGTTAAAAATGGAAATTTCTGGTTTTCTTAGCTTGGCCACAACGGTTACGTGTATGGTGTCGTTTGGCGATTTGAAGCACAAACCTGTCAAACCGTTACAAAGTTTATTTGGTGTAACACCCTTGAAATTAGCACTATCCGCCAAATGCACTATACACGATGTTGTGTGCCCGTGCTTTCTGTCCGCAGTCTGTCCGTGCGGCGGGGCAGCCATACTCTTTGGCAAGTTTTGGTTTGCGCTTTGGCTCATGCGACTTGCCAATGTGTATGGATGCGAAGGGTTGGCTTTCATTAGGTTAAGGCTGTTTTTAATTGTTTCACTAAATCAATTGTTGTTACTAATTCTGCTCTGAATGTTGGCTTATTTAAGTCATAGTGAACAAACGGATTCATTACCAATGTTCTTTGAGTTTCAATATTATTTCTTAATGCTTCAGAGACATATCTTCTTCCGTCTTGTTTGGTTTTATCCTTACAAGCACTCCAAAAGTCTTCTCCTGAAATCTTGCTTTGGTTTTTATCAAATTTTACTGCAATCTTTTTATCGTGGCAGAAGTTTTTCACCAACCTTTCAAATTCACTGCGGACGTAGGAAGCAGATGCCTTTAAATCTCCAACATTGTTCAAGTAATGCTCGGCTCTTTCAATAAAGTCGATTTTGTTGTGAAGTATCGGGATTTCATATCCGTTTTGATGCTCTTCTTTGATATAAAGTTCTGCATATTCCCAATTTGGTTTATTTTCAGACTTTACTAATTCATACCAGGATTTGTCATAGGTAGTCATGAAAATTTGGTAATCTGAAAATTTATCTTCAAGTATTTTTAGGAAAGGTAAACGGTTTGAAGTGTCAAGTCCAATAAAAACGTCATCCAATACGAGAAATTTATAACCATCCTGAATGTTGCTTAAAACAGCCCCCAAATAAATCGCAATCGATATAGCTGTTAAGCGTGCTTCATTTAAAAAGTGATGATGTTCCCGTAAATCTTCTTGGTCAAAGAAATCAACAATCAATTCAATGTTTTCATTTGCAAAGCCTTTTGTTCTGCCAATTGTGACATTATTAAAGTGAAGCTTGATTTTTACATTGTAATTAAAATAGTCGATTAATTCATTTGCTTTTGTTTCAACCTCCCTCAGCAGTTCTGTTAATCCTTCATTGAAATGCTCCAACAAACCGCCGGGCGCTTTTAATGCAGCATATTCAGTTGTCCTTTTGTCTCTAATATCTTTTTTTAATTTTTCCCAGTCGGTTTCAATGGTGTTGGTTGTTCTTGAATTGACAAAATCGGTTAACAAATCTTCAACAAGAAGTTTGAATACGTTGACTTTTTCTGTTTCAAGATAATGCGTTTTTAAGAGACTTTTATAATCGAGAAATCCCTTAATTTTATTGGCTTTGGATATAAATGCTTCGGTTTGACGATTATTCGTACTATCAAGTACATAAGGAAGATTTGAACGGGCATTCCCCTTATCACCTATTGTCATTCTAATGAAACCGGTATTTCTATCAGCTGCTTGGACAAAAACATTTTCAAAATCAACAACATTGATTTCTTTCACCGATGATTGAAAAAACAACTTAATGGCTTTGGCAATGGAACTTTTCCCACTACCGTTTTCGCCATACAACATGAGGTTTTTACCTGAATTGGTTAAATCAATTGCATGTTCGCCATACAGACCTTTAAAATGATTGACTTCTATTTTCTTTATCCGCTTCATTTCTCAAGGCTCTTTTTGATGATGGCAACTTCTTCCACGCTATCCATAAAAAACAGATTCTTGCGTACAGCCGATTCTTTATCGTAAAGTTTATTAAATACCTTGGTAATGATTTTAATTTTCTCTTCATCTCCCATCTTATCAGTTATCTCCGGCAAATCGTCCAGGTATTTTAAAATATTGCAGCCGGCTTGTTTGATTTCGTTTTCAAAATAGAGTTCGTACACCATGCCATCTATGAGTTGCTCGAAGTAGAAGCTCATTTTATCGGTGGGTTGGGATTTGAGGAAGAGGATGTAATCAACAATTATTTCAAATGATTTTGTTTTACTTGTGAGTATTAATGGCAATTCCTCAATAGTGGCTTTTTTTAATGTATAAGCACCACCGGCGGTCATTACCCCAATAAATTTGAAATAGTATTCCATTAAATTACTATTAAGTAATGCCAAAATGTACTTTAAAGAAATTTTCTTAGAAACAAGAAAAAATCCCCCACTTGTTAAGAAATGCTTTTCTTCATCAAATGTGAACCCCCATTTATCTGATGTTAACGCCCAAATAATTTTTTCTTTTTCAAAAAGTTTATAATATGCCGTATTATCCTGAATTTCAAACCACTTATAATCTCCGGGTTTTCTTCCAATCTGTTGAAGAGAATTTTTTCGTGGAGTTAGTTGCTCTTTAAATTTTAATAAAATTTTTTTTACTGGTTGATGTTGTTCCAAATCTATACCTCTGCGAGTGAATATTAGATTTAAGCCATTAAAATTGATTTTGTATTTTTTTATTTCTCGCCCTTTTAATAAAGGTTTTATTATTTCATCATTCAATTCATCGCTTTGCTCTTTATTGATAATAAATGCAGGGTCATAACCAGTAGTAACACCTCGTTTAATTTCAACACCATTAATATCTTTAATTTTTCGTCCAAGCTCCTCAACTCTATTTTTAATTTTTAATTCATTGTTTTCTAAAAAATTCCATTCTTTTTCATTAAAGAGGTTTTGTTTGAATTGTTTGCTTTCTTCAATACGTTTATTAAACTCTTTTCTCCACTCTTTTTCTTTGTAAAATTCAGAATAATTAAATTTTTGTTCTTGATTTGATTTTATATTTGAGATATTCATTACGGTACTTGAAACCAACACTTTTTCAAATATTTCAACTTGTTCAAAGTTTATAATAGCATTGATTCTATGCTTTAGAAGATATTTTCTTAGAAATTTTCCATAGCCTGTATTGAAGAATTTATTTGTTGAAATAAATGATAGATTACCATTATGATGAAGGATTTTTAGACCTTTTTCAAAAAAGTAAACACTCAAATCAGCAGAACCTGAATAAACATCGTATATTTTTTTCAAAATGAATGCAATGTGCTTCAGTTTTTTATGTTCTACATAAGGCGGATTCCCAATCACCACATCAAAACCACCTTTCTCCTTCCAAACCTCATGGAAAAAAAGTTTAAAATCGAAATCAATAGTGTACCCAACAATATCAGAAACAAACTGTAATTGCTCCTGTATCTTGGTATCAATTATTTTTTTTTGGTCCTGTTTCTTTTCTTTATCTGTAATATGAAAATATGCTGTTGTTAAATTTTCAATTTCAGTGGCTAATGCATCGTTAATTGCGGTGCCGTCAGGAATATTAATTAAGGAATTTCCCTGAACAATTTTGTATTCAAGGTTGGGTAATGGTTCAATAGTGTCTATCCGTTCTTCGTCCACTACCATTGAAAGCCATAAACGCAGTTTGGCAATTTCCACTGCTCCGGCATCAATATCCACACCATAAATAGAGTTTTGTATGGCGTTTGATTTAAAGCGGTATGCGCTGCGTTCATCGGCACTTTCTTTTTTCAAAAACGGGGTCAGCAATTTGCGGAGTTTTACAATTTCGTTCATGATTCCTACAGGAAACGCACCGGAACCAACTGCCGGGTCACAGATTTTTATGATTTTCAGTGCCTGGTCAATGGCATCGGCATGTTGCTTTATGCTGTCTGGTATTTTCTGGTTTTGGGCTGTATTTTTCAATTTTCCTTCAGCAACTGCAATGTCTTTATCAATAATGTGTTCCCCAAAATGAATAAATTTTTCGAGGTCAGTTTTAGGCACTGCACAAGCTTTATTCTCTGTAAGTAAACCTAACTGTCCTTTTTTGCCTTCATTTCCAAAAATTTCAGATTGTTTATCACCAAGTTTATTGTAGGATACCGTTCGGTTTAATTCTGTTTCGAGAAAATAAAGCAAACTTTGCTGTGCCATGTAATGCACAATTTCGCGAGGCGTATAAAATGCACCTTTGCTTTTCCGCTCAGTTACTTCAAGCATACGTTCAAATACTTTCCCAAGCATTTCCGGGTCAATAGCAACTTCAGTTTCAAGCGGTTCATCTTCTTTTACCGTAAAATTGTACAGGTCGAAAACATCAAGTACTCCGGTTCCTTCTTCATCGCTTTTTCGGTCTGAGAAAATTTTATTCGGTATAACAATATCGGTTTTTTGCCAGTCGTAAAATTCAATGGGGTCGAATAAACCTCCATTTAAAAACGGAATGCGTGTTTTAAAACGTTCGTAGTAATCGGTCACCCGTTTTTTGCTCAGGGCATCGTAAAACAGGTATTCAAGGTAATCGTTAAAAAAGTTTTCTCCTTTCTTCATTTTATTAAATAAACTTCGTAAAAAGTTTTTATCACCTTCACCATATTTTTCTTTTTCTTCAAGCCCCAACCAGCCTTTCTTCTGTAAGAAATACAGAAACACGATTTGCCCGAGCAGTTTTTTGGAGAAATTCAGAATACTGATTTCCTTGCTTTCGAACTCATCCTTAACAGTTTTATCTCGTTTTACAACATTTTCAATTTCATCTACCAGGTTAAACAACAGGGCTTTGTATTTTTCGTAGAATTCGTCTGAAACAGCTTCAATGCTAAAGGCATCTTCAATATCTGAAAGGTAAGGTGTGTGGTCGTTTTTCAGTAAATCAATTAACTGGCGTTGTGCGGTGTGGCTATTGCCGGATTCTCCCACCAAAAATGATGAACGTTTAGCAGGGGTCAGTTCATCTTTTTTCTTTTCAAGGCTGTACTGCATTTTAATAAAAGAGAAGCGCCATTCGCTTGATTTCTCGGTTGTAAATGCAACCAATGCAGCATCTTTACCTTTATCGTTCAGATACCATCGTACAAAATTTCGTTGTGTACTGCGGGCATAGTCGATAGAATGGTCACGTTTGAGTTTTATAATTAAAACATCAATCAGATTGCCTTCTTCATCTTCGTATTTGCCCAAACGTTCGTATGAAGCAATAAAATCCTCAAAAGCTTTCGGAATGTTATAACCGGAACGTAGGAACTCAGCCGGGTGCAAATTTTTCAGCAGGTTGCGTATAAAATAACTGAATTTATCTTTATCGAAAGGGTTTTCGAAAACTTCGGTGATGATATTTTTGGCTTCGTATAGTTTCATATTGTGCAACTACTTTATTAAATACTCAGATAGAATTACTTCTTTTGGAATACTCATTGATACGTCTTTTGCAGATGCAGTGTGATTGAAAAATTGTTCAGGTAAGTTCCGTTTAACGGCTGCAAGAATTTTCATTGGATTGGTTTCATCTTTTATTTCTGTAAAAATACGTTTTGCAACTGTTTTTGGCATTCCTCCTTCATCAAGAATATCCCTCACTTTTGCGAGATATTCATCATCTGTATCAGTGAAACCATTATAGCGTTTAATTTCTTTTGCATTCAGGATTTTCCTGATTCTTGTTGCATTATCCCTACCACCTTTTTTGGTGCTTTCTTCCACTTCTTCTTTCTCAAACAAATCAATTTCAATCTGGGCTTTATTGCTATTGAGAAGTTCGTGAAAATCGTTATGAATTTTTTGTCCCGGTGTTTTTTCAGAAGCTTCAAAAAGCTTTGCAGTAGTCAAAAAATCGAGTTCGGTATTTTGTGATTCACTTGCCAGGTAAAACTTTTCCAGTTTCCCTTTTCGAAAATAGGTAACCAAAGCATTTTCATCCAGCTTATAAGAAACATTAGCTTTTCTCGCAACTCTGGCTTTACGGGGCAAATTTTTAATCTGAGCAAATAATTCCCTGTCGTTATCTCTGATATCTTCAATAACCCGTAAATATTTCAATTCGCTTTCTTCTCCGTCCTCATCTCCGATGATAAACTCTTTAGAAGTCAATTTATTGAAAAGTTCAAATGATTTTACTTCCTCTCCGTCTGTAAGCAGTTTTGCATCATTCCCAAGCATTTCAATAAAATAATTGATTTTAGAAATGGCTGCTTCTTTTAATTTAATAATGTCGTTTGCTTCTTCAGTTGGAAAAAAATTGTAGGTGTAAATCTTGTTGAATGGTGTGTCCACCCGGTTAATCCTGCCCACACGCTGAATCATCCGGGTTGGGTTCCACGGAATATCATAATTGATAACCACATTGGAACGGTGTAGGTTAATCCCTTCTGACAAAACTTCTGTTGTTACAATTATCCGGTAATCGTCTTTTGGATTTCTTGCTTTAGCATCGAAATTCGAGATAACGGTTTTTAAGTCTTTTTCAGAAGAACCTCCATGATAAATCAACACTTTATCGTTAAGCCTGGTTTTAAGATTTTCAGAAAGGTATTCGGCAGTTTCTTTTGATTCAGTAAATATGATGAGTTTACTTTTTTGTAAAACTTTTTGTTCTTTGATTTTTTCAGTAAAGCTATCCAGTTTAGGGTCGTAGTTGATATTTTTCCAAAGTCCTTCAACGATTTTCAGCGTTTTTAAATCTGATTCAATATCTGATTTTAACTGAGGAGTAAAATCGTTTTTACCATATTCTTCTGCTTTCTCATTATCAATAAGTTTTTGAATAGAATCGTAATTTTCTGCCAAAAAGAAATCCATAATTTTTTGCCAGTGCTTTTTGCTTACATAAACTTTTCCTTTGTTGTACGCTGCAAGAAAATCCTCATACGATTTGATAAAACGTGCAAGTGTGTTTTTAAAAGCAAAAAAGCTGCTTTCCAATCGTTTGATAAGCAATATTTTCATAAAACCACCCATGTTGCGCTGACTGGTTTTCTCAAAATCTGATAGCTCTTCTTTTAAATAAAGCAATGGAGTATATCTTGAATACTTGAATTGCTGTTCATCTGTGATTAAAGCAATTGTTTTGATGAAGATATTATTTAATTTTGCGTCAAGTTTATAAAAAATAGGTTCCGGTGGATTTACAACAGGGAATTTCAATCCTTGATTTTTAAGGTCATCTTTAAAATAAGTATCAATTTCTTTTCTGGTTCTGCGAACCATAATGTGTTTTAATACTTTATCCCGAATTTGAATTGCATTATCTTTCACAATATCCATGTATGCATCGTAATCGTCTTTTCTATCCAGGTCTTTCAATCTACGTTGAAGTGAACCAAAAAAGTTTTCAAGGTTTTTGATTCCGGGAATTGTACTATTCTTACCTTTTTGAAATAGCTTAATTTGTGAAAGAATGTCTAAGGGAGAATTGTTTAAGGGAGTTGCGGTAATTAAAACAACCTTTTTACCCCGACATATGGCAGAAAGATTTTCGTAGCTTACGTTATTTTCATTTCTGAATTTATGTGCTTCATCAATAAAAACATTGTCATAACGTTCGGTTCCTCGCTCAATTATTTTTTCAAGTTTCCCGATGGATTCAAATTCAGCAGCAATTTTGAAATCGTGAAATACGTTTAACCATGAGTTGGGATTGTCTTTTGTTAGCAGAGCTGGAGAAGCAATCACCAAATTTCTTCCGGGCAATTGGTTTGCCAATAATGTTGCCATAAAAGTTTTCCCCAAACCCACAACATCTGCCAAAAATACACCACCGTACTCATCAATAATCTTTTTTGCGTTTGTAACAGCTTGCTCCTGGTACTTTAATTTCATGAATCCTTCAGGAAGGTTCTGATAAAACAGATTCGGGTCAAGGCTTAAATCAGTTTTAAAATATTCATATAAAAGTTTTAGGTAAATCTGGTATGGCGTAATACTCTCGTTTAAATGGGTTTTCGTTTGCACCGTATCGACATAATAATCAGAAATATCGACAGCTTGTTCCCAAAGTAATTCAAATTTTTCCAAAGCAAATTTTACATCCTGACTATTTTTTAACTGAACGTTAAATTCATAATTGGCAACCAAACCGGATTCAGAAAAGTTACTCGAACCAGTGATTACGTTTCCAAAATCTCTGTCATCTTTGAAATAGCGACTTATGTATACTTTAGCGTGGAGGTCATGGCTTGGGTGTGCTTTAATTTCAATTTTTCCGGATTTTAAGTATTCGATGAACTTGTGGATTCCTTCCTCGACTTCCTGAGTGTCTTCACTTTTTTCAATTTCATCAATTACTTTTTTACCAATTATTTCTTTTGTTTTGGTATGAGTTTCAAAATCAAGTTTTCCCTGTGTTTTGCTTGTTTCAATTATTTGAAAAGACTTTTTGTCAATATTAAGTCCAACCAGTATCCTGATTTTTTCAATTTTCTCAAATGATTTGTAAAGTTGGTGAAATCCACTTATTCTAAAATAGCCAACAAGAATATCAAAAAATTCAACTGTCTTTAGAACAGATTTGAACCTGTCAAGAATTGAATCTTCCGAATCGTTCGTAAAGAATGTTAAATCAGTGTATTTAGTTTCTATATCCATTAAAATTTTTCTGTTTCATTAAATTACCAAAAATAACTTTTTTCGGAGCGTTGGCAAAGAAATAGCTCTTTTGGTTTTTTAGGGTTGGTTCAGTGCGTTGGCAAAAAACCAAATGTGCTATTTGTGGGTGGGCATATCTTGTCATTTAACATTCATTATCTGTTTCTGGTTTCGGTCTTTTTAGCATGGCACACAACCTATTATATAGTTGATAAAACTACCTATAAATCTCAGGTTTTGTCAGATATAACAATGTTTTCATTTTACAACTCCAAGTTCCCATCTGATTAATTACGGGGATTTGGACCCTACTTACGGGTATAAATTTCAACTATATTTACAGCTTCGCCTCGTCAGTCACATAAACCACTGACAAGTAAAACACTCCCCGATACTGTTTAATATGTTTCAGGGTATATTTGTTACCCGAAAACTGCAATTATTTTTATACTGCCAATATCTTTATCCGGAGAATACCTCTCATTAACCTTTCTCTTAATATCATAATCATATTCACACTTGCCATAATCTCACTATTAATATACTGATATAAAGTATTTTAATAAGCATATAACAAGTATCCTGTTTCTCAATGGAACTACAAGTTAAATAATTTCAGGGAAATTGGTAACTTATTTTTCTATAATTTATTTAATATCATGATATTACTGTTGTTATGCTAAAGTTAATTATCATCTCTGATAAACAAGCTATTGAAGAAAAAAGAGTCTTTGTAGATTATCTTCCCAAAATCCCAGGCTTATCTGTTGAGAAATTAACAGACTGTCTATTAATTAGTTAAGGCACTGCACAATAATGACAAATGCCCTATATGCCTGTATTAATGCATTTTAAACCACGTTGCTAATAAGTGACAAGTACTTCCAAAGTAGAGATCATGGCTCTACGGGCTTAAAAATAAACTTAAACAGGATTGCGGCGGCTTGTATGCGATTGATTACCTGAATGATATGGTATGTAGAGATTTGGGGTGCTAATTTGTATACATTACATCCACCAGGTTGAAACTGTGTCAGGGGAAATCAGAAGTTGTAAGTAACTAGTCAACTATTTGCATTGTATATGTGACTTATGATCCTGCCCTTGTCTACGTGGATAAACCAGTCTATTTCAGTGACAATATAGGCATCAGGAGGGTAATAAGGGAAATCCTTACATATTACAGGCTCGCCAAGTGGTATCCTTAATTCTCCTGAATACCATTCTGCTTTTATCTTCCCTTGTATGTCCGGGAATACATAATCCAATCCGGCATCACCATCCGGCGCCCGGAATATAATGTCAATAAGGTACAGATAGTTTCCAATGATCTCCCATTTAGCTATATAACCTCTGTAACATGAGGTTGTTGGCCATGTCATGGGTGGTTTGGGATTATCTTCCGACCAGTAATATTCCAAAGGATTACTAAATAAAGTGTACATACGATTATCTATGATTATTTTATCTCCTCTTTGAACTGTCATATCGTTTTGATTTTTTCAAATGAACTAAGCATTTGGCAGGAACGGATCAAGCTTAAATCTCTCAAAATTCTGCTCATCGCCTTTATTAAAGTATTCTCTTATAAATACATGATCTACAATGTAGTAATCAGGTTTATGGTTAAGCTGATATTCATATTCATCTTTCCATATCGCTGTTTTTAACCCGGGATAAGAATTAATTGTAGCTCTTTCATCTCCCAGATTAACACTTAGTAGTCCGCCTGAATGCTTAATAATTTCATGAGCTGCAACAAATATCCTGTCACACTCACCGAAAATAAGAATTTCCTGTTTGGGGAACTGGCCGAATACTTCAATTAGTTGCTGCTTCTCATAGTCAGTATATGTCGATTTTATATGCCATTCAAGCTCAATAGAGAACCAACAGGTATTTTCAATTACTTTATTCTGGTATTGCCTCAGGATCCACCTGTATGAATCATCCAGTCGTTCTGCCCTTAATATACCAATACATGCACAATTCATAGTTATAAATATATTACTTAATTATTAGTGATACTTGTTTGTTGAAAAATAAAAACCATATCCAGGTTTCTTTTCATAACCCGGGAAATGGCTTTAGCACGGTTCGTTTTCAATGGTTCTTGAGATTTTATAGTTGAGCTGAATTAAATATTACTTTCCTATTGCCCTCAGCTAAATTATTATTAAATTGCTATTGTTTGTTGGTCAAATCACTTTGATAAATTCCACAATATGTATGGCGGCGGTACCCACACGAATGGCCTTATCTTCCGGTTGAATTCCGGAACTTCATGGAAATTTAACGGTTTTGTATACAAAAGAACAGATTTCGGGTACAGTACCCTGTAAAAAAATATTTTAAACCTTGACTATGAAAAAACCCATTTAAAACTAATCTTATGAGAAAGAAATTATTTGTTATTACAGGAATAATTTTCCTGTTGGCAGGTTCATTGAATGCCACAAAACCATTAAAAGATTACAGTTTCATCCGTGGAGTCTGCCACTCTTTAAGAACCGACCAGGAAACGCTGGAGAGGGATTTGGGATTTATGAACCGGCTTCAGTTAAACAGTACTCGTGTCTGGTTTAGTCAATGGGCTTATGAGCGTAATCCTGAGGAATATATTAAAAGGGTAGTCAATTACGTCCGCACATGTAATAAATACGGAGTATCTGTTATGCCCATTTTGTTTAACGGCAGTTTCCCTCAACTTCTTGAAGATGGGGCAACAGAAGCCGGTGAAAAATATGTGGCGGCAATAGTCAATGCATTAAAAAACGAAGAAGGCCTTTTAATGTGGGATGTTATGAATGAGCCCAGAATGAATGATTATTACAGGATGGCTCCACCGGAAGAACAGGAGAAACGCAGTGATGAAATTGCAGGTTTTAATCGTCATTTTATAAAATATATAAAAGAAATTGACCCGGTAAATGCTGTAACGGTTGGCTACTGGCTGTCTGAATTTTGTGAAAAAACAGCTGATATGGTCGATGTAATTTCTTTTCACGATTATCTTGAAACCCGTTCCAGAGTAGAGGAAAGTTATGCCCTTGCTATAGAAGTTTCGAAAAAATATAACAAACCATTAATCAATAGCGAATTAGGTGCAATAGGACGTTCCAATCCTTATGACATGGCGCTGGAGATATGCAATGAACATAATGTTGGATGGTATGTTTTTGACCTGATAATTGAGGGTTATTGGTCAGATATACAGGGACTGGTTTACCCCGACGGGACTATTCGGGATCCTACTGCAATTGCAGCCATCTTTGGCTTCTACAGAAAACGTGATCTGAATACAACAATCAAAATTGATCTGAACAGGGATAAACATCCGGATAAAGCAATCGCACTTTTGGAAAAAGCACTCGGCAGTGATTTGGATTCCTTATCCGATGTATACGACATTACACCTTTTGAAACTTCAGGAAATTCCGTTGACGATGTGCTGGAAGCAGCTGAATATTGTGCAAACCTTTTGGAAGGAGCTGAAATGATCCCTATGTGGGAACCACCTTCTGCAAAAATAGAAACCTGGCGTGCCATGTCTGACGAAGACAGACAGAAAGAAAAGGAAGAAATCCGGAAATTTGCGTATGATCTTGGGCTACAGTTAAAAAAATGGTGCGAATTGTTTTAAAAACAAATAATATGAATAAGATAAAAACAATAATGCCTTTTCTATCACTGCTGGCGATTTTATTCTCAGCGTGTGAAAATGATAAAGAAAGCAGGATTAAAACAAATGGGCCGGAAATAATTGAATTCAGGGCTCTTCCCTTCGATATGGAAGACGTTAAACTTCTTGAAGGACCCTTCAGGCATGCAACCGAATTAAGTGGAAAATCACTTTTAAACTATGAGCCCGACCGCTTTCTGGCAAAGTTCAGGACAGAAGCAGGCCTTGAACCAAAAGCCGAACATTACGGTGGCTGGGAAGCTGCTACAATTGCCGGACATAGTCTGGGACATTATATAGCCGCTTTGAGTTTAATGTACAAAACAACAGGCGATGAAGAGTATCTGAACCGTGTGAACTATATTGTTGATGAACTGGCAGAATGCCAGGATGCTGATGGCGATGGTTATATAGGTGCATTTGCAAACGGTAAAAAAATCTTTGAAGAAGAGATAGCTGTTGGTAACATACGTTCAGAGGGATTTGATTTGAATGATTTATGGGTTCCGTTTTATACCCAGCATAAAATTTACGATGGATTATTACATGCCTGTGAACTTTGTGATAACCGGAAGGCACTTGAAATAGCCACTGGATTTGCCGATTGGTTATATACTATTCTGGATGATTTAACCGAAGATCAAATGCAGGAAATTCTGAAGTGTGAACACGGAGGGATGAACGATGTTTTGGCGGAACTTTATGCGTTTACCAGAAACGAGAAGTATCTGGAAATGTCCAGAATGTTTCATCATAAGGAAATACTTAACCCTTTGGCAGACCATATTGACATACTTCCGGGAAAACATGCAAACACACAGATTCCAAAATTGGTTGGCACAGCTCGCCGTTACGAACTGACGGGTGACTTAACCGACAGAAGCGCATCAGAATTTTTCTGGGATCTTGTGGTAAATCACCATTCGTATGTAACCGGGGGAAACTGTGAAAGCGAACATTTCGGGCAGCCGGATTCATTAAGCACCCGTTTAAGCAGTAGTACCACAGAAACCTGCAATGTTTACAATATGCTTAAATTATCGAGGCACCTTTTTATGTGGGATGCAAAACCGGAGGTTGCCGATTTTTATGAACGTGCTTTATTTAACCATATTTTATCTTCTCAACATCCGGAGGACGGTAGAGTAATATACAATCTTTCGCTTGAAATGGGTGGAGCCAAATCTTATCAGAATCCGTTTGGATTTACCTGCTGTGTTGGTACCGGGATGGAAAATCATTCAAAATACTGTAAAAATATTTATTTCCACAATAATGAGGAATTGTTTGTTAGTCAGTATATTGCATCAGAACTGAACTGGGAAGATAAAGGGCTTGTTTTAACTCAAAATACATCTTATCCGGAGGAACAAGGATCAACTTTTACAGTAAATTGTGACAACCCTGTTGAATTTGTACTGTTTATACGCTATCCTTATTGGGCAGCAGATGGCATAGAAATAAATGTTAACGGCAGGCCTGTGAAAGTAAAAGAAAAACCGGGAAGCTTTGTTGCCGTGGATCGTAAATGGGAAGACGGCGATTTTTTAGAGGTACATTTTCCATTTTCTCTTCGTCTGGAAACGATGCCTGACAATGAAAACAGGGTTGCCGTAATGTATGGTCCAATGGTTTTGGCTGGTGATCTGGGCCCGGAAGATGACCCAAATGTTGCTGATCCTTTATATGTACCAGTGTTGCTAACCGGGGACAGAAAGCCGGTAGAATGGATGGAGCCTGTTCAGGGAAGCGTTAATACATTTTTAACCAGCGATGTGGGGAGGCCCAGGGATGTGGAATTTAAACCTTTTTATAAGACTCATGAACGCAGGTATTCTGTTTATTTCGATATTTTTGGAGAAGAAGAATGGAAAAAACTTGAAGCTGAATACCTCGCAAAACAGGATGAGTTAAAAAAGATGCAGGCGCAAACGATCGACTTTTTCCAGTTGGGCGAAATGCAACCTGAACGTGACCATAACTTTCAGAGCGAAGCAAGCAGGGTTGGTACCTACAAAAATAAAAAGTATCGAAGTGCTAGTGAGACCGGTTGGATTTCTTTTGAAATGAAAGTAAATGAACAACCTGCCGATATGGTTTTTGAATACAGCGGAAGTTTAAGGGGAACAAGTGCTTTCGACATTTTTGTAAACGACAGGTTGCTTGCTTCTGAAAATTTCATAAATGACAAGCCAGAATTTGTATATCAAAAATATGAACTCGCTGATGATTTGGATATTCAGTCGGGGATGGTAATAGTCAGGATTGTACCGAAACAGCAAAGTAGTGCTGGTCCGGTTTACAGCGTCAGAACTGTAAAACGACAGCAACCTTAAAGGGATCAAATAAATTCCGGGTACATATAGTGAACAAAAATTAATTCAACGCTATGTAACGATAAAGCTGGTTCAGCAAGTTCTTGAGTACGGAAGTTTCTGGTTTTTTCTTAGCTTGGCCACAACGTTGAGTGTATGAGTAATGACGGGCTTCGGAGCTCCTCGTTTTCAAACCGAGATGGTGTTGATGCGAGCTACAAGCCGTTATGTTACTACAGTCCCCGCCATTATTTATATACATTGTTGAACAATCGCCGGGTCTTGCTGACCGCTCATGTTCATATATATTATGTGGGGTTATTTTTCTTTTATTCTATTTTTTAAATCCATTTTCTCATGGAGGATTCTTAATATTTCAATTTTATTGCTTTGAATTATACGATAGAAGATAATATGTCTGCCAACTCTAAATCCTAATATGTTTTCAATTATATCTGAATAGCTTTTTCCTAAACCTGGATTCCTGGATAACTCATCGAAATTATCAATCAGCAAACGATAGTACTTATCAGCTTGCTTTTCAGACCATTTTTCAACTGTGTAATTCCAAATGCCGGTTAGATCTTCTACAGCTTTATGCGTTAGCTTATAATCAGGCATTCTATTTCCTTTTTGCTTTGAGTTCTTTCAAGTGTGATTTCGGATCAAAGTCATTTGCAATCCCACTATCTATACCGTCCTGGATAGCGTTACGTAATGCAACCATCTTATTTTCTTCTTCTTCTAAAAGCCTTAATCCTGCCCGGACTACTTCACTTGCATTTTTATATCTTCCCTGTGATATTCTGCTCTTAATAAACTGATCGAAATAGCTACCTAAGGATATTGAAGTATTCTTATTCATGATTCCAATTTTTAACAAAAATACCAAATATTGGTATAATTGTCAAGAGGATTGTTATTCCTTTAATCCCACATAACGGTTAGCGGTAAGAAATCGTTGCGCATTTCGAAGTACTTTCGTATCAAGCCGTTAAGAAGTATATTAAATGTTATGCCATTCAAATTTAGCACAATCTGCGCAATGTTTTTTACCGCGTGTTGAACTAAATCCCTACGGGATAGCTTTAAACAAAAGTATAAATAATCTTTTCAGAATTCGAAAACTTGTAACTGTAAATATTAGCTCAAAAATTTATAGTTATGAGAAAAAGGACATCACCAAACATTCTGGAACGGGTAACAGATGCCGATCCGGAGTTTCAAAACGTCATTTCAAAACTCTCTGAACAGGTTACCCTTCGCGGTCAAAGCAAAAGTACGCTCGACAATTACATCCGGCGTATCGCTTTGTGTGTTATCCATTTTGGGAAGCTTCCTGAACAGGTTGAAGAAGATGAAATTAATGAATACCTGGTTGCCCTGGCACACGACCCGAAGTCACCCTCGCGCAGCAGTTTTAAGAATATGGTTTACGGGGTCAGGAAATGATTAACCTGAAGATTTCCGATGTCGATTTTGAACGGATGACCATCCATATCCGCCAGAGCAAATACAAGAAAGACCGGATAGTACCGCTATCGCCCACCCTGGTCGTTGGTTTAAGAAATACCTCAAAACCCTCAAAAAGTGCATAGCTTGATGCCCGGGATGTAGTTCAACCAACTTTTTTACGAGTCACAAACGCTCGAAAATCTCTAAAACCCGCATACACTATACCATTTATTAGCTCTCGATTTTCATTTTCTGGCAAATTCAAGCAGCGGTTCTATTGAACCATTATCGGCTTGTCTGATTGAGTTAATGTATTCTTTACGAACATTATCTGGTTTTACAAGATTGGAATTATTCCAAGTAAATACTTTCTTTCCAAAAACAGATTCAATTATGATATCAGCCATAAGTCTTGAGTGTTTTCCGTTACCATTTGGGAAGCAATGTATGTTTACTAATCTATGTTTAAACCTAATAGCTATTTCATCTGAACTATAAGTATTATTTTCAATCCAGTACTTTGTTTCATCGAGTAACATCTTTAATTCCACTCCGATCCTAATCCATTCAACTCCTATGTTTTTTTCGGATCTCCTGAATTTTCCAGCCCATTCCCATACGTTTCCCAACATTTTCTTATGAACCAATTTGATAAATTCTTCAGATAGAATCTTTTCTTTTGAGAATTTATTCTCTAAAGTCCATTCTACTGCCTTCTCAATATTTAATTGTTCCAGTTCGTCTAATTCCCCTCTTGTTGTAATTGATTTTATCAATAAGCCCACTTTCTCTTCTTCGCTTAACGGTGTTTGGCCGTATATGTATTCAAAATCTAATCCCATATACTTTTCTTCAATTCTGATCTGATTTCTTTTGAAAGGTCATCAATTACGGCTTTAAGTTTACTCTTTTCAATTGCTTGATCTTCAAGCATCATGTTTTGATTTGTTCTTAATATTATCTTCTCAGCAAGGACTCTTGATTTTCGCTCAAGAAGAGAATTAACTGACCCATCAATAGGAACAAAGCCATAAACGAATTTCATCTCTAATGCATTGCCAACTTCTTTCAAAGATTTTATTGTTATTGTCCCGGCAGCTTCACTTTCCTCTATTCTCTTAACCCCTTGCTTTGTTATATTTAGCTTATTCCCCAATTGTTCAAGTGTCATATTTATTGTAGCCCGTATAGTATTTATCCAGCCTTTCTCAGGAATAATAACCTTTTCAGTGCCTTTAAATGTTAATAATTTGCGGTCTAGTTGTTCTATTAAAAGATTTCTTTGATTTCTCATATTGAGTAGTTTTATACATTAATTATCAACAAATGTAAATGTATTAGTTGACAAACGCAAATAGTAAGTCAATCTATATATTGACAATTTAATCTGTAAAGTCAATGTATATGTTTACTTAAAATGAAAGTGTAAATCCCCGTTGTCTTTTTAAGGTGCCAAACATATGTTCTGTTATCTGCTGCCTTTTCCTGTAATAATCAGGGTTTGACTTTACTCTTTCTGTATTTGCCTCAAGTGTATCGGCATATTCACTGCGGTCTATGTACCTTCCATTGCTGCTGGTTGTACAGCATAGCCGCCTTTCAAAATGCTTGCAATCACTGCCTGTGTATCTTTTAAATCTGTAAGCAGACTTGCCACTTCTCGCATCGTTGTGATTATACCACTTAACGTTACTTTTCATCGTATTCCCCTATTCACTCCACACAATATCCTTATACCCATAAGGACAGGATGAATATTGACTGAAAAGTCGTATTTCGTGATATTCATACAGGATACTTTGAATGCACAGGCAAGAGAATGGGCATGATCAGCAAAAAACAAACCCGGAATTATCCTCTGCTTTTATTAAAAAATACCTCAAAACCCTCAATAAGTGCAAAGCTTAATGCCCGGGATGTAATTCAACCGGGAACAATCGCCGGGTTTTTGTGACCGCTCATGTTCCTATGTATTGAGCGTCCGTGCTGTTTATTTATTTATTGAAGCGAGCATGCCTAAGGTACACAAAATAACTATTATTGAGATTAAAATTATTGAAAGGATATTCCAATACTTTTTTGGTTTATTATACCAATAAAATACGAGTAATGAGAATAACAAGGTCTGAGGTAAAACTTCAAAATATCCTTCTAATTGGGATATAATTGGAATTTTCGTGTAAATCAGTCCCTCAATCGAACCGGGAGTAGGTCCCGTTGTAGATAAAATACTCAACCCAACTATTAATCCCCATAATTTCAGCCATCCATATCGTTTGAAAAGGAAACTGTCTTTAAAAAACCATAGAACTATTGAAAAGACCAAACCCCGGAATATCTGCAAAACGGGTCCGGCGGCTACCCAAAAAGAATCAGTTGGTTTCATCAAATAGGATAAAGGGGGATTTTCAAAAACCTCTTTATAATTAAGCAGGGTGGATGCGATAATACCCATAAGAAAATAGGTAATCATATGTGAAGCGCTTATTCTCCAAAAGAAAACGCCAAATTTAATGTTACTGTTTTCCATATATTAATTATTTATAGATTAGCGCATTAGGTTACTTTAAGCTTGATACACAACGGTCTAGTGTATGAGCAGTAGCGGATTAAAACCCACTAACTTTTCGGATAAACACTTACCACTATTAATATTTATTTCGTTTCAATTTTGCACTAAACCCGCTATTGATTATACACATTATTGAACCAAATCCTGTCTGCGCGGGATAGCTTTAAAAATACCCGATTCTTTCCTTAATTGGAAATTATTCACTTAAAAAAAAAGCTGCCTGAGCATATTGATCCGGAAAAGATCAATGAATACCTGGTGGCCCTGGCACGTGACCCAAAATCACCCTCGCGAAGTAGCTTTAAACACATGGTTTATATGGTCTTCGCTACTATTACCGGCCGATGTAGTTCAACACAAACTCATCGCCGGGTCTTGCAGACCGCTCAGAGTCCTATTTATTGTGTTTCGTGCTTTATTATAAAAAATCTGTCAGTGTGTTGGAGCAGCCATACTCTTTGACAAGTTTTGGATTGTGTGATAGCAATTTGAGCGACTTGACAATGTGTATGGTTGCGAAGGTCAGGGAAACTTTTTAAGATTTATTTCTTTATTGACTTTCTAAATTCATTAGCTTTAGTATAAAATTCTTTGTTTTCACCAAATTGCAATAATCTTGTGACTTTACCATTACATACATTGCAAACTCCCCTTATATGAATGTCATTTAATGAATCCAAAATAATTTCTTTGATTGTAATTCCCTTTGAACAAATTCCTCCGCAGTTTCCACAAAAAACATTTTGTCTCACTATGTAATCAAATGTTTCTTTTTGCTCATCATTTAACAAAACGTTTAGTTGGAATTTATTAAGTTTTAATTCAGACAAATTATTCATTAAATTGCTTTTGGTAAATTATAGACTGTATCAATATGACTCGAAGTACGATGCAAAATTTGCAGATAGTCATTGATTTTATCCTCATATTCAATTTTATAATCTTCATGGAGTTTTTTTGTCACAATATTTATAAGTCGATTTAAAATCATTGCCACTTTCGTATCATATTGAGTAAAACAGGTGCCAAACATATTTGTGGTCAATGAAAAAGGGATTTCAAGAATATGTAGCAATAGATCGGCTTCTAGAACTTTATTTTTTGAAATTTTAGTAAACTCATTGATTCTCTTAATACATGCGCGCAACATATTTGCAAGTTGCAGTTGTTCAGAAAATCCTTTATACCTTTTTCGAAAAATTATTTCCAAATCTGACTTTGTTATTTCAAATAACTCTTTCTCACCTGATTCTTTATCAAGATAATTATTTATAACGAAATCATAAACTATTTTTTCTTTAGATGCAAGTTTTAAAACAATATCCTTAAGATCATAATAATCAAGTTTTTTAATCTGTTCCTTTATTTCGCTATTTAATCTTGGCATGGCATGATATTTTTTAGATCACAATTTACATAGAAGTATTCTATATAAAAATGCGCGATGGAAAAAATTTGGCTCTTTTGCAAGCTGAAGTATAAGCTTGAGGGTTAGAGCTTGCAAATGTGCCAAATTTGCATTGGCCTGTCGCTTAACATTCTGACTAACGTCAATAATTATAGTTGGTAATCAGATAGTTACCAATCCCAATTTCTTCTGGTTTTATATCAAATTTAACCATTTGTTTTTGAATTCTTTTTACCAATCCCAGCTTTCGTTTTTGATCAAGGAA
>Ga0209723_1002524_pt1 | contig 24326 bp, 3 predicted proteins | sample BiotimSIPDNA_2_FD_185750 | JGI IMG/M metagenome (GOLD analysis project Ga0209723, IMG submission 185750) | Anaerobic biogas reactor microbial communites from Washington, USA - Biogas_R2 time_0 SIP DNA (SPAdes) (version 2) | ecosystem: Engineered > Bioreactor > Anaerobic > Unclassified | place...
TAGCCAGCCGTTGCCGAATAGGCCCGGATCCGAAACTTGTGGGCGACATCGGGCGCGAAATCGTGATCGATCGTACCCGTTACGGGATTGGAGCCGTCACTCGCGACCGATCCCAATTGCGTCCATTTGCCACCGATCAGACCTTCGACGAGGTAGCTTGTCTCCATCCCGGAGTCGTCCGGCCAGGTCAATGCGACGCGGTGCCCATTGATCGACGTCAAGGTCAGGCTGCCGGGACCGGTAAGCAGCGACCGGGCCGAAGCGACCGCGGCGTATCCCGACGCCCCGAAGCCGTTCGTCGCCTGGACCCGGTAGTAGCGCAGCGTGCCCTCCGGCACCGTGTCGACAAAATCTGTGGCATGGTCCGAAATGATCGTGAGATCCGTCCAGGCGCCGCCGTCTGCCTTCCATTGAATCTTGAAGTCGACCGAAGCCGCGTCGGAATGGTCCCAATCCAGTTGGATCTGGGTGTCTGAGGTCGTCGTGGCTGTGAAACTGATCGGCGCTGCGGGCCATGCGGGGGTCTCGGGCACGGTGACCTCACAATAGTCCGAGTCGCCCGCTGCGTCGGAGTGGGCTCGAACGCGGAACGAATACACGGTCTGGGCTTCGAACGTGTGATCGATGTTGGCGGTCACGGTGGCGGCAGCGGCCGTGAACGTTCCCAGCGGGACCCACTCCGCAGCGAAGAGTCCCTCGACCTCGTAGCTTGTCTCGATGCCCGAGCTGTCCGGCCAGGTCAGCGTGACCTGGTGCCCCGTGAGCGAGTCGACGGTCAGGCTCGCGGGGGCCGTGAGGAGCGATGTGGTCGAGCTGACGTTGCTGTACCCCGATCCGCCGGAGGCGTTGACGGCCTGGACCCGGTAATAGCGGAGTGTTCCTTCGGTCAGACCGATGTGGTCATAGCCTGTGCCGGTGACTCCCGTCGCGAGGTTTGACCAATTGTCGCCGTCTGCGCTCCATTGAATCGTGTAGCTGGTCGGATTGCCGACGGCAGACGGCGTCCAGGCCAGACTGATCTCCGTATCCGACTCTGCCGCGGCCGCCAGGCCGGTCGGTGCCGCGGGCCAGGCGGGCGTCTGCGTTGCGGTCACTTCGCCGGCAACGGAATAACCGGCCCCGGGCGAGTAGGCCCGCACTCGAAACTCGTAGACGGTCTCCGGCTCGAAGTTGTGCTCCAAGGTGGCCGACGTGCTGCCGGCGCCGACCGATCCCAGGTGAGTCCATTCCGAGCCGATCAAGACATCCAGCGCGTAGGCCGTCTCGATATCGGAGTTGTCCTGCCAACTCAACCCGACCTCGTAGCCGAGCAGCGACTGCACCGTCAGCCCCGTGGGGGCGTCGGGGAGGGCCCTGGAGGTGCTCACGTTGCTGTAGCCCGAGTCGCCCTGGTTGTTGGCGGCGAAAACGCGGTAATAGCGCACCGTTCCTTCCGTCAAGCCGCTGTCGTTGTAGCTCGTGGCGGTGACCCCCGTGGCGAGCGTCTGCCAGTTGCTGCCGTTCGGGCTCCACTGGATGGTGTAGTCGTCGACCTGGCCGGCTGCCGGGGTCCAGTTCAACTCGATCGTCGTGCTGGAGGTTGCCGCGGCGCTCAAGCCGGTCGGCGCCGCAGGCCATTCGGGTGTGCTCACATTGGACAATACCAGATAATTCGAGTTGCCGGCCACGTTGGAATAGGCCCGCACGCGGAAGCTGTAAACTGCACCGGGCAGGAAGGTGCGGTCGATCGCGGCGGTCTGTACGTTCTCGGCGACCGACGCGAGCTGCCTCCAGGTGCCGTTGATGAGGCCCTCGACGTAGTAGCGAGCCTCGAGGTTCGAGCTGTCGGTCCAGGTCAACACGGCCTGGTGGCCGGAGATCGACGCCAGTGTCAAACCCGTCGGCGCGGCCGGCAGGGTGCGGGCGGCACTGATGTTGCTGTAGTCGGAATCGCCCTCAGCGCTGGTGGCATGGATGCGGTAGTAGCGGAGCGATCCTTCGGACAGGCCCGAGTGCGTGCAGGAGGTGACGTCGGCGCCGACGGATGTGATCTCCGTCCAATTACTGCCGTCGGAGCTGGATTCGACGTGGTAGCCCGTCTCGCCGTCGTTGTCGTCCCAGTTCAGCTCGATCTGGGTATCGGAGACGGCGGTTGCGGTGAGGTTTTCGGGCGCGTCGGAGGCCATGGCGGCGCCGGCCAGGAAGAAGCTGCGGACGATCAAATCCAGGTCGTTTGCCTCGAAGGTGACGTCTTCCTGGACGGCCTTGGCCGTGACGGTGTAGTTGCCGGGCCTGGCGTAGGTGTGGCTGGTGTTGGGCGAGCTGCCCGGGACGAGGTAGGTCTGCCCGTCGCCCCAATCGACTTCCCAGGAGGTGAGCGGGCCGCTGCCCGGTTCGTTGCATCCGATGAGCAGCGAGTAGCCCGAGTCTTCCTGGGCGGCCGAGCGGCCGTTGATGGTGAGGACGGGCGCCCCGCACTCGGCGGCCGCGGGCCGGCCGTCTTCGAGATAGACGATCTCATCCAGGCAGTCGGCGCTGGCGAAGGCGTCGACCGCCAGCATGCAGCGATCCTGGAGTTGCTCCACCCGCATGGCCCGGTGCTTCAACATCCGCATCCGTCCCGGCTTCTTACGCAGCTTGAGCCCGAGCCTGGCCAATGTGTTCGTCCAGAATGGGATAGGCTTATCCATGATGCGTTCCTTGGGAAGGAGTCACCGCGGGAGGATTGCGTTATGAGGCTATTTATAAACACGCACGCTTGTTTGGTGGCCGGGTCGCCCCGGCGGGCAACCGCCGGGGCGACCCGGCCGCCTTGTGGTCGTTTCACGCTTGAGCAGGGCCACCCGACCCGGCGTGCGGGCGACTCGCGCGACAGGTGTGTGTTTGGCGTTCATGTCAAGGATCGTGTTTGCCCCTGTCGTTTGTCCAATGTCCGAAGTTGGCTGCGAATCCGGTCCCCCGAATCGTGGCCGCAGCATTGTCGAGATGCCAATGGCACCACAGCGGAGAGAAGTGGAACGTATTGAGTGCAAGCTCATGACTCCGGTAGTGCTACTTCACTCCGTGGTATAAACGATGGGGGCAACCAATGCCACCCGGCCGTGTCTGTCAATCTTATCGGAGTACTTGTGTCCACTGTCATGTCCACATAGCGAGACGGTCTCGCGTAGTCGGATTTCCTATCGACGTCTTTCACACTCGATCAATCGATGAACCGCGCCAGATCAGCGACCAACTCATCGATTGGACGAGTGTTTATGGCAACGAAGTCATCAAGCCATTTTTCCCAAAATTCTCTACGAGTCGTCGTATCGTTCTTTCGAGGACTGCGCAGATCGCCCGCGACTATCTCTGATGCCCAGAAGTGGCATTCGAGCAAGTCCCAATCATCGCGCTCTCCGAGCTCATCAAGTTCTCCAGCTTGAACGCCGTCCCAGGCCTGTTCAATTTCTTCACCCAACTCATCGTCATCATAATGGCGAGCGCCAGCAATCAATGGACCAGCTTCCATGATTGCCAAGATGGCAAGGCAGAGTGGCTCGAACTCCGGTATCACCAACGTCTCCATCTTTGCCATAATCCGATCGTAAGATCTCTGGTCGAGAGCACGCGGTTCGCCCATCAACTCCTTGGTGCACGATACCAGATACAATCGGGGCATGCCGGCGCAATCGGGCGACGGAAGCATGCCGGGCGATCCATGGGTCGCGTTTTCCCACATTGGCAACAACGGCCAGACAACTCGCGCAGCCAAGACGGCTCGTCTCATTGCGGAGTCATGGTAGCCACAATGTTCGTCCATCGCCCGCCAAAGCCGGACACGCGCTCTGCTGAAGATGTGGCCAAATTGGCGATCCGCCTCGAGCTCGCGCTGGACCCTGAGGAATTCATGCCGCAACTTTTCTGGTAGCAGATGCTCGTTGTTCAAAGCGTCACTCCTGGTCATTCTCCGGGTCGGGGACCATAATACCCGGTTCGGAAACCACTTCAGATACAATGATCACCCTTACTGGACGAGACAACCCGGGGCGCACAACCGGAATGTTACCCGGTAATGTCGCACCGTGGTGTGTGGACGCCTTTGACGCGCCTGGCGTAAACACGTCGACCCTGTTGGGCCCCCACACATTGAAGACCTCTCCAGTCAGGTCTGCTCGCTCCTGAATGAGTGGTGTACAGGATGGCTTACACGGTCCATCCGGGTATGAGATCGGGAGTGTTCTCTGCCTGGGATCGAGGGTCATCAATTGCGATTCGGCATCGTGCATGCGCGACCCCCCCTGAATTGTGGGGAATCGATGATGAGGGAACATGGCCCGAATGTCGTCAGTGGTCGGCTGTTCGAAACGATCCGGTATTCTGCTCTTCACGAGTCTGGATTCAGCTCCGCCACTGATTACAACTCGGTTCTCACCGGCCCCGAATGTCTTGAGCCGCAACCTCTGGGCCTTCGGCGTTGTCCCTCTGAAGTGCACTGCCATTTCCACTAGCTCATCCGGTGTTGCAACCATCACATCAGAAGCACGTGTTAGCCCGAGCGTCTCGCCATACTTGGCGAACCACTTCTGTGCGCGTGGAGTTACCATGATATCGCCATTCATCACCATCTTGGATGCACTTCTGCTCAGCCCGGACGGGAGTAGCACACCAGGCGCCACGTCCATTCGTTGCCGCAGAGCTGCCTGAACCAGGGCAACCAATGGTGATGTCCAACGGTGGAGCAGCTTGATGAAAGCCTGATAGCTTCCGGCAAGCTTGTGTTGCAACGAAAACAGGAATTCGGCTATGCTGCGAGTGGCCTCGAAACGGTCAGCCAGCGTCGATTCGTTCGACCATGCCCACAGCATGGCGGTACATGCAAGTAACCGCGGCGTGTAGCTGCAGTCGTCGCGAAACTTCACGGAACACCATGAGATGCCTGCCAACAACCAGCGAAGTGCCTGCTTCAGGCAATCTCCTTTGAGCGAAACTTCCAAGTCTTGATGCGACATCCCCGACTCCTTTCGGGTGAGCGTCTGGCCGTGCCTTCCTTCTGGCAAAGAAAGATATGACCGTAACGCCCAATCGCATCAAGACGTGTTTTTGACACCGAAAAAACGGTTAACGGCGTAGAGTGCCACCCGGCCGCAATTTCGGGGTCTAGCCGGGTCATCGGCCCGCGAATACTGCAGCAAGGTGCCAACCCAATCACATTGGTCTATGTGATTCAACGTCGGGGTACTCATGACAATTAGCACGGTTGCCAAAGGCAACTGCCTCAAGAATAGTCGCAAGTGAGTTTGCTGACAGAAGAAACGACCACTGTTCATGGAGTACAGCAGCTCTGCCCGAGGGGCAGATCAGAATGATGTAACCTCCCCCGCCCCCTATTGGGCACGCCTCTTCCTCAAGCAGTTCCGTGAGATTAGAAAGGTGGTCTACAATGAACGTGTGCCTGGGTTCTGTGAGATCAAAACGTACCCAGGGAACACCACCTTCAGGAAATGTGAACTCTAATCCAGCAAACTGTTCAATTGCAGCCTGCGCCACTTCATTCACATGAAAACCCCGAGCTTCAAGCTCTCTGATACATCGCTCTATGGTGGATCTGTCTGGTTCTCGCCACCCAAGCTGTCTGAGTGCTTCCACCATTTCGTCTGAAAATGTCCCAAGTGCCGATTCAGGTTTGTCAAACAATGGATGATCCCTCCTATTTCACAACTTCCAGATGTTCGTATGGTTTGGGGTAAGGTGGCATTTTCAATTGTGGTTGAACGTGCTTCGGCACAGTGCCGGTCTCTATAAAGCTCCGATTGTCAATTATCCATTGGCAGTTCTTGCAGGGCGTAACGTACGACCACCCTGAGCTGTATTCTGCAGATTGTTGATACCCACCAGGAGTAACTAGTGTTGCACGCGGGTTGTTCGGGTAATATGGCCCACCAAAGTAGTCCGCCAGTCCAGTCACAGATTTTGGCATTCCGCATCCCCCAGCTTGATTGAACTCGAATTGAGTTCCTGGTGGAATGCCCAATGCGGCTTGCGATCTCAGAACCGACCCTTTGCCACCACTAACACTGATCGAGATTACGCCCGTTTCCAGGTCCATTGCACCTTCAACAACTCCTGATGAGTGTAGTATCGGTTCTTGGCCATACGGCTGCGCAAGTGTCCGGTTCTGGAAGTTCTCTGCTTGTTGAAAGACAGCCTCGTTCAGTCTAGCAGATGCAGTATCCCACGATACCTGCTCGACACCATACTTGGCTGCATAGGATCGATACCATTGGGCAGGATCATACGGTGCATGCGCGGGCCCCATTGGCGTGGCTTCGATCGCTCTGGCTTCGACGGCAGATGCCGAGAATCTCTCCGCTGCGTACTTGCCTTGCGCCATTCCTATGGGGCGCGACTGACCTGGCATACGCGGATATCCTTTCACTGTGAATGCCATTCCGACCGCAAGATTCACGGTGATATCGGTGCCTTCGCCGATGAGCGCCGCCGTTTTCAGGTCGGCTCCTGCGAGCGAAGCAACGCCACCAGCCAGATGGCTCAGGCCGCTCCGTTCGGATTCGCCCGTAACTACCATCCGCACAGCTCGCTGGCCTTGGTCGAATCCGTGGGCCATTAGAAACACTCCGGCGACCTGCGACACTCCCGTAGGCGCCTCGATGAGAATGGCGCCTGCCCAAACCTCCAAAGCACTTCCGGCAAGGGCGACGGCCCCAAGGACGCGATTGCCGGTTTCCTCGTAGTCGGCCTGGTCTCGGCTCCATACGTGGTCCTCGATCGCTTTCTCTGCATCCGAGTTCCCCGGCACGATCTCTTCAAGCCCCCAATCGGGTGTGCGCACCCAGTAGTCATGCCAGCGAAAGATCCCTTGTACGGTGATTCCGTTGCCTACCTCCACGGGAACACTGGCCCCCAGCGAAGCGACGTGAGGCACCGGATGCGCATGTTCGACTACTCCAGGAATACTACGAATTGCGGAAGACGGCACGCTGTCCAACGGCGAGCCGAGCTTCTTCTCCAACTCGACTCGTGCGCGCTCACGGATTGCCTGGCCAAACGCGATCTTCCCATATTCCAGCAGTTCTTGCTCCGACGGGGCGTCGCCATACTGTTTGTACGTGTCCAGCGTCGCATCGAGTTGGCGATCGACGAACCCGGGCCAAGGTGGATGTGCCTTGTCACGAACGGCGGCCTCATAGGTGCGAGTGCACCGGTCGCGGGCAATCAGAATCTCGGTGTACTTCCTCTGAGCCGCGTCGAGCAGCGCTTCCGTTCTCACACGCTCCTGGATCACTGCCGGCGACTCTGCAAACGGATTCTCGGCGAAGGGGTCCACCGAGCCTGGTTCGCCAAATGCTTCGCGACATTGTCGTTCCCATTCCTCCTGTTCTTCCTCCAACCCACTCGGATCCGTCATCACCGTCACGTAGTTCTGCACATATCGCGACAGGTTTGCGTCGCCGGCCTCGAAGCCGAGCGGGTCCTCGCTGAGGAACTTGGCGACGGACGGGTCGTAGTAGCGGGCGCGGTTGTATTGCAGGCCGGATTCCGCGTCGCGCTCGCGGCCGGTGAAGCCGAAGATGTGCTCGACGGCCGCGTCGGTCTCGCTCGTCACGTTGCCGAAGGCGTCGTAGGCGATGTGGTTGGCGATCTCGGTCACGTCGAGACTGCTGTCGTAGTCGGCCAGGTCGCGGACCGTGCCCAGGTTGTCGGTAAGCGGCCAGAGGACGTCGCCCGAAGCGTCTTCGTCGGCGAAGATCTGGTCGACCTCGGGGCCGTGGAGGTAGCGGTGGTTGACGGCGCCCGCGGCGTCGAGGGTGAGCAGCACGTGGTCGCCCGCATTGTCACGGGACTCACGCTCGCCGTCGTTGACGTAGTAGGTCGTCTCGTCGATCGCCGCGTCGCCGTCGGCGTCGACGTACTTGGCGATGCGGCGATTGAGCGGGTCGTAGACGTACTCGGCGCTGCCGGCGACGTCGCCGCCGGCCGTGGCGAAGTTGGTCACCGAGGTGAGCCGGTTGCGGTGGTCCCAGGTGTAGAGGGTGATGGCCGAGTCGCCCGTGTCGAGAAGGCCGTTGGCGTTGGCGTCGACGAACCGGGCCGTGCGGTTGCCCTCGGCGTCGTAGGTGTAGGCGTAGGTGCCGTCGGCGGTCGTCTGGTTGGCGCTGCCCGTGGCGTAGCCCGTGTCGGTGCGATTGCCGTTGGCGTCGTAGCCGTGGGCCTCATCGGTCTGGTAGCTGTAGTCGACGCCGGTGAGCTGATTGGCGGCGTCGTAGGTGTAGTCGGCCGTGCCGTCGGTGAGGGAAGCGAACTGGGTGACCCGCCCGGCCAGGTCGTAGGTCCAGCCGTAGTCGGCCAGGGTCGTGGCGCCCTTGGCGTAGGTCAGATCGGTGATCCGCCCGGCCAGGTCGAAGGAGTAGTCACTGGCGGCCACGGTCTGCGTTCCCGCCAGGTCGGCATAGCGGGTGACAGCATCGAACTGGCTTGCGGCGTCGTAGGTCAGGTCGACTCGCTTGTAGGCCACGCCCGAGCCGCTCTGCTCGACACGCGTCATACGGTTCAGCGCGTCGTAAGTGTAATCATTGACCACACCGCCGACACTGGAGGCGAGCTGGGTGCGATTGCCCGCCGTGTCGTAGGTGGCCGACAGGACCACCGCCGTGCCCAGAGCGGTGATCGTCTGGGTGGCCGAGGTGATGCGTCCGACGGCGTCGTAGACGTAGGCGGTTGTCGAGTCGGTGTCGGCCGCGGAGCTGAGCTGTCCCGCGGCGTCGTAGGCGAAGTTGAACGCATGAACCGTCGCCCCGCCCTCGACCCAGCGTTCCTGGGTTCGCAGATTGATGTTGTTGTAGTCGTACTGGATGAGGCGCCCGTCGCGGTTGGTCTGCTGGGTGAGGTTGCCCACGTCGTCGTAGAGGTAGAAACGAGAGTTGCCCAGCGGGTTCGTTTCCTGGCTGACGCGGTTCATCCAATCGTAGGTCCAGGTGGTGACGTTGCCCACCGGGTCGGTCAGGGTGAGACGGTTGCCTACGGCGTCGTAGGTGTAGGCGGTGACGGCGCTCAAGGCGTCGGCCACCTGGGTGAGCCGGTAGAGATCGTCGTACTCGTAGGTCTTCGTGTGGCCCAGCGGATCGGCCACGGTGAGGAGGTTGCCCACGGCGTCGTAGGTCATGGTCGTCGTCTCGCCCGCCCCGTTGGTGACCGTGAGCCGGCGATCCAGGTCGTCGTAGGTCATGGTGGTCGTGCGGCTGAGCGGGTCGACGTCGGTGAGCAGATTGCCGACGGCGTCGTAGGTGTAGGTCGACTGCTGACCGAGTGCGTCGGTCTTGGTGTCTCGCCGGTTCAACGCATCGTAGGTATAGGTGGTCGGGTTGCCACGTGCGTCGATTTCGGTGAGCAGGTTGCCGACCAGGTCGTAGGTGTAGGCGGTTGCGGCGCCCAGGGGGTCGGTCACGTTGGTGAGCCGACCGACGGCGTCGTACTGGTTGGCGGTCGTGTTGCCCAGCGGGTTGGCGACCGTGAGGAGGTTGCCCACGGCGTCGTAGGTATTCGTCGTCACTCCGCCTTCTGCGTTGGTGACCGTGAGGCGCCGGTTGAGCAGGTCGTAGGTGAGGGTGGTCGTATGGCCGAGCGGATCGACTTCGGTGAGGAGGTTACCCACCTCGTCGTAGGTATAATTCGTTACCTTGCCGGCCGCGTCGGTCATGGTGAGCCGGCGATTCTTGGCGTCGTAGGTGTATGCCGTAACATGGCCGTTGGCGTCGGTGACGGAAATCAGGTTTCCGACAGCATCGTAGGTCGACTCCGTTTCGCCGCCGAGGGCGTCGGTGACCGTGGTGAGCCGGTAGAGATCGTCGTACTCGCTGGTCGTGGTGTTGCCCAGCGGGTCGGAGACGGTGAGCACGTTCCCGACGGCATCGTAGGTGTTGCTCGTGACTCCCCCGGCCGCATCGGTGACCGTGAGCGGGCGGTTGAGCCCGTCGTAGGTCATGGTGGTCGTGCGGCTCAGCGGGTCGGTTTGCGTGAGCAGGTTTCCGGCGCCGTCGTAGCTGTAGCTCGACTGCTGGCTGAGCGCGTCAATCATGCTGACCTTGCGGTTCAATGGATCGTAGGCATAGGTAACCGCATAGCCGCGTGCATTCGTTTCGGTGAGCAGATTGCCGACCAGGTCGTAGGTATAGGCGGTTTCGGCGCCTTCGGCGTCGGTGACCTTGGTAAGCTGGTAGACGGCATCGTACTGGTTCGTGGTGACGTGGCCGAGGGCGTCGGTCACGGTGAGCAGGTTGCCTGCGGCGTCGTAGGTGTTGGTGGTGACGCCGCCTTCGGCGTCGGTGACCGTGACCGGGCGATTCAGGTTGTCGTAGGTCGTGGTGGTGAGGCGGGCGAGAGGCGCGCTGACGGTAAGCCGATTGCCCGCCGCATCGTAGGTGTAGGATGTCTGGTTCTGGAGGGCGTCGGTCATGGTGACCCGGCGGTCCAGGTCGTCGTAGGTGTACGACGTGGTGCGGTCCAGCGCGTCGGTGAGAGAGAGCAGGTTTCCGACCGCATCGTAGGTCGACTCGGTCTCGCCGCCCAGGGCGTCGGTAACCTTGGTGAGCCGGTAGAGGTCGTCGTACTCATTGGCGGTGACGTTTCCGAGCGGATCGGTGACGGTCAGCACGTTGCCGACGGCGTCGTAGGTGCTGGTCGTGGTTCCGCCCTCGGCATCGCTGAGGGTGATCCGGCGGTTGAGCCCGTCGTAAGTCGAGGCGGTCGTATGCCCCAGCGGATCGGTTTGCGTGAGCATGTTGCCGACGGCGTCGTAGGTGAAGGACGTCTGATGGCTGATCGCGTCGGTCTTGGTGATCCGGCGGTTCAGCACGTCGTAGGCATAGGTGGTCGAATTGCCGCGGGCGTCGGTTTCGGTGACCAGGTTCCCAACGGCGTCGTAGGCGTAGCTCGTAACGGCGCCCAGGGCGTCGGTGACCTGGATGAGGCGGTTGAGGGCGTTGTATTGGTTCGCGGTCAGGTTGCCCACGGGGTCGGTGACGGTGAGCACGTTGCCGACTCCGTCGTAGGTGGTCGTCGTGACTCCGCCTTCTGCGTCGGTGACGGTGGTCGGGCGATTGAGGCCGTCATAGGCGTAGGTGGTGACCCGGCTGAGCGGATCGGTTTCCGTGACGAGATTTCCCACGGCGTCGTAGGCATACGACGTCAGCGTGCCCGCCGCGGTCACGGTGAGGCGGCGATTCATTGCATCATAGGTATATGACGTCGTACGACTGAGCGGATCGGTCTCGAAGAGCAGGTTGCCGACCGCGTCGTATTCAAACTGCGTCGCGCCGCCGAGGGCATCGGTCGCCTGGGTCACCCGGTAAAGGTCGTCGTATTGGTTCGTCGTAACGTTCCCCATGGGGTCGGTCACGGTCAGCACGTTGCCCACGGCGTCGTACGTCTGGATCGTCGTTCCGTTCTCGGGATCGGTGACCATGACCGGGCGGTTGAGTACGTCGTACGCGGTGCTGGTCGTTCGGCCCAATTGGTCTGTCTCCGCCAGGCGATTGCCGACGGCGTCGTAGCTGTAGTACGTCGAGTTGCCGGCCGCGTCGATGATCCGGGTCTGCCGGTCGAGCATGTCGTAGCGGTACTCGGTTGTCCGGCCGAGCTCGTCGGTGACAAAGCGGAGATTGCTGTTGGAATCGTAGGAGAAGTTCCTGGCGTTGCCGAAGGCGTCGACGGTGGACGTCTTGCGATTGAGGGCGTCGTAATAGTGCCTGGTGTAGGCTCCGTTGGCGTCGTACTGCTCGATCAGGCGGGAAGCGTTGTCGTAATGGAACTCGGTGAGGCCGTACTCGGCATCGAGAATCTCGATGCGGTTGTTCAGGCTGTCGTAGGAGTATTGCGTGAGTCGCCCGAGCGGATCGGTTTCGCTGAGCAGGTTGCCCACGCGATCGTAGGCATAGGTCGTGGAGTAGCCAAGCGCGTCGGTCATGGTGACCTTGCGGTCCAGGACGTCGTAGGCATACGAGGTCGTCTGGCCGAGCGGATCGGTCTGGGAGAGCAAGTTCCCGCGCAGATCGTAAACGGAGGTCGTCTGGCCGCCGACCGGGTTGGTTTCGCTGACGACCCGTCCCATGCCGTCGTAGACGTAGGTTGTGGTGTTGCCGAGGGGATCGGTTTGCGAGTGGACGCGGCCGACGGGATCGTAGACCGTGCTCCAGCTGTTGCCCGCGGCATCCACCATCGTCAACGGGCGACGGAACGGGTCGTAGGTGTAGGTCGTCGCGCGGAGGAGCGGATCGATTTCGGAGAGTTTGTTCCCGACCCAGTCGTAGGAGTAGAACGTCTGACCGCCCAGAGGATCCAAGGTGGTCAGCCGGCGATTGAGCCCGTCGTAGGTGTGGTAGGTGGTGCGGCCCAGCGGGTTGGTTTCCGAGACGATGTTGCCGGCGCCGTCGTAGGCGGTTCGATGGGCGCCGCCGGCGGCATCCCAGACCTCGATGACACGATCCATGCCGTCGTAGACCCAGGTGGTTGTGTGGCCCAGCGGATCGGTTTCGCTGGTCTTGTTGCCGACGCCGTCGTAGGTGTAGTGCGTGACGCCCAGACGCGGATCCATCGTGGTGATGCGGCGATTGAGGGAATTGTACTGGTGTCGGGTGAGCCGCAATTCCTGATCGAGCTGGGTCATCAGGTTTCCGGCGGCATCGTAGCTGTACTGGATGCTGTTGCCGCCCGCGTCGACCTCCAGCACGAGCCGATCAGCCGGATCGTAGGTATACAACGTCGCATGGCCGTTCTCGTCGATCAGCCTGGCGATATTGCCGACAGGATCGTAAAAACAGATCTTCGTACCGCCGGCGGGATTCGTTTCGTAAACTAGCCGTCCCACCGCATCGTAGATGTAGCTGGTCGTCTGAAGAGCTTCATCCACGACTGTCAGGAGGTCTCCCGCGAGGTCGTATTCGTACTGTTTCCGGTTGCCGTGCGGGTCGGTTTGTTCCACGAGGCGATTCGCGGCGTCATATTCGTAGGAATAGACGGCCCCGATCTCGTCGAGCTGGGCAAGCATATTGCCGACGCCGTCGTAGCTGAAGAACTTGCTGTGCCCGAAGGCGTCGGTGCTGCTGAAGAGGCGGTTCAGGGCGTCGTAGGTATGCGTGGTCGGTACGCCTCGCTCGTTCCACTCCTGCAGGACGTTTCCGACCAGGTCGTAGACATAGGACTTGCAGTAGCCCTCGGCGTCGGTTTCGCCGATCCGCCAGCGCATACCGTTGTACGCATAGGCCGTGATATTGCCGTTCTCATCGATTTCCTGAAGCAGCAGATCCAGCGAGTTGTAGCCCCAGTATTTACTGAGTCGGCCGCCGTTGATTACCGGGCTGCGCTCTTCGATCTTGCGGTTGAAGACGTCGTAGAAGTACCAGGTGTCGTTTCCCATCTCGTCGGTGCTGAACGTCCTGTTGCCCACGCCGTCGTAACCATAGTAGCGTGTTCCGCCGGCCGGATTGGTTTCGCTGATTTTGCGGTTCAGCACGTCATAGACGTACGTCGTGGGACGACCCAAAGCATCGTACGAAATAGCCAGGTTGCCGACGGCGTCGTAGGCGTAGACGTTCGTTTCGCCCGCCGGATTCGTCTCGGTCCAGAGTTGATTGTTGGCCGTGTAGGTGTAGGACCAGAGGCCACGCGGATCCGTTTTGTAGATGAGATTGCCGGCCTGGTCATACTGCTGCCTGGTAACCGCACCCGTTGGGTCCCGCATGTAGATCTGGCGGTTCGCCTGATCATACTCGTACGTGGTGGTGCGTCCTTCCTGATCGGTCTTGCTGAGCAGGTTTCCGACGGAGTCGTAATCCCAGCTCTGCGTGACGCCCAACACATCAGTCGTGCCGGTCCGCCGCCCGTCCGCGTTGTAGCTGTGCGACGTCCTTCGAAGCAGAGGATCGATTTCCGCGTTCAGGTTGCCGGCTTCGTCGTATTCGTAACGCCAGACGGCGCCGTTCGGATCGATCTTGCAGATCTTGCGATTGGCCGTGTCGTACACGTAGCCTGTGGTGAAGCCCAGCGGATCGATCTCCTGGGCCACGTTTCCGACCACGTCGTAGACCTTGGTGTTGGTGCGCGCCATGGCAGTGCCGGCGGCCTCGACGATGCTGGTCTGGAAACCGCGGCCGTCGTAGTTGTAGACGGTCACGACGCCACTCTTGTTCCTTTGCGATTGCACCAGCCCGGAGGGGTAATAGGACGTCGTCTCGTAATATCCCAGATGGTCGGTCGTCTTGACGAGGCGGCCTCGGGAGTCGTACTCGTAGGTCGTTTTTCGGCCCAGGGCGTCGTAGACGTACTTGATGTTCCCGGCGTTGTCATAGCTGGCCGTGGTCACGTGTCCTTCCGGGTCGCGCTGGACGACCACGCGGCGGTTGGCGTCGTACTCGAAGTTCGTCGTGTTGCCGTTGGGATCGGTCGATGAGTCGAGCAAGCCGTTTACCCAGGTGTACTGGGTGACGGCGCCGATCGCGTTGGTCACGCGTTCGATCAGCCCGGTTATCCAATTCCGCTGATAGGTGGTGGTATTGCCCGCCTCATCCTTGAACGACTCGATCGAATTGAACTTCTCGTGGAATGTGTAGGCCGTATCTGCCGGGTAGTAGTCGTCTTCTCGAGCCTCGCTGGTCACGTTGCCCCTGCCGTCGTCGTAGCCGTAATTGTACGTGCCGGTGGGGCCCACGTAGTTCCTCACGAAGCCGGTGGTCTCATCCCGCTGCCACGTGCGATTGTCACCTGTGCTCACCTGGGTTCCGTCAGGCCCGACGTACTTGAGGGTTCGGCCCTGCCGATCGAGCGTGTAGGTTCGCTCCCGACCGAGCGGGTCGACGAGTTTGGATGCCAATTGGGAGATTCCGGTCACCGACGTCGAAAGCACGGCATTGTCGGTCCCGGAGTCGACCTCGTAGACTGTGCCGCCCGTCCGGTTTACCACCGTGACCAACTCCGTCTCCGAATCGTAGGTCATCGACGTCAAGAACGGCGACCAACTGTCGCCGGTGAGGTGGCCGTGCGAGTCGTAACTGAAGCCGCGGTACGATCCGTCGACGTCATTGAAACTCCCGATCCTGTTGCCGGTCATGTTCACGGTGAACGTGCGACCGCCCGTCTCGTGGATTTGCGAGAGATAGTTGCCGGAGTACGTGAAGGTCGTCACCCCGTGATCCGGAGCGGTGACTTGCGAGAGCCGTCCTTCGTCGTTGTACTCGTAGTAGATCGACGGCTGCGACGGCGAATCGACCTCGATCAGCAAGCCCAAATGGTTGAAGACGTACTTGGTCTGATCCTTGGCCGTGTAGGTGAACTGGACTTCCGTGGCGTCGTAGGTCCATTCGCCAAAATCGTTGCCGGGATTCTTCCACGTCGGAACTCCACCTTGCTCGGGTTCCTGGTATTGGTAGAGACGAGCCTCACCGTTGGCGCTGACGCGCAAGAGGTCATGGTTCTCCTGGAAGATAATCCTGTCAACGCCGCCGATTGCCCACCCGGCGCCGTAGGCCGCGAGGTTGTCGAACGTATCGTCCGGATTCAGATCTCCCGTGTCGTTGACCACCACGGCGGCGACGCCGTCGAGGCTCATCTCGAGCGGGTCTTCGCCGCCGCCGTAATTCATGCGAATGTCCAGACGCCAGGAATACACTCCGCTCTGCTCGACTGGATCGTCGAGTTGAGCGGCAACGACCAGGTCGTTCTCCGTGAATTCGGTGGTATCGAAGCTGATCCAATCCTGGGGGTCGCGATCGGCCCAGACGAGACGCACGTCGATCGACTGCGGCAGGGCCGCGGGGGCGCCTTCCTCGCGTCCCAGAATGCCGATGATGATCGGGCGCGGATGGACCGTGTTCGAGTTGTAGGTCAGGGTCGGACTGCGTCCGACATCAGTCCCGGGACTGATGTCAAAGTCGAGCTCATGGGATAGCATCACGCCGCCGGTGTGTGGCAGGACGGCCACCGTTCCGAAGTGCAGTTCCTGAGCTTCGAGCCAGTCGTTGGTGGGCTGATAGGCTTCGGGCTGCCAATCGGTGTCGATGGTCACGTCGCTCTTGACGACCAGTGACGGGGTGTTGGTGTCGTCGATCTTGACCATCAGCTCGTACTCGCCGTCAACCTCATAGCGATGGCTGCCGTAGATCTCGATCTGTTGGGTGTCTTCGTTGAAGCGGACGATACCCTTGCTTAGATTCGGGTTGTTCTCATCCTCGGAGTCGCCCCAGTTGATGGTGGCACGGAAGCGTTGCCAATCGCCGGACCAATCGGTGATGGTAGCGACAAGGATTTCGCCCGTATCGACGTTCTCGTGAACGCGGATGTCGCGAGCCTCGGCGGCCAGGGCGGTATCGACGATGGAGGCCTCGGTGCGGAAGAGACGCGAGGCTCCACCCGCGCTTTCGACAAGGATCGAGATCTTGTACCGTCCCTCTTCGTGGTAGACGTGGTCACCGGAGATGCCAAGACGATTGTTGGTGGTCAGGAAGACGTCTTCTATCGTGCATTCACCATCGCCCCAGTCGACGGTGGCGGTGAGGCCGGCGGGAGAATTGTTCCAGTGTGACGAACTGAAGGTCACCAAGGTAGCTGACGTCGTCTCGTCCTCAGTACCGTACAGGACCGGCAGGGCCAGTTCGTCCGTCATGAGGGCCTCAGCAACCGTGATATCACGGTTGAGGCCAAAGGTGGTGGTGATACCGTACGTGCCGGGATTCCGGTAGACATGATACATCGAGCCGGGCTCGATCCAGGGGAGTGAATCGTAGTCCCAACTACCGTCGTATTGCCACGAATTGGTGTAGCTCGATCCGCTTGAACCGTAGCCCCAGCCGTACCACCCGGGGTAAGATACACTCTGTGAGTACGAACCGCTCGACCACGAGCTCCAGTTATCATGATGCCATTCGGCATTCTGAGAGTAATTCCCCGACCACCAGTACCAGCAATACCCGCTTCCACTGTAACTCGATGTACCGTCGACTTCCCACAGCCCCGTTGTTTCGTCATGCTGGCGAGTGACTGAATAGGATGAAGAATGGTTGTAGGGGTAATAGCCCCACCAGCCATAGCCCCACCAGCCATATCCTCCCCAATAGCCGCCCCAGCCGTAGTATCCGGGCCAACCGTAGTACCCGGGCCAACTCCAATAGGTGTCGTACGAACCGGCGCTGCCATCGGGGCCGGTCCAACTCGAGTCGACGACCTCGCTGTTGCCATACCATCCATTCCAGCCGTACCATCCATTCCAGCCGCCCCAGCCGTACCCTCCGCCCCAGCCATACCACCCGTACCATCCTCCCCATCCACTCCATCCACCCCATCCGTAGCCACCCCAGCCATATCCCCAATAATAGGGACTGGAGTAATAGCCGCCCCAATAAGGACGGTAGGGCACGGTATCGTAGTTGGACGGATTACCATACCACTCACTGTAGCCGTAGTTGGCGATCCAACCGTACTGATCAGGACGCGTTGACGCCGGCCAACCCGCCCATGCCTCGAAGGTTCCGTTCCCGCCACTGCCGTTAGTCGACCTGTTCACGTAGTTTCGATAGAGGGAGAGGTCGTCAGAATAGCCGTCGCCCCAATCGATGGATTCGGTCATGAGGGCGGCCCCAGCCGTATACTCCCAGGACTGGGCGCCGGTGGAGTAATATGTATCCGCGTACCAATTGTGGTGTGAAGAGTAGACGTCTTGGGTGAAGACGACTTCGTCGTACTGGACCCCCAACTTTCCCGTCATGTTCGTGAAGACGCCTTCAGCACTGTCTCCCACATAGCTGTGCGCGACGTTCACGACACTCGTCAGATCCAGGACGCCCGTGGTAACCGGACCGTCTTCGATGTGGACGCGGAGTTGATACGAGCCAACCTGTGTGTAGGTGTGTGTACCGATGATGAGAAAACGGCTTCCCATGCGCCGTATCTCCCCGTTGCTCCACGTTCCGTCGCCCCAGTGAATGGCTGCCTTGAAGTCAGCTTCGGTAACTTGGGTGGTCGAGGCTTGCACCTCGAACTCCGCAACAACAACGTCCTTGAGTTGCCCTTGCGAGCCGGCGGACAGGTTGCGCGCGCTGCCGGTAAGGTCAGGCGTATCGACGAGGATGGTCGTGATCATGTCCAGCCGGTCGGCCTGATCGACATACTCGATCCAGATCGGCCATGCTCCGCCGTCGCGGTAGGTGTGCGTACCCCGGACCACGAAGGTATCGCCGCCCGTGTTCTCGATCTTGCCCTCCGACGAGGTGCCGTCACCCCAGTGAATGGTCAGCACATGCAGCCCACCGATATGCTCCGGATTCGCACTGGAGAACTTGGCGACGATCATGTCGGTGAATTCTACGCCTTCGTCGGCGACAACGGCTCCCGGGTCGAGCGGTTCGAAGGGGCCTGAATACTCGGGATCGAATCGAACCTCGATACTGGTGGTGAAGATCTTCACGCGCACGCCGTTGCGAACGGTGACACGAGCTTTGTAGAAGCCCGGCACTTGGTACGTATGTGAGCCGGTGATATCTCCGCCGGCAATGCCGGCTTCCTCCACACGCCCATCACCCCACTCCACCACGGCGACGGCATTGTTGCCGGCATCCGTTGTACCGAGAACGGCGTTCTCCAGCGGCTCGTTCATGTTGACGACGAGACTTGCCCCTGGGGTTGCTGTGAAGGCGGCGGCTTCAACCAGCACACCGCTGCGGAAGCTGCCTTTGTAGAGTTCGACCACGCTACCGTAGGGGTTGACGGATTTGCTCAGTTCGACTGTGAGTTGATACAGGCCGGGCTTGTTGTATGTGTGTGTGCCGATAACCTGGCCGCCGGCAAGCGTGCCGCTTGACTTCTCACCGTCACCCCAAGTGATTTCGGCTACCCAATCGGTTCCATCACCCTCGTAGGTACCGACTGCACCCGAGAATTCCACCTCTTCAGTGGCACAGACGGTCATTCCGAACAGTTCCATCGGGGCAATCGGATTGACCGTAGGCGAAGGCATAGCGGGGGCATTGCTGGTTGTGTCCGGACCCGGCGCCGTGGGAGGCTGGGGGGTATTGACGGTACTGACGATATCGACGCGACTTCCACCGCTGCTTTCAGCAACATGGACCGTGATCACATTGGGTGCGTAGTACGCTATGGACATCGAGTCGCAGACTTCGTACAGGGAGATGGTATTCTCGAGGTCGATGTCTCCGACCGAGAGCTGGGACACATAGCTGTTGGCCTGGGCTCCCAGGAAAGTGACTTCCCAGGGGCCTCCTGCCGGGCCGGTGACCGACACACGGTCGATGCCGGGAAGCGAGTTGATTGCCGCTTCGACCACAGTTGCTGAGGCGTCGAACGGGACCGCGACGCCACAGATTTGGAACGTGCCGGCGTCCGGAAGCATTGTCAGGCTGATTCGTTGGACTTCCGTCTCGGGCGGTGTGGTGGAAGTACCAGCGTGCCCATCCACGATGGTCTCGCAGCGCACGGAAGAGACCTTTCGAACGTAGCCGGTCGTCACATATCCGGTGGCGAACTCGATCTTGGCAGAGAACTCGTACGCACTGGAATGTTCATTGGGGTCAATGAACTCGGCAACAATGGTTTCGTTGAGTAGCGCGTTAATTGTCCTTGACACAGGCGTCAAGGGAGCGCTTCCCACCATCGCCGAGATGTAGATCGACTTGGAACCCTCGGGCCCTTGGATGTTGATCCGAGGCTTGAAAGCACCCTCTCGCGTGTACTCGTGTTCTCCGTACACTTCGAAGAAGTCGTCCACCTGAATCAAGACGCCGTCCGAGTCCTTCGAATCTCCCCAATAGATCTTAGCAGTATAGTCTGCGACAGTCGTATCGTCCTGCAGATCGCTGAATCGGAACAGCAGGCCGGAGAACAGGTCCCCCTCAACCACTTCAATGGTTTCCGGGAAGACACGCAGGTAAGGCTCCTTGATCCACTCCAGGCCATCCCCGACATTCGCTGTCGAAACACTCGGATCGTCCTCAGTAACAACGACATCGATTCCATAGGATCCCTCGGTCTCATAGGTGTGGCTTCCGTATACTTCGAAAACTCCGTTGCCGCCGACGATCTGTCCCACGGAGGCCGTGCCGTCACCCCACTCGATCGTGGCAATGAACTGCTCGGCCAGGGCCATCGTGTTGTTGCTGGTAAACCTCGCGACTTTGCCTTGAACCACACGGCCTTCCACGGCTTGGACGACGACGCCCGTGACAAGTACCTGATGATCCACGTTCACCGTGTTGACAACGGTAAATACCTGGTTGTCGGAATCGGTAATCGTCAGAGTAATCTCATATTCGCCGGTCAGATCGTAGGTGTGCCCCTGTTGGACCGTAACCACTCCATTCGCCACGCTGACAATTCCGATGGACTCGCTTCCGTCGCCCCAATCAACCGTCACGTCGAAGTCATCGGCCGTGGCGGTGGGATCGTCCTGGAAATTGGCGAGTGTGCCGAAGAAAGGCATGCCTTTCACGAGCTCCATGTCGATTCCATCCACGTAGATTCCCGTATCGACCACTTCGCACTCGATGCTAGCATTGTCCGAGTTTCCCGCGGGATCTGTCACAATCACAACGATGCTGTACAGGCCGTCTTCCGCGTAGCTATGGGCGGCAGCCACCACGAAATCATTGCCGCTGGGAGTGATCGTAACGTCCAACCCACTGCTTGTGCGGCCGTCGCCCCAGTTGATCGTGGCGGTCAGGTCTTGGCTCGTCAAACTACCGTTGACCGTGTGAATAACCACAAGATCGACCGCCATTTCGGCTCGTTCATCGGCCTGAAGTGTGCTTTCCAGCGTTTCAAGCGAGATCGGCGAGATGTTGAGGGTCACAGTAGCCGGAAGGCTGGTCGCCCCGAGGGGATCTTCAAGACGATATGAGAAGTTGGTGATCCCGAAAAAGCCGGATTGAGTCGGCGTGAACACTACCGTGTTATCCGGCGCGATCATGACGGTTCCATCGGGCGACGGATCGACGAGGATCGGTGTCAACGGCCCGCCCTCGGGGTCGGAGTCGTTTGCCAGAACATCGAGGGAGAAGCCGGGGCCTTCTGCATAGCCGAAGGCGAAAGAATCGTCGACAGCAGTCGGCGCGCTGGCATTCACGCGAATCGTGACCCGTGCGAAGTTGCTTTCCAGCCCCTCGTGGTTCGAGGCGAGGCCGAGCGAATCGATATCGCGGTAGACGTAGGTGAACGTGTCCTGGCCCACGAACCCTTGCGGCGGAGTGTATTCGTAGCTGCCGTCGGCATTGAGAACCACCTGGCCGTAAAAAGCACCTCCCACCAGTTCGGCAAGGCACGGGTCTTCGTCGGGCGAATTGGCGGCGGGGAGTTGGCCGGACAGAACCTGATTCTTGCCCGTGGACACGGTTGCGCTAGTGGCAATCGGACGTTCGTTGACGACAGTGATTCTCGCCGTTGCCGTTTCGCTGTAATCGCGGCCGTCCCAAGCGCGATACTCGAAGGAGTCGAATCCCGTGAAGCCGGCATCGGGCTCGTAGGTGAAGCTGCCATCGGTGTTGATGACAACGGTTCCGTGCGCCGGATCAGACACCTTGTGCGCTGTCACGTCGTCTCCATCGCGGTCCTTGGAGCGGTACAGCAGTCCGTAAACGGTCGGCGTTTCCGCGAATCCAGCCTCAAATGGCCTGTCGTGCCAGGCGGTGTAATTGGCGCTGCGAATTTCGGGGGCGCGATTCGCGATGGTGATAGTCACGATGGCCGGTACGCTCCAATCCTGGCCATCGGAGATCCTATAGGCAAAGCTGTCGACAGTCTGGTCAACTCCCGGGTTGGGTACATAGGTTGCCGTCCCGTCGGACGAGAAGGTAACCGTGCCGTAATAGGGCCCATATTCGGCGCCGATAACCTGCTCCGCAGTGAACTCGGCGCCCTCGGCATCCTTATCGTTGAGAAACAGTGGCAGTGCTTCCACATTGCCCCGCCAATCTTCCACGGTCGCCAACTGCAGCGTGTGTTCAGGGCCGATGCAATACGCATCATCACCAGCGACCGGCGGTTGGTTGGTCGCGATCTGTGTGTTCTCACGAACGTTGATGGTTACGTGGGCAATGTCGCTGTCGAGGAGTCCATCGGACAGCCGGTAGGAAAAGCTAACCTCGCCGTGAAATCCCTCGTCCGGCAGGTAGCTGAACGCCCCACGTGGATCCCACTCAAATTCCCCATTCACGGTCAGGGTGTCAATCGAGACAGGAAGGCCAGTCAGCGGGTCAACCAGTGTGGCGACCAGAATATCGTTATCGGCATCAGAATCGTTGAAGACAACACTATACTGGACGCCTTCGCCGAACCGGATCTGATAGGTGTCGTCGTTTGCAATTGGCGCTGCGTTCTCCACAACGAACGTGACGCGAGCGACGTCGCTGCGCGAACGATTGTCGGGAAATCGACCGTCGCTTATTCGATAGTCGAATCCGTCCATGCCGTGAAAACCCGCGTCCGGTTGATAGGTGAAAGAACCATTCGCATTGAGGATTAGCGTCCCGTGTTGAACATCTGTGTGCCAGATCACTGTCTTGGGGTCATTCTGAGCATCGGTGTCATTGACCAGAAGGTGCGGCCGGAATAGATTCGTTGGGATCGGAGCGACAAACACACTATCAGGTCTGATGCGATACACGTCATCGACGGCAACCGGAGCCGATTCGCTCACAGTGATCGTCACCTTGACAGTCTGGCTGTAGTTGACGCCGTTGAACAGGCGATAGTAGAACGTTTCCTGCAGGTTGAGCGCGCCCGGCGGCGTGTACACGAAGGAAGCACCACCCTCGTTCCAAGTGAAGGTGCCTTTCAGCCCAAGATCTGCGGGAGACGGATACGACCCATCCAACGGATCATACAAATGTGCCGTGATGTCCGATGCGAGATCGCTGGAAGTGAGGAGAGGCACACTCAGGGTCTGGTTGAAGCGAATGGTGTATTGCCGATCGGCCAGTGTGGGAAACGGCGCCGGAAGTACCGTGATTTGGATCGTTGCCGGATCACTGTGGTCAATCTGGTCGAAGGTGCGATAGCTGAACGTCTCAACGCCTGACCAATCCACCGGGGCCTGATAGGAGAACACGCCTGTGTCGCTCCACGTGAGCGTTCCGTGCAGGCCCAGCGCGGACTCTGCCGGCACGGGTTGCCCGCTGCTATCGAGCAACTCAAACACGAGCGGGTCCATTTCTGCATCAGACGCTGCCGTGACCAGGCTCGCCGACAAAAGCCCGTTGCGTTTGACCGTGTAGGCACGAGCCGAGGCCGTGGGCGCGGTTTGCACGTAATCGATCGACAAGGTTGCGGGCTCGCTGTATTCCAGGCCGTCGTACGCCCGATACGGGATGGTGATCGTCTGATCCCAGTAGTCACTGTTGGGGGTGAAGGCAACCGATCCGTTAGAATCGAGTTCCAGAATCCCGGGAAGCCCCAGGTCGTCGGGCGTGACCGGCTGACCTGTGGCGGAGTGATTGAGCTCCCCTGTGACCGGGTCGACCAGGAAGAATGACAACGCGTCGCCTTGCGCGTCCTGGGCAAATGTATCGAGATCGCCGGTGAAGGTCCGTCCATGCCCAATCGACCTTTGACCCGGACCGGCGACCGGGGCGGTCTGGAGAACGTCGATCGTGTACGTGGCAAGTTCGCTGTACTCTCGCCCGTCGAAGAGTTTGTAGGTGAAGCTATCGTTTCCACTGAAACCGGTTTCGGGGAGATACTTGAACGTGCCATTGCTGTTGAACACCAAAATACCGTGGGTCACGTCCGATATCAGTGTCGCGGACAGACTCTCGGTCAGGATTCCGCCGTTGTCAGGATCCGAAGGACCGCTGTACGTGCCACCATAGTAGTAGGGATTGAGCACTGAGGAGGTTAACACGCGATCGTGCGACACTGAACTCGACAGATTGCCAGCGACAGGAGGTCCTTCGGTAACCGTGATGTTGACGGTGTGAGTCAGACTCTCGTCAAGTCCGTCGAATACTCGGTATTGGAACGATATCGTACCCGTGAACGGATCGTCGCCGATTGCCCGTACCGGCGTGCTGTAAGCGAATTCGCCGTCGCCATGGAGACAGACGCTGCCTTGGAGATCTCCGTTGGAATCGCGAGGTCCGTCTACCAGGATCCAGTGCAGCGCATCGCCGTCGGCGTCACTGGCCTTCCACTGGAAAGATGTAATCAACGTTTGATCGTGGGGCATGGTATAGGCGGCATCCTGCGCCACGGGAACGCGCTGTGAGGTGGCTCCAGTTTGACAGACACTCCAAGTGCTTGGGTTATGGGTGAGGCAACGTCTCCTGTCAGCTCAGAGTACCGGTGCCTCTTCTCTTCTG
>Ga0209723_1002525_pt1 | contig 24324 bp, 20 predicted proteins | sample BiotimSIPDNA_2_FD_185750 | JGI IMG/M metagenome (GOLD analysis project Ga0209723, IMG submission 185750) | Anaerobic biogas reactor microbial communites from Washington, USA - Biogas_R2 time_0 SIP DNA (SPAdes) (version 2) | ecosystem: Engineered > Bioreactor > Anaerobic > Unclassified | place...
GCCAACTGTTTATGAATAACTTTACAGCCAAATATGTTTCAGTGACCGAGTCTTGCGCGACGCCAGGCTCTTGATGATAACCAACAACTTGGTTTCCATCAATTGTGCCTGAAATATACTGTCCTCGAAATGTATTACTTAATGCTTCATCTGCGCTCAATTTACACAAGGATTTTAATACTTTAACCTTTTCGTCTCTAACTGCTTTTTCACTAAATTCAGAAGGAGCTTCCATGGCTGTCAACGAAAGCAATTGCAAAAGATGATTTTGAAAAACATCTCGAATAACACCAGCGGTTTCGTAATAGCCTGCCCTTGTACCTACGCCCTCAGACTCAGCTACTGTAATCTCAACGTGATCGATATAATTTCGATTCCATAAAGGTTCAAAAATGCCATTAGCAAAGCGAAAGGCAAGAATGTTTTGTACAGTTTCTTTGCCAAGATAATGATCCATTCTGTAAACTTGGTCTTCTGTAAAAACATTATGGATTTCTTGATCTAATAATCTTGCAGATTCTAAATCTGTTCCAAAAGGTTTTTCAACAACAATCCTACGCCATCCATACTCACAGTCTTGCATTTTTAGACGACCAAGATTTTGGATAATCGTTTTGTAGGCTTCGGGTGGCGTAGCAAGATAAAATAGAGAGTTTTTTACGCCAATTTCCTCTATTTTTGATTCAAGCGAAATGTATCCGTTATGATCTTCAAAATCAGACTGAATATAACAGGCTTTATTTAATAGATTCTCGACAACCTGATCATCAACTGGTTGATTTCGAGCATACTTTTCAATACCTTCTTTTAGGGTTTCCCGCATATTTTCATCTGTCCAGCTACGTCTGGCGAATCCGATGATAAAAATTGGTTCTGGAAATCGATTTGTCCTTGCATTTTCATACAAAGCAGGTAGTAATTTTCTCGAGGCAAGATCACCAGTAACACCAAAAATAATTATGGCAGTTCCTTCTTCACAAGTTGTTTTTTGCATATAAATTCCTTACAGTGTTTATTGTGTATTAATTTAGCTCTTAATTTTCCCTTATAATAATATCAAAGATTTTTAGATCATTTACGGTTTTTAGACTTTCTCGAATAATTTTCACCTAATCAAAAACAACAGAAATTATTTGGTTTAGTAAAATAGGTTCGTCAAAATTTATTAATAGCAGTTAAGCTTCAAATTTTCAATATATGTTTATAACAGTTCATGTGTTTTTTTAATTTTACCTTGGAGGAATCATGATTAGACTAATTACTGATACTACCTGTGGCATTCCTATCCCCTTGTTAATTTCAAAAGGTATTGAAGTTCTTCCACAAATAATAACCTTTGGTGATAAATCTTATCGTGATGATTATGAGATTGACACAGTCACGTTTTTGGATATGCTGAAGAGCTCTTCAACATTACCTGGCACTGCAGCGCCTCCGCCAGCTTTTTATACACCTATTTATAAACAGTATGCTGATAATAATGAAACCATATTGGTTTTAACCCCTTCAAGTGAAGTTAGCGGAACTTTTAGAAATGCTACAATTGCTGCTACAGATATCCCAAATGCAGACATTCACATCATCGATACACGTACTATCGCGGGCGGATTTGGGACTTTAGTTTTACAGGCTCAAAGATGGATAGATGAGAGTTTAAATATAGATCAAATTAAAACTCGGGTCAGTGAATTAATGAAACGAGAAAGAGTTTATTTTGTTGTTGATACATTGGAATATTTGCACAAAGGAGGGAGAATTGGCGGTGCGTCTGCTTTGATTGGTAATATTTTCCAAATCAAACCCATTTTAACCCTTAATAATGGTAAAGTTGAACCTTTTGATAAGCAACGTACATTAAAACAATCTCTTGAAACAATTAAAAAGCGGGTTCATAACTTGTGTATCAATAATCCTGAACCTTTATTAAGCATTAGCCATTGTGACGCAGAATCCACAGCTGTAGAATTGGCTGAGGCATTTAAAAAAGATTTGAAGTTGAAGGATGTGCCCATTTACTTACTCCCTCCGGCAATTGTTGTTCATGGCGGGCCAGGCATAATTGAGGTGAGTTGTTTTGAGAAAAGGGGAATAAACTATCAATCTTAGCTATCAATTATTTTTTTTCTTTTTGGATTAAGTTGCATGCTATTAAATTATCAGGATATGTTTAGAATTTCGTAAAGTCTGAATTCTGGCAAGACAATTGGATTTTTCTGCATACTTGAGGCCATCCGCGCATTTTCCACAATTTTAGAATAATTCGTTTGTTCAATTCCAAAATCTGATAAGTTACGAATTTTTAAATCCTTCTTAAGTTCAACTAGATATTTAATACTATCCTCGATGTTCGCTTGCTCATCATCTAACAGGAGCGTCGCTATTTCTTTAAATTTGTCAAGGTAAGGTGAGTCTGGATTAGTTGCCTTAATTGCAGCAATATTCTCCTGCACGACAGCAGGTAATAGGCAAGCACATACTTCTCCATGAGGTGCATCAAACATACCTCCAATTACAGCTGCAAAACCATGCACAGCACCTAATCCTGCGTTTGCTAAAGCCATTCCCCCAATTAAGCTTGCTAAGCACATATCCTCCCTGGCTTGGATGTTACCTGGCTCATGATAGGCAACGCGCAAACTCCTCGATGCTCTTCTTACACCTTCTCTGATTAAAGAATCTGTCAAAGGGTTGGCTTTTTTGGATATAAAGGCTTCAATAAGCTGCGTTAATGCATCCATACCTGTACTTGCCGTAATGGCTTGCGGCATTGAGATCGTCAGCTCCGGGTCAATTAAAGCCACTTTTGGAATCATCATGGGACTGCGTAAGCTGACTTTGAGTTTGTGCTCGGGTGAAGAAATTACCGCATTTTTTGTCACCTCTGTGCCTGTGCCGGCAGTTGTGGGCACTGCGATAACATCAGCGGGTTTGTGTAATATTGGCTTTCCTTGGCCAATAATTTCAAGATAGTCCAATAAAGTCCCGCTATTTGTCATCATCACTGCGATAGCTTTAGCTGCATCAATGACACTCCCCCCTCCAAAACCTATTACAAATTCGCAATTTGACCGTTTTGAAAGTATTAACCCAGCTTCAACCATCTCAATATTCGGCTCAATAGAGACATGAAATACCTCATAATTCACATCGAAAGATTTTAATTGGGCAATTATTGGATTCAAATCAACACTACCCGAGCCGCAAACAATTAAAGCTTGCTTACCTAGCGTGCTAGCTATCTTGCCAATATGTTTGATTGTGCCTATCCCAAAAACTATCCGCTCCGATGTCATGAACTCAAAGTCCATTTGCTCACCTCCATTTTTCATCTATTGGAAAAATATTTCTTAAGACAGCTTTTTGTCTTGGTTGGACCATCATATCAGCAACTGATTCTTTCCACAGTTTGTAATGCTCTGTTTCCCAATGCTTAGCCTGGTCATCTTTGGAATTATATATTTCTACAAGGGTAAATTTTTGTGGATTTTCTACATCTTGGAAGAAATCAAATCGCTTAATGCCAGGCTCTAAGATGCTATGTTCTGCATTGTATGAAGAGATCTTAATAAATTCATTCATAAATTCTGATTTTACTTCAATGGATACTAAAACAACATGCATAGCAGCCTCCAATTAATAGGTTTTTTCAAAGTATACTAAACAATGGTATTTTATATCTTGAATTTATTTGGATTACCCCAAAATGACAATGCCTTCTAACCAGAAAACATCGGATTTCAAATCAAGTGAGATGGTTTTGTATATTGACGAGGATTTATTAATTATCAATAAACCCTCTGGTCTGTTATCCATCCAAGACGGATATGACCATAATCTACCTCATCTACGAACGATTCTCGAACCTGAATTTGGCAAACTTTGGGTTATCCATCGCTTAGATAAAGAAACTAGTGGGGTTGTTATTCTGGGCCGAAACGCTGAAACTCATCGTTACTTCAATCAACTATTTCAATCAAGAGAAATAATTAAAATTTATCACTGTTTGATTATCGGATCTCCAAGTTGGAACAATTATCAAGCGAATTACCCGCTGTTAGTTAATGCCGATCGACTTCACCGGACATTAGTGAATCCACTCAAAGGAAAACCCGCCCTAACCAGTTTATCTGTCTTAGAACGTTTGGACGAACTGACATTACTTGAATGTCAACTATTCACGGGATATACGCATCAAATTCGCGCACATTTGTTTTACTTAGGTTATCCAATCTTAGGGGATTCTTTATACTGTCCCTCAAAAGACAGGAAAAAAGCGAGCACTAATTACGGCCTTAATCGTATTGCTTTACACGCTTCCTTGATCAGTTTTGCTCATCCCACTAAGAATAAGGAGTTGACCGTAACTGCTCCCTATCCAATCGATTTGGACCTGTTAATTAAGTATTTAAGATCAGAGCCACAACCCAGGGTGAGCTTTCCTGATTGAAACATAATCTGAGCCTGCGATAATCAGATGGTCGAGTAAATCAATATCTAATAGTTTTCCTGCTTCGATAACTGAACCGGTTAGATTCACATCCTCAGGGCTTTCTTGTGGGTCTCCACTTGGATGATTATGCACCAGTATGATCGATTTTGCGTTATTCCTTACAGCCATCTTAAATACTTCACCTACGCGCACAGAAGAGCTGTTTACTGAACCTTTATATAATCGGTCTTTTCCGAGTAGGCGATTCTTAGCATTTAAAATTAGAACCCACAATTCTTCTTGTTCCTTCCCAACCAGTTCATAACCCACAAGACTTATCACATCGGCAGGTGTTGAAATGACAGGGTCCAGTTCGATTTTTTCTTTTGATAAACGATTCCCCAATTCTACAGCTGCCTTAATTTGGGCTGCTTTTGCCATGCCGATGCCTGTCATTTCCACAAGAGCGGAGTAGTCGGCCCTTTGAATGCCAGATAATGAACCAAATCGCTTTAATACTTGATTCCCAAGATCAATAGCATTAACACCTTTCCTACCAGTGCCAAGTAAGATAGCTAACAATTCCCCGTTGCTGAGCACATTTGCCCCCTCTTTGATTAATCTTTCCCTTGGGCGATTACACTCTGAAAAATCCAATATGCGAATATAGTCTTCATTGTTGTCCATACCCTAATTTTAGCTAACTTGTAAAAACTAAACAAGTCTACATGTTATAATTTTTGTGATAAGTGCAATTAATGGATATGATTACACGAATTTTTCCTGGTGAATATAAAAGCTTAAGCAAAATTGGAAATTTTGTTGAGAAACAAGCGGTAAGAGCAAAATTTAATCCAAAGGATGTGTATTCCATTCTCACAGCGGTTGATGAAGCATGTTCCAATGTCATTGATCATGCCTATGGGGGTGAAAATTTAGGCCTTATCGAAATCTCAATCGAATTCGATGATACAGAATTTATAGTTTCAATATTGGATGATGGCTTACCATTTGAACCAAGTGAAGTACCTTACCCTGATATCACCAGCCCCTTGGATTCAAGGAAAGAACGCGGGCTGGGGGTATTTATCATGCGAAGGTTAATGGATGAAGTAAATTTTGATTTTTCTACTACCTCTAAAAATAAACTTGTGATGAAAAAGTTTCGAGTCAAAAACGAGCCAATCAATAATGGTAAATAGCAATCCAATTTCTTTTGAAAAATTGAATAATTTAATTTTCGATCTATCTCAATCATTATCTTTCGATACTCAAGTAAATTCCATAAAAGTATTCATCCATCAGGAATTTTTAGCAGATTTCTGTTATTGGAAATACACGACAAATGGTTGGGTTGATTTAGATAATCAAGAACCGGATGCGAAATCATTCCAGGTTCTTCAAGATACTTTATCGACAGAACGTGGTTTTGTATCCACCAAGAATGGTAATTACTGGTTTTGTCAAACATTGATTAAGGGAGGCATGGTTTTTGGTTCAGTAATAATTAGGAGAAACTCACCTAATTTTTCTGCGCTGGAAATCCAATCTTTTTCTTTATTAAGTGAATATTTATCCACAGCAAATCAAATCGAATACCTTAATCAGCAAAACAACATCAACAACAAGCAGTTAGCATTAGTTCGCAATGTCGTTGGGCAACTAGTTGACATAACTGACTTAAGTGCCCTAGCGCATAAAATTTGTAACTTAATCCGAGATACATTTAATTATTATTACGTTGCCGTCTTCACCTTAGAGCCAGATAAGGATGAATTAATATTTCGAGCAAGTGCAGGGGCACCTGGATCAGCGAAGCCAAGGTTTGAATACTCCACCGAGGATAACCTGGTGCTTGGTGAACATATTGTTGGCTATGTTGCTCAGAGTGGAAATCGTTTGTTAGCTAATAACGTTGAGGAAGAACCAAGATACGGTTATCTCGAATCTCTATCCGAAACGAAATCAGAAGTCGCCTTACCATTGATTAATAATCTTAAGACCGTAGGCGTTTTGGATATCCAATCAAATCGGGTCAATAGTTTTAGTGAAAATGACTTAATAATATTGGAAGCTTTGTCTGACAACTTAGCCATTGCAATACAACGCGTTCGCCTCATTGAGCAGATAAATTACCAAAAAGATCAACTTGCCTTGATAAATAACGTTAGCCAAGCAATTACAGCGATATTTAGTTTAGATGACTTATTAGAAAAAGTTGTTCATTTGATCCATGATCAGTTTGGCTATCCTTTTGTTCATATTTTTCTTTTGCAACCGCAGAACAAGAGTGTAAATTTCATTGCTGGGAGTGGCGCACGCGCAAAGGCATTTGCCAAGGAAAATATTAGTTACAGCTTGGACGCTGATAAAGGCATTATCCCCAGGGTGGCAAAAAACGGTAAAGTAATTAAGGTAAATGATGTATCAAAAAGTAAAATATTTTTACCAAACCCAATTTCTAAAGATCAAAACGGCTCAGAAATTACCCTCCCGCTGAAGTATGGCAAAGAAATATTAGGCGTTCTTGACATCCAAAGCAACAGCATAAATGCTTTCTCAATTCAAGATGAGGCTAATCTCAAAACTTTATCAGCTAACATTGCAGCTGCTATACGAAATGCAAACCTTTATCGTTCAGAACAATGGCGGCGTCAGGTTGCTGAAAGCTTAAGAAACGTAGCTGTCCTTCTTTCAGCTCCCCAAAAAATCAATGAGATTTTAAAAATTATTCTTGATGAATTAAGCAAAATTCTTCCCTGTCATTTTTCAGCCTTCTGGCTGCTTGAAAATGAAATGGATGAGACAACCGAAAATGAATTGATACGACTTAAATTAGCTGCTAAAACTTCTGAGCAAAGTCTTAATGATGTCTTATTTCCTGACGGGATTATTGTAAATGGTTCCTGGTTATCAAGCTCCCTCAGCATGGAAGAGCCTCTTCTCAAGAGTGATTCACATTTAAGTGATCCAATTGCTGAAAGAATTGGTCTAAAAGACACTTATTCTGCTATTTCTGCGCCATTAATTGCTAATGGACGTCTTTTAGGTCTACTAACATTGCACCACGATTCTACAGGCCGATATGGAATTGAAACAAAGAGAATAAGTTCTTCTTTTGCAGGTTATTCAGCAATTGCGATTGAGAACTCTTATCTTTACAAGTCATCTCAAGAACAAGCCTGGGTGTCTACAGTCTTGTTACAGGTTGCCCAAGCAACTCAATCGCTAACTACAATCCCAGAGTTGGTATCGACAGTAGTCCGCCTCACGCCCCTTCTGGTCGGTGTTGAAGGGTGCGGCATATTTCTTCGTGAGCATGAGACAGGTAATTTTTTCCTTCATGCATTATATGGTGACATATTCTCTACTGATGACATTGATGAACCTTTATTAATTGAAAACGCACCTATTTTTAACGATCTAGATACGAAACACTTACCGGTAGTAATCTCAGACCCACTTCTCCAACTAAATCTTCCAACTGTCATTGCTGGCGACATAAATCAAAAAACTTTAATTCTCTTGCCTTTAGTCACTCGCAATGAATTGCTAGGTGCTTTTCTATTGGTTCAGGATGACCCTTCCCCATTATCAGGCGAAAAACAGCTAGATGAAAGCGAACGACTTGCTATCATCCAGGGAATAACGCAACAAACAGCAATAGCAGTGGAAAATATTCGCCTTTTAGAAGAAAAACAAGAAGAAGCTTACATATCCGCCGTATTGCTGCAGATAGCACAAGCTGTTGTCAGCTTTTCTAGTCTTGAGGATATTTTAGAATCAATTATCCATACTATTCCAATATTGGTTGGCATTGATTGTTGTGTTATATATTTATTTGATGAATTACAAGATCAATTTAATGTGAGCCATATTCATTGTTCTTCATCAGTAGAAAGCACTTTAGAAATTCAGGATTCAAGCTACTTCACACCTGATTTTCCCTTATTAGAAGCTATTAGAAACCACAACAAAGCTATCTTGCATCCTTTTGAAAGGATCTTACCACCAGAAGACTGGGACTTGATTATCCCAGATGAAACCATTCAGGATTTCTCTCAAATCCTGAGCAGCCCATATCACCTCTTAATGGGGTTTCCGTTATCTGTTAAAGGTGAGCTGTTTGGGGTTATGTTAGCCCAGGAAACTTCATCTATCCGAAACCGAAAAAGACGCTTTGAGCTGCTGCAGGGTATTGCCCAACAAGCAACCCTGGCCATACAAAATGATCATTTAAGTCGCGAAAGAATTGATCGTGAAAGATTAGACCGTGAGTTTCAGCTGGCACGAGATATCCAAAAAACATTCTTGCCAGAATTCTTGCCCGAGGTTGATGGCTATGAATTTGATGTGCGTTGGCACACTGCCCGACAAGTGGGTGGAGATTTCTACGATATTTTTAAAATAAATGATGAACAATACGGGTTAGTTATTGCAGATGTGTCCGACAAAGGTTTAGCTGCCTCACTTTACATGACCGTTGCAAGAACACTACTGCGAGCTGTTGCTCTAGAATCCAACTCTACTTCAAAAACTCTTGAACGAGTAAATGATTTATTACTGCTTGACTCTCAAAAAGGTTTTTTTGTCACAATCGTTTATGCAATTATCAATCCTAAATCTGGCCAGATACGCTACTCAAACGCTGGACATAACCCACCCTATTTATTATCAGAACAGGTAAAAAAGATTGAAATATTAAAAAGCAGCGGCATTGCTCTCGGCGCAATGCCAAATATAAATTTATCCGAACATGAAATGACCTTATGGGAGGGAGATTCTCTAATTTTTTATACAGACGGCGTGACAGAAGCTATTGACAATTTAGGCGAATTTTATGGAAACGGACGATTTGTTAAAGTATTAAATTCACTCATTGGAGAGAATGCAAATTCAATCAATGACCAGGTGGAAAAAAACTTAAACGAATTCAGGAATGGCGCACCATACAGCGATGACACGACGTTGCTAGCTATTAGACGCCTTCCTTTACTGACAAATTAGAGCCGGAATTTTCAGGTTTCTAATAATTGAATCCACAGAAGAGCTGAATACAACGCCAAGAAGAGAAGTGCTGCTGTAGCCACCTAATAAAAGTAAATTAGTACTAAGCATTTCTACTGCTTTAATTACTAAGGTAGTCACATCCCCCTTCTCAAACAAGTATTGATATTGGATATTCATTTTGTTCAAATAGCTTTTTGCATAAGAGACCTGTAATTCAATATCAGCTGAACCATCATCAATTGATATAACATTTAATGCTGAACCATACCTTGCTGCAAAGTAAGCAGATAAGAATAAGGCCTCTTTACTTTTTTGGCTTCCATCATACGCAAGCAGAATTTTATCTAAGTCAGTAACATCATCGCGAACTACCAGAATTGGCCGTCTACTTTTCCGTAATAATGCAGAGAAACCAGAACTCAAACGGTCAAAAATATTACCAGCAGGTGGGTAAATTAGTTTTAATACAAGCAAATCATTCAATAAACTGTAGTCATTTACCAATTTTGTTATTTCACCTTTAGCTACCAGTAATTTTCCTAGCTGACCGGCATTTTGAATTCTGGTGTTAAATTGGTTTGTCAATGCTTCAATGTATTCACTGTCGATTTCAGCACCTTCAACCACATGAAGTCCTCTAATCTCACCTTCTTTGTTCCGATTAATTCGTATTGCTTGTTCTAACGCATCCCAGCCTGATTCCTGTCCATTTAGCGCGACAAGGATATGCTTAAACAGAAAGTTTATTCGTTGGCTGGTATTGGATAAACTTACTGATTCAATTGTTTGGAGATTAACATCTAACATGTCCTCTATGTGCTGCTCTCCCCTTTTGGCCTGACCCTGTACATTCTTGCCTTCCTGTAAAGCCATATGATCTGCTGCTAGCTCAGCACGAATTTGAATGCCTAATTCTCTCTCTAAAATAGATTGATGGTCCAATATCCATAGGTACAAATCTGTAATAGTTTGGTCTTTAAATTCAAACAATAGACCAGATTCTTTAATTATTTCAGCAACAGGTTGGTAGATGTACTCAAACCAGTGTTTCACTGACTCTTCATAAGGAATTTCCCGTTCTTGTTCAATCCCCATGTAATGCCGATGCACCCTAATGTGCTCAATTAGCAGGTCATATAAGCCAGGAAAGGTTAGTGTGAAATCAAAGTCTGGTAATATTTGATCTAATTTTGTCTTTTCTAAAAAGCTCACATATTCTTGTTTTAGAATTAATTCTTCTGGAGATACATCGGGTGTTAGTGGCACTCTCGTTTTTATTTCTGTGACGTAAGCTTCTATTTCATCCATGCCCATTTGTTTAGCAATAGACACTCTATGGTTGCCGTCAAGGACAAAATAAGCTTCGCCAACCTGATATACACTGATTGGGGGAACACCAGTACCTCCTGGTTTTACCATTGCTGTTTTTACAGTTGCCCAACGCGCAACGTCGCTGTCTCTTAAGGGTAAGAAATTTCGATCGAAATCATAATATCGCCCTACACTTCCAATTATCGATTTTAATGGAATTTCCTGTAACCCCTTCTCAGTCTTTGCACTCGCGTGCAATTTTTCAGAAATTTCATCAAACGGAAGCAAATCCAAAGATTTACCTGTTATGTTTGCCCAAAAATGCTGTAAGGCAGCTTTAGATCTTGCCCTGTGAAAATCTTCTAGTGCACTCTGAAAAGTAGATCTATCGTCAACCATAATTTAATAAAAACCTCTATGTTAATAAGATTGTTTTTTGCTAGAATACATTACTCATGATTCTATTTTATTTTGATCAAGATCATTTCTAGTAGTTGATATATTTTATATTATAGAAGAAATATTTCAAAATTCTGATGTCAAAAGAATTCTAAGATGCCTAAAGAAAAATCAAATTAATCATCCATGCTATAATTTCGGCTAACATATGACAGCATTGGATGATTTTAAACCCATAGATTATTTAGTAATCGGGCATATTACTACAGATCTAACCGACGCAGGTTTCCGATTGGGTGGTACAGCGACATTCTCAAGCCTAACTGCTAATGCTTTAGGGCATTCTGTTGGGATTGTTACAAGCTGCAAAGCAAGTACGAATTTTTCAGATTATCAAGCAATTCAAATTTTCAACAAAATTTCATCAGAAAATTCCACTTTTAAAAATATCGCAACATCCCAAGGCCGCATCCAATACTTGTACAATAAAGCCAATAGGATAACCTCTTCAGACATACCTTCAGCTTGGTCAAAAACACCTATTTTACATCTCGGTCCAATTATTGATGAAATTGACCCCCTAATATTCAATTGTTTTCCTGATTCGAAAATCTTCCTGACTCCTCAAGGGTGGCAGAGACAAGTTGATGAAAATAAACATGTGTGGCCAAAAAAATGTGACCTGCCTAAAGACTTGCTTGAGCGTGCTAATGCAACTGTAATCAGCATTGAGGACGTCAATGGAGACGAAGACCAGATTTCTGAATTAGCGCTTTATTGTAAGATTCTTGTAGTAACTGAAAACAAATATGGCGCCAGGGTTTACTGGAATGGCGATGTAAGATATTTTAACGCACCAGAAGTGCAAGTTATCGAAGATACTGGTGCAGGTGATATTTTTGCAGCATGTTTTTTTAGCCGTTTATTTTTTACAAATGACCCTTGGGAATCAGCTCGTTTTGCTGTAAAACTGGCAGCACAATCTGTAACCAGAAAGTACTTGGCAAGTGTTCCAACCTATCAAGAGATTCTAGAAGTAAAAACGGACATTCTTACATAACTTGAGGCAACGAATGGGATTAGGAAAGGTATACACGATCGTTAATCAAAAAGGCGGTGTAGGAAAAACAACAACTGCAATCAACCTTGGCGCATACTTGGGACATTATGATCAGAAAGTCTTATTAATTGATCTTGACCCCCAATCTAATGCAACATCGTGCCTGGGTATTAATAAAAACACGGTCAAATTAGGCACGTATGAAGTTCTAATAGGTTCTCAATCTCCTTTAGAACTGATCCTTCACAATACCCGCTTTAAATTATCACTTCTTCCGTCATCTCCAAATTTAGCTGGCGCTGAAATTGAATTAATTGACTTAGAAGATCGGGAAAAACGATTAAGAAAAGTTGTTGACCAAATTCGATACAGGTACGATTACATCCTGGTAGACTGCCCACCATCACTTGGATTATTAACTCTGAACGGCCTGATTGCTGCTTTGGACGGCGTTATCATCCCTGTGCAATGTGAGTACTTAGCCTTGGAAGGCCTTGGGCAATTAACGCATACTCTGAATCGAATTCGAACAAATCTCTTCCCTCAACTGAGCGTTCGAGGTGTTGTTTTGACTATGTACGATGGAAGGACGAACCTTTCAGCAGATGTTGCCCATGAAGTTCAAAAATATTTTTCTGAAAAAGTGTTTAACACAGTCATTCCCAGGAGTGTTCGACTTGCAGAAACCCCATCCTTTGGAATGCCTATTAATATATACGCACCGGACTCCAGCGGTGCCAAAGCATACTCAGCTTTAGCCATGGAGCTACTTAATTCAGATGGCGTATTGATCCCAGTAAACTAGGAGTGATTGAGATGGCTAGAAGACCAGGCTTAGGAAGGGGCTTAGATGCCTTAATTCCCAGTGATGATACTAACTTACCATTGGAAATAACAACCGAGCAAGTAACCAAAATTCCTGTTGAACTTATTGATGCAAATCCTCAACAGCCCAGGAAGACATTAAACTTAAACGAACTAGAAAGTTTAGCAAGTTCCATTAGAGAACACGGCGTAATCCAGCCGGTGATTGTCTCGAAATCAGCTGTAGCTGATAGATATACCCTGATTGCAGGTGAACGACGCTGGCGAGCTGCAAGAATAGCTGGATTGAATGAAATACCTGCCCTCATCCGCACAGTTACACTTCAAGAACAATTAGAATTGGCTTTAATAGAAAATATCCAGAGAGAAGATTTAAATGCAATTGATCGAGCAATGGCCTATCAGCACCTTATTGATCAATTTTCTTATTCACACGATGAAATTGCTAAAAGAGTAAGCAAGAGTAGGGTGAGTATTACAAATAACTTAAGGCTACTAAACTTACCGTCAAACATACAAAATGCTATCAAAGAAGGTGTAATATCTGAAGGACATGGCAGAGCCTTGCTTATGTTAGATTCAGAATCCGCCCAGCTAGGAGTACTTTCTTCAATTATTTCTGCTGGACTTTCTGTTCGAGAGACTGAATCTATAGTTAACAATTACTCTTCAAAGAAAAAATTACAGCCGAGAAAGAGTGAAAGATCGTTTGAAATTCAGGATTTAGAAAATCGATTACGTACTCATCTTAAAACAAAGGTAAATATTCAATCTGGCAAAGATGGTGGAAAAATTACAATTTTTTACTACTCCGAAGAGGAGTTAAATAATATTTTAGATCAAATATTTAAATTGGAGTGACTTTGATCATCGTCTATAACGCGAACATTTTCGGTTCTGAACAACATTCAGCATTGGTGGTCGATGAAAACAAGATAGTTGCTCTTGGCTCAAACAAATCGATGCTAGATGAATATGGAAAAAATGCAGATTGTATCAACCTGCATGGCAAAACCATATGGCCAGGTTTGACAGACTCTCATATCCATTTAGGTCTTCTTGCTCACAGTTTAAGGATAGTGGACTGCGAAACAAAGACATTACAAGAATGCTTGGACAGAATTTCTGAACATGTTATTCAATATTCAGAGAACAGTTGGATTGAGGGACATGGATGGAATCAAAATGAATGGAAAGATTCACATTTCGGAACAGCTGAACAACTGGATTTGGTAACAGGAGATAGACCGGCTTACCTAACAGCCAAATCGCTACACGCAGCATGGGTTAATTCTAAAGCCCTCAGGTTGGCGCAAATTGATAAAAATACCAGTGATCCAGTTGGTGGAGTTATTATGCGAGATAACAGGGGCAACCCTACTGGCATTTTACTCGAATCAGCCATGAACCTTGTCGAAAAAATCATCCCTAAAAGTTCGCCAAGTAGATTGTTAGAAGATCTGCTACTTGCTCAACAACACTTATGGAAAATTGGTATAACAGGAATCCATGACTATGATGGCCCAGAAGTATTTCATGCACTTCAGGTATTACTTAAGTCTGAAAAACTGAACTTACGTGTTCAAAAAAATTTTCCCGTCTCAGAATTAGACCATCTCATTTCAGTTGGTCTTTGCAGTGGGTTTGGGAATGATTTACTTCATACCGGGTCAATTAAATTATTTGCTGATGGTGCTCTAGGGCCGCAAACTGCAGCTTTAATTGATCCTTACGAAGATTCGAATTCAATCGGGATTCTCCTAATTTCAAAACAAGAGCTATTTGATGTCGGACGAAAAGCTGTTGAGAATGGTTGGGGGCTCACAATTCACGCTATTGGTGATATGGCAAATCGCGTTGTGCTTGATGGATTATCAGACTTAAGAGAATTTGAAAAATCCCGAAACATTCCCCATCATCCTCACAGGATCGAACACGCGCAACTTGTCCATCCTGATGATCAGTCGCGTTTTAACAGCCTCGGCGTGATTGCATCAGTTCAACCAATCCACTGTACCTCGGACATGATTAATGTAGATAAGTACTGGGGAAATAGAGCGCTAAATGCTTACCCTTTCCGAAATTTACTAGATCTACACACTCACATGGTTTTTGGTTCAGATGCGCCTGTTGAATCTGCAAATCCCTTTTATGGAATACACGCTGCGGTTACACGTATGCGTCAAGATGGTCAGCCTAATGCTGATGGATGGCAACCTTCTCAAAGAATCCAATTACGGGAAGCCGTTGATGCATATACCATAAACTCAGCTGCCCTTTCTGGGATGGCAAATAGGTGTGGCAAATTACGTCCCGGTTACTATGCAGATCTCATCATATTACCGACTGATCCGTTTAATGTAGAAGAGCAAGATCTATTCAAAATAAAACCAGATTTAACTATGGTAAACGGGAAAATAGTGTATAAGAGCCCAGAGTTTGAATGATTACGATCTAATCAAATCTTTGCATGCATAAATAGAAAACTTGGCTGTCTAATTATGGAGTTTATACAACCTGTCCGTAAAGAAAACCTTGATGAAGTTGCTCATTTTCTCAGAAAGAGCGATCTTGTTTATCGCCATTTAGATTGGCACTCCCCCACAGATTGGCTTGATTATCCAGCATTTCTAGTGTTAAGAGAAAGTAATCGCATAAATGCATTGTTATCTTGCGCGCCTGAAATCAAAGAGGCTGCTTGGGTTCGGTTATTTGCTTCCAAACTCAGTCGAAACTACGCTAATGATTTTCAATCTTTTATGTGTAATGCGTCTGAAATCCTTATGGATATTGATGTTTCAGAATTAGCATGCCTTGTGCTTAATAACTGGATTGAGCCCGTATTAATTCAAGCAGGTTTTTGTTCTACAATGGCAGTTGTGACATTAATTTGGAACGGATTAGCCAACAGTAGACTAATATTTTCTAATCCTGATGTTGTTGTGCAACAGATGATGGAAAGAGATCTCGGTATTGTTCATAAAATGGATAACAGGGCATTCCCTCCGTTATGGCAAAATTCATTATCAAGCATTAATAAGTCCTATCATGTTTCATCTTACAGCACGATAGCGCTTTTAAATGATGAAGTCGTTGGTTACCAAATCAGTACAATATCCTTTGACGGTGCTCACATTGCCCGATTAGCCACTAGGACAGATCAAAAAAGACAAGGTATTGCTACCACTTTACTCATCGATGTGATTACTCATTTTCAAGAAATGGGAATCACTAAAATCTCGGTTAACACCCAATCAAACAATCAAGCATCTTTAAATCTATACAAAAAACTGGGCTTCTCGTTGATCAAGGATGAAATCAAAATATATTCCAAGTTGCTCTAAATCAGTATAAGCTTTTTGTGGCAATGGTCTAGACATTAATATTTTGTTATGAGAAAATTCACCTCAAAATATTCTCACTTTGGAGCAAATAAGCACATGGCAAATCATAAGAGTCAACGAGATCAGTTAAGAGAAAAAAGGCTCAGAAGGCAAAAAAACCAAATTAGGACTATTTTAATAATACTAGGTGCTTTATTCCTGTTCATACTTGCTCTGGTTTTTTTACCACGTCTGTTGGTATCTAAAGAAACCCTGACAAATCAAGAGGGTTTTTCTATTGGTGACCCTAATGCACCTGTTTATGTAGAAGAATTTTCTGATTTCCAATGCAGCCATTGTAAAACCTTTTCGCAAACAATCGAATCTGACTTTATCAAGGAGTATGTGGACACTGGGAAAGTCTATTTAACTTTTAAGAATTTCCCAATTTTTGGCCAAGAATCTGAAAATGCAGCGGAATCGACTTACTGTGCAGCTGACCAAAACAATATGTGGCAATATAAGAAAGCCCTATTTAGCTTCAGCTCATTTCAGGATGCTTTTTCCAATAACAATCTTATCAGCTATACAAAACAACTCGATTTAGATTCAGAAGAATTTCAGGCCTGCTTGGAGTCTGACAAATATCTTTCAGCAGTCCAAGCTGATATGGCATATGGGAAAAACTTGGGTATTCAGGGAACCCCCTCCTTTTCAGTCAACGGGACAATCGTTTACTCCAACGAGTTAGTTTCAACCGTTGAATCTGAACTACTTAATTTATCAACGGAATAATTCTTCTAAGTGAAGTTACAGATATAAAATTATTTGAAATTCGCTTTAGAAATTTATAGCAAGCTTCGTTAATAACCAGACTATCAAAGGGGTAATAATTAGTGCCGGTAATAAGCTACCAACTCGTATCTTCCGGATTTCTAACAAGCTGGAGAAAGAAATACCAATCAGGATAATGCCACCAACAGCAGTCATTTCAGTTATCATCGTTTCGGTAAACACATTACTCAATATCCCCGCAAAGAGACTAATTCCGCCTTGGTATAGCAATACAATTATCGCTGAAAAAATGACTCCAATCCCCATAGTCGATGCAAAAGCCATAGCTGCAAAACCATCTAAGATTGATTTGATTGCGAGCATCGAGTAATCACCTGTCAATCCATCTTGTATTGATCCTAATATTGCCATTGGGCCAACACAAAATAAAAGTGAGGCTGTAACAAATCCTTCGACAAATAATTTGTTTGACTCTTGCTTAACAATTTTAGACGAAACATCTCTTATTATTTGGCCTAATCTATAAATACCCTCTTCTAAATGCCACCACTCGCCAATAATCGCGCCAATAATCAATCCTCCAAGCGGAATGAGCGGATTATTTGATTTAGAAAATGAAATGATGCCATAGCCAAGTGTAAATAAACCTAATCCGCTAATAATGGTGTTTCTAATTTTTTCAGTTAAGCGATTTCCAATAACCGTTCCAAAAATGCTACCAATAATCACGGTAATAACGTTGATGATAGTTCCAATCATAGTGTAGCTGCTTTGTTTGAAAAGTGTTTATTCAGGGGTATTGGTCTCTGCAAGCTCAATCATGAAGCACAACATTGATAATCTATTGAGATACTTAATCGTAATCTTATCCATGTTTTCATAATGATTTGCTAAGCTAACGACCTCACGCTCAGCGCGGCGAATAATTGTTCTTGCCAGAGCCAAAAAACCACTCTTTGGTGTATCTCCAGAAGTGATGAAAGTTTCTGGCATCAAGGTTTGAGATTCAATCTCAGAAATTTCATTTTCTAACCATTCAACCGCTTTGTTATCTATCAGCCTATTACCTTCAGGTGCATAGGTCGCACCGGCCAATTGTGCCATTAACATGTACAAATCTTTCTGGATCTGCAATATTGTTGATTTGTGGTAACTGTCAGAGATGAATGCACGCGCTAGACCTAAAGCTGCCCAGGCCTCATCAACCGTACCGATAGCTTTAATTCGCGAGTCTGATTTAGAAACAACACTTTCTCCAATAAGATCTGTAAATCCTTGATCGCCTTTAAAATCTGAACTCATGATATTCTCTCTCCGACCTTACTCGTCAATGGTCGTCTCAGTGATTAATTCTTCCTGTGATTCAGCTAATATGTACCAGGTGTTTACCGTGTTAAAACGGTCACTGTGATCATAAAGTGGACCTATACTCACATTATTAATTTTAGCTTTTATAGCGTAATTATAGACTGGATAAAATAAAGGCAATGAAGGCATTTCTTGTTGGAAAATAATTTGAAAGTTACGATACAACCTAGTTCTGTCACTATAATCAAAGTTAATCCTGGCTTGCTCTAAGAACTCACTCGCTGACCGATTATTCCACTGCGAGTAATTTTGACCTGATTGTGCTTGTGCTTGACCCCAAAAGGGATAAGGATCGGGATCGGGTGTGCCAGTTAATTCTATATCCACCAGGGCAGCTTCATAATTACGTGACTGTAAGTCAGAAATAACATCTTCGTAGGGTTTCTCAATGATTTCAACCATCACGCCAATGGATGACCAGTCTTTTTGAAGCATAAGACCAATCTCTTTATAAATCTCTATGTCTGGAATCAATAAATCGAAAGACAATGCTTGGCCTGTTTCCGTTATCAAACCCTCTTGTTCCTCATCCTCCACCATATTGGATGCGGCTAAGATTTGCCTGGCACCTTCGTTATCAAAATTTATTTTTTCAATTTCTTCGTAATATGCCCAATTTCCAGGCATAATCGGTCCATTTGCAATAATTGCCTGCCCTGAAAAGAGATTATCAATCATCCTCTGGCGGTCAATTGCCATCATCAAAGCTCGGCGAAAACTAGCCTCTTGGAAAAAACTTACAGCCTTGTTTTCTAGGTTCAGAAAAACGATATTTAGATTTGGCTCGCGTGCAGAGAAAAGGTTAACATCTGCTTCGCTTAGCACAGACATTAATATATCGTTTGAAACATTTCCTAAACCCTCTACTTCGCCATTCTGATAAGCCACCCAAGCATCTTCCGTTGTTTCATAGTACTGAAACACAATTTCATCAAGAAATGGCCTTCCTTCATAATATTCGTCAAAGGCATTCAAAACGACACCAATAATTTGCCCATCTTCAACCAATAATCGGTCAAATTTGTATGGTCCACTGCCAATTGGTGCAAGGTTGTATGGATGATCAATCATCTCATCCAAGCCTAAATTACCTAGTAAGTGATCAGGTAGAATCTCAACTGTTAAATAATCCAAAAATGGAGAAAAGGCTTCAGGTAATGCAAACTGAATTGCTGAGTCTGAAAGAATATTTACTTGGATTTCTTCCCAGAAATTTCTAAGGTCTTGTGGAATTAAGGCATTACCACTTTTTAGCAAAGATATTGTAAATGCCACATCCTTTGTGGTTATTGCTGTCCCATCATGCCATTGTAAATTCGGCCGCAGGCTAAATGTATATACCGTACCATCTTTTGAAATGCCCCAAGTTTCAGCTAAATCAGGTTGTGGCAATCCAGAAGCATCAAATTTCACCAAACTGTTAAACAACAAGCGATCAACATCTCTATCGGGTTGATTGTAAATATCAAGAAAAGGATTTAAACGTAAAAAATCGCCGATTAGTGCCTCAGTATAAATCCCACCACTAATGGGGTTAGGAGTACTAGAAACGGGTTGTTTGATAGAATCCTGTTGCAGCAATAATAATACGCCGACAACTAATCCTGTGAATAATATAAGTAATAACTGCCAACGATATTTTTTCATAATAAACCAAAAAGGACAACCCCCAAGGAAGTGAGTCGTCCCCAGTAATCTATTTTTATGTGACTTTCCTTGTTAATTTAACGATTGTCACCCTATCCAGTAATCAAAACTGTTATTAGTGCCAATAGGAAGAAAAGTGAACTTAAACCAATAGTAATCCAGAATAAGATTTTTTCTACACCTCGCCGTTGTGAATAAACACCGCCGGTATCACCACCAGTAAGACCGCCAAGACCAATGCCCTTGCTTTGCAACACAACACTAGCTATTAGCGTTATCGATGTAATGATTATCGCTATACTTAAATAAGTTCCCATGCATACCTCCAAAATATTAAACAGTGCTGATTATACCTAATCCTCGCTATTCGTCAACATCTGCTATTAGTGAACGAAATATTTTATTACCTAAATGATTATATTCTAAATTCTCGGCTCATCGAAATGATATAATGACCATCGATAAATCTGATATGAATTATTCTTTATTGTGTAATTTTCTAAAAAGTCGTTTCATTTTTAGAGAAAAAACAAAGAAATAACATAGGGTATTTTACGATGTCTGCCTTGCCAATTTTTTCTTATACTAAAATAGACAAAACAATTACCTTAAATCTCCCGAAATCTTTTTTAATCGCACTATTGGCCTCGTTTTTTTCATTGTCTTTTATCTTATCTGATTATTGGAACATCCCCGAATCAACAAACATTAAGTTCTTAGTTTTAGGTACAGCAATCGTGCTTGGTGTGGCTTGGTGCCTCCTATCAGCAGGTGAATTAGTTCTAAAAATTAACTTGAAGCCATCATTATCTGGCTTTATCTTATTGATGACAATTATTATAGTTAATCTGCCGTCGTTAATTACCTCAATACCTTGGAGAGGAGATGAAGATCACCACATTAACAAAGCTCTTCACTTAATGGAGCGTATTCCATTAAAGATTTTTGTTACATTGATCGTGGTTTGGCTATTTATCCTTCTCCTATCATTACTACGACCAAGATTAGCATTAATAAGTGGGAGCCTATTTTTATTACTACTCATTATTACCTATATTAATAACGAACCTATTGCAAGTTTGCGCTATCCTTTTATCAGTTACTGGTTTATATCAATACCCCCTCTACTTTTCTCAATCCCTTTTGACCCTTATCATGAATTCTTGTTTAGAATCATGCCATTAATATCAGTAATCCTTTTATCACTTTACTTTCTACATAATCTACCCAATAAAAATAAAGCGATCTCATTAATTTGGGCATTATCAATTAGTTTTATGCCAATAATTTTTTATTATGCCTCTATTCTTTACTTAGAACTGCCAGCTGTCTTGCTTATGACAATCGTTTGTTTTAACATCGATCAACTGGTTCAATCTGATTTTTCAACATTAAAAAAACATTTTGCATGGTATGCCCTACTGCTAATTGGATTTATTAAAGAGACTTTGCTCCCATTTATTATCTGTTTTCTATTTGTCAGGCTAATTTTCAGACTTTGGATTGTATACTTTAAAGATCGCTCTTGTCAGGGAAAGAATATCAATTTTGGTAAAAATCTTCTTATCATCATAAAATCAGAACTTATTGTAGTTTTTTCGACGTTAATACCATGTGTTTTTTACTTAGAACTTAGAAACTTATTTAGCGTTTCTAGGCGATATTCCCCTAACTTTCAAAATTTATTAGATTTTGAATTATATGGGGTCTATGTGCGATCCTTTATCGAGCAATTTGGTTTATTCCTAGTATTGTTCCTAATTGGTTGTTTTATTTTATATAAAAGGAAAAAGCACATCTCCTTAATATTCCTTTCATCATTGGTTGGTTTTTTTATTGTTTTTTTCATGCTTGATGAAAAGATATATGAAGGTTACAGTCGATTTAACTTAGTATTTTTAGCACCAATCACAACAGCATCATATTACTTCATCAAAGAGAGCCATAGATACTGGAAAATCAGCCTTGCTTTTTCTGTAATTACAATTGTTACTTCATTTTTCCTCTCACCAATAAATATCGATGGATCAAAGCAACCTTATTGGGGTAATTATCTAACCGATACTTCAGAACATTACTATCCCACAAGAGAAGCTTTGACCTGGATCAAGACTACTTATCCAGAGGATAATCTGCTTGTTGCAGGATTGTATTACCCGTATTATTTTGATTTTTATTTTGATAAACTCGAGTGGTATCCAGATAAATTTGAAGTTTTGTATTCAAATATCGATAAACAGGAAGATGCTTCTAATCTATCTGACTCACTTAAGATAGCCAAAGAGAACAATTTTGATCATATTCTTTTCTTTGTCTTAAATTCTGAATTACCAAAATTTGATAACGATATCTACGAACAAGAAATTGTTTTTTCAAATATAAGCCATAATTTGGTATATATAAGCAAATCAAAATCTGGAGATTTAATTGAAGTTAGTAGTCATTAATTACGCATTTACTTGTTTATTAGTTATATACTCATTATAAAAAAGGATTGATCAGTGACAGAAGAAATTTTTTACTTTGATTCAGCAATAACAGAATATGAAAAAACTCGGATATCTCACTGGGATTCAGTAGCCATAAATATTCAAAAATGGCAACAAGCTGGAAAATACTATCATCGAAGGTTAAGTGAGATCTATAGCAACATGATTTACCCAGGCTCCAAGATTTTAGAAATAGGCAGTGGCGATGGAAATCTGTTAGCTAGCATTGAGTCAGACACAAAGACAGGCATTGACTTTTCATCTGAGATGATCAATTTGGCAAAGAGGAATCATCCCCAGGTCACATTCATAAATGCCAATGCAGATAATTTTCAATTAAATGAATCCTATGATTATATTATCCTATCAGACATCTTAAATGATGTTTGGGATGTCCAAGCAGTACTTAATCGTGTAAAAAAACACGCACAGCCAAATACAAGAATTATCATTAATACTTACAACCGTTTATGGGAAATACCTTTAGCTTTAATCCGAAAATTGGGCCTATCAAAACCAAATTTAGATCAAAACTGGTTGACAGTAGCTGATATATCAAATCTGCTTGAACTAACTGGCTTTGAAGTGATAAGAACAACCCAGGAAATACTATTTCCAGTAAACATACCAATAATAACTAAATTTCTTAACCAATTTTTAGTTCGAGTTTGGCCATTAAATCATTTAGCCTTAACAAACTTCATTATTGCCAGGTTGAAGCCTAACATATTTGAAATCAAATCACAGGCTAAGGTAAGTGTTATCGTCCCCGCAAGAAATGAAGAAGGTAACATTGATGAAATTATCATGCGCACACCTGAAATGGGCACAGGCACGGAAATTGTGTTTGTTGAAGGGCACTCAACAGATAACACGTTAGATGCGATAAAAAAATCTATTGCTAAATATCCAAATAAAAATATCTCTGTTTTTACTCAGACAGGAAAAGGCAAAGGGGATGCAGTTCGATTGGGATTTTCAAAAGCAAGCGGAGATGTATTAATGATACTCGATGCTGATTTAACAGTACCGCCCGAAGATCTTCCGAAATTTTACAATGCGTTAATTAACGGTACCGGTGAATTTATTAATGGTGTTCGCTTAGTTTACCCTATGGAAGATGAAGCAATGCGCTTCTTCAACCTTCTCGGAAATAAATTTTTTAGTTATGCTTTTAGTTGGCTATTAGGTCAGCCAATTAAAGACACACTTTGTGGTACAAAAGTATTATGGAAAAAAGATTACAAAAGAATTGCAGCAAACAGGCTAGTCTTTGGCGATTTTGATCCATTTGGGGATTTTGACCTGATATTTGGGGCTGCTAGGCTGAGTTTTAAAATAGTTGATTTACCGATCCATTACCGGGCACGAAAATATGGATCAACAAACATTCAAAGGTGGAGACACGGATTCCTTTTGCTTAAGATGGTGGTTTTTGCAGCGAGAAAATTAAAATTCATTTAGATTAATTTTATACATAAAAGCCAAGCTTGTTCGAGTAATACCATTAATATTTTTTTTGGTTTAATGCTGGGCATAGAGATAATGTCTCATAAAGTGGTGTAAAAAGGATTGACAAAAAAGTCATCGTGTGCTTTCTTGAAGGTATCAGAAACCAAAAAAGAAAGGAGAAACACGATGACAAAGATAACTATAGCATTACAAGAT
>Ga0209723_1002526_pt1 | contig 24298 bp, 20 predicted proteins | sample BiotimSIPDNA_2_FD_185750 | JGI IMG/M metagenome (GOLD analysis project Ga0209723, IMG submission 185750) | Anaerobic biogas reactor microbial communites from Washington, USA - Biogas_R2 time_0 SIP DNA (SPAdes) (version 2) | ecosystem: Engineered > Bioreactor > Anaerobic > Unclassified | place...
TAACTAATTGTACGGGCTTTCGCGCCCGGACGACGAGGTACTTTTTCCAGGGCAAAAAAGTACCCAAAATGCCCTTGACGGCCATGTTTCGCTTACCACCTGCACATAAAAAAAGAAGTAAAATTTTTAGGGTCTAAAACAGTACGCAGCTTTTAAACACGCCCGCTCTGAAGATTGTTTTAAAACTCTTGCCGCATCCGGCTTTTTCATGGGTACCCACTATATGTTGTATTTAAGCCAATCTGTATCGTAAACAAGGCTTAACTGGAGGGTAAGGATATAAATCTAACCCTCCACAATGAAAATATATTGCTGAACGGTAATGCTGCCGGTTGCGAAAACCACAGGCCATCCTTTTGACTTTTTCGATCTTTGCATTGATACTTTCACCAAGTGCATTGGTAATCCGATGTTTAGCATACGTAACGATGTTATCAATATGTACTTTCAATGTTTTTGCCGCTTTAATCATTGGGGCTATTTGTGAGTGGGTTGCCCAGAAATACCACTTATCGAAGTATTTTCTCATACATGCTTCATATTTATAATCCCAGAGGTGACGGAAATTATCTTTTATCGCACATGCTTTACTCGTTTTTAAATCAAGAGCTTTCAATGCATAATAATATTCTTTTCGCCATTCGGGAACATTTTCCTCATTCCACAACCAAATGTACTTGGTACCTTTTAATGTCTGGTCACCGGATTCATTTAAAGCTTTATGTTCAGCAATTCGAGTCTTATCTACAGCCTTGGTAACATATCCCACAGTATGGAATTTATCAAAAACAATCTTTTTATGTGCATCAGGAATATATTTTTTAGTGGCTGCAATAAATGGATCCCACATATCCATTGCAACAGCCTCAACACTTTTTAATTCTTCCTTGTTGAATTGCTTATAATAAGCCTCAAGACTTTCCTGTTCCCTGTCATCAGCTACATACTCTACAGTACCTTTATCGATATTGGTGACAATCGTTTCGTATTTGTGACCTCGGGCAAAAGATTTCTCATCTACTCCAAGTCTTGTTGGTATTGCATGTTCTTTTCTGGCTTGTCCCCTTTTTACAGCACGATCAACAACATTCCAGCAACGATCCCAACGGATTGAATACAATCTGCCAATGGATTCAATACTACACTCTTTTGAGATGTCTATTATAAGCTTCTCAAACTCGTATGTCATATCTGAACCGTTCTCGCCAAACTCAGAATAAATTTGCTTTACTCCATGTACAGGGCAATTAACACGGAGCAACCTTACATGAATAAATGTTTTCATTTGACATACATTTAAATGCTGGTAAACTCGTTCCGGGGAGTGATCATATACACTGTAGAACTTTTCGCATTCAGGACACATCACTTGAATGTTCTTTTCGTGATCAACCCAGATATCAATTTGATTTAATTCAGTATCAACAATCACCCTGGTGATAAACCATGGCGCGCCTTCAAACCTAATATTTTTGTAAAAAGCTTTTTGTCATCCATAATAATCGAAAAATACTAAAAGGAAGAGACCTGACCAATTCTTCCCTTAACCTGCATAGCCAGACAATTCTTGATTGTGGAAGCATTGTCAAGATAAAAGTCGAGAGCGTGCTCTCTTAGAAATAAAATGCTTGAGAATAACTAAAATCCTTTGTTTATGCATATACTTTTATCTTTACTATGCTGGAAAAATCATGTACTTTGTTGATTGCTGGTTAAGGTATTACGATAAACCACAATATGTTGTGGGTATCCATGAAAAAACCGGATGACCCAAACTCTTTTAATAAGTAAATGTAGATTGCGGGACTCGAACAAAAAAAGCTGCTTTTCTTTTGTGCAGGTACTGCTCAACATAACGGCTGCGGAATTTCTCTATTTTCTTAATCTACTGAAGTGGAAAAAGTATGAAAATTAACAAATGAATAAATTACCATTTTAAACATTACTATCCTGCTGGCCCCCGTCTCCCTGCGGGAGAAGGGGGACTGGGGGAAGAGGTCTTCTGAACTATTCACAGATTACCACACGCCCCATATCAATTTATTGTTCTATTCCGTTTCGAGTTTCGGATTTCTTTTTTCGAATTTTTAATAGCTGACGCGGGGGTCGTGTGCGCCCGGCGACACGGAAGATAGTTTAAAATCATATAGTGCGCTCGGAGGACATGAAAATCTTAAAAAACTTTAAACTTTCCTTTTTAATCATACTATTGTACTATTCTGATATGAATAGATCCAAATGTAAGGCTACGATAAAAATTAATTATGAGGGCTCTGTCTTTATTCATCACAGTCTGGCAATGGTAAACAGGGAACTTCTGTCGGAGCTGATCAAAAATCCCAATTTTGACATAGGATACATTCCCTGGGAAAAGCACCAGTTTATTCCATCAAAAAATTCCAAATTCCACAATCTGCTTGGGTTGAAATCAGCGCATTGTGATGCAGATTTTTGTATCCGTCACAGGTGGCCCCCAAACTTTGAAAAGACACCTGGCTGTAAACTGATTGTAATATTACCATGGGAGTATGGCAGCATACCAGTTGAATGGCGAGAAAAAATCAGGGAAAATGTTGATGAGATTTGGGTTTATACTGAATTTTTGAGAGATTGTTATATTAATTCAGGTGTTGAAGAAAATAAAATAAGGGTGGTTCCGCTTGGTATAGATCCATTACTGTTTAACCCGTCACAAAAACCGTCCGAACAGGTCAGAAAACTTGTAGGTAGCAGATTCTGCTTTCTTTTTAATGGCGGGGCGATACTGCGTAAAGGAACAGACATCCTTGTTAACGCATTTCTCAACGAATTCAAACCGGATGAACCTGTCTGCCTGCTGATAAAAGATTCTGACATGTATGGTAAAAGACTGGCCGCCCGCGTAAAAAAACTGGCGTCACTCAAAACTGTTGCGTCTGTTATTTACTTGTCTGATACATTGGCTCATGAGGACCTGCCAGGGCTTTACACAGCTTGCGACTGTTATGTGCATCCGTACCGGGCAGAAGGTTTTGGATTGCCTGTAGCAGAAGCGCTTGCATGTGGCAAGCCTGTAATAGTCACGGGCGGCGGCGCATGTCTGGATTTTGTCAAACCTGACATGGGATATTTTATCAGGTGTTCAATTAAAAGATTTTCTCAGAAAAATGTCAGCGGAATGGAAACTGTAGATAATCCTTTCTGGCTGGAACCGGATATCCGGCATCTTCAGACTGTAATGCGACACGTCTACGAAAATGCAGACCAGGCAAGGGCAAAGGGGATCAGGGCAGGAGAGATAATCCGTAACAACTGGAACTGGAGAAATACTGCTAATAATGTATCACTGCATATCAATAGATTACAGAGTTTATAGATTACAAAACATCCTGTTTTGCTGGTATGAATACAGAAGAGGAAAATTTATTGTCAAAAAGACCACGACTTGTGGCCGTGGTCTTTAACTCTGATAACTGAAAACAGACATTATTATCGGTACAAACGGTTTAATGCGCTTGTTAATGCCAGAACTGAAGCAAGGGCTATATCGGTATCTATTCCAGCACCAAAGCATCTTTTTTTGTCTTCATTTTCCAGTTCTATATAAGAGACCGCTTTCGCGTTTGAGCCGCGTTCGATACTGTGTTCATGATAAGAGATTATCTGGTATTTCAGACCATATGAATTTATTGCATTCGATAAAGCATCAAGAAGACCGTTTCCTTTCCCTTTAACAGTAACCTCCTTACCCGAATGCAAAAGGTTTGCGGTAATACAGATTTGGTGTCTGTTATCAGTTACTGTAGATTCATCAATATTGTATTCAGAGATTCTTACGTTTTCCGAACGATTTACAAATTCAGTCATGAATGCGTTACGGATCTCTTCAACAGAGAGTTCTCTTCCTTTTTTGTCCGCGGTTTTTTGTACTGTTTTACCTGTTTCCGCAAACATGTTTTTGGGAATCTGAAAACCGCAGATCTCATTAAGTATAAATGCAGCACCACCTTTTCCGGATTGACTGTTTATTCTTATAATGTTTTCACAGCTTCTTCCGATGTCTTTGGGATCTATAGGAAGATACGGGACCTGCCACACACCGCCTTTCTGATTGTAGTCCGACAAGCCTTTGCTTATTGCATCCTGATGAGAACCGGAAAATGCAGTGAACACGAGCTCTCCGGCATAGGGGTGACGGGGGTGAATCGGCATGTCTGTACATTCGGTGTATACATCAGAAACAGAACTAATGTCGGAAAAATCAAGTCCGGAATCTATTCCCTGAGAAAACATGTTTAATGCCAGTGTAATCAAATCGGCATTTCCGGTTCGTTCTCCGTTTCCAAACAGCGTGCCTTCAACACGCTGTGCACCTGCAAGAATTGCAAGTTCTGCAGCCGCGATTGCGCATCCGCGGTCGTTGTGTGTGTGAACACTTGTTATCACGTTTTCTTTGCGATGAAGTTTGTTGATTACGTATTCTACCTGATCGGCAAAATTATTCGGTGTTGATATTTCTACGGTTGACGGCAGGTTAATAATCACTTTTTCATCAGCTTGCGGATCCCAGGTATCAATAACTGCATTGCATATATCACATGCAAAATCCGGCTCGGTTTGTGAGAAACTTTCTGGTGAATACTCCAGAGTGACTTTTCCATTATGTTTTGTTGACTCATCACGGATCATCTTTACACTGTCTGTAGCCAGATTAATAATCTCTGAACAGTTTTTTTTAAATACAACATTTCTTTGAGCCGGTGAGGTAGAGTTATACAGATGAATTATAACATTTGGAGCATCCCGCAATGCTTCGAATGATTTAATTATCAGATGTTTACGCGCCTGGGTCAGAATCTGAATGGATGTATCGGGTGGGATATGTCCATTTTCAATTAATCTTCGCGTAAATTCATAATCAGTTTTTGATGCTGAAGGGAAACTGATTTCAATTTCCTTGAATCCGATCTGTACCAGGGTTTTGAATATTTTTAACTTGTTTTCAGGGTTCATCGGATTTTTTAAAGCCTGGTTTCCATCACGAAGATCTACACTGCACCAGATCGGTGCTTTGTCAATACGTTTTGAAGGCCAGGAACGTTGATGAAATTCGAAATGTTGTTGTACTGTATATTTAGTCATGATATTCTCCTTATTTTGAAATGTAAAAAGGCCCGCTGTCTGGAGCGGGCCTTTTATGATTTATTTCTGGTATTTAAATTTATGTCCGCTCTGAAGTCATAGGAATAAGTATAGAAGATACAGGTTGTGTAGTAATAAGGAGAGTGTGCTTAAACCTGTGTCTGGTTTAATTGAAAAAACAGCTTTGTGTGAAACTTCGTGTATCATCATGAACATAATATAACGAATCTTAAGAATAATGTCAAGTTGATTCCTGTTTATTAGCAAGGAATACATGTTCAAAATACAGCAAACGTCATCCCAAACCTTATTTGATGAACGGAAGTGTTAAATTGAGTGTTTTAAATCATCTGATCAAATAAAACTGCTGTTATGTTTAAAAATGTTTTTTTTGATTTTCAACTGTATTTCATTTTGGCATTAAAACAGAAGATGCGAATCTGATTCGAATTTATTTTGAATAAAATGGGCCAGGGTATTTCATAATCAGTAAAACCGGTGTATTTTTTGATTAGATCTTTAAATGAACTTATCTGATCCGGTTTTTTATCACAGGGTGGAAATTTGCCGAAAATTGAGATTAATTCAGGTGTCAAGGTTCTGGATGTTTCAAAAGGAACTGTTTTAATTGATGCTCTTAATGATGCAGGGATATTTGTCCCGTCAGCTTGCGGAAGTACAGGTAAATGCGGACTTTGCAAGGTTAAAATTGTAAAAGGAAATTATCGTTTTGATTCTGCCACGATTGAAAAAATTACAGTTGAACAGAGAAATGCCGGAATGCATTTAAGCTGTCAGGTAAAAGTAAATGAGGATATCGGGATCGAAATTCATCCGGAATATCTGTCTGCTCAGCAGTTCAAATCCCGATTGCGCAAAAAACGGTTTTTAACCAATGATATTGTTGAACTTACTCTGGAGATGGTCTCTCCTTCATCCATATCTTTTAAACCCGGGCAATATATTTTACTGAAATCAAAGCCGTATGATAATAATAAGATGGTAATGCGCCCATTCTCAATCGCTTCATCAACAGCCTTGAATTCTGTTATTCAACTCAATATCCGGCTGAATCCATCAGGAATATGTACTCCCTGGATTTTTAATCATCTTCAGGAGGGACAGGAGGTGGAGTTTAACGGACCCAGAGGAGCCTTTTTTATCAGAAACACTCTCTATCCAATGGTTTTTATTGCAGGTGGCAGCGGAATTGCTCCTGTAAGATCAATTTTGCATACAATGAGAGATTACAATATTGATAGAGAGGGGATACTTTTTTTTGGTGCGTTAACTCAGAAAGACCTTTTTTATGTTGAAGAGATGATGGAGCTTGAGGGCAGGCTAAAAGGGTTCAAATATATTCCAGCCCTTTCAAATGAGCTTACTGAGAGCGACTGGTCTGGTGAACGTGGCTTGATTACAGAGGTAGTAGATCGTTATCTGGGAGATAACATATCACAATATGAGGCTTATCTTTGTGGTAAACCTGCCATGATAAATGCGTGTATTTCTGTGCTTGAAAAGAAAAAGATTTTTAAAGAAAATCTGCTTTTTGATCTTTTCAATGAAGCCAGACAGCCCACAAAAACAGAGATTTCAGAAAATAAAACCTCTGTTCAGACATAATCTGTTCCTGAACGGATCTTCCCGTTTGTTTCATGATGATGTTTTGGTTGTAATAATCAAAACATCGGTTCTTTATAATTCGATTATGCTCCCGGTTGAACTGGTTTCATCAAAAAAATCTTCTTTGAAATAGTAGAATCCCTGTTCGTCATTGGAGTAATATTCACTTGCTTCTTCGGTGAAAAATTTCCGTAATGCGGCATCTTTATTTTCACCGTCAAGCACTCGGTGACGTAACTGGCTGGTTTCAGACGGAACGATAAACGCAACAGCGTATTTGGGCATATATCTCCTCGATTTCGTTAAAAATACTGGATTTATTCCAATTAAAATGGTTTCTTTAAAATAGGTTTTTGTTACAGCACATAAAAAGTAAAAATATTATGGCAGGAGGTTTTAATGAGCAGATGTGCTGCAGTACTCTTTTTTTGTTTATTTCTGCTAAATGCTGTTTATGCTGTGGCAGATCCTCAGAAAGCTGTTGAACAACTGTTATCTTCACAAAATTATACCTCCAAAGGTATAGGTGTAGTGATCACAGATCTTCAGAATGATTCAGTTCTGGTAAATATTAACGGGGAGGAGATGCTTAATCCTGCTTCTGTTATGAAACTTGTTACCGGTGCAGCTGCATTTGAATTGTTAGGCAGCGATTATCATTTTAACACTGGTGTGTACATTGATGGTAATTTCGATAGTGACTCAGGAATCGTTAATGGAAATCTGTGTCTTAAAGGTGAAGGAGATCCGGGTTTTTCCGCAGAGCGCTTGTGGCTTCTTGTTCAACACCTCGGGCATCTTGGAGTCAAAAAGATTACCGGTAATCTTGTTCTTGATGATTTTTTCTTTGATTCTGTTACTGTAGGTCCGGGTTATGAAGACGAAGGGTCAAGCCGTGCATACGATCCTTTGATAAGTGCGCTTTCAGCCAGCTTCAATACTGTGGCTATTCACAATCGATCTGGAAAAAAAATCGGATCACCGGTACATGTAGATATTTTTCCGAAAATCGAAGGCGTTAATGTTATCAGTAATGCCAAAACTGTCTCTTCAGGAAAAAAATCAAGCCTTGATGTACAGACAATCTCCACTGAAAAAGGTACCAATGTAATTGTACGCGGAAGTATGTCCCTTACAGATAATCCAAAATACATATACCGAAAAGTCTGGCAGACTTGGGAAACATTTGGTGGCGCGATACTGGCACTTTTTGAAGAATACAAAATTAAGCTCGAAGGACAGGTCGTACATGAACCTGTTTCTGATTCTGTTATAACTAATGGAGCTATTTATAATTTTGTATCAGAACCGGTTTCAAAATTTATTGCCAATATGTTTAAATACTCCAGTAACTTTGCTGCAGAAATGCTGTTCAAGACTATTGCTGCACAGGACTCTATTCCGGGGTCTTGGGATCGTGGCGCCGAAAAAATTAGTTCCTGGTGGGAAAACTGTAAATTGCCCGGCAAACTGCAAATCCGAAATGGAGCAGGCATGGGCAATGTTAATAAATTAAGTGCAGCTCAGGTGGCTGCCCTCCTGTCCCATGTATGGAGTAAAAAATCTTATATGCCTGAATATCTCAGTTCTCTCTCTGTTTCCGGTATCGACGGAACATTGAAGGCGAGGTTTAAAAGATCCCCTCTGAAAGGTGTCGTAAGAGGTAAAACAGGAACCCTTAATTCGCTAAGGGTAAGTAATCTTGCCGGATATCTTCTTTTGGAAAATGGAGATTATGCGTTTGCGATTATTTGTAATGGAGTGGGAAAAGGACAGTATGATAACTGGGTTATGCAGGAGAGAATTCTGGAGAAATTTACCAGTGAAATGAATGAACGCTAATCAGGCATGCGGTTACAACTAATTTAAATTAAACCTGCAAACCGGTTGCGAAACCTGTTTGCAACTGAAAGTGTTAAGGCTGAATCATACAGGCGTTTTTATAAAACGCCTGTTGATCAAAATAAAAGCAGAGCCTGCCTGATTAAACGCGCGATTCGCTGTTTTTTCTGATAAAATCTGCATACCATCTGCCGCTCTTTTTTATTGTTCTCTCAAGTGTGTCGTAATTTACCCGAATCAGACCAAACTTTTTTGAGTACCCGGAGGTCCATTCAAAATTGTCCAGAAGTGACCAGTACAGATAACCTTTTAAATTAACTCCATTATTTATGGCTTTTTTACACATATTCAGATGTGTTTTAAGGTAGTCAAGTCTGTCGTCATCTTCTACATAATTGCCCGTAATTTTATTGTCTTTACAGGCCATACCGTTTTCAGTTACATATAGTGGAATGTTGCCATAATCATTTGTGATTCTGGTCAGAAGTTCATATAATCCCTGTGGATACACTTCCCATCCCATTTCGGATATTATGGCTCCCGCAACAGGTCTGATGTTCACATATTCATTGAATTTGGAAATGTCTGAACCATTATCAAAAACACGGAACCTGAAGTAGTAATTGATTCCCAGAAAATCACAGATATTGTTTTTGATGATGTCCATATCTTCTTTGAGTATTTCTGGAGCAGTACCTTGCTTTTTCCGTAAATCCAGAATATCGGCCGGGTATTCTCCTTTAAGGCTTGGATCGGTAAACCATCGGTTGGAAAAACCATCAATGATTCTGGTCCTGTCTGCACATAAGTCGGTTTTGTCCATATTATGCACAGGGGAGAGGCAGTGTACAATTCCAATCTGGCCTTTGATATTCATTTTTCGGAAAAGATTAACCGATTTTGCATGGGCAATATTTATATGATGAGAGACTTGTGATGCATATTTGGGGTTTTTTAGACCGGGTGCAAACGCACCATCACCGTATCCCATATTTGAAATTACATGAGATTCATTAAATGTTGTCCACAATTTTACCTTGTCGCCGTATCGTGAAAAACAGTACCGGGCATAATCTACGAAATGATCTATGGTTTCGCGGTTCAGCCATCCACCATTGTTTTCAAGTGCTTCAGGAAGATCCCAGTGATAAAGGGTGATGAATGGTTCGATTCCTGCGTCCAGTAATCCTTCAATAAGTTTATCATAAAAAAGGGCGCCTTTTTCATTAACTTCCCCTTTGCCTTCAGGAAAAATTCTTGGCCAGGATAAAGAAAATCTATAACACTCAAGATTTAATTCCTTTATCAGTGAGATATCTTCATTGTATCGATGATAGTGATCACAAGCGACATCACCATTTTCATCATTGGCTATATTACCTTTTTTATGACTGAATGTATCCCAAATTGATAATCCCTTGCCGTCCTCGTCCCATCCTCCTTCGATCTGATATGAAGACGTTGCAGCACCTAAGAGAAACCCGGATGGAAATTGTAATGAACTCATAATGTATCCTGTTCGGTTTGGAAAATGTTTTATGATTATTATCGAGAAAATAAGTTAATTTCAGGCATAATCAACCTGTGATTTATTAAACAGGCATTACAAGTGTTATCACTGTCTGAAATAACAGGGTTGTAAAAGAGGCAAAAAATCTGTTTGGGACTGGTTTGTTTATCTGGTATAGTTGCCACAGGGAGGGGTGTGCCAAGTCTTGGGCAGTTGTTTTATCAGCCGCAAAACAGGAAGTGCTATGAGGATAGGTTGTTGGTGGCTCAACTATAACAGTTAGGAGATTCTGTGTTTCTTAATCCAATAAACGAGAAATACTGCATTCACTGGATACTTTATCTTTAAATTAAAATGATATGGTGGTGTCTGTGGTTCCGTATGCGGGAAACCAAAGGCCTGGAATTGAAGCATGTCATTATTTGTTAATTAACTTTTCAATTTTATTCCTATCCAGACCAGTTATCTCGATGATCTGTTCGATATTCAACCCCATTTGAATCATTTTTTGGGCAACTTCCAATTTACCTTCCAATTTACCTTCCAGTTTACCTTCCAGTTTACCTTCCAGTTTGCCCTCCAGTTTGCCCTCCAGTTTGCCTTTCTCAATACCTTCCTGTATCCATTTTTCTGCAATAGTAGTCATGATTTCACCTCCATGCTCTATAAATTGATCTATTTCCGTTTTTAGTATATCTAACTGCTTCGTATCTGAAATTGAACTTAAATACCGCAGTAGCGTTTCAAGATACTCTGTTTTAGTCTTTTCTTCAAGAACTGATGCAAGCAGTGAAAATATTTGAGGCAGTTTTTCATAAATATTGCCTCTTAACGAATATTTCTGAATAAGTAAATGTGCCCTTAAAAGTATCTCTCCCCTTATTTTCTCTTCAGGAATATGTGATATATCATACACTTCGCTTTTGAATTCGGGTATATAATCCTCTATATTATCTTCATATTCAAAAAGATGGCCAATTGATTCATTCAAATCCCATTTCTGCTTTCCCTGATATATCACAACAGGTAAAATTACAGGAAGTTTTCTTATATTTTTATGCTGCTTTCGGTAGTTCTCCCATATTTTAACCATATTTCGAAGAAGTTGAAAGCCTGTCCAGGGATCAATATAGCTTTTATGCTCAAAAAGCAGGTAAATATAAGTTAGTTTTCCCGAAAACTGAATACTGTATAATATATCAGAAAAATGTTCTGCCAGTTCTTTATCAATATATGAATCTTTTAGAATCGTCAGTGTCTTGAAATTCAGTTTCCTGCATATATTATCCGGCAGGTATTCCTTAATAAACGAGCCGGCGATCTCTTTTCTTGAAAAAGATTCCTTGAAAAACTTGTCGTGTGGATTGAAAAGGGGTTTGTCATTGTTGTTCATGAATTTAATATAATTTAGCAGCATTTAAAAAGTTAATCTATATGTGATTCAAGGATTGCTCTACCATTCAAATTAAAAAATCTAATGATATGTTACGCCTAAGCCGCATAACTCCGTCCCAATAAAATGTCAGGGGTGGACAAAAACAAATAAGGGGTCGTTGGAAACCAAACGACCCGATAATGTTTTCTGGCTAACATACCTCCAGATTCCGTTATGTTAGCGGTAAGCCATGGAAGTAGGGTGCAGTAGTTTTTGTTTCAGCACAGAGAACGATCAGAAGGATCGCCCTTCAATCAGCTCTCCATCCTTGAATGTTGCTTCAGAAAGTTTACGGCCTTTTTCGTTGTACATCAACCGTTTGCCATCATAAGCACCTTCCTTGTAATTACCTTTTTCCTCAATTTTACCGTTTTTAAAATAGGTGGTATAGGGTCCGTGAAGGATATTTTTTTCCCAGGTTTGTTCCATTTTAGGTTTTCCATTATCATACCATTCTTTTTCAACACCATGAGCATCACCGGCAACATAATTTTTTTCATGTTTTTTTTCACCCGAGGCAAAATATGTAATATCCGGACCATCTTTTTTGCCGTCTTTAAATGTAGTTTCTGAAGCCTTTGTACCATCATCATAGTATGTAACTGCTATTCCCTGCGGAACATCTTCTACATAATTACCTTCACTTTTAAGTTGGCCATTCTCATGCCATGATTTCTCCGGGCCGTGTTTTTTACCAGCCTGATAAGTTGTTTCCTTCAATTTAGATCCATCTTTATAATAAATGGTAGCTACACTGTCTGGTTGCCCATCCTTATAAAACTGATCAGACTGTATTTTTCCATCTTCAAAGAAATATGTAGTGCGGATCAGATTCCTACCCTGATAGTAGCTGACTTTTTTCTTTTCACCATTAGGGTGTGTTTCCTGAATTCTTTCTGAAACTGTATCTGAAGCACAGCCTATTAATGCTGCAGCAATAAAGACCGAGATAATGGATCTGATTCTCATGAAAACTCCTTTGTTTCAAAGGTTGTTGAAATTTAACCGAATAATCTAAATATGTGTTATGATAACTATACAGTCAATTGGTTCCGCAATACTGATAACGGAATATATTTTCTAAATACTTGTCTAAATAAAAGTGGAGATTACCTGTAGATTTATGCGTTAAAAAAAGATGCGATCGGCAAACAGGCATCTGAAGAGGTTCTCTTAAATGAATTACTGGTATAAAATCCTTACAACCAGTATTGCTGGTATTTCTGCGGTTTGCTTATGTTTATTGTGAAGGGATCTTTTTTCTGTTCGAAACTTGTTTTGGGCAAAAAAGATTTTCCAAATAACATTATGTTCAGTCCGAAATTTATTATCCGGAGATATTATGAAGTTTCGCCCATGTATTGATATCCATTCAGGAAAAGTTAAACAGATAATTGGCTCGACTCTTAATGACAAGGCGCAGGGGCTTATTACAAATTTTGAATCAGATCTTGCGCCATCCTGGTATGCCAAGTTGTATAAAAAAGATCAATTGAGTGGCGGTCATGTCATAATGCTCGGTGCAGGAAATGAAGAAGCTGCAATAGATGCTTTAAAAGCTTATCCGGGTGGGCTCCAGATTGGTGGTGGTATAAATCCGGATAATGCTGCCGAATTTATCGATTCCGGTGCATCACATGTTGTTGTTACATCCTTTGTTTTTAAAGATGGCATAGTGCATTGGGATAATCTGAAAAAAATCTCGAAAGTGACAGGGAAAAAACGTCTTGTGCTGGATCTTAGCTGTACAAAAAATAATGGCTTATATGTGATTGTTACAGACAGGTGGCAAAAAATGACCAGTGTTTCTCTTTGTAGTCAGCTTTTCGAAAAAATGTCAGGTTTTTGTGATGAATTCCTGATACATGCAACTGATTTTGAGGGTAAGAAAGAGGGAATTGATGAGGAATTGGTTTCCTTACTTGCAGACCTGTCGCCAATTCAGGCTACTTATGCCGGTGGAGTTCGTTCCATTGATGATCTGGAAAAAATCAAGATGGCAGGTCGTGGAAAAATTGATGTAACAATCGGGAGCGCGCTTGATCTTTTCGGAGGCAGTCTTGAGTATAAAAAGATAGTAGAGTGGCATCGAAGAGAACAGAAACTGCCAGATTGAATAAAAACGATTGTGATTGTATTATGAAAAACATAAAGAAATTGTCGCTGATTTTCGGAATTATGCTCATTGTTATTGTTACTGTTATATATATCCGGCAACCCGATGATTATACTCAAGTAAAGAAAAGATTTTTTCGCATGGACACAGTAACAGAGTTGACCGTGGTTGTAAAGGACAAAAAGGGTATTGAAGCATTATGGCAAAGAATCGATTCACTTTTAAAAGAGTGGGAAGAGCACTTTTCTGTTTCGCATCCGCGTTCAGAGGTCAAATCTCTCAATGAACGCAGAAGTCAGGTTGTTGAAGTATCCCCTCTGATGGCAGAAATGATCTCAAAGGGACTTCAGTATGGGGAGCTGCTTGATGGAGCTTTTGATATAACGATTCTACCAATAAAAGAGTTGTGGGGATTTGTGAATGGAAATGATTCTGAGGTCACTGTTGCTCCATCAGAAGAAATGGTTCGTCAAAAACTTGAAAACGTAGATTACAGGAATGTGGAAATTTATGGTGATACTGTTTCTTTTAAATCCCAAGAAACCAGAATTGATGTAGGGGGAATAGCCAAGGGATTTGTTCTCAGGGAGATTGGGAAGACACTGGACAGTTATGGAATAAATGATTATCTGATTTGTGCTGGCGGCGATATTCTTGCCAGGGGAAAACGTGTGGATGGGAAACTGTGGAGAATAGGAATTGCTGATCCGCGTAACCGGGATTCGGTTGCAACTATAATCAATGTTCAGAATTGTTCGGTTGTTACCAGCGGCGATTATGAGAGATTCAGAATTATAAATGGTAAACGGTACCATCATTTGTTTGATCCGAAAACAGGACACAGTTGCCTTAAAAATCGAAGTGTTACTGTTTTAGGGAAAGATCCTGTTGCAGCAGATATTTTAAGCACCGGTCTTTTTTGCCGGGATGCAAGTGAAATTGTCAGTTTTATAAATGGGCAGCCGGGTTTGCAGTGCTTTGTTATTGATTCTGAAGGCAAGATTCATACAAGTAAAAACTGGAATTAAATTGATCCGAAAAGTTGACTTTTTTTTTAGCATTTTTCTTCAGGCAAAAAAAACAGTAAGAAAGAGCCCCGGTTTTCTTTGACATAATCTTATACCTGAATAGTAACGATTCCTTTACGCGAGTCTTTTTCGCGTGCACATTGATTAAGAATCAGGTCCAGAACGCTTAATATGCAGGTACAGAATAACGATTACGACAACGATTGTAGCTTTTTTTCTTCATTCACAATTCACAATTTTATTATGACCCTCACAATCATAGATGCCCTTTCTGCGATAGTGGACGCTTGCGCTGCTTATCGTAAATTAATCGTCTCCATTCAGATTATACTTAGGTTCAGTGCTTTTTGTTTAACATCCTGTAAACTTTGACATTGTGATAAAAAACCTTCAAATCTCAACCGCCTTCTTTTTTTTTTGATTGGCACTTTCTGCTTAGTGATGAAATCTTTCTCTGTTCTGTTATTTAAGACTTTAAGAGAAAGGAATGAAGGTCTATCAGTCGGGGTAGTTGTTTTTCGAATTCACTGACACTGATACTGTTTGGACCATCACATAATGCATTTTGTGGTTCAGGGTGTATTTCAAAAAAAAGGCCGTTAACCCCCATGCTGAGTGCGGCTTTGGCTAGAGGAAGAGCCAGTTTTCTGTTTCCTGAAGAAACGCCCTTACCACCGCCGGGTATCTGTACACTGTGAGTAGCATCAAAAATAATCGGAACATTGAAAGATTTTAAAATTGGTAAACCTGCAAAATCTACAACCAGGCGATTATATCCAAAAAATGTGCCTCGTTCTGTAATCCAGCAGTTGGGCCCGGCTTTTTTTATTGAGAATTCCATATCCTGTGGGGCCATGAACTGGCCTTTTTTGATATTAACAATTTTTCCGGTAGAAGCAGCGCTGGTGAGCAGGTCGGTTTGTCTGCACAGGAAGGCTGGAATTTGAATTATATCTACAACCTGAGCGACAGAGGCTGCCTGAGAGGATTCATGGATATCGGTTAAAACAGACAGTCCGCTTTCTCTGGATACTTTTTCAAGAATTCTGAGGCCTTGTTCGGGGCCTGGGCCCCGGAATGAATCGCGGGAGGTTCTGTTCGCCTTATCAAAAGATGATTTGAAAATTATATCTATCTTGTATTTCGAGGAGAGTGATGCCAGACGGGATGCTGTCTGAAGGCATAGTTCCTCAGATTCTATAACACAGGGGCCTGCAATAACAAAAATATCAGTTGATGAACCGTTGCTGTATTTAAAAACCGATGGTTTCCACTCACTGTTTTTCATTTCTTTATGGTTCCTTTTATTGATGATTTTGTTTGACACTGGTTTCTTATTCACGTATATTAAACGGCTATGCTAATAAAATAGCTTAAGGTTTTCGAATTATAGCAGTATATTTTCTCACTTTTTTTATGGAGGAATTTTATGGCCATCAAAGTTGGAATTAATGGTTTCGGTAGAATCGGTCGTATGGTGTTTCAGGCGATCTGTGATCAGGGACTTTTAGGTAAAGAGATTGATGTTGTTGCAGTTGTTGATGTTTCAACTGATGCCGATTACTTTGCATATCAGATGAAATATGATTCTGTACATGGAAAATTCAAACACACAGTCGCGACAGAGAAGAGTAATCCTTCCAGTGAGACTGCTGATACTCTTGTTGTAAATGGAAACAAAATCAAATGTGTTATGGCTACAAGGAATCCTGCTGATCTTCCATGGAAAGATCTTGGTGTTGATTACGTTATAGAATCCACAGGTCTGTTTACACATTCTGATCAGGCAAAAGGCCATCTGGATGCGGGTGCAAAAAAAGTAATAATTTCAGCTCCTGGTAAAGGTGATGTAAAAACTATCGTTATGGGTGTAAATCAGGATGAATATGATTCTTCGAAACACGATATCGTATCAAATGCATCATGCACAACAAACTGTCTGGCTCCTGTTGTTCATGTACTTTTAAAAGAAGGTTTCGGGATTGAAACTGGTCTTATGACTACAATCCACTCTTACACTTCTACTCAGAAAACAGTTGATGGTCCTTCCAAAAAAGACTGGAGAGGTGGAAGAGCTGCTGCTATGAATATCATACCTTCAACTACTGGTGCTGCAAAAGCTGTAGGTCAGGTTCTTCCTGTTACTAAAGGAAAATTAACCGGTATGGCTTTCCGTGTTCCAACACCAGATGTGTCTGTTGTTGACCTCACTGTACTTACAGAAAAAGATACTTCTATTGAAGAGATTGACAGCAAGCTGAAAGAAGCTTCAAAAACTTATCTCAAGGATATTCTTGGTGTAACAGATGAGGAACTGGTATCAACAGATTTCATTCATGATGCACGTTCATCCATTTATGATTCACTTGCAACTCTTCAGAACAATCTTCCAGGTGAAAAACGTTTTTTCAAAATCGTATCCTGGTATGATAATGAATGGGGATATTCAAACAGAGTTATAGATCTTGTACGATTTATGGCTTCAAAATAAGCAGGTTGTTATACTTTGTTTACTTTAGAGGAACGGATCGGATCCGTTCCTCAATTTGTTTAAAGACCAATAAATTACCAATACAGGCATATTTGGATAATACCGTTTTGCAAAAGGAGGATATCAATGGGGATCTCCAAAAAAACAGTTAAAGATATTGAAATTAAGAATAAAAGAGTGTTGATGAGGGTGGATTTTAATGTTCCACTCAAAGATGGGGTTATTCAGGATGATACCAGAATTACTGCCGCACTCCCAACCATTAAATACTTGATTGAAAACGGTGTAAAGAGCCTGGTGCTTATGTCTCATCTGGGCAACCCTGAAAAGGATATAAAAAAGGCTAAAGCAAAAGCAGAAAAAGAGGGCAAATCGTTTGATGAAAAGTTATTTATGGAGGGAAAACATAAAATGGCCCCGGTTGCCGCTCATTTGTCAAAACTCCTCGGGAAAGAGGTGTTGCTTGCACCGGGAACTACAGATGAGCAGACAGCCCGGATGGTTTCTTCACTTGACAATGGCGGGATTGTTCTTTTAGAAAATACCCGTTTTAACAAGGGTGAAACCTCCAAAGATGTATTACAGCGTGAAGAGATGGCAAAAGCACTTTCCGCTTATGGTGAGGTGTATGTGAATGATGCTTTTGGTACTGCTCATAGGGCACATGCGTCAACTGAAACTGTAGCGCATTTTATACCTGTTGCTGTTGCAGGGTTTCTTATGGAAAAAGAGCTGCTTTTCCTTGATGATAAAATAGTCAAAAATCCTCAAAAACCTTTTGTGGCAATTATTGGTGGCGCAAAAGTTTCATCAAAGATCGCCGTGCTTGAAAGCCTTTTGTCAAAAGTGAATTCTTTGATCATTGGTGGTGGTATGGCATATACATTTCTGAAAGCTAAAGGTATTTCTGTAGGAAATTCGCTTATTGAAGAAGATATGATAGATACTGCAAAGAATATCCTCACTAAAGCTCAGGAGTTGTCTGTAGAGATCAATCTGCCTGTGGATCATATTGTAACTAAAGAGTTTTCTGCAGAAACAGAATCTGAAGTTGCACCTCAGGAAGCAGTAGACGATGGCTGGATGGCCATGGACATCGGGCCTGTGACTATAGAAAAATTTAAAAATGCGCTTAACGGCGCTAAAACTGTTTTCTGGAATGGGCCTATGGGTGTTTTTGAATTCCCGAAATTTGCCAAAGGTACTACAACAATAGCAGAGACGCTGGCACAGCTGGATAATTCAGTTACAGTTATTGGTGGTGGTGATTCTGTATCTGCTGTTAAAAAAGCAGGTGTAGCAGGTAAAATGTCTCATATTTCTACTGGTGGCGGGGCATCACTGGAGTTGGTTGAGGGAAAAGAACTGCCTGGTATTAAAGCTTTAAATGATAAATAATTTAAGGAGGCTGTTTTTCTGCAGCCTCTTTATTAACCTGACAGACCATGCGATCTGGGCATAAAAGTTTCATGGCTGCTTGGCTGTATCAACGGGTATGTATGATCTTCACAGCCATAAAATCCTTTCGCATAATGTTACTATGCTGCTAATCGTAAATTAATCGTTCGGTTCAGGTTTAAATCGTTTGAAAACAGTATTACCGTAAATTATTTTATTTGACTTGAAAATGTAAGAACTGAATCAAGGGAGTTATTGATGGCGCGCAAGATCTTTATTGCTGGTAACTGGAAAATGAATACAAATCTTGAAGAAGCGCGTGCTCTTTCACAGAGTATCGTGGATGTGCTTGGAAATACCACAGATGTAGATATAGCTGTCTGTCCTCCATATACTAATCTGTCAGCAGTTAATGATATCATTAAAGGTTCCGCTATCAAACTCGGTGCACAGGATGTGTATTGGGAAGAGTCCGGAGCATTTACCGGTAAAGTAAGTTGCGATATGCTTAAAAGTGCAGGGGTTACTTATGTAATCATCGGACACTCTGAACAAAGAACATATTTCGGAGAAACCGACGAAACCGTTAATAAAAAAGTAAAAGCTGCTTTATCTTCAGGTCTTCTTCCAATAATTTGTGTAGGAGAGACACTTGAAGAACGCAAGAGTGGTAAAATGGATTCTGTTATTGACAGACAGGTAAAAGGTGCGTTTGAAGGTCTCAGTTCAGATGATGCTTTAAAATGTACAATTGCGTATGAACCGATTTGGGCTATTGGAACCGGAGAAACAGCAACTCCACAACAGGCTAATGATGTTCATAAATTCATAAGAAATATTATTTCTCAGATTTTCAGTGAAGAAATTGCGCAGGCAATACGTATACAATACGGCGGCAGTATGAAACCGGATAATGCCAAAGCGCTCCTGGAACAGAGTGATGTTGATGGCGGACTGATTGGTGGTGCTGCTCTAAAGGCTTCAAGTTTTGCTGGTATTGTAAACCCGGCGTAATCTTTTTAACAAAGGTGTAGTATGCTTTTTGGTATTTTTGTTTTTCTCTTTATTATTGTTTGTATATTCCTGTGCTTACTGATATTGATTCAGTCTGACAAGGGTGGTGGTATTTCCGGTGCTATCGGCGGCGGGCTCGGTGGAGCGAACAACCTTTTAGGAACTCAGGATACAGCCAATATACTAACCAGAGGAACTGCTATTTTTGCAGGAGCATTTCTGATTCTTTGTATAGCAATGTCATTTACATTAAGTCATCAGAGAGATGACGGGCAGAGGTCAGTATTACAGGAAAGAGCACAGAAACAACAAAGTTATTCACCCTCTTCGGTTCTTCAGGACGGGATACCATTACAGGAAGGTGGTTCGGCAACCACAACGACATCTCCTGAAGCGGGAGGAGATGTTCAAAATGTAATTCCTGTCGTTCCCCCAGAAGCACAGGAGAAGTAAAGAACGATAAAAACGCGCGGTTGTGGTGGAATTGGTAGACACGCTACTTTGAGGGGGTAGTGGGCAATCGCCTGTATCGGTTCGAGTCCGATCAACCGCAATTTTTAAATCTAAAATACGAATACGGACCCGATGAGATGATCATCAGGTCCGTTTTTCGTTTAAAGGTAAAAAAATCATGTTATTTTACAAGATGATTGATAAACTTGTGTTGCAGCAGTTTTGTATTCCGACTATGCCTGGCAATGGTGAAGCATCGGTTTGGGTTTATCTTTATCCTCAATCGGGTCGGGATTTGGAATTCAGGGTCGGGGCTTGATTATATATCATGTGTTTACATTCGATTCCGATACCAACCCCGATTTCCGACCCCGAAAAAGCCAGGAAATAGAAGGCTGTGCTGCTTTCGCAGGCTTAATGCGGATTAATCGTTTCCATTCAGGTCTGAATAAAAGAAAACAGAATTGAATAATAAGGTATAAAGTGAATTCTAAAATCAGAATGAAAAATATGACTCTGGATCAGTTGCAATACTGTGTGATTAATGAAGGTGAAAAGAGATTCAGGGCCAGACAGCTAATAAAATGGATATATCAGAAGAGGGTATGTTCATTTGATCAGATGAATAACATTCCTAAAACTGTTAGACAAAAGTTGTCAGAAAAATATTCACTGGAAAAGATGAACCCTGTTTATGTAAAAGAGTCTGCATATGGAGATGCTGTAAAATTCGGGTTCACATTAATTGAATCGAACCATATTGTTGAGAGTGTTCTTCTTTATGATGGAAAAAGGAGGACCGCGTGTATATCAAGTCAACTGGGATGCGCTCTGGGGTGTGTATTTTGCAGAACTGCTGCCATGGGATTTATTAGAAATCTGACCCAGGAGGAGATAGTAGGTCAACTGACAGGTATTAATGACTATCTGAATGAAAAAAATGATAAACTGATTACAAATGTTGTTTTTATGGGTATGGGTGAAGCCCTTTCGAACTTTGAAAATTTCAGAAAAAGCCTTGAAATAATTATGCATGAAGAAACCTTTAATATTGGAGGAAGACGAATAACGGTTTCCACCGCAGGGGTCATTCCTTCGATTGAAAAATTAATGAACGAGAATCTTAACGTGGGACTTGCCATCTCTCTGAATGCATATACTAATGAAAAAAGAAACAGCCTGATGCCTGTAAACAGGAAATACCCGATTGAATCACTTGTTAAAATTGCAGGTAAATTCTTTGAAAAAACGGGACGAAGAGTTACATTTGAATATGTGGTTATTGATGGAGAGAACGATACTGTCCACGCTGTTGATGGACTTTACAAATTATTAAATGGATTGCCCTGTAAGATTAATCTTATTCCGGTCAATCCGTCCGATGATTCGAAACTTCGTGCGCCATCGGATAAAAAACTGAAAGACTTTGCAGATCAGCTTCATGCGCGGGGGCTGACTGTTACCATTCGGAAAAGTAGAGGACAGGATATTCTTGGAGCTTGCGGACAGCTTGCAGGAAGCATTAACAAATCAGTCAGCGGATTCCAGTAACGCAAGCAGTTCATATTCAAGAATGTCTGCAAATGCAACCCAGTTTTTCATTTCCTGCATTGCCATAAGTGTTTCGAGTGAATAAGTAATCTTTGATAAGTTATCCCTGCTGATATTGCATTTTGTAAAAAAGTTTTGTAACTGAACAAGAAACTGGTTTAAACAGGATGCGGTATTACCGTAATCGCCGATCCGTGCGAAACGGATAATCTGCCTGCAAAGCTTCAGCGTTTCATCTCGGTTGTAATTAATTGTTGTTTTCATAGTGACAAGACCATAAACTTTTACTGATCAGGAGTTTTAAATGTATAAGAAATAAATTCTGCTATGTAATCAAGGATATAAGTATACAATGTCTGATTCTACACTTCAATTATTTAAAGCACAATCGGGAATGGTTTCTGCAAAAATTGTCAGGGAAGATGGTACCTTGCTTCATCTGCACTCTCTGGTAAAACCGGAAGATGAGGGCAAGTATTTTGAGGAGATCCCTTTATGGGGTGACAGAGTAGTATTTCTGGGGACTGGCCTTGGCTATCATATAGTACCATTATTAAAAAAAATACAACGTAATACAGAATTATTGTTTGTGGAATACTATGATGAACTTCTTCAACACTGTATCGGGCAGGTTTTAAGCAGAACTGACGTTATAATAAATACAATTTCCGGTACAACAACCGATTTTAATAAAATTATCAGGAAATTTATAGATGATGCGAAATCGGTTCAGATAATCAGGCACCCCCCGTCTATTGCAGCTAATAAGCCTTTTTTTGACAATATTTCAAAATGCCTTTATTCACGAAACTGCAAAAGTACTGCCGGCAGGAAAATGGTCTTGTTGTATGGCGGCTTTTTTCTTCAGGAGGAGTTAAAAAATGCCATATCGCAAAGTAGTGTTACCCCGGTTTTGTTAAATTACAACGATATTGATTCTTCAATTGAGTTTGAGTCGCGGGTTGAACAGATATTTCAGTTTGAGAAGCCCTCTGGTATTTTGTCGATAAATATGCTTGGATTTGATGGAAATGGTGTTTTGCCGGATTTGGCTTTAAAGTATGGTATTCCTTTGATTGTGTGGTTTGTCGATGACCCTCGTCCAATTCTGCTTCATCAGAAACAGTTTATAAAACCCGACATGATTGCTTTCTGTTGGGAACGTCAATATGTACCATTATTGAAAGAAGCCGGATTTACAGTTGCAGATTACCTGCCTCTGGCAACTGATCCTGATCTTTTCTTTACCGGACATACTCAAAAACATATTGCAAATATCGGGTTTGCAGGCAGTTCAATGGGAAGGGAATTTCTTGAAAGAATTGCCGGCAAATTTTTGTGGAAAAATGAACTGGAGTCTTTGGTTAATGCTGCGGCAAAAAGAGTAATGGAGAATGGAGAACCGGGAATTGAAGAAATTATCAGGCAGGAATGTATCCGGATCGGATTGCGGATACCTTTTACAGATGAACGAAATCTGGTCTGGTTTCAATCATACATTATTCATACTGCGTCAATGTTAAAACGTAAGCAGATTATTGAAGCACTTATTCCTTCGGGTCTCAAAACTTTTGGGGATCCTGGGGGGTGGCGTGAATTGTTGGGGGATAATTTTCCGGCAGAACCGGATATTGATTATCGTACTGACCTGGCTTCAGTTTACCGGGGAATCGATATTAATCTCAATATTACAAGCTCTCAGATGCCAACCGCCGTGAATCAGCGTGTCTTTGATGTGCCCGCGTGTGGAGCCTTTTTGTTAACAGACAGGCAAAAGGATCTTGAATCTCTTTTTAATGATGAAGAAGTTGCGGTTTATTCTTGTGTTGAGGAGCTTATCGAAAAAGTGAATTTTTTCCTGCGTAACGAAAAAGAACGCAAACGTATCAGCGGTTGTGCCAGAAAGAGAATTCTTGAAGAACACACTTATTCGCACCGTTTTAAACAGATTTGTAAAAAGGTTAATATTTTCGGTTTATAGTTTAAATTATTCTTGTACGGCTTATTTAAAATTAATCCATAACAAATTAAATAGAGGAAATAACAAAAATGCACAGAAAAGAGTTGTTTTCAGGCTTTTTGAATTTGCGAAATGATACAACTCTGGTTAAAAATCAAAAACTGTTAAAGTCGGGCAAATTATTGGTCGATAACCAGTAATGAACAACGAAAAAGAGGAGCGAAAAAAGATCAGAATTGAAACTTATAGAATAAAGATAACAAACCCGGCAAGGATGCCGGTAACATAAAAACAGGAATGATACAAAATCGCGCAAAGTATCATTCAAAACAAGGAGGTTTCCTATGCGTATCAATCATAATATTTCATCAATGGCTACTCAGAATTCCATGTTTCAGGTAAACCGGAGTATGAGTAAATCTCTGGAAAGGTTATCGACAGGTCTTCGGATCAACCGTGCATCAGACGATGCGGCAGGTCTTAGTGTATCAGAGAATCTTCGTACACAGGTGATGGGTACATCACAGGCGATGCGTAATGCCCAGGACGGGATAGCTGCAATAAACATTGCAGAGGGTGCTGCAAATGAGATTTCTGCTATTTTACAGCGTATGCGTGAACTGGCAGTTCAGTCCTCAAATGATACACTTACATCAACTGAACGGGATTATACCGACCAGGAATTTCAGCAGTTGATTGAAGAAATTGACAGAATCGCTGATGTAACCAATTACAATGGCATGAAACTGATTT
>Ga0209723_1002528_pt1 | contig 24286 bp, 22 predicted proteins | sample BiotimSIPDNA_2_FD_185750 | JGI IMG/M metagenome (GOLD analysis project Ga0209723, IMG submission 185750) | Anaerobic biogas reactor microbial communites from Washington, USA - Biogas_R2 time_0 SIP DNA (SPAdes) (version 2) | ecosystem: Engineered > Bioreactor > Anaerobic > Unclassified | place...
CACCACAGTGAACAGGTCCGCCGGGCTGGTGACGTATTGCCTGACAAATGCGGGGTTGTAGCGCATGACGCCGCTGGCGTCGATGCTGGCCGTCGAACAGTTTTCGTCCGCGCTCACAGTTTTGATGAACGCTGCAACGAAACTGTCCCGGCCGAATGCGTTTCGAAGCACTTCTCTTACCGTTTGCAGCGTGATTTCCATGGTCTCTCTCCTCAAAAAGCAGCGACGCCCCACGGGGCGTGCTTTGCCTGTGGGGCGTCTTTGGTGAAGTTCGTCAGTCAGGGTTTTCAGAGGGTTCCGCAGATGTTGCTGGCGGTGCATTTCCCCACGGCTCGAGAGCTTGAAGCAATCTGCCCTCTCTTGTAGCCTATGGGCAATGGGCACGGAGGATGTTCAAGATCACGGCGCCATCATAGGCCGCCTTCGCAAGCAGGTTGAGGCGGATGCCATACGCATCACTGTGCATGCGCACCAGGAGATGGTCGAAGAGAACATCTTGCTCCAGGAAATCTGCGATGTTCTTCATGATGCTGCCGTGATTGAGAATTACCCCGAACACAAACGCGGACCATGCTGTTTGCTTTGCGGGAGGACGTCACGCGGGCGATACGTGCACGTCGTCTGTACGACATCGCTCGAAACTGCTATAATCATTACGGTGTACGAACCGAAACCGCCGAAATGGTCGACACCGTTCGAGAGAGGCGCGCACAAATGAGATGCAGCATCCAAGGATGTCCTGGCGAATATGAGCACCGGACGATCATGCACACCGTCAAGCGAGGCGATGATGTCCTCGTGTTCGAGGGTGTCCCCGCGGAGGTGTGCGATGTGTGTTCGGATACGCTCTTGGCTCCTGAGACCATCCGGCGCATCGAAGAACTGATTACTGACCACGCAGAGCCGCGCAAGCACGCTGCGGTCTACTCCTATTCGTGAATTGCCACAGTGATTCGCACGGAGACCGTGCCCTGTTCAGCCAGCAGCCCTTCGATTTCCTGGCGCAGGCGAATCGCTTCCCGCCTGCCGCAGGTTCGCAGAGAACGGGCCACCTGTTTCCCGTTCGTCCGGTAGGTGATGTACCAGACGCCATTTTTCGACTTTTGCCACAGCGTAGCCATCGGGTCTGCCCTCCAACACCATAGACTGTCCAGTCTCTTGGTTTGGCCTCGCTGTGGTCAGGAATTGCCAGCCGGGTGTTATACTTTCTGTTATACCCGGGCCCTTTGACACACAAAAAGGCCAACGGCTCACTGTCGTAAGCCATTGGCCCGATTGGGTTTCTGTGGTGGGCGGTACAAGACTCGAACTTGTGACCCCCTGCGTGTAAAGCAGGTGCTCTAACCAACTGAGCTAACCGCCCGCAGCGAAGGGGGAGTATAGCATTCGGGCAAAGTGCGGGGCAAACGATGTAGCAGCCCCGAATCGGTAACGTGAGAAAGCCTTCGCAAGGCCGGTGCCCGTGGAAACGGCAGTGTATGGAGATCTGCGGTTGCACACACCTCCGGCGCGCCAACGCCGCGAACGAGTCTTAGACAGGATTCACAGGATTGACAGGATGATCCGTTTGCAGGCGAACGCGGGGGCCGTGTCTGCATCGGGCACGCCCGCGGCGCGATACAACCCGGCAATCGCAGGGGCCGTGCCTGCATCACGCCCAGACCCCGAGCGCCTTCGGCGCTTCGGAGGAGATACCATCGGTCTCGGGCTCGCGATCGGGATCGCGATCGGGATCGGTCTCGGTCTCGCGATCGGTCTCGGGATCGGGATCGCGATCGGGATCGGGACTTGGGCTCGGGGTCACGTCTCCGGCAAGCTGGCGCGCCTTCGGCACTCCGGATTGCAGAATGGTTTTCTGTCTTGCCACATGGGTGAATCGACAACAGCTCCAGCGCCCCGACATCCAAGCGTCTGAGCAATCTGCCCTCGCGTCAGCCAGGTATTGGGGGCAGCGCAGCCTGCCGAGTCATGGCGTTCTCTCGCCGGAGTCTGGAATTGGGAACCGCTTCTCTTGCCTGGGCCGGATTGCGGTCAACGGCCGTGCCGCGGGGGAAACCTTCGCCTGAGTCTGCATGCGGCCGCGAGCGTCAAGCCCACTGCGCCAAGGGGAACCAGAACTGCCAACGTCACATTCCGTTTCCGGTCGTACCAGTGCTGTTCGGGCCTGGGCTGATACAGGACCACGTCCGTAAATTTCCTGGGAAACCACCGCAATTCGTCGGCTTGGCGAGCGATGAGCAGATTTGGATTGCGGCGCACCAAGGCTTTGTAGAATTGATCCGCCGCTTTCGGGTCTACGTTCTTCAGATAGACACCGCCCAGGTACAGGGCGTGGGCCGTCAGGACATCGTTGTCTGGTAACAGCTCAGCCGCTTGTCGCATCATGTCTGCCGCGACCCACACGAAGTGGTTCATGCGCGGGTAAGGCTCCAGGCTCTCCTCAAGGCGTCGCGGGAGATCCGCGGGAAAGTCGGGCGGACTGAACCTGTCCCTGGCGGTCGCATCAGGAATAAGTTCCGGGCAGAAGAGGTCGGGTCCGTATTCGCGGATGAGACGGCCCAACTCGAAAAGATGCCCGGCGCGCTCCCGTGGTGGCAAGGTGCTGTCGTTTGCGCCATCGGCGCGGGCTCTGGCCCGTGCGGCGACTTCGGGAATGGACTCGCTGGATTGCTGCCAGAATCGGCGTGCATTCTGGTCAGGATAATACGGAAGCGCCTTGTCCCACATGCCCATCCGCGCCCAGCGCCGTGCGAGCGTGTGGCGCAGGGCTGCTATGCTGCAATCTGGGGGGCAGTGGTCGTATGGATCGGGGTCATCCTCGGTCAACTTTGGATTCCCGGCCTCCGTCTCGACAAATTCCTGCAATTCCTCGGGCGTCATCACTCGCTCGGCGAGGAAGAGCGCATCGTGCCAATTTCCTCTGTCCCCGTCGACCCGGAGAAACTCCAACAAAGCCTCATGGTAGTCGGCTTGCTTGAAAAGGGCATAGCCCAGCTCTTCGCGCACCACGCCGCGAGCCTCGACCCAGGACAAGCTGCCGTCGTCCAGAAGAGGCGCGCGCACTTTCCATGCGTCACCAAGGGGGAACGTATCGGCCAACTCCTGCAGGAGGGCCGTACCCTCGTCAACTCTGCCCTTGCGCAAGAGCAGCTTGGCGTCCACCCACCGGGCAAACGGGGTCTTGGGCTCGCAGTGTACAAGCCATTCCTCTGCGCAGGCCATATCCCCGTTCTGGTAGGCAAACCAGGCCATGCGGTCCGCGCCGGGCACCACGCCATCCCATGTCGTGCTCTGCAACGCGTCCAGCCATTTCCGGGCCTTATCTTTCTCGCGCGTGTGTGCAACCAGCCAGGCAGTGACGATGCGCCTCGACAGTTCGTCCTGTACCAGCGCGGGATCGACGGGCTTCTCGTCAAGAGCCCGGCTGCAGACGACTCGAAGCGACAAGGCGGCGCCAGTGCCGATGCCGGCATAGCGGTGTATCGCATCCACGTACGCGCCTGATTTCATTTCCGCCTGGGCTTGCCAGCCCACGCTGGCCTCGGCAAGGCCAAGGGTGTCAGCGAATCCCTCGGCCGCCAGGGCGCGCGTCTTCTCGAAAAAGGGAATTGCCCTGGCCGGGTCTTTCCGCAGCCATGTTTTGCCCAGCATGAATGCGGCCCAGGTGCTGCGGTGGGCGCGTTGTTCAACGGGGAGTTCAAGAACGGAGGCAAAATGCGCCGCCGCGGCGTCCCAATCCTGATTGAAATAGGCGGCCGCGCCGCGGAGGTAGCGTTTAAACTCTTCCGGCACGGAAGCCAGTCTTTCTTCGTATGGCGCCAGGTCAAAGGGTTCTGGCGCTGTCTCGCGTTCGAAGGAATAGTAATACGGCTGCAGCGAGTGCAGCCAGCGGAAGACGAGTTTGCAAAGGGCGCTGCGAACCGTCTCGTAGTCGTCGATCATCTCCCTGGCCTTTGGATCATCACGCACAGCCTCTGCGAACTCACGGAGGTCCGTATCGCAGGTGAGTGCGAATAATTCGACCCTTGAGTTCCGCACGTCGCGGACCAATTCGGCCGGGTCGGAAGCACCGAGGATGCTCTGGCACTCGATGTCAAATATGGTGTTAGGCATTGCAAGGGCGTCCCGTCCGCCATAGGTCAGGTAGCTCAGAGGACCAATACCGCATGCGAGAACCTTCTCCGAACACAAGGCCACCAGGACAGCGAGCAGAAACCGCCGGTGTCTCATTTCAGAACCTCCACCGCCCTGGCGCGAAGGACCGGGACGGTTTCCCCGTCTGCAGGGTCCAATCGGAACCATGCGGCCATACACTCCTCCCCGGGGAGCGGGGCCCTGCCGATAAGCTCTCCCGCATCGCCCGAAACGGGGCTGAAACCGAATCCTGCCAGAGCGTCGTGTGCCACCAGGCTGCCGTTGATCCAATCCACGCGGATGTGAATGGGTTCCCCAGGAGAAATGTCGCCCTCGTTCTTGACCCAGACCTCGTGAAGATGAGGGCTGGGGCTCCGCACTCCAGTCCGCACGTCCAATTTGTACATTTGCCCTTGCATGACTTTTTCAAGCACCGGCCAAGACCAGTTAAGCCGGTCGCCCTGGACGGGCAGGCGAAACCAGGCGAAGCCGAGGAGGTGGGCGGGCGGCTCGGACCGGAGGGCGCACACCAGGGACGCGATTTCAACAGGATCCGCCATGATTTCGCGCGTAGTGCAGCCCACGCGGGCCTCCTGGCTGTCTTCGGCCACCAATCCAAGAAACTCACCTCCCGGGGCGAAGTTTAATCGGTACCCGTACGTCGGAAGTGCCAGCAGGAAGGGAAATCCGAGCGCCACAGCGTGCTGCAGCCATCCGGGAACGCGGGCGGTGTCACAGAGTTTGATGGGGTCGTCGATGTGCCCCGGGGTCTCGATCGAATGGACTTGGAGAACATAGTGGTCAACTTCCGCCAGCGCCCCTGGTACATCCGGCTGGTTGAGCCAGGAAGGAAGCGCCGTCAGGGAGACGGACACATTTGGAAGGTCTTCCCGAAACATCCGCAATAACGACGCATACTCTGCGAGGTCCTCAGCGGCGCAGTCGTAATCCAGTTGAACGCCGGACGCCTGAATACCGAAACGAGCCATCTCATGCAATAACGTGCGGGCAACGTCCGCCAACAGAACGGCTGATGAGTTCCGTTGCTCCGCACGTCGGATTTCCGGCAGTTCGTGAATACGAAGCACCACCCACACCGGCTTCGTCGTTGCCGCAAGTGCGCCCCAGTAGACGTCGGGCATCCGGTAGCGCGGCTCGCCTTTGTCGAAGGTGATTTCCGCACCCAAGACCATGAAGGCAGTGGTTGCACGCGATGCCTTCTGTATCCCCGTGACCACCTCAGGAGACCATTTGTGCTGCCAAACGTAGACCGCGTGCGTCGGAGGGTCGCGCCTGGTCAAGGGTTTCGCGCTGTGACGTTCACGCGGGTTGATCAACACCATCCCCGCCCCGATGCCCACAAGACCTAGAAGCACCCCGGCTTGGACCCACATTGAGGATTTCACACGCATAGCGACATTGTAGAGTCCATAAGAATGGAACTCCAGTAACGACAGTCAGGAATCCGAGCGCACATTTGCCCACATCGCGACAGACAGGGCTGCTACTCACCCCCTCATCATGAGCGTTTTTCAGGGTTACAGCAGGCCCTTGCCGCACCAATATCGAGCGTCAGGAGCCTGGCGCATGCAGCACCGTCCGGGAAACAGAGGGCACTCTCTTCACAGAGGCGAGGAAAGCAGTTCCGCAGCAAGTCTGTTCAGCCTTTGCATCTCCTCCGTCCGCTGTGTCCACTGAGTCTGCCCCGGCGGGCCGGAGGGGGAGGAAGCGCCGCCGGGCACGGGCGAGCAGCCTGCGTGCCTTACGCCTCGCGTGCGCGGGTGTATTCGCCGGTGGTGACGTCGGATGGATAGGCCTCGAGCCCCATTTCGCTCTTGTCGAGTCCCATGTATTCTTCGTCGGGGGAGACGCGCATGCCGAGGACGGCCCTGGTGACGAACCAGAGCGCGGCGGAGAGCGCGACGGTGAACGCGCCTACAACGGCGACGCCAAGGACCTGCACGCCGAGTTGCCTGAATCCGCCGCCGTGGAAGAGGCCGGTCACGCCGTCCTGGACGGCGGGGTTGGCGAAGAGTCCGACGGCGAGGGTGCCCCAGATGCCGTTGACGAGGTGGACGGAGGTCGCGCCGACGGGGTCGTCGATGTGGAGTTTGTCGAAGGTGATGACGGCTTCGACGACGAGGGCGCCGGCGATGAGCCCGATGATTACGCTGTCGGTGATGCTGACGACGGCGCAGGAGGCGGTGATGGCCACGAGGCCGGCGAGGGAGCCGTTGACGATCATGCTGAGGTCGGGGGTGCCGAGGCGGAGCCAGGCGTAGGCGGTGGCGGCGGCGACGCCGGCGGCGGCGGCCATGGCGGTGGTGACGGCGATGCGCGCGATGTCGGTGTTGGCGGCCATGGTGCTGCCGGGGTTGAACCCGAACCATCCGAGCCAGAGGATGAGTCCGCCGAGGGTGGCGAGGGCCATGCTGTGGCCGGGGATGGCGTTGATGCTGCCGTCTTTGCCGTATTTGCCGATGCGGGGGCCCAGGAAGAGAATGCCGAGCAATGCGGCCCATCCGCCGACGCTGTGTACGACGGTGGAGCCGGCAAAATCGTGGAATCCGAGGTTGGCGAGCCAGCCGCCGCCCCAGATCCAGTGGCCGGTCACGGGATACATGACGGCGACGAGCAGCGCGGCAAAGAGGATGTAGGCCTGGAATTTGATGCGTTCGGCGACGGCGCCGGAGACGATGGTGGCGGCGGTGGCGGCGAACACCAGTTGGAAGAAGAATTTGGCTTCGAGGGGCACGCCGGTCCAGGCGAGGGAGGAGAACACGCCCTGGTAGCCGGTGCTGTCCGTGAGGGGACTGTTATCGGGGCCGGCGAGGAAGAAACCGTTGAGACCGATGAATGCGGACCCGTCGCCGAACATGAGGGCGAACCCGGTCGCCCAGAACATGAGCGAGGCGATGGCCACGACGATGAAGTTCTTGGTGAGGATGTTGACCGCGTTTTTTGAGCGGCAGAATCCGGATTCCACGAGCGCGAACCCGGCGTTCATGAAGAAGACCAGGAATCCCGCGGTCATGACCCACATCGTGTCGAGAAGGACCTGGGTCTGGTCGAGTGGCGCGACAGCATCTTCGGCCGCCGCGGCGTGGGCGGCACCCGATGCGATGGCCAGGGCGCCCGCGGCCGCCGCGATGGCCCGGGCGGGCCGTGTGTGTTGACGGTTCTGTTTCATGGTTGTTTTCTCCTTCGTAACCGTGCCCGGGGCCGGGGCCGGGCGGGTGTCGTTTCCGTTCAGATTCCGGCGGGGGGCGGCGTCCGGTGTCATTCGATGGCGAGATTGCCCGATTCGCCGGTACGGATGCGGATGGCGTCATCGACGATGGACACGAAGAGCTTGCCGTCGCCGATCCGCCCCGTGGAAGCGGCTTTGACGATGGCGTTCACCACGCCTTCGAGCTTGTCGTCGGGGATGACGATTTCGAGTTTGACCTTGGGGAGAAACTCGACCACGTATTCGGCCCCGCGATAGAGCTCCTTATGCCCTTTCTGCCGTCCGAATCCCTTGACCTCGGTGACGGTGATGCCCTGGATGCCGACGGCGGACAGGGCCTCCTTCACCTCTTCGAGTTTGAAGGGTTTGATAATCGCTTCTACCTTTTTCACCGTGGTTCCTTCCCTGTGGGGTGTCCGGGGCGGCGCCCCGTGGTTATCCGCCGGTCCTGGCCGTTGCCGGGCCGGAGCGGACGCGACGTGCGGTCCCTCGACCGGAGCGGATGAGCAATGTCCGTGCCAGCAGGACCGTGCCGGGGCGCCGGAGGACGGGAAACGCCCTGTTTGCAGGCCTATAGCCGCTTTTGCGCGTGGGGGGCGGAGAGGTCGTGAGGCGGGCAGGGTTTCCCGTGCGTAGGGTTCGGGCAGGTCAAAGCCTACACAAATGTAGGAACGCGGGCGGCTGGTGACCGCGCGGTGGGGCGGGACCGGGCCGTGCATGCTGCAGTCAGCAACAGCCGAAACGGGGCAGGATACTGCCCGTGCTGAAACAGAGCCGTTCATTATGGGCATCTATGAAATTAGTTCTTGACATGTATGACTACGATTCGTATACTGACGATGCATGAAGGGCAGATGCCGTGGGGGATCCGACGGGCCATCGTGCATGCAATGAGCGGCAAGGGATTATTGATGACGGCGAATAGTAGTCAAAATATTTCTCAAAAGACACTTTCTATGCTGTTTGCGTCATCAGCACGGGCGATCGTACTTCGCCTGTTCATGGTTGATCCGTACCGGGCGTATTACCAGCGGCAGATTGAAAAGTCGACGGGGCTGGCGATCCGGGCGGTTCAGCGGGAGCTGGAGCGGTTGTCGGGTCTGGGGTTGCTGTTCAAGCGCGTGGAAGGGAACCGCACATATTACCAGGTGGACGTGGATTTTCCGCTGTTTCCCGAATTGCAGGGACTCGTCTTGAAGGCGGGGGACGATTTCGACCGGTTGCGGGCGTTTGCCGCGATGGAACGCGGCGTTGTCGTGGCGCTGCTGGACGAGTCAAACACGCGGGCGCTGTTTGTGACGTCGGGCGCGGGGCGGCTGAGCCGCGGCGTGCCGGGTCCGTACAGTGTTGAAGTAATGACGTCGGATCGATTTATGGAACTGTTGGCGGCGTCGCCGGAGAAGCTGGCGCCGTTTTTGTCGACGGGCGTCGATCTTCTTGGGCGACGGGATGAACTGATCTGGCGGCGTATCGAATCGGCCGGATACAACGTGAGCAAGGGGAGAGGTGTCGCATAGCATGGTATACAGACACGAAATCCGTCAATTGTGTGAGACGTGGTGGGAAAAGCTGGCCCATTCGCCGCAGGCCGAGCAGGTCCGCTATGCGGAGGAGTTTCTGCGGTTACTGGAATGGGACCGCGCCGAGCGGATCCGTCCTGCGGGCGTGCTGGACACCACGTCGGGGTCGTACCTGCTGCGCGCCGAGGGCCGGCCGTCGGTGATGGTGCATTTTCAGACGCCGGGTTCCCTGGAGCCGCCGAGCGCGCTGGCGGACCGTGGCCTGGATTTCTGCGATGCGACGCGCGTGCTGGTGTCGGTCACGAAGGGGCATCGCGTGAAGTACGCGGTGATCTCCGACCTGTTCCGTTCTTATCTCTATGATACGTATACCGAAGAGCTGCTGTTGAGCGCGGACACGCCGGCGGAATTCGCTCGGGAGATGGAGGAGACGCTGCGGCGCACGGAGGTCGCGGCCGGCTCGCTCGAGGACCTGCGGCGGCCGCCGCGCAGCAACGTGGCCCGCCAGCTCCGGGAATGGTGCCAGCGCTGGCAGCAGGTTCTGGTGGCTCAGGGGCACGTTCGGGAAGAGGCCGCGGAGCTTGCGCTGGACCGGATCATCGTGCTGCGTTTTCTGACGGGGCACAACGTGCTTCGCCGTCATGGCCATGCGATGCGCCGCCGGCTCAACGAGATCGTGGCCCGGGCCTGCCTGGCGAACGGGGACGGGTGCGGCCGCGACCTGGTTCGCCTGTTTCACGATCTGTGGGTGGATCTGCGCGCGGACATTTTCGCGCCGGAACCTTCCCTGGAGAAGGCGCTGGAACGCGCGTCAATCACGGTGCCGTTGTTGCAGGAGCTCCGCCTGCTTGCCCGTGCTAAGTTCACCATTCCGGTGATCCTCGAAAAGTTCAATTTCGGGGACGCGTCGGAGAAGGCGCGGGTGCGCATGGTGCCCGAGGAAGACGAGGACCGTCTGGCGTACCTCTACAAACAGACCAGCGCGACGATCGAGGACGCCCGGATCACCGTGGACATCGAAGACGAAGGATACCGCGCGATCTTCTGGTGGCTGGACCGCCTGGTGGCGTTGTATGACCGCCTGGGCCAGGAGTACGAATGCCAGTCGAGCCACGAGCAGGCGGGCAGCGACATCGACCTGTTTACGTGGTCGGAGATCGACGCCGCGAAACCGGTCATCGTGTCCGACCCGTACCGCCATGCCGTGGAGCACGGGATCGTGCTGATGTACGGCAGCCCGAGGCAGTACCGTACGGCGCGGTTGCTGTTGTACCTTCACCTGATCCACGCGCACTCGCTGCGGCGTCTCAAGTTTGACCGTTTCCCCGACATCGAGGCCGCGTTACAGAAACGGCCCGCGATGACCGACGCCGACCGGCGCCGCCTGTTCAGCCCGGTCCAGAATGATGAATGGGGCGTGGGCTGACGCCTTCACGGGCTCGGCGCGATTCCCAATCCGGGCGGGCCGCCGCGGCGGTGTTTCGTCGCGTTCATTGATGTCTGTGGCGCCTCCCCCTACAATGGCTGCATGAGCAGCCCATACAAGGGGGAGTTGACTGATGAAACACATGATTGCGGCGGCGGCGATGATGGCGATGGTGTTTTCGGCCTGCGCCCAGGAGAACCTCGCGGTGCTCGAGGCCAGGCCGGGCCAGCCGGCCCCCGGCGAGATGCTGTACACCAGCCTGCAGCGCGACGTTGACGCGGCCCTGGACCGGCGCCAGGACCGGTACGGGCAGCTCAAGACCGCGGACGACGTGGCGGCCTGTCAGCAGGAGCTCAAGGCGTTCTTCATCGAACAGCTCGGCGGATTTCCCGAGCGCACGCCCCTGAACGCCCGCACCGTGGCGACGCTTGACCGCGATGGCTACCGCATTGAGAAGGTCATGTTCGAGAGCCGTCCGGGATTTCATGTGACGGGGCTGCTCCACCTTCCCGTGACGCCGGGGCCGCATCCGGCGGTGCTGGTGCCCTGCGGTCACAGCGCCAACGGCAAGGCGTCGGAGGCGTACCAGACGGGCTCGATCCTGATGGCGAGAAACGGCGTTGCGGCGTTTTGTTTTGATCCCTTCGGCCAGGGCGAGCGGTACCAGGTGCTGTCGGAGGACGGCAAACCCAGGCACAGCACCACCACCGAACACACGCTTGCGGGCGCGGGGTGCATCCTCCTCGGGCTCAATGCGGCCACGTACGAAATCTGGGACGGCATGCGGGCCATCGACTACCTGCAGAGCCGCGAGGACATCGATCCCAAGCGCATCGGGTGCGCGGGCAATTCGGGGGGAGGCACGCAGACGGCCTATTTCATGGCGCTTGACGACCGGATCCAGTGCGCCGCGCCGTCGTGCTATATCACGTCCCTGCGGCGTCTGACCGACACAATTGGACCGCAGGATGCCGAGCAAAACATCCACGGCCAGATCGCGCGCGGCATGGACCACGCCGATTACATCATCATGCGCGCGCCGAAACCCACGCTGCTGTGCTGCGCGACGCGGGACTTTTTTGATATCCAGGGCGCCTGGGACAGCTTCCGGCAGGCCAAACGCGTCTACACGCGCCTGGGCCTGCCCGAAGGGGTCGACCTGGTCGAGACCGACGAAGAACACGGGTGGACCGCGGAGCTGCGGTCCGGCACCGCGCGCTGGATGCGCCGGTGGCTGCTGAACACCAACGCGCCGCTTACCGGGCAGGAATGCGTCATCCTCACCGACGAAGAAGCCCAGTGCACGGAGCAGGGACAAGTGCTTCTCCTGGACGGTGCGCGCTCGGTGTACGACCTCAACGCGGAGATCGAGGCGGGGTATGCCGCGGGCCGCGCGGCCCTGTGGTCGGGCGACGCGGCGGCCGCGCTGGCGCGGGTGCGCGAGATTGCGGACATCCGCCCGCTTGACCAGGTGCCCGCGTGTACGGTCGAAACGCTTGGGACCATTGACCGCGGCGGGTACCGGATCGAGAAACAGGTTTTTGTGCCGTCGGAGGGGATAGTGGTGCCGGCATTGCGGTTCGTCCCGGCCCAGCCCGTTGGTGCGGTCTGCCTGTACGCGCACGGCGGCGGGAAACAGGCCGAAGCCGCGCCCGGCGGGGCCATCGAGGCGCTCGTGAAACAGGGCCTCACGGTCGTGGCCGTGGACCTGCCCGGTCTGGGCGAAACCACCAGCGCCAAAGACCCGAAAGGGGGATTCTCGAAGCGGTTCTCCCCCAACTGGAAGGAGTTCTTCCTGGCGTACAAGCTTGACCGGTCGCTGCTGGGCATGCGGGCCGAATCGCTGCTCATGCTCGCGCGCGCCCTTGGCGGGACCGTGCAGGTGGCGGGCGTGGGCGAAGCGGGGCCGGCGGTGTTGCACGCGGCGGCGCTCGAACCCGCGCTGTTTGCCTCGGTGCGGCTCGAACACAGCCTCGACACCTGGACCAGTATTGTCACCACCCGGGAACATACCCTGCAGCTGGCCAATTGCGTCCACGGGGCACTGCGCGTCTACGATTTGCCGGATCTGGTGGCCAGCCTCGGCGATCAGATCGCGGTCGTTCATCCCGTGAATGCGATGGGCAATTGATTGGGAGCTTGGGGCCCGGGAACAGGGGTCGGCCCGAAGCATGACCGCGGCGTGAGCTTCGAGGTTCTCTTGATGTAGGTCTTATGGGTCTTATGGGTTACAGGGCCGATGCGCCGCCTTACCTTACCCGCCAGACGTGGACGACGGGTTTTGTGTCGTCGGCAAAGAGCTCGAGAACGTAGAGGAGGTCGTGTGCGCGGTCGTAGGCGACGTCGCCGATGCGGTAGCGGCGCTGGGGTCCCGTGCCGAGCATGTCTTCTTCCACGCGCGCGGGATTGAGAAGCAGGCGGTTGTCGAGGGCGAGGTGCGCGTAGGGCTGGGGTTCCCAGGGTTGGGCGTCGCCGGAGGCCACGCGGGCCAGGTCGCCGGGGTTGTAGAGGATGAACCAGGCCTCCATGCGGGACGACCACCATCCGCGGAAATCGTTGTGGTTGGCGCAGCCCTGCAGGTCGGCGCCGGAGCAGGGAGTGCCGTCGGCGTTGCGGCAGACGGTGAACTGGCCGACAAACTCGGTTTCGACACAGGGGAACTCCGGTCCGGCGGGATTGACCCAGCCGTACCAGTATTTCGCGCCGACGCCTTTCGTGCCGGCGAAAAGAACGGCCGATTTCCCGGTGGATGTGGTGAGCCAGGCGCCGCCTTCCCACTCGTCGGCGTGCTGGTAGCCGCGCAGGGCCTGGTTGACGACGTCTTCGCTGTCGCGGGAGCTGCGGTAGAGGAGGAGGGGTATTTCTTTGAGGCGAGTACCCGGCGCAGCCGGGGCGCCGTCGTCCGTCCAGGGTTGATAGGCGAACAAGGCGGGACCCTGGCCGGACCAGCCGCCGTCGCGGTAGCGTCCGGTGGCGAGGCGGCGTCCGCCCGTGTGTGCGTCGGCCCACTCCCGGGGAATTTCGAAGAGGTAGCCGTTGACGCTGTAGAGGGATTGGTGGCCGATGTGCCAGGCGCCCTGGGGATTCGGGTTGTCGAGGCCGGGCTCGAGCCACGCGTGGGTAGGCCCCTGGGCCGCGGCATCTTCGTGGAAGTGCTGTCCCCATGCGAGGTGGAGTTTGGGCCCCGTGGCGGGATCCGCGATGAGCGCCATGCCAACGCGCGGAATCTCGCAGTACTCGGTAAAGAGTCCGCGGGCGGCGTCGCGAAACGGCTGAATGAACGCCGCTTGAGGCAGCGCGCCGGGGGATTTCGCGGCCACGGGCCGGGGGATGGACACCTCGGCAATCTGGTTGCCGTTGGGGAGTTCGCCGTAGGGCAGGCGTTCGTGTCCCATGACGAAGAGCGAGCCGGGAAAGCCGTCGTTGTCGCCCGCGGGATCGCCCTGGGGGTTAAACGTCATGGCGTTGCCGCCGTAGCCGAACGTTTCGGGGCGCTCGCCGTCGCCGGGCAGCCGGAACGCGCCGAGATAGGCGAAATCCGCCGGGTCGACGGTTGACGTGGCCGCGTGGAGCGCGCCGGCCGGCGCGAGCACGGTGAAGGCCGCAAGGATTAGGCGTGTGAAAACGGTTTGGCGGTTCATGATCCCCTCCTCATGCCCCAAGCGCGCCGCCGCGTGGATTGACCACAGCGCCAGTGTAGCACGGAACGCCGCGCGGGAGACCCCTCATTTCGCGGCCCGTTTTCTTGACAGGTGCGCATACGGATGGTAGGATTACGGCACTTGGGAAGTCCCAGGAAGGAATCGGACACACGCAATGGCACAGAGACTCGACACGATGTTCGCCCGTACGAATGCCGGCTCGGCGCAGGCAGTCGTAGTGGTGGTGGTACGTGTCGACGCCTGTGCGCCGTAGCGGGTTCTAAACAAGGCTGAATCAGCCCCCACCGGCGTGAAGGCGCCGGTGGGGGCGGTTTTTTCCCCCTCCTCGAGCGCCGGGATCGCCGCGATGGGCACCACAAGGAGACACGGGAATGACCACCTTGACCGGCGCGCAACTCATTGTCCGCCTGCTCGAACGCCAGGGCATCCGCATTGTCGCGGGGATACCCGGCGGGGCGAATCTGCCGCTTTACGACGCCCTCGGGCAATCGGACCGCATTCGCCACGTGCTGGCGCGTCACGAGCAGGGCGCGGGGTTCATTGCGCAGGGCATGGCCCGCGCCACCGGGACGACGGCGGTGTTTCTGGCGACGTCCGGGCCGGGGGCGACGAACGCCCTGACCGCGCTGGCCGACGCCAAGCTGGATTCGGTGCCGATCATCTGCATCACGGGCCAGGTGCCCCGTGCGATGATCGGAACGGACGCCTTTCAGGAGGTCGACACCTACGGGATGAGCATCCCCCTCACGAAGCACAACTTTCTTGTGCGGTCGGCGGCGGATTTGCTCAAGATCATCCCCGAAGCGTTCCGGATTGCGGCGTCGGGACGGCCCGGCCCGGTGCTGGTGGACGTGCCCAAGGATGTCCAGTGCGAGACGGTGTCGTTCGAGACATGGCCCGAACCGGGATCGGCTGACCACCCTCCGGAGTTCGACGCGGCGGCGGTTGCGCGCGCGGCGGAATGCATCAACAGGGCCGAGAGACCGGTGCTGTATCTCGGCGGCGGGGTGGTGTACGGCGGCGCGTCGGACCACGCGGTCCGGCTGGCGGAAACGGCGTTGATTCCCACGACGATGACGTTGATGGGGCTGGGCGCGATGCCTCCGGATCATCCCCTCTCGATGGGCATGCTGGGGATGCACGCGGCGCGCTTCACCAACCTCGCCCTGGAAGAGTGCGACGTGCTTATCGCGGCGGGCGCACGGTTTGACGACCGGGCTACGGGAAAGGTGGCGGAGTTCTGTCCCAACGCGAAGATCGTGCACATCGACATCGACCACAGCGAACTGGACAAAATCAAGGCCGCGCACGTGGGCATCGTTGGCGATGTGCGTGCGGTCCTGGAACAGCTGTTGCCGCAGATCCGGCGCGAGCCGCGTCCGGCGTGGCTCGAGCGCGTGGAGGCATTGCGCCGCACGTACCCAATGGACATGCCCGGCATCGGCGATGTGCGCACCCCCTACGGACTGATCGCGGAAACGGCCCGGTGCGTCGACGGCGCGGCCATCATCGCGACCGACGTCGGCCAGCACCAGATGTGGGCGGCCCAGGCCTACCCAGTGCGCCGGCCGCGGCAATGGCTGACGTCGGGCGGGCTCGGCACGATGGGATTCGGCCTGCCGGCGGCCATCGGCGCGGCGCTGGCGTGTCCCGGGCGCGCCATCGTGTGTTTCAGCGGCGACGGGAGCCTGCTGATGAACATCCAGGAACTCGTGACGGCCGTCGAGGAGAACGCACACGTCAAGGTCATCGTCATGAACAACAATTCGCTGGGGCTGGTGCACCAGCAGCAGGACTTGTTCTATGGGAAACGCATCTTCGCGTCGGATTACCGCGTCGCGGTCGATTTCTGTGCGGTCGCGCGGGGGTTTGGCATGCGGACGGCCGACCTGGGTGCGACAGACGACCCCGCCGGACTCCTCGCGGAAGCCCTGGCGGCGCCGGGCCCGTGCCTGATCCACGCGCCCATCGACGTGAACGAGAAGGTCTATCCCATGGTCCCGCCGGGCGCGGCCAACCGTGACATGGTGGCGCACAAGGCGGTCGCGGGATGAGGCGAAACCCCGGGACCCGGTCGCGCGTCCTGCGTGATCGGGCGCACAGGGGTTGGTCCAATCCGTTGGATGATGAGCGAAGGTTTCGATCTCAGGGAGCAATACGGAATTTCCAGGAGAAGACTAATGAGTATCGCAACAGACTCCGCCGCCGTTTCGGCCTTGCCGCGGACGGTTCTGGAATTGACAGTCAACAACCATCCGGGCGTGATGTCGCACGTGTGCGGCCTGTTTGCACGGCGGGCGTATAACGTCGAAGGTATTCTGTGCATGCCGATCGGCGACGGCACGTGCAGCCGCATCTGGCTTCTGGTGAACGAAGACGCCCGCCTCGACCAGATGATCAAACAGACCGGGAAGCTGCACGACGTCCGCACCGTGCGCCGCCACCCCGCCACCCACGACGTGTTCGTGCAGCTCGAAGCGTTTTTCAGAGAGTAGGAAACCGGGGTCCCGTGGCCTCTGCCCCGGAACAGCGCGTTTAAACGGGGACGCGCAGCCGCGCCGCGCACGGCGCTTGGAGCAGGTGCCCGTTCTTCGTCCGGGGTTTTTAAACTCGGTGTCCTCTGTGGCACATCTCCTATTGTTTCCTGCGGGGCCTCTTTTGCCCCGCTATGCGCGGGCTTGGTATCCTAGGCGTGGCCGGGGCCCGGCGGCCGCGGGATGACGCGGCCGGCGCAGGGACCCCGTTTTGCGTTTATGGGAAAGGGCGATTCATGAAGGTGGGCATCATCGGGTTTGCGCGCTCGGGCAAGACAACCGTGTTCAATTCGTTGACGGGGGCGCGCGCCGAGGTGGGTGCGTTTGGGAGCCGTGAGGCGAACCTCGCCGTGCTGAAGGTGCCGGACGAGCGGATCGACCGGCTGGCGGAGATTTATACGCCGAAGAAGATCACGTATGCGGAGTTCCAGTTTGTGGACATCGCGCCGGACGAGGCGGCGGGCGAGGAGAAGGCCTTGAGCAGCGCGGCGCTGACGGCCCTGCGCCAGGTTGAGGCGCTGGTGCACGTGGTGCGGGCGTTTGCCAACGAGAATGTGATGCATCCGCTGGGCGGGGTGGATGCGGTGCGGGATTGCCGGTCGCTCGAGGAGGAGATGCAGATCGACGACCTGATCATCATCGAGCGGCGGCTGGAGCGGATGGAGAAAGAAAACAAGAAAGACCGGCAGTTCGAATTGCTGGGGCAGTGCAAGGCCCATATCGAGGCGGGGAAGCCGCTGCGCACGCTCGAACTGAGCGCGCAGGAGGAGAAGGAGATCGCGGGATTCTGTTTCCTGTCGCGGAAACCGCTGCTGCTGCTTGGCAACTACGGCGATGAAGCGATCGGCAAGGATGACCCCGCGGGCCTGCTCGCCTATGCCGCGGAAACGGGCCAGACCCTCGTCGAGCTGTGCGGGGCCATGGAGATGGAAGTGAGCCAGTTGCCCGAAGACGAGCGGGCCGCGTTCCGGGAGGAGCTGGGGTTGGGCGAGGAATCGCGGACCCGGTTTCTGAAGAGCGCGTACGCCATGCTCGGGCTGATCAGCTTTTTGACGGCGGGGGAGCCGGAGGTGCGCGCGTGGACCATTCGGAAGGGGACGCGGGCGCAGGATGCGGCGGGGGTCATTCACAGCGATCTGGCCCGGGGCTTCATTCGCGCCGAGGTGACGCATTACGACGATTTCGTAAAGGCCGGTTCGATGGCGAAAGCGAAGGAAGCGGGGCACCTGCGCCTCGAAGGCAAGGACTACATCGTTCAGGACGGCGACATCATGCTGATCCGGTTCAATGTGTAGTCGCGGCCCTTCCGCGCCATGAGCGGCGATACGTCTGCCCTGGAATGACGCGCTTCGAGATGGGGCTGCGGCGTTTCGCGGGCCGCGTTGTCCCGGAGGGAGAATCCCGGTAGAATGGGCGCGGGTGCGGTCTGTCGAGGTGTGCCTGCAGGCGATCCTTGCGACGCGGGGCGGCTGCGGGGGATGACACACGGACGCGGCGGTCCGCTGAAGGTGGAAGAGTGAGGAGGAGACCCATGAATCTTGGAGTAATCGGGTGCAACACGATGGGCCTGATGCACTGCCAGATGGCGGAGAATGCCGGCCTGAAGGTCGTTGCCTGCGGCGATATCAGCCGCGACAATGCCCGGAAGGCGGCCCGCAAATTCGGCGCGGAGGCCGTCGGGGATTGTGTTGCGTTGTGCAACCGCGACGATGTGGATGTCGTGGCGGTCTGCACGCCGACGCCGACCCACACGGAGTACATCCAGGCGGCGGCCGGGGCCGGGAAACACGTGTTCTGCGAGAAGCCGCTGGGGCGGACGCTGGAGACGATCGACGAGGCGCTGGCGGCCGTCGAGCGCGCGGGTGTAAAGCTCTACGTGGGCCATGTGGTGCGCTTCTTTCAGGAATTCGAGGCCATGAAAGCGCGGATTGACGCGGGGAAGATTGGCAACGTGGGGTTCGTGAAAACCTACCGCGGCGGGATCTTCCCGGGAGGCAAGCTGGGCTGGTTCAGCGACTGGAATATGAGCGGCGGCGTCACGCTGGACACCATCGTGCACGATATGGACTGGCTGCGGTACGTGTTTGGCGATCCGGAACGCATTTTCGCGCAGAACCTGAAACGGGTGTTCAGTGAGCGGATCGACTATGCCCTGGTGACGATGCGCATGAAATGCGGGACCATCTGCAACATCGTGGGCACGTGGGCGCACCCGAGCGGGTTCCGGGTCAAGGTGGACATCTGCGGCGAGCGCGGCATGGTGACGTTTGACAGCAGCGAGGCGCCGGTTTCCGCGCAATTGCGCCTGGGGGCGGGTTCGGGACCGAGCACGATCGTGCCGGCGAGCCCGGTGCTGGTGAGCCCGTATCAGCTCGAGTGGGAAGATTTCGCAGGCTGGCTGGCCGGCACGCGCAAACCCCGGGTCACGCCCGAAGACGGCCGCTGGGCGGTGCGGATGGCGCTTGCCGCGCTGGAATCCGCCGAGACCGGGCAGCCGGTCGAGTTCAACTGAAGGCGGGATTCCGTGGTCAAGGAAGGAGACGCAGGATGGCCAAGATCGGAGTGATGAGTTTCGCGCATATGCATGCGCTGAGTTATGCGGCCTGCCTCAACGAACTGCCCGAGGCGGAGCTGCGTGCGGTTTGGGATGACGATGCGGCGCGCGGGCAGGAACAGGCCGCGGCGTTCGGCACGACGTTCGTGGCGGATCTGGACGCGTTTCTCGCCCTGGACCTGGACGGGGTGATCATCGCGTCGGAGAACGTCAAACACCGCGAGATGGTCGAGCGGGCGGCGGCGGCCGGGAAATGGATTCTCTGCGAGAAGCCGCTGGCGCCCACGGTCGAAGACTGCCGGGCGATGGTGGCGGCGTGCCAGACGGCCGGCGTCGGCCTCGGGACGGCGTTTCCCTGCCGGTACATCCCGTCGGTGATGGCCGTGAAAGACGAGCTCGACAAGGGGGTCTACGGCGAGATCTACGCCGCATCGTGCACGAACAACGGGCAGTTTCCGGGGGGCTGGTTTGCCCGGCAGGCGTTGTCGGGCGGCGGGGCCACCATGGATCACACGGTGCATGTCGCCGATCTGTTGCGCTGGATGCTGAACCGCGAGTTCACCAGAGTGTATTGCGAGAACGGTCGCCTGCTGCGGCCGGGAATCGATGTGGATGACGTGGGCAGCCTGCATATGGAGATGGAAGGCGGGGTGATCGTGTCGCATATCGCGAGCTGGAACCGCGCGGCAAGTTTCCCCACATGGGGCGATGTTACGCTGGAATTGATCGGCGAGAAGGGCGTGGTGTCCGTGGACGCGTTCAACCAGAAACTGCATGTGTACGACGACGCCGGTATGCGCGCCGCGTGGGATTACTGGGGCGGCAATCCGGATCTGGGACTGGTCCGGGGCTTCGTCGCGGCGGTGGATGCGAGGCGCGAGCCGGATATCACCGGTGTGGACGGCATGAAAGCCGTCGAAGTGACCGTGGCCGCGTATGCGTCCGCGAAGTCTCACCACATGGTGGCGATTGGCTGATGCGGCCGCGCCCGTGAAACCCGGGACGCCGCCGCGGGCTCCAATTGGATGGGTTCGGGCGGGTGTGGTAGAGTTTTCTGCGATGCCCGGGCGTTCTGCAGCGGGGCAGGTGAGGAGAAGGATTCGATGAAGCATATCGGCCGGATATCCCGGTTGCCGGCTCGGGCCCAGTTCGGCTATGGCGGCACGGGCGACCTGGATCTGTCGGAAACGCTCGTGATCCTGCTGATCACGGCGTTCTTCCAGGACTGGATCAACTACCGCACGGTGATCCAGAACCTGCAGAAGTACTACTCGAAAACGTGACGTTACACAGCGCCGCGCCGTTCGGAGCGTGTCTCGCGAACGGCGCGGCGGATTGTTATTCGACGGGGGCGGTCATTGGCCCCCGGCGGTTTCCCCTTCCATGGCGCGCCTCTTCATCTCGAGGTCATACTTGTCGGCTTCCGAAAGGTACCGGTCTTCGACCCGGATGATGTGAAAGCCGTATTTGGTCTGGACGACTTCGCTGACCTGCCCGATGGGAGCGGTCCAGACGAAATCCTCGACGGCCTGTTCGAGCGACCCCTTCTCCTGGAAATTGAGGTCGCCGCCGCGGTTGGCGCTGAAGTTGTCGTTGGAATACTCTTTCGCCAGTTTGCTGAAACTCTCGCCGTCGACAATGCGCTGACGCAGTTCCTGGGCACGTTCAAGCGCGCGGGCGCGGTCGGCGGGGTCGTTCTGATCAAAGGAGATCAGGATGTGGCGCGCACGGACGCGGGAAACGTTGGGATCGCTGCGGCCCCAGATGAAGAGCGCGCCAAGGAACGCGATGACGAGGATGCCCACCGCGGCCCACCACCAGAGCGTGCGGTCTTTGACTTCGGCCGCGGAATCGAAATCCGGTTCGTTAAATCCCGAGCTCATTCATTATGCCTCCATAGAACTTCATGTAGAACGTGACGATGACATACCCGATGGTGATAGCGACCGCCAGGACGAGCAACACGCCGAAGATCTTCGCGGCGATGTCGACCGCCTGGTTGGCTTCTTCGAAATGGTAGTCGGCGACTTTGCGGAGGGCCTCGTCGAGTTTGCCGGACTCTTCGCCCACGAGCAGCATTTCGCGCGCGGTGGGCGTCAGGTAGCGGGACTGCCGGAACGCTTCGACGAGGGTCCGGCCCTCTTTCACCGGTTGAATGGTCTTGAGCAAGTCGCGCTCGATGTAGGGGTTCGCGGTCACGGCCGCGGACCGTTCGATGGCCGCGGGGACGTAGACGCCGGCGCCGATCAGCAGCGAGAGGCTGCGGAAAAAACGGGCGAGGGCGAAGCGTTTGGTCACGGCGGACAGCGGATAGATGTGCGTGGTGAACAGGCCCGAGATCCAGCCGAACAGGCCCAGGCGCGAGAGGATCACAATGCCGGCAAAGACCAGGGCAAACACGCCCATGGCCTTCAGCTGGAACACGGCATAGTCCTTGAAGAACGCCTCGAAGTCGAAACTCCCGCCGCCCCTGCCGGACAGGACGTCGGAGAGCCGTCCCACGAGCCGCAGGGCGAAGGAACCCAGGAACCAGGCGGCGATCAGCTCGATGACGGGCAGGGCCATCATGCGTGCGACACGGCGCTGCCGTTCGAGCCGGTCTTCGTAGTAGTCGGCCAGGTCGCGCAGCATCACGTCGAGTTTTCCGCCGACCTCGCCGCTGGCGATGAGTTCCATGAAAAAAGTGGGCAGGTACTTGTCCTGCTTGCGCGCGGCCTGGTCGAGGGTGTCGCCGGCCTTCACGGCGTCGGCCATCTCGGTGAAAATGGCCCGGATCCGGCGGTCTTCCTGTTGTCCCCCGATGATTTCGAGCGAGCGCACGATGGGAATGCCCGCGTCGTAGGACGTCGCGAGTTCCCGGCACAGCGGGACCATCTTTTTGGCCGATATTTGCGAGGAAAACAGGCCCATAAGGCACTCCTGCATTGGTGGACGCGCGGTAAACCACGCCCGATTGTAGCAAACGCCCGCGCGATGCGCTAGTGTGCGCCACCGGGTCTGTGCGCCACGGGTCGCGGGCGGCCCTGCTACCAGGCGAGCAGGCTTCCGAGGGCGAATCCGACTCCGAAGGCGTATGGCATCATGAGGCCGATAACGATGGCGGTTCCCAGGGCCAGGGAGAGGATGTGGGCCCTGTGCATCGCTTCTTTCCGCAGGTATTCGGAGGCTTTGAGGAAGCATTCGCCGGTATTTCCGGTGTTTTCGCCGGTGATGATCAGGTCCTTCACCAGGGTCGGGAGCGCGGGACATTCGGCGACGGCCTGCGCGAGGGTGGCCCCCTCGCGGACGCGGTCGGGCACGCGCATGAGGTGGCCCCGGACGCGGTGATCCCAGACGGATTCCGCGGCGCGACTCCAGCTTTCGCGGAACGAGAGGTGGCCGTAGGTCAGGGCGAGCACGCGGCAGAACCGGCTCAGGTTAAACGCCCGGGTCAGGTTCGAGAACGGCCAGGCATGCGCCCCGAAGCGCTGGCGGAGCCATCGGACCCCGCCAAAGCGATGCATCGCGCAGACAATTGATGCGAATACGGCGAACCGGACCGCCGCGTGCACCAGCAGCATGGGCGAGGCGCCTTTAAGGAAGACGTCGATGCAGGGATAGAGAAAAAAACCGATCACGACGAACAGGACGATGTAGTAGGAGAATTGGTAGGAAAGCATGCGGGAAAACGCGAGTTGCTCTTCGTACCACGCGCTCAGGGCATCGAGGGCGTCGGAGAGCCGGCCCGCACGTTCGCCGGCGGCGACGAGGTCGACGAAGAACGCATCGAGCGCGCCGCCCTGGGCCCGGAGCGCCTCCTCGAGCGAGTATCCGCATTCGATGGCGTTGGCGATGTCGCGGGCGAGCAGCCGGAGGTTCCGGCTGCGGCTCTCCTCGAGCATCAGCTCGAACGCGCGCTTGATGGGGATGCCGCCGCTGTATGCGTAGGCGAGCTTGCGCGCGAGCAGCGCCTTCTGTTTGTCGGAGAGCGGTACCGTTGGGGCTCGCATGGTGCTGCTTACATGGCCCTTCGGGCCGTGCCCGATCACGGCGGACCGGGCGTTTTCGGAGTCCTTCCCGGGCTTCACCCGTTTCTGTTGACGTTTTCCAGGGGCTGCACATTGCCGCGGACGAGCTTCTTGAGCCCGGACGGGGCCGCCCACCGGATGCCGTTATAAATGACCCTGAGCACGGTCTCGTTGCGGTAGATCGGCAGGGTTTCGTGGCCGGGACGGAAGTAGAAGACCTTCCCCAGGCCGCGGTGCCAGCAGCACCCGCTGCGAAACACCTCGCCGCCTTCGAACCAGCTGATGAACACGAGCTGGTCGGGCTGCGGGATGTCGAAATGTTCGCCATACATTTCGGTATGGGGCAACTCGAAGTATTCGGAGAGGCCCTCGGCAATTGGATGGGCCGGGTCGACCACCCAGAGACGTTCCTTCTCGCCGATTTCGCGCCATTTGAGGTCGCAGCCGGTGCCCATGAGGCTCTTGAACACCTTGGAGAAATGGCCGGAATGCAGGACGACCAGCCCCATGCCTTCCAGGACGCGCTGCTTGACCTTCGCCGCGTTTTCGTCGGTGACCTGGTCGTGGGCGCAATGGCCCCACCAGGTCATGACGTCGGTCTTGGCCAGGATGGTGTCCGTGAGCCCCTGGCCCTTGTCGCCGAGTTCGGCCACGCGCACCGAAGCGATGCCGGGTTGTTCAGCGAGGTAGCCGGCAATGGCCTTGCCCATGCCCTCGGGGTAGATATCCATGACCTTCCGGTCGCGTTTGTCGTGCACGCCCTCGTTCCATACCGTGACGCGGAGTCCGTCTTTCATGGCCGGTCCTTTCCTTGGCGATTCGTGAAGCCGGGCGACATTCTAGCCGCGCGCGCGAATCGGGTAAAGCGGCCCGCGGGCCATCGGTTCTCGCCCCGCTTCATTTCTTCCGGAACACGTGCCCGGGGTGAAACGCGAGCACGGGCGGCAGGGCGTCGTCGAGCGAGATCGAATAGTCTTCGATGACGCCTTTGTCGGCGCGGACCGCCTCGAGGGACCACACCTGGCCCGCGTGGGCGCCTGCGCTGGCCTTGACGTTGATGCGGCTGTTTTCGGGCGTGGTCTGGCCGGTCGCGGCCACGGAGCCGTCCGGAGCGAGGACATTGATGCGGACGGTCTCGCCACCGCCGCCCCGGGCGGAGATCGTAAATGCCTCGACAGTCGCCGGCACGAAGAAATACAACGGTCTGGCTTCGCGGATGA
>Ga0209723_1002535_pt1 | contig 24240 bp, 19 predicted proteins | sample BiotimSIPDNA_2_FD_185750 | JGI IMG/M metagenome (GOLD analysis project Ga0209723, IMG submission 185750) | Anaerobic biogas reactor microbial communites from Washington, USA - Biogas_R2 time_0 SIP DNA (SPAdes) (version 2) | ecosystem: Engineered > Bioreactor > Anaerobic > Unclassified | place...
TTGCTCATATTCAATTGTTTGCTTTGCCATGTATTTTGATTTAGTTAAACCAAAATCAAAGGTACACAGTTTGCAACTCAATTTTCATCAGTGTTTGTGCTTGTGCACTATCATGGGTGTTTCATAATAGATTCCGGTTAATTTGTTAAAGAAGCAAGTTCTATCATTCCTTCATATAACTGTTGATAATATTCTTTATTTAAACGTTTTGACTCCTTACTGGAAATATCTTCAGGAAGCATTTCAGAAAACTCGTCCGCCGAGCGGGGCATAATGGATTCCATGTTCATAAGGATTTCTTGTCTTTTGTAATCCGGAAGCTCGCGGGTATTGTATTCGATTTGTTGGGAAAGTTTTTGCATCTGGTCATAATAACAGGTATGGGATTCTCCTCCACAAGGATCAACATAGAATAAACTGCTTACGGAATCTTCTTTCAGGAATCGCACACCTATTGTAACCACAAGTAGAAGTAAGGCTGCCACCGATATGTATATCAAGTAATTATGTTTACGGGAATTACGCTTTTCCATTTTCTGCATAAAGCGCATTTCGTGTCCCTCGGGCAACGGTTCAGAATCAAAAAGCTCCCTGTTTTGCTGAATGAATGATTTTAATTTATCCATAATTTCTCTATTTCTTCCTGCAGTTTTTTTCGGCCCCTGCTGTACTGGCTCCTGACCGTGGAAGGCTGCAGTCGTGTAATCTGTGCAATTTCTTCAAAATCATAACCTTCAAATAGATAAAGGCTTAATATAGTCCGGTATCCGGAGGGCAGCGCGTTTAATTGTTCCCTGACCAGGCCTACCTGATGCTGTCGATCCTCTTCGGGTTCTTCATTAGTGACAGTCCGGACTTCCCTGCTTTCAAGCGATTCGGTGTTCACGTTCATCTGAAAGTCCAAAGAACGCAAGCGGTCTATGGCACCCCTTACCGCTACTTTTCGCAACCATGAATAGCAGGCTTTATTGTTTATAAAACGCATCTTCCCTCCCGTAAAGAGTTTGAGAAACGCATCGTGCATACATTCTTCCGCATCTTCCGGGGAACGTAAAATGCGCAGGCATGTGTGATAAATGGATTTGTGGTATTCCCGATACAGTACTGTCTGATCCATATTTTCCGCTATTGGGTGCCTTCACCTATATAAACGGATTGCCCTGCTTTTTGCTGCACGGGTTTACGGGATTTTTTTTGATGTGCGATCATCAGGTCCACTACTTTACCGTAACTTTCCACACCTTCTTCTTGTCCGTTGGCTTTCAGATATGCATCGTTTACCTGTTGTGAAACCTTGGCAAAAGAAGTGCGAAACGGCTCCCAGTAAGCACGGTTTTGATCCAGATCGTAAAGGATCCTGGGAGAAAGTTCGGAGATAATATCTTGATAATCTGAAGGGAACGCCTTATATACGGCATTCAGCACGTAATTGAGCGAATGGATCAGGCAGGAATATTTCAATTCCCTGTTTTGGGTATGCTCCGCTAAAAGATACGTCAGGAAATTGGCTTCGTTTTCCCTCATAAAACCTCTCACGTGTGCCTGTTCGTGTGCAATCAGCGCCGGTATCCAGAAAGCAGGCACGTCGTTGTTAATATTAGCTTCCACCGTCCAGGGAAAGAAAAAGCCCATGACAAAGGCATAGGACATACCCCTGGAAGCCATTACCGGTTTGACGGACGGATAATGCCCTCCTATTTTCAAACAGGTTGCCAGGGCCAGTGAATCGTAAGAGGAAGCCACTGCTTTTTTGATTCCTTCAAAAGTATAATCGGGGATCATCTTGCCATAGGAATCTCGCCCTGTGAAAGATGCGGCAAAATTAGCTCTGTGCGTGATATCTGCGGCCAGTGCAAGCAAGTCTTCCCTGGGAGCCGGTTCCACCCGATAATCCAGATGATCCTCCAAAGGAAGACGGTGGTAATTTAACCCGCAGGTTAAAATAAAGATTGAAACGGCATAAAGGGCCGTTACGGCCAGGTTCAGAAAGTATTTTTTCCAGGTTTTCCGGATCAGGGCTTTTACGGCAAAAAAAAGCAAAAAGAACACCAGCGCGTATATCATAAACTCGGCAAGTGAAAAAGGGATCAAAGACACGACCGTGGATAAAGCCTGGGCCATGTACCTGTAAACGAATCCGGAATAGAAACGGTCCATGCCTGCCGGAAAAAACCTGAACAGCAGCAACAGTGCCAGGCTAAAACCCAGAAAGATAAAAGGGATGCGAATTTTCCATTTTCCCGCCATAATGATTTACATGTGATTGTTTACAAAGTTACTATATTTGTGGTTTCTATATTATCAACATCATGAGAAAACGGATTTTCCTTCTACTAGCCATTCATTCATTTTTATTCCTTACTTTATCCGCTCAAAACCAAGAATTTCCACCACTATTGGACAGTACTGCAGTTAAGGAGCTCACCGATTCCCTGACTACTGTTATCAGTGACGGAGTCATGCGCATTTCTCCCCTTCGGATCCGGGACATCCGGCGCGATGACAGGCACCAGTCGCTGGTATTTCATTTTACTTCCGGACTGGCAGAATACCCGGTAAGGACTCAAAAAATCACCTCATTTTATGATGCCATCCGGTATTTCCTGCCCGATAAGTACAAACATTATTCCATCCGGGTTATGACAGATGATAAAAATCTGGAAGACCTCATTCCCGGTTATTTCAATCCCTTATACAATCCGCCAACGCGTAATCAGCTGGAAAACAACCGCAGGGATTATGACCGTCTGGTAAAAATCGACAAACGTCACCCCGCAAAAATTGAACCCAAAAGAGGCACTCCGGAAGAAATTGCACAGCAGATAAAGCTGGAAAAAAGACAGGCAGCCGTTAACCTGGCCAAACTGGAAGCCCAATCACAAATGAAGAAAGAAGCCAGGCAACATCGCAGACACCAGTGGCCGGAGCTGGGTCCCACACCGCTGATAACCCGGGAAAGCCGCCCTTACAATATCACCAACGGACTGCAAAACAAACACATAGCATTATGGCACAGCCACGGCCTTTATTACGATCAAAAACTGGCCCGTTGGGAATGGCAACGTCCCCGTCTGTTTCAGACTGTTGAAGATCTGTACACCATGTCCTATGTACTCCCCTTCCTGACCCCGATGCTTGAAAATGCAGGAGCTGTGGTCATGCTTCCGCGGGAACGCGATACCCAAAGTCATGAGATCATTGTGGACAATGATTCTCCCGAAAGCGGTTACAGTGAACAGGGAGGAACTTACCAATGGCGAACCGATGAAAAAGACAGCCGTGGATTTGCCCATAAAAAAGAAGTGTATACGCACTACGACAATCCCTTCCGCATGGGAACCTACCGCAGAATAGTCACCCACAATCCGGAATTGCGAAAGAATGCCGTGATGCAACCGGCATTTGCCGAGTGGGTCCCCGACATCCCGGAGGCCGGACGTTACGCGGTTTATGTTTCTTACGCAAGCCTTCCCATAAGTGCCAGGGATGCACAATACACGGTTCATCACAAAGGCGGATCGGATGTCTTTCTTGTGAACCAGCAGATGGGAGGAGGCACCTGGATATACCTGGGCACTTTTGCCTTTGATCCCGGCAGAAACTTGGAAGGACGCGTGACTTTGACCAATGCCAGCCGTGAAATCAACGCCGTTGTTACGGCAGATGCCGTGAAATTCGGAGGCGGGATGGGAAATATCGGCCGCACCGTTGAAGACAGTACCATATTGGCCTCGTACAAAAACATTACCATTCCACCACTGACAAGCCATTACCCGCGTTTTACGGAAAGTGCCCGTTACTGGCTGCAATGGGCGGGTTTTGCCGACTCGGTATATACCTATTTTGAAGGCACGAACGATTATACAGACGATTATACGTCCAGAGGAAGGTGGGTCAACGCATTGGCGGGAGGGTCCGTAAAACATCCCAACAACCCGGGCCTGAAGATTCCCATAGACCTCTCGCTGGCTTTCCATACAGATGCAGGTGTTACAAAAAACGACAGCATTATTGGTACACTGGCCATCTACACACGGGACAGTGACGGTACGGAGCTATTACCTACCGGACACAATCGTTTGACATCCAGGGATTATACAGACCTTGTACAAACACAGATAGTAAATGATTTGAGAGCTTTGTGGAACCCCGACTGGACCCGCAGGGGTATCTGGAACCGATCGTATTCTGAAAGCAGATCGGCACAAGTCCCAGCCATGCTGCTGGAGCTGCTTTCTCATCAAAATTTTTCCGATATGCGTTTCGGACTGGACCCGCGTTTCCGGTTTACCGTAAGCCGGGCCATTTACAAAGGAATGCTCCGTTACCTGAGCAGCACACAAGGATTTGATTACATAGTCCAGCCGCTTCCCGTAAACAGCATAGCCGTTGATTGCAAAGATGCCGGAAAAGCCATCCTGAGCTGGCAACCCACGGAAGATGTCCTGGAACCAACAGCCGGGGCAGAGGGTTATGTTGTATATACACGAAAAGGTGATGAAAACGCGGCTTTTGACAGCGGCTTCTACTCGGCGGACAATCGTGCGGAAATTGATATTGAACCGGGCGTACACTATAGCTTTCGGGTTACTGCAGTAAACCGGGGCGGGGAAAGCTTCCCTTCGGAAACGGTCAGCTTGTACAAGGTGCCTGCAGACGAAGAAAAAGGCAAAATTCTTATTGTCAACGGGTTCACGCGTGTCTCTGCCCCTGACAGTTTTGCTTCGGAAGACACGCTTTTTGCCGGATTCCAGGATTTCTCGGATCACGGGGTTCCGTATATCAATGACATCTCCTATGTAGGTTCCCAGTTTGAATTCAGCAGAAACAACGGTTGGGCAGATGACGATTCCCCCGGATTCGGGGCCAGTTATGCAGATTGGGAAGACAAGGTTGTCCCCGGAAACACATTCGATTACATCATTATTCACGGAAGAGCATTCGCCCGGGCAGGATACAGTTATGTTTCATCCGGCCTGGATGCATTTACCAATACCAATACCCACAACATCGGGGATTTTTATGCCCTGGACCTGATTCTGGGAAAACAAAAACAGGTAACCCGGGGAGGCACCCTCTCCGGACGCATAGACTTTAAGGCTTTTCCTCCTGCACTCCAGACTAAGCTTACACAGTATGCCGGGGACGGGAACAACATGCTGATCACCGGTGCATATACTACCAGCGATATCTGGGGAGGCTACCAGAAAGACAGCCTGGGACGGATCTTTGCACAGGAAGTACTCAAAGTCAAGCACCGCAGCAACCATGCCTCGCGTACCGGGGAAGTTATGACAGCCCCCTCGCCTTACAAAGCTTTTTATAATGAAGATCTTACAGGTGATCCGGTCTATTCCTTCCGTACCGAGCTGAACCGGGAAATCTATCCGGTTGAGTCCCCCAACGCCCTTGAACCGGCCTGTGAAGAGGCTTATACCATATTCCGGTACCTGGATAACCGGTTGAGTGCCGGAGTGGCTTACAAGGGAGAATACAACATAGTAGTTCTTGGGTTTCCGCTGGAAACACTGAAAACGGCACAACAGCAGGAAAGACTGGTGAAACAGTGTCTGGAATTCTTCGGAACTGACAAATAGTCATATTTTTCCTGCTTGGAATGGTTTTTGACACCCCGTAGAGTTCAAAAACCACAAGGATTTATTATGAAAAACAAAGGCACTATAGGGGTAACCACCCAGGACATTTTTCCAATCATTAAGAAATTTTTGTATTCAGATCATGAGATCTTTCTCAGGGAATTGATATCCAATGCAGTAGATGCAACACAAAAAGTCAAGGCGCTGGCTGCCAAAGGCGATATCCAAGGCGAATTGGGCGATCTGACCATCAGGGTCAGCGCTGATCCGGCAAAAAAGACGATAACCGTTTCGGACAAAGGGATAGGCATGACGGACGATGAAGTGGACAAATACATCAACCAGATTGCATTTTCCAGTGCCGGTGAATTTTTAGAAAAATACAAAGACCAGGCAAACAACATCATAGGTCATTTTGGATTGGGCTTCTATTCCAGTTTCATGGTGGCTAAAAAGGTGGAGATCATCACAAAATCATGGCAGGAAGGAGCACAAGCTGTCAAATGGACTTGTAAAGGAACCCCTGAATATACCCTGGAACCGACAGATAAAGAAGACAGGGGAACCGACATTGTGCTTCATCTCTATGCCGAACACGAGTCTTACGCACAGGAAAGCCAGATAGAAACGTTGCTTCACAAATACTGCAGTTTCCTTCCGGTGGAAATCGCTTTCGGAAAGGAAAAAGAGTGGAAAGACGGCAAAGAGGTCGTTCTTGACAAGGATAAGATCATCAATGACGTCAATCCCCTGTGGACCCGTATGCCCACCGATCTGAAGGAGGAAGATTACAAAGCTTTCTACAGCAAATTGTACCCGATGGCAGAAGATCCGCTTTTCTGGATCCATCTGAATGTGGATTACCCTTTCAAACTTACGGGAGTCTTATATTTTCCCAAGATCAAGGACAAGCTGGAAGTAACGCGGAACAAGATACAACTGTATTGCAACCAGGTTTTTGTGACAGACAACGTAGAACACATTGTGCCTGATTTCTTGACCTTGCTGCACGGGGTTATTGACTCTCCGGACATTCCATTGAACGTATCCAGAAGTTACCTTCAGAGTGATTCCAATGTCAAAAAGATATCAAACCATATAACAAGAAAAGTAGCTGACCGCCTGGAAGAGATTTTCAAAACCGACAGGCCGTCTCTGGAAGAAAAATGGGATAACCTGAAACTCTTTATCGAATACGGTATGCTCACGGAAGAAAAGTTTTACGACAGGGCGCTGAAGTTTTCCTTGTTGAAAAACACTGACGGCAAATACCTGAGCTATGACGAATACCAGACTCTGATTGAACCCGCCCAGAAGGATAAAGACAACAAATTGGTATACCTGTACGCCACCAACACCCAGGAACAGTATGCCTATATAAGTGCCGCCAAGGCAAAAGGATACGACGTGCTCCTGTTGGATTCCCCCCTGTGTGCCCACTTTGTCAACCTGTTGGAATCCAAAATGAAAGACGTCCGCTTTGTACGCGTGGATTCCGATACCCCTGAAAGACTGATCCCCAAAGAAGATTTGTCCAAACCGGACATGAGTGAAGAGGAAGAAAAAGAACTTCAGGAAGCTTTCCGGGAAGTACTTCCAAAAGACGTCACTTTTACGGTCAACTTTGAAAATATGGGACCACAGCAGAATCCCGTGATGATCACCCAGGGAGAGTGGATGCGCCGCTACCGGGAGATGTCAGCATTGGGAGGAGGCATGAACTTCATGGGGTCCATGCCTGAATCCTATTCACTGGTAGTCAATTTTGAACACCCAATTATTCAGAAGATCCGGGAATCTAAAGACAAAAACCTAATCAACCAGGTTTGCGATCTTGCCCTGCTGGCAAACAACCTGCTTAAAGGCGAACCCTTGAATACATTTATAAAAAGGAGCGTAGACTTACTGTAAAGGTTTTACCACTTCTACCAGTTCGGGAAGGTCCATGCCAATTTCCTGCAGGAATTCAATGCGCGGAACCCCGTTGGCATTCCAGCCTCTGCGTTTGTATACAGCATCCAGAAGACGTTCGTAACGGTCTTCCCTGAATTCACGTAACACACGGCGTTTTTCCTCCAGACTCATGGTTTGGGGATCAACGCCTGCTTCTTCTTTCAGTTGTTTGTCGTAACGTTCCTGCCTGGACAGGTACTCTTCTTCGGTCACGGGACCGCATGCCCGGTAAGGCTGTGCATCGTCTTTCCTTAAGCCGTATCCCATGCGGATATTGAATATACGCTGGAAATTGTAGACCCTTTCGGACATACGGATCAACTCTTCCTTGTCAAAATCCCTTCCTGTTACGGCTTTGAACACGGTCACGTAATTGTCCACATGCTCGGGCACTTTTGCCGGCTCGTCTGTCTGGGCATTATCGGCCGGCTCTATGTCGTTCCAGCACAATTTGCAGAATCCGGCCAATCCGAACCAGGTGCGGAACATGGGAAAATAATGGAGGGCTTCCGCTTTGTCTTCAAAAGTGGGGATCTGGTTATTGATCATATCCATAAATATCAGCCAGGCCTCATCGTGCTGCGGACCTTTGTTGGTCATGGCATACCCGCCCTGTTGTGCAAGAGATTCTTTGGAAACGTACATGGAATATTCCATCCCTTTGTTTTCCATAGCTATGTCTTTTAGGAAATCCGGATCTCCCCACCCTTTTTCAATGAACATTTCTTTCATCTTTTTCACACCCAGACCGGCCACCAGGCCAAACCCTTCACCACGCGCCAGCTGGTGCATGCATTCCAGGGCAGCCGGAGCGTTGCCCCAGTACAATTCCAGGCCTCCCGTCCGCTCTTTGTTCAAAATTCCGTTTTCCCAGCATTCCATAATGAAAGCCATGATATTGCCCCATGATATGGTGCAAATCCCGTAGGTGTCACAATAAAAATTTTCTTCCGCCACATACAAAGGATCAAAAATGGCCAGGTTGGATCCCAGGGCAGCTGCCGTTTCATACTCGGGTCCGTCAACCAGGACTTTTGAACCTTTATAGGGGCCGGTCCTTAATTCAAAATCATCTATCCCCTTGGAACACATCATGGTACAACCCAGCCAGCAGCCATCGGGAATTCCCTGGGAAAAGTGCTTTTTCCACACTTCCATATCAATTTTATGACAATCTTTATGATCACCGTACTTAAAATTCATTACCGGAAGCAAGTCGTATTTTTCCATAACACCCATCAGGTGTGCCGTTCCCACTTTACGCATCTGGCACTGGATATCATCCATATCGTTCATTTCTTTATTGAAACGTTTGCCTCTCTCCAGTATGGCCGGCATATCCACCACATTGTTCAAATTGCCTGAAACTTTGGGAATTTTGGCTACTATAGCCCGTACGTTTTTATGACGCATCAATGTTCCCAGGCCTCCCCTGCCTGCCTGTTTCAAACGAATCTTTTGCCGCTTGACATCATAAAACGAAAAATTAAGCATTCCCACCAAAGAGTGATCGGCTGCATGTCCGGTTGAAACAACAGATACATTCAGTTTGTCTTTTTCATTATCGGCAAACATTTCATGCAGTTCCTCCGCCAGAAGATGCGAATCTGTATGCATCCCTTCCGGAGGCGCGAAAAACTCCACTTCATGATCTACACCGTTGATATATACAATAACTTCGCGGGGAGCTATTCCCTGTACTTCCAGGGCATCGAACCCGGCAAATTTAAGGTGCGGCCCAAAATGGCCTCCGACATTCGAATCCACAACTCTTTCAGTCAACGGGGACAACCCAACGCAAATGCTTTTTCCGGAGCCGGCATACTGTGTTATCCCGCAGACAGGTCCGCCGGAAATAACGATCTCGTTTTCGGGATCACTCCATTTTGTTTGCGGTGTAACAGCATCCCAAAGCATCCTCAGTCCGTATCCTTTGCCTCCTACAAATTTTTCCTTTACGGAAGGATCTACGGGACGCACTTCTGTAGTAAATGTATCCAGATTTACATAAAGGCTTTGGTCTGAATATCCCTTGTCTAAAGGTTTCCATGTATAAGGGAATTTGGCCAGAACTGTACGGTTGCCGATTATTGCATTCATAAAAGGTGTTTTAGTTGTATATTTGTATTGCAAAAATAGCGAAAATGACCGTTATACAAAATATTGCATCGCACCTTAGTGTAAAAAAAGCGGGTATTGCAGGTGCCGGGGGACTGGGCTCCAACGTGGCAGCCGCACTGGTAAGAAGCGGTCTGGGTCATATTGTCATAGCCGACTATGACGTGGTAACGGAAGCCAACCTGAACAGGCAGTTCTTTTTTGCCGATCAGACAGGACAACGTAAAGTGGATGCACTCCGGGAAAACCTGTTGCGAATCAACAACCTGGCAGATGTTGAAGCACATGCCTGCAAAGTAACGCCCCGAAACGCCGGCTCTCTTTTCGGTTCATGTGACGTGGTCATTGAAGCTTTTGACCTTGCCAAAGAAAAAAAATGGTTTGCCGAGTGGATGATCGCGCATTTTCCCTTCAAACCGCTGATCATGGGTTCGGGAATTGCCGGATACGGCAGCCTGGAAACCCTGCGTATGCAAAGATCCGGCAATTTGTACATTTGCGGTGACCAAAAGGAAACAGAGCAAAAACTTGTACCTTTGCTGGCCCCCCGGGTAATCATGGTTGCCATGATGCAGGCCGACCTTGCCCTGGAACTTTTATTAAAGGATAAACCGTTGCCAGAACCATGACCATCACACTGAATAACCGCAAAGAGACTTTTTCCCCGCAAGAAATGAGCATAACCCGAATCATGGAGGAGAAATCGTTTCATTTTAAAATGCTTATCGTTAAACTTAACGGGACACTCATTCCCAGGGAATCCTGGCCCCTGACTGTTGTGCGCAACGGGGATCACCTGGATATCATTCATCTTGTCAGCGGAGGTTGAATTGGAACAATAACAAAAATATGAAAAGAATATACTACCCTATCCTTATCCTGTTGACTGCCGTATTGTCAAGCAGCCTGGTCACTTCCTGTATTTCCCTGGATCTTGATGCCATCAGCGGATCCACGCTGGTCTGGAATTCCGGATCCAACAATTATTTCAACAGGGAGGCTTACACGACCCTTCCCGGGCCAAAAAAACTGTTGATTGACGGAGAAGTTGAAGAAGAAACAGAGATCAAGCTTTCCCGGTTCCCGCTTAGAACCGTGACCGTAAAAGAAGCCGTTTACTGTCCGGAAGGCGATTCCATAGCCTTCAAGGGTGCTTTCCGTTACGACGGGTATGCCTTGTGCGATATCCTGAGTACCCTGAAAGTGGATAAGGCCAGCAAAGAAGATTTCTGGCCCCCGGTGGATATCTATATTGAAGTGCGGAATGACCGGGGTGATATGGCCGTCTTTTCCTGGGGAGAGCTCTTTTACTCGGCCAATCCATACGGAATTGTCATTGCCAAGCGCGTGACACGGGTAATTCCGGGTAAAACGGGAGAATTATGGGATCTGCCCGACCAAACCCAACTGGTGGTTGAATCGGACCTGATCTCTGAAAGAAATATCAAATCCCCGTCACGCATCACAATACGGTCCCTGAAAGGGAATTATATAGTGGACAGGGATCCGGCAGTCCTGGAAAACGATCCGTGCAGGCTTAAAGTAATGTCTTCCCCAGAGGATACATTGGCCGTGATAACGGACCTGAAAGACGATTTGCCCGTACTCAGCCACACCACCCTGTTTTACGGAAACAGTACCGGGTACAAACGGGTCAGGGAATTCCGGGGTCAACAGCTGAGCGGAGTGCTTGCTCCCTGGTTCCCTGCGAATGATTACCCTGCCATTCGCTCCGCAATGATGAGTGTTGCCGGAGTGGACGGATACCGGGCAGCCTTTTCCCTTGCCGAGTTGATCAACCGCAACGACCACCGCGATCCCCTGCTTGTCAAAGAAGACAATTCTTTTATTCTTTACGCGGCCGGCGATGCTTTTGCCGACCGATGCATTAAAGCCTTGGGTGAGATAAGGCTTGTAAATCCATAATAAGGTTATGAAAAAGATCATTCTCTTTGTCCTTATTCCCCTGGTGTTTTCTTTCGTGTCCTATCAAAACTCCGGTAAAGAGAACCGTCTTGTGGTATTTCACGCCGGCAGCCTTTCGCTGCCCATGAAAGCCCTGGCAGACAGTTTTACGGTCATGTACCCAAAAACGCAATTTCGTATGGAAGCGGCAGGAAGTGTGGATTGTGCCCGCAAGATCACGGAACTGGGTCGTTCCTGCGATATCCTGGCTTCTGCAGATTACCAGGTAATTGAAAAACTGCTGATCCCCGAACATGCATACATGAATCAGCCTTTCGCCGTGAACAGCATGGTTATTGCCTTTACCGACAGATCCCGCCGCGCCGATGAGATCCACTCCGGCAACTGGTCGGAAATACTGCTCTCAAAGGATGTTTTTTTTGGGCGTTCGGATCCCCATGCAGATCCTTGTGGCTACCGTACGGTATTAGTGCTGCAACTTGCTGAAGATTATTACAGGGACAAAACCGTAACCCGGCCTTTCAGAGTAAAGGATTTTACTGAAAAAGACCGGCGTTTTATCCGCCCCAAAGAAGTGGATTTGCTGGCCTTGCTGGGGAGTCAGTCTATTGATTATATATTCATCTACAAATCAGTAGCCCTGCAGCATAACCTTCGTTACCTGGAATTGCCGGAAGAGATAAACCTGGGGAATCATGAACTGGCATCTCATTATTCGCGCGCAAAACTGAAGATCCGTGGAAACAGTCCTGCAGATTCTGTGACTGTTACCGGGTCACCCATTGTCTACAGTTACACAATACCAAAAAATGCGGAGAATCCGGAACTGGCGAAAAAATTCGCCCGTTTCCTAATGGATCCGGAAGGAGGACAGAAAATCCTGCGGGCTATGGGCCAGTGACACACCGTACAACACCGCACGGTACAGTACCCCACGGCACGGCACGGCACCACACCGCACAGCACAGTTCCGTATCCGATCTGTTCCGGACCGTCACTTCTCCCACAAGACCGGGAAGCTTTTGTTTCTTGCCGAGGCGATCCGCTCTTGCTGACTGCTGGCGTCGCTGACACCACAAAAACGGGAAGCTTTTGTTTCTTGCCGAGGCTTCCCTTATCTTGTGGTGTCAGTGATCTCCCATCAGGAGCAGTTCCTGCCAGCAGCAGTGCATGCCAACAGCAACCTTGTAGATTGATTTACGGGAGGTGGTAAGTAACGGCTATGTTATAAAAATTTACAACTCGCTGTTTATGTGTACACTAGACACATTTAATGATTTTTGACTACTTACCACCTTCCTTTGTTTTTTGCGGATTTTTGCAATTTCGGGGGGAGGTGGTAAGTAATAACTCTGTTATATAATTACGTAATCTTCTATCTAATTGAATATTACAAGCATTTGTGCTTTTTCGGTTACTTACCACCCTCCGGTCATCATTTAAGAGATTTTAACTTTGTACGGGTTGCCACGTCGGTCGCTACCACCACATACATGATCGGGAAGCTTTTTTTCTTGCCGAGGCGCTCCATACTCATGCTAACAGCTGGTGTCACTGACACCACATGATCGGGAAGCTTTTTTTCTTGCCGAAGCGCTCCATACTCATGCTAACAGCTGGTGTCACTGTCACCACAAAAACGCGAAGCTTTTTCCTTTTGCCGAGGCGTTCCGCTCTTATCTTACCCGCAGCAGTTACTGACACCACAAGACCGGGAAGCTTTTGTTTCTTGCCGAGGCTTCCCTTATCTTGTGGTGTCAGTGATCTCCCATCAGGAGCAGTTCCTGCCAGCAGCAGTGCATGCCAACAGCAACCTTGTAGATTGATTTACGGGAGGTGGTAAGTAACGGCTATGTTATAAAAATTTACAACTCGCTGTTTATGTGCACACTAGACACATTTAATGATTTTTGACTACTTACCACCTTCCTTAGTTTTTTGCGGATTTTTGCAATTTGGGGGGGAGGTGGTAAGCAACAGTTATGTTATAAAAATTTATAACTTATTGTTTGTCTGTTTATTAGATATATTTTGCATTTTTTTGCTACTTACTACCTTCCCTTGTTTTTTGCGGATTTTTGCAATTTAGGGGGGAGGTGGTAAGTAATAACTCTGTTATATAATTACGTAATCTTCTATCTAATTGAATATTACAAGCATTTGTGCTTTTTCGGTTACTTACCACCCTCCGGTCATCATTTAAGAGATTTTAACTTTGTACGGGTTGCCACGTCGGTCGCTACCACCACATACATGATCGGGAAGCTTTTTTTCTTGCCGAGGCGCTCCATACTCATGCTAACAGCTGGTGTCACTATCACCACAAAAACGCGAAGCTTTTTTTCTTGCCGAAGCGCTCCATACTCATGCTAACAGCTGGTGTCACTGACACCACATGATCGGGAAGCTTTTTTTCTTGCCGAAGCGCTCCATACTCATGCTAACAGCTGGTGTCACTGTCACCACAAAAACGCGAAGCTTTTTTTCTTGCCGAAGCGCTCCATACTCATGCTAACAGCTGGTGTCACTGTCACCACAAAAACGGGAAGCTTTTTTCTTGCCGAGGCGATCCACGCTCATCCTACCCGCAGCAGTCGCTGTCACCACAAAAACGGGAAGCTTTTTTTCTTGCCGAGGCTTCCCTTATCTTGTGGTGACAGCGACCTCACTCCAGGAGCAGTTCCTGCCACCAGATTGCCCCTACCAGCTTTGGTTACTGCCACTACAAACCACCGGGAGCCTCGGCGTACATACACAAAAAAATCCCGGTTGTTTGTAGTGGCAGTAACATCAGACCCGTACAATTATTTGCAGTGGTAGAAAATCAGAAGTGCACGGTAGTTTGTAATGGCAGTGGCATCAGAAACTGGCACTGGTTTTCAATGCGGTGCGCGAAACGAGTATGGCGTTTATTTGCTACTGTTTCCCAGGTGGATCCGGCGGTTGGCCAGTGAATCAACTTCTGAGGGATCGTGGGTTACGTGCAAGATCGTGATGCCTTTTGCCGAGAGGTTTTTCAACAAAGCAACGGAGCTTTCCCTGAGCGGGGCATCAAGTGCGGACATGGGTTCATCCAGCAACAGCAACAAAGGATGAATAACCAGTGTTCTGGCCAGGGCCACACGTTGTTTTTCTCCTCCGGATAATGTATCGGGCATCCGGTTTAAATGCCTGGAAATATCCAGGTCTTCAGCAAACGTATGTACGGTTTCCCGAATCTCCACCTTATCTATTCCCCTGATCTTTAACGGATAAGCAATATTTTCATAAACGGACATATGCGGAAAAAGGGCATAATCCTGAAACAAAAGTCCGACCGGTCTGTGTTGAGGCGGTGTTCGTGTATAGTCTTTACCTTCAATAAAAACGGATCCCTTTTTCAAGGGCCTCAGCCCGGCAATGAGTTCCAGTATAACCGTTTTCCCTGAACCGGAAGGTCCCAGCAAGGCACAATAGTCTCCCCTGTTCAATTCCAGTGAAAAGTCTCTGAGTGTAAAATCGCCTACCGTATAACTCAATTTTCTACAAGACAGCATCTCAGGTTCCTTTTCTTTTTCGGGCCAGCAATCGCAATGATATAAAGACCAGTATACATATTATAATAAAAAGTACAGCCACCGGCCTGGCATAATCGAGTCCGTATGAATTGAACCTGTCAAAGATCAGTACAGGTGTGGTCATGGGGTGATATGCCACAATGACTACGGCCCCGAATTCACTCATTCCCCTTGCAAACATCATGACCAGTCCGGTTATGATTGAAGGTTTGGCCAGGGGCAGAGAAATTTGACGAAATACCTTGAAAGGAGATGCCCCCAGGGAACGGGCCGCTTGTTCCAGTCTTTCGGGAACCGCCTGGAAACCGTCCCGGGCGGCATTGATCAGGAAAGGAACGCTCACAAAAGCCATGGCTATACCAATGGCAAAAGGGCTGCCTACCAGGTTGAATCCTAAAATATCGGCAAATTTTCCCAATGCGGAATCTCTTGAAATAAAACCCAATACGGCAATACCTGCAGCTGAATGCGGTAATACAATGGGAATGTCTATCAAGCCCTGAATAAAAGCTTTTCCCCGGAACTCTCTCCGGGCCATGATGTAGGCCAAGGGCAACGCGAATACACCGGCCAAAAGGGTAAACAACGCCGATATGCCCAAAGAAAGACCTATACTGTTGGTCACTTCACTGTCCCGGAACGTTTCAAACAGACCGGGAAGGGATGTTGAAAAGAAAAGGCCCAGCAACGGAGCTACAATAAACAACAACATCAAACCGGATAAAAACAAAAAAATCAGGCGTATGAAGGTATAGTTCTTGCTGTATTGCATTGGGATTTCCTTTCAAGACAAATATAAGAAAAAGCATTGTATCTTTGCAGTTATGATTGATTTCCATGTTGCTTTGAAAACGGTACTGGACAATGCCGTTCCCGTAGTTTCTGAAGAAATTCCTCTTTCGGATGCCTGTAACCGGGTCCTTGCCCGGGATGTATTCTCTGCTGATGACATTCCGTCTTTTTCCAAATCTGCCATGGACGGGTATGCTTGCCGTAAAGAAGACATTTCACAAGGTATGAAAGTCCTGGAAGTGATCCCTGCAGGGTACCGGCCCAAACACCGCATTACTCCCGGCACATGCAGCAAGATCATGACCGGGGCCATGGTCCCTGAAGGCGCAGATACTATACTTATTGTTGAAAATGCCACTGAAAAAAACGGATTGGTTTACGGAGCTCCGCCTTCATTGTCCAATATCATGATACAGGGCGAGGACTTGAAAAAAGGAGATCGGGTTCTTGAAAAAGGCACCATCCTGAGGCCTCAGCATCTCGCAATTCTGGCATCTTGCGGCGTTGACCGCATTGAGGTCAGCCGGCGCATTACCGTAGGTATTCTCTCCACAGGTAATGAATTGACTGAACCCGGAGGTACCACGGAACCGGGAAAGATTTTCAACAGCAATTCATGGCAACTCATGTCCATGATCAGCCACATCAACGGCATTCCTACATATTACGGAATCGCAACCGATACACAGGAAGATACACATCGCATCCTGAGCCGGGCCGTACTGGAGAATCAGGTTGTCATATTATCCGGAGGCGTATCAGAAGGAGATTTTGACCTCGTTCCCGTTGTTATGCGTGACCTGGGCTTTCAAATACTTTTTGACCGTGTTCGCATAAAGCCGGGGAAACCTACTACGTTTGCCGTTTCACCTGAAAGTGGAAAATACATTTTCGGATTACCCGGCAACCCGGTTTCTTCTTTTGTACAGTGTCTGTTGCTGGTCATACCTTTTATGGCAGCTTTGCAGGGAGCACGGTGGGAACCCCTATCCACAAACCTGCCCCTGAAAGGAAACTATGAAAGAAAAAACAGCAGCCGGATGGCACACATTCCCGTACAGATCAATCCGGACGGAACGGTTTCCTGCCTACCCTACAACGGATCTGCACACCAGGTATCTCTGGCCAAAGCACATGCATTGGGCAGAATCCCCGTGGGGGTTGATCGTATCCGTGAAGGAGAAACCATGGAAATACTCTTATTTTATTAACCCGTAATGAAGGATCAATTTGGCAGAGAGATCACCTACCTGAGGATATCGGTCACCGACCGGTGTAACCTCAGGTGTGTTTACTGTATGCCGGAAGAAGGAATCCCGCTCATTCCCCATTCCCAAATGTTGACTTACGAAGAGATCCTGGATTTTACACGTTATGCGGTAAGCCGTGGCATCAGCAAAGTTCGTCTGACCGGAGGTGAACCCCTTGTACGGAAAGGGATCCAATCCCTGGTTCGCTCTCTGGCTTCCCTTCCGGGCATCCGGGATCTGGGAATGACCACCAACGGGATCCTTCTGCAGGAAATGGCCGCGGAACTGCGACAGGCAGGCTTGCATCGGCTCAATATCAGCCTGGACACGCTGGACCCGGTTCGTTATAAAGCCCTGACTCGGGGAGGAGAAATGGGCAAAGTGCTGGAAGGCATACAGGCTGCAAAAAAAGCAGGATTCGGCGGACCCGGATCACCCATTAAGATAAACTGCGTTCTGTTGCCGGACACCGGCCGGGAAGAAGTGGAGAAACTCAGGGCATTCACTCAAAAAGAAGGTCTTGAACTCCGACTGATCCATTGTATGGACCTGAAAAAGGGCTCCTTTACAAAAGTAGAAGGCGGAGAAGGCGGAGACTGTCCTCATTGCAACCGTATACGACTTACATCTACCGGAATACTAAAACCCTGTTTGTTCAACAACATTGGGTATGACATAAGAATTTTAGGTGCTGAAAAAGCAATGGATGCCGCTCTGCGAAACAAACCGGCTGCAGGAAGCGCCAACACATGCGATTCATTCAATTATTTAGGCGGATAAAAAGCTGATGGTCATGAATAAACAATTTTCTCATACACTTCAGGACGGACAACTGAATATGGTAGATGTTTCGTCAAAGGAAAACAGCCTTCGTAAAGCAAAGGCATGCGGATTCATTCGTTTATCCGAGCAGACAATAATCCTGATCCGGGAGGATAAAATGAAAAAGGGATCCGTACTTACGGCAGCTGCTTTAGCCGGCATCTCTGCCGCCAAACAATGCGGTCATCTGATCCCGTTATGTCACAACATCCCGCTTAACAAAGCAGATGTGACTTTTGAGATTCACAAAGACGGTATTGAAGCCTGCGGAATCGCTATCTGTACAGGTCGTACAGGCGTGGAAATGGAAGCCCTGACTGCCGTCAGCGTGGCATTGCTGACAATATACGACATGTGCAAAGCGGTTGACAAGGATATGGATATTACGGGAATCAGGCTCCTGGAGAAAACAAAGGAAAAAATAGTCACACCATGAAAATACGTTCCGTTAATGTCTCTGAAAAAACGGGGACAGTCAAGACATCACGTCCGTTCATAGAGCTGGATGCATCCGGTATAAAAGGCGATGCCCACTCCGGAGACTGGCACCGGCAGGTAAGCCTGCTGGGAGAAGAAGCATACCGCATGATGGACCTTGACCCCATGGAATTCCCTTTCGGGTCGTTTGCCGAGAATATTACCACCGCGGGAAACCCCGATGAGCGTACTCCTGATCTGAAACACTGCAAACCGGGAGACAGGTTCCGCTGCGGAGATATTTTGCTGGAAGTTACTCAAATAGGCAAAAAATGTCACGGCCCGGGATGTCCCGTACAAGAAAAAACGGGGAATTGCGTGATGCCTAAAGAAGGTATATTTACCCGTGTACTTTCCGGAGGTATATTGAAGGCTGATGATGAACTTGTATACGTACCCAAAGAATACCGCATTGCCGTAATCACCCTGAGCACAAGGGCCTACAAAGGCACTTACGAGGATTGCAGCGGCATGGAACTGGAAAAAATGATCAATCGTTTTTGTCTGGACAACAACTGGCCCCTGAAATACTCATCGGTCCTGCTGCCCGATAACGCTGAAATGTTGCATCAGGAACTGGAACGTTACATCCATGCCGGGTACGACATGATATTCACTACCGGAGGTACAGGTATTGGCACGTCCGACATTACCATAGCTGAAGTCCGGAAGGTATTGAGCAAAGAGATCCCGGGCATTATGGAATACATACGCATGAAATACGGAAGCGACAATCCCAATGCATTGCTGAGCGCTTCCCTGGCAGGAGTAGGCGGAAACTCGCTGATCTTTGCCCTTCCGGGAAGCGTTAAAGCGGTAAAGGAATATTTCACTGAAATTTCCCGTATGCTGAAACACATGGTTTACATGCGTATGGGACTGGATGTACACTAAAAATACACTATCTTTGCGCGCACAACCAAATTATACTTTTATGAAAAAATCACTTTACACCTTGATCCCCCTGCTGGGAATCATCCTGTTAAGTTCCTGCAGTACGAATTCGTATCAAGTAACCGCCCTTTTTCCTGACGATTCCTTTAACGGAAAAACGGCAAGGATCGTAGCTTCCCATGACGGCAGCGTTCTGGACAGTACAATCATTACCGAAAAAATAGCCGAATTCAACGGAAAGATTGAACAGCCTGTTTTATGTCTGGTTACCGGAGAACGTTCCCGCGGCCAGATCATCCTGGAAGGCGGTACCATCACCATAGACCTGGGTCAGCCCGGACAAGTAGCTTTGGGAGAAGGCACTCCTTTAAACAAGGAACTTGGAACACTTGTTACCACATACAACAACCTGATGGACGAAATCATGGGTTACCAGGGCGAAGATGAAGAAGCTTATTTCGAAACAGTCTGGACACCCAAATTCACCGAGGAAATTGGTAATATATTCATGGCCAACTCCAATAACGATGTGGGAACCATGGCATTGATGTACCTTTCCAATTACGGGGATTCAAATGCGCTTGACGGCTATTTTGAGAAAGCCGGGGAAACAGTTACTTCCAGAGGTCCTGTACAGCGGATCATTAAACAACGTCAGTCTCTCAAGCAAACTGCTGAAGGCATGATGTTTACCGATTTTACTATTGAAGACTCTGACGGACAAAGTGTTTCCTTCTCTGACTATATTGGAAAAGGAAAATATGTCCTGGTAGATTTCTGGGCCGGATGGTGCGGACCCTGCAAACGTGAGATCCCTCATATCCGAGAGATCTACAAACAATACAACGGGGATAAGTTTACCGTTCTAGGCGTAGCCGTTTGGGAAGAACCTGAAGACACTAAGAAAGCCATTGAAGAGCTGGGTGTTATATGGCCTTCTATCATTAACGCACAAAGCATTCCCACCGATATTTACGGCATCAACGGCATTCCCCACATCATTCTCTTTGGTCCCGACGGAACCATTGTAGCTCGTGGATTGCGAGGAGATGCCATGAAAGCAAAAATCGCTGAATTACTAGACTGATAATGACTTTAAAATCTTTCATAACCGGCGCGGTGATGGCTTTCATCACCGTGCTGTTTCTTTCCTGCAGCGGTCAAAAAAACCGTCAGCCGGATATCCGTAACCTGGAAGAAACACTGACACATCTGTGTGCTCCCGGTTATGGAGGTCGTGAAGCAGGCAGCGGACAAGATTCTATCGTTGCCCTATCCATTGCCCGACAAATGGCAGATTACGGTTTTGAGCCTCTTTTTGCAGGCGGTCCGCTGCACAAGTTCCGGGTGCGGGACCTGGAATCCTATAACGTAGTCATGGTTTTCCGGACCGGGAAACGCTCTGCGGAGCATTCTGGATCCGTTATGCTTGGTGCCCACTACGATCATTTGGGTATGGGAGGACCGGGCTCGGGAAGCCTTAAGCCGGACACCCTGGCCATACACCCCGGAGCCGATGATAACGCTTCGGGAGTTGCAGCCGTTATGGAAACGGCGCGGTTGCTGGCCGGACGGGCGAGACGTGACAAACTCGGCAAAGATATTATTTTTGCGGCGTTCGGAGCGGAGGAAAAAGGGACCCTCGGCTCGGCAAAACTGGCCGATACACTGGCCCAGTTAGAAATGCTTCCCTCTTTGATGATCAACCTGGACATGGTGGGAAGGTTGCGGGACAGCGTTCTGCAGGTGAGCGGAACAGGCACTTTTGAGCAGGCAGATTCGCTGCTGACAGCCTCCATGGAGGCAACTGCACCGTTGGTGCTAAAAACTTCGCCGGGCGGTTACGGGCCATCGGACCACAGCGTTTTTTACCGCCACCGGGTTCCTGTACTGTTTTTCACCACCGGTGCGCATACCGATTACCACACGCCTTTTGATACCCCTGATAAAATCAATTACGACGGAATGGCAGCCATCGTCGCTTATGTAACATCCATTGCCCGAGAGGTTTGCCGAGAGGGATTTCAACCTGTTTACGGGGAAACTGCCCAACCTGAATCTTCCCCGGAACGTGCTGCGTTTAAGGTAAGCCTTGGGGTCATACCTGATTTCACATACGAAGGAGAAGGATTCTGTGCAGGTACCATTATCAAGGGAAGGCCATCGGACAAAGCAGGTATGCAGAACGGCGATGTGGTAGTACAGATCAACGACCGACCCGTAAAAGACATTAACGAGTATATGGACATCCTGGGGGAACTTGAAGCAGGACAACGCATCCGGATAATAGTCCGCAGGAATGAAACTTTACACCACCTGGTAGTACAACTATGAGAGGAGTCATCAGCTGGGCCATAGCGATTGTCATCACCCTGGCCGCCGTTTTTTTTCAGAGAAGCACCGGGCCGAGTCATCCTGCCAAAGAGCTTATTGAGGTCAATGAAGGGTCTTTTAAGGCGGTTTTCCCCCGTAGCCTGGTACGGCCCGGAAACAATGAACCTTCTACCCTCTTGAGCATCAAGATACGTTGTACCCCTGAAGATCAGAAAGAGCTTATTGGGGCAGTGCTCTATTACAAAAGGTATCCCGGCACCTATAATTACACGCCTGTTGTCCCTTCCTTTACTGTAAATGAAAATGAACTCATTGCAAATGCTTCAATACCTGTGCAGCCGGCTGCCGGAAAGATCACCTATTACCTGCAATTGATAGGGCACCAAGGCATTATAGTAAACTCTAACCATAACATACTCAGATTCAGGGATCATGTTCCTGCTGTGATCCTGATCCTGCATATCTTGTTTATATTCTTTGCCTTCCTGTTTTCCAATTTTACGGGACTCTATACGTTTGCAGGGAAGGTTCGCATTAATCCTTACGCCCTGGCAACCATTCTGATACTTTTTACCGGCGGATTTATACTGGGACCGTTGGTCCAGAAATATGCCTTTGGGGTTTATTGGTCAGGCTGGCCTCTTGGCGGGGACATGACCGATACCAAAACACTGGTCGCCTTCCTTTCGTGGCTAGCCGCATATGTTGTTAACCGTGTTCCATGCTCCCGGGCAGGCTTTTGCCGATGGAGGCGCTACCTGTACCTTGCTGCCGCACTGATCACCATGGCCGTGTATTCCATTCCCCACAGTACGGCGGGATCTGAATACGATTACAAAACCGGCACTGTTGTGACCGGCAACCAGGAAACATTATGAAAACGACTCAATTTTTCAATCAATCCGTTGAAGACCTGCTGGAACAGTTTGAGGTGTCGGCCCAAACCGGTTTGTCAGAGGCAGAAGTAAAAAAACGTCTTGCAGAATACGGGTACAACCGGCTGGAGACGAAAAAACAAAAATCACTTCTGTCCATGTTCCTGGAACAGTTCAAAAGCAGCATGGTGATCATTTTGCTTATTGCCGCCATCGTATCCGGTGTTATAGGGGTAGCCGAAGGAGAAGGACTCATGGAAACCTTCGTGATCCTGGGTATACTGGTAATCAATGCCGTAATAGGAACCGTGCAGGAGAAAAAAGCACAAGCATCTTTGGAAGCCCTGAACAAGATGAGCTCACCGCAGACAAAAGTGCTGCGTGAAGGACAGGTTTACCAGGTAGATTCCACGGAAATCGTACCCGGTGATATCGTGATCCTGGATACGGGTGATATTGTGCCGGCCGATATACGGCTGATTGAAGCGGTAAATTTAAAAATTCAGGAATCCGCGCTTACCGGGGAATCCGTCCCTGCTGAAAAAATCGACACCATCCTGGAAGGAACGGATATTCCTTTGGGAGACAGGGATAATATGGCTTTTTCCACGGGAGTGGTAACTTACGGACGCGGCAAAGGTGTTGTGACGGGAACCGGCATGAAGACGCAGGTGGGAAAGATCGCCCACATGCTGCAAAACACGGAAGATACGGAAACACCTATGGGAAAAAGGCTCCGGCAACTGGGAAAAGTTCTGGGTTACGTAGCCCTGGGGATTTGCGCGGTGATCTTCCTGGTAGGCCTTTTGTACGGCAACAACTGGTTCCATATGTTCATGATGGCCGTAAGCCTTGCCGTAGCTGCCATACCTGAAGGATTGCAGATTGTTTCCACGATTGTTTTGGCCATTGGGGTACAGAGGCTTGTCAAGTTCAATGCCATCGTACGTACGCTTCCTTCGGTGGAAACATTGGGTAGCACTACGGTCATTTGCTCCGACAAAACCGGAACACTCACCCAAAACAAAATGACCGTCACAGAAGGCTGGGCCGGAGGCAACCGGATTGATTTCCGCACGTTATCCGTTTTGCCGGATTCTGAACCGGAAACAGAGACGGACCCGGCCTTGCAAACGGTGTCGGACCCGGACTTGAACACGGTGTCGGACCCGGACTTGAACACATTGCTGCTCTCTGCCCTGCTTTGCACCGATGCGCACCTGAAAATGCTGGATGACGGGACGCACCAGACCTCCGGCGATCCTACCGAAACAGCGATCGTAGATGTCGGACTCGGCCTGAATTTGAATAAAAGCCGGATGGAAGAGCAGTTCCCGCGCGTGGAAGAAGTTCCGTTCGACTCGGAAAGGAAAAGAATGGCTGTGATAAACCGTCAGGGTTCCGGCACTTTCCGCATCAACGTGAAAGGCGGTTTGGATGAAGTGTTGAGCGTGTGTACCCATATTCTTGTACGGGGTGAAGTACGGCCCATTTCCCCGGAAGATATACGGGCCATTGAAGAGGAGAACAGCCGCATGGCACGCGCTGCGCTGCGTGTGTTATCGGTTGCATATAAGGATATTGAACAGCTCCCCGGGACTGTAAGTGCCGGGTCGGTGGAGAAAGACCTTGTTTTTGTAGGTTT
>Ga0209723_1002548_pt1 | contig 24155 bp, 11 predicted proteins | sample BiotimSIPDNA_2_FD_185750 | JGI IMG/M metagenome (GOLD analysis project Ga0209723, IMG submission 185750) | Anaerobic biogas reactor microbial communites from Washington, USA - Biogas_R2 time_0 SIP DNA (SPAdes) (version 2) | ecosystem: Engineered > Bioreactor > Anaerobic > Unclassified | place...
GAAAGTGTCATCCTGCTGCAGTATGTTCACCCAAACGAGGCCACTGTTGGCCAAGGCTGCATTGAGCTGCGCCTCTGTCCAGTCAAAGCCGACGTCATTTCCGTCATTCCATACGGCATCACGTGCAGTAGTGGTTGAGGACATAACCTGTGCGCCTGTGTACACTCCTGAAAAACCGACTATCAGATAATAATCACCTGGTGTGTCAGGGGCGACGCAGTCCACTGGGATCGAATAAGTGTGTTCGCCGGTGGCAATCCAATCATTCACCGTCCAGTACTGGGTCGTCCGTTCACCCCAGGTGACGGTCGCCGCAAGCGGGGCGACTGCGCCGGCATGCATCGTGTTGTTGGTGACAACGTTGAAACTGCCTTGAAGCCTTTCGCCGACAACAACCGACACAGTGTCGCGTTCTGCGTCAACGACCTGGTTGTTGATGCTCCCGTCAGCACTGCGTCGGCAGTACATCGAGGGGTATTCAACAATGTACCAATGAAGAAGCTCTTCCCGAGGTAGGTCATTCCATTTTCCATGACTGTAAGATTCGTCAGGTAAAATAAAAATATTAAGAGCATCTTCTTTTTTATTTTCATGATCATTAGGTTCTGGAGTCGAAGAAGATCGCCAGTTTGTATACGACCATTTTTCACCTGTTATCCAGCGCCATCCTTGATCGGGTGTATTCCCTGGTTCCTGATCGGCACCAAGCCAAGCCCAACCCGTAAACACCTCTTGGAAAGATTCAACGATAAAATTATTCTCTTCAGCGGAGGTGATGGTCGCCAAGTGGCCGGGAATGCCTCGGTAAGTTTGATTTTCTGCTGCGTTCTTGGCGTCATCCCAAGAAATTCCCTCTTCACTGTAAAAAAGCTTGTAGTAGCTCAGGCTCCAGTCAGAAAAGAAATACTGCTGGGTCGGGTCGGATACCCGTATTCGCACTGCCGTATAGGGCTGTTCCTCCCACTGGAAGCTGCCATCGGGGAGCAGGGTTCTCACCTGGACAACTCCGCCATTACCCAAGGCTTGCGCAAACTGCTGCTCGGTCCAGTCAAACCCGATGTCGTTGCCGTCGTACCAGACGGCATCTATGGCTGCATGGGTTGACGACATGACTTGTGCAGCGTTGTACGCGCCCAGAAATCCAACGATGAGATAGTAGTCGCCCGGTTCAGTCGGTACCGTGCATTCCACGGGGAAAGAGTAGCGCTGTACGCCCGTGTCAATCCACCCGTTGATAGTCCAGTACTGATCCCTTCTCTCACCCCACGTGAAAGTGCCGGCCAAGGGGGCGACAGCGTTGGGATGCATCAAGTTGGTCGTCTCCACTTCCACCACGCCAGACAGTATGCCGCCCGGCAAGACCGTTACTGAATTGTTTGCGGAACCAAAACGCTGATCATTCAAAACGGAATTAGTCGTTAGGCAGCATGTCTGTCTTGCCGTTTTTTCAATGGAAAATACATAGAGCTGGTCCGTCTGGCAAAGTATGTCAAGGATGCCGTCGCCATTAATGTCGCTTACAGCTACGTTCCCATTCTTGTTTCCTGCTTGAATGCTCGCCAGCACCTCGAATTCGCTGTTAAGTATCCTCAGCAGGCCAGCATCCGAAAGCGTGATGATTTCAAGGACGCCGTCGCCATTGACGTCGGCAAGGGCCTTGACCAGTCCGCACCCCTCCGTTTGGTTGATGACATTGAGCTCTTTGTCAAGTATGTACAGCGTTTCATTGACATTGACGCTGGCGACGATTTCCAGCCCGTCGGATTCATGGATGACATCACCCAGCGCAAACTGCCAGCTGGCGTTTTCAAGTCCGTCAAAGCTGTGCAGGGTTTCGCCTTCCGGAGAGTAAATATGAATCTGGGACGTGCCAGGATACGACGCATTATGATCTTCAAAGCAGACTATTTCATATATGCCGTCAAAGTCAGTGTCTGCAAAGACGTGTTTGGCGCCACCATCGCTTGGGCTGGGATATTTTTGGGACAGCAAAGCGTTGCCGTCCTCGTCGAGGACGATTAAGTACATGTCGCCGTCGGTGGTGTTGTTGCCGCTTGCACCATTATGAACTGTGATGCTTGCGTTGGTAACATAAAGCTTGCCGTCGCCGTACATGTCGGCAACGGAGAAGCCATCGCATCCCGGACCGATTTGGTAGTACCAAAGCGATTCAGCTGTTGTCCGGTCAAAGGCTCCCATGCCCCGAGGTCTGCCGATATAGCCTGCCTGGTATCCCATCAGCACATGCGTCTCTGTCAGGCCAATCGGCCGCATGGAGATTTGGCTTGTACCGGCGAACGGGCCGTGAAACACTTTCAGTTGTGTCCCATCGCTCTTGTATATGTAGGCCTTGTCACTGCTCCCCAGGCCGATGTCAAGCACGCCATCGCCATCAAAGTCCTCCAGCATGGCCGCAAAGCATGGCTGAGGAAGATTGATTGAGGATTTCAGGGTGCCGTCTCCGTTGTAGATAAGCAATTCGCTGCCCTTGGTGGTGACCAGATCATTTATGCCGTCGCCGTCAACATCCCCGGTGAGTACAAGCTGATCGATGCCTGCTATGGCGGTTAGTTCAACAAGCGAGAAAGATTCAATGTGTTCTGCCGTTTTTTCCGAGCTGCAGGCAAGGCTGGCACGATCATAGAGGGGATAGCGCCAGCCGGACGGCGGGGGCGTCTCTTTTTCATACCAGAACGTGTTTTCGGTGCGGATGACATTATCATTCGGGTCGGTTTCGGTTGCACCATGGCAAGACACCTTGGCAAAGAGGTAGTAATTGCCGTTGGATACGAGGTTCTCGGTCCAGAAGCGGGTCATGTTGCGCAGTCCCTCTTGTGACAACGTAATAGGCTCTGTTTCCCTGTAGTCCACCGTTACTCCAGCAAAGCCGGTGTCGCCGATCTTCTTGTCATCTGCATTGCCGAAAGTCGCGTCTGAAGAAAGGTAAAACTCGACGAATGGATTTGCGGCGGGGGCCGGGCCATAGTTGTAAATATCGAAGCTGCATGCGGTGAAGGCTCGCGCGGATGTGTCCGGTGGGCGCGTCACCTGCAGATTGTCTATGTCCAGGTCAACCTGGCGGTGCCCATCCCAATAGGAGAACGTGTGTTCGGTGCGGATGACATTGTCACGCGGGTCGGTTTCGGTTGCGCCATGGCAAGACACCTTGACAAAGAGGTAGTAATTGCCATAGGGCACGAGATCCTCAGTCCAGAAGCGGGTCATATTGGTCAGCCCCACTTGTGACAACGTGATAGGCTCTGTTTCCCTGTAGTCCACCGTTACTTCGGCAAAGCCGGTGTCGCCGATCTTCTTGTCATCTGCATTGCCGAAAGTCGTGTCTGAAGAAAGGTAAAACTCAACAAATGGATTTGCGGCGGGGTCCGGGCCATAGTTGTAAATATCGAAGCTGCATGCGGTGAAAGTTCGCACGGATGTGTCCGGTGGGCGCGTCACCTGCAGATTGCGCATGGCCAGGTCAACCCGGGTCTCTCCCCTATAGGGGAACGGACCGAAGCGGATGACATTGTCACTCGGGTCGGTTTCAGTTGCGCCATTGCAGGACACCTTGGCAAAGAGGTAGTAATCGCCATAGGGCACGAGATCCTCGGTCCAGAAGCGGGTCATGTTGGTCAGACCCTCTTGTGACAACGTGATAGGCTCTGTTTCCCTGTAGTCTACCGTTACTTCGGCAAAACCGGTGTCGCCGATTTTCTTGTCATCTGCGTTGCCGAAAGTCGTGTCTGAGGAAAGGTAATATTCGACAAATGGATTTGCGGCGGGATCCGGGCCATAGTTGTAAATATCGAAGCTGCATGCGGTGAAAATTCGCACGGATGTGTCCGGTGGGCGCGTCACCTGCAGATTGCGCATGGCCAGGTCAACCCGGGTCTCTCCCCTATAGGGGAACGGGCCAAAGCAGATGACATTGTCACTCTGGTCGGTTTCGGTTGCGCCACTGCAAGACACCCTGGCAAAGAGGTAGTAATCGCCGTTGGGTACGAGGTCTTCGGTCCAAAAGCGGGTCATGTTGGTCAAGCCGCCAGATGACAATGGGAAAGACTCTGTTTCCCTGTAGTCCACCGTTACCCCGGCAAAGCCGGTGTCGCCGATCTTCTTGTCATCCGCGTTGCCGAAGGTCGTGTCCGCGGAAAGGTAATATTCAACGAACGGATTTGCGGCAGAGTCTGGGCCATAGTTGTAAATATCGAAGCTGCATGCTGTGAAGGTTCGTGCGGATGTATCTGATGGTCGCGTCGCCCGCAGATTGCGCATGGCCAGGTCAACGCAGGTTCTCTCCCCCTCATAGGGGAACGGACCGGCGCGGACAACATTGTCACTCGGGTCGGTTTCGGTTGCGCCATTGCAAGACACCTTGGCAAAGAGGTAGTAATTGCCGTTGGACACGAGGCCCTCGGTCCAGAAGCGGGTCATGTTGCGCAGTCCCTCTTGTGACAACCGGAAAGACTCTGTTTCCCTATAGTCTACCGTTACTCCGGCAAAGCCAGCGTCGCCGATTTTCTTGTCATCTGCGTTGCCGAAAGTCGTGTCTGAAGAAAGGTAAAACTCGACGAACGGATTTGCGGCGGATTTCGGGCCATAATTGTAAATATCGAAGCTGCATGCGGTGAAGGTTCGTGCGGCTCTATCTGCTGGGAGCGTCACCTGCAGATTGCGCATGGCCAGGTCAACTTTTGGGGTGGCTGTCAATACTACGTCGTCGATCCAGACGCCGGCATCACCACTCGGTATGACACTTGCATCGCTAGTGAAATCAAAACTTATGTAAAGGCCAGTCTGTCCAACATACTCATTTAAATTTATGGTACGAGTCTGCCATCCTGAACTGTTTCCAGAAATTGCCATATGATTTTTCCAAGCACCACTTGAGTTGCGGACATTAACTTCAAACTTGTCCCATCCTGATTCGGTGTTCATCCAATACTTAAAAGTGAGCGTAGCTGAGGCGTATTCTGCCAGTGAGACATTTTTTCTTTGCAAGTATGTACTAAGATTGTTGTCGTAAGTTGTCCGCAAATTGTTTCCATTATCAGCACAAAAACAGCTCCAGGAACCTGAAGATGCTTTGGCTCTATTGTCTCCCCATTTCGCAGTGGTGTTGCTGTTGTGGTTGCCAACATACCATGATCCAGGGAAAGCTCCACCAAAATCCTCAGAGAAAATGGTGATTTGTGCCGATGCGCTGAAGCCAACGAGAATTGAGCATGTCAGAAAGAAAAATAATACAAGACGACTTTTCTGCGAAAAATCTAACAGTCTTCTTGATAAAAGAGTTTGAACCTGGTGTTTTTGAAGCTTTTCCATCTTTTTTCCCTTTCTGCAATTTCAGTTCAGGCCGAAAAACCATAGTGTAGACGTATATTCACAAATAGGCTGTTAATAATATTTTGGCCTCTTGCTAGTCGATGGTTAATTTGGTTTCATTTTTATAGAAAAGCCAGTATGCCCCCTCTTGGGGTTCAGCGTGGTTAGTTGCTTATGGCATAAATACATACAAAATGATTTTTAAGCAGTTCCAGACAAAAAAAAGGAGCATTATCTGATTCGTGAATGCCCAAGGACTACCACATCCTGTACACAAGCACGGAACAGACAACGCTCCAAGGAGCGTGCTGCGTGCGCTTGTGTACGAGTTCAAAGGTGGTAGTTTAGGACATTCGCCAAGCACAATATTTAGCGTTGAGACAGCATGCCTCAACTATGTAGGGAAAAGTCGTATCTTTTTGTTATGAGGTTGGTTGCAACTCCATTTTTTGGGGGTGAACAACTTGAAAGCCAGTTTCCAAGTAATTTACCGTTAATCGCAGCTCTTGCAAGTCGGGTTTGCATAAAAAAAATTAAGTATGCAATCGCTCCGCCAGTGATGACAGCCATTTCTGCCTGCATTTATTTTCAGCGCTAATTTGTGAACTTCCTAACATTTTTACACTCAATAGCGTATCTCATTGAATTATAGGACTATACAAAGTTAGTATTGAGTGTAAAATAACACTCAACATTTCCTTTTGATTTTTGATACAATCACTTCATAATCAAGAACATAAGCTTTTTAAGTGTAAAAAATTCAGGAAACTAACATAATTGTAGCGCCTTTACAAGGCGCTGTCTCTTGGGGGAGTGCGCCACCCCCAGACTGAAGTCTGGGGTTAAGCATGGTTAAGCGCCTACGGCGCATGTAGATGTGGACGCTGTGGACATGGTAGACAGCGTGGGCGGCGACTGCGGCATCGTACGTAGTTCAGCTTTAGCTTGCCGTATGTCCCTCGCATGAAGGAGCATGTAGTTCAAGCTTGTATTTATACTACACGCCCGAAAAAATCTGTGTCATCTGCGTCATCTGCGGATAAAACAATGACTGGCCGATTACACCTCACCCTTGTCGCTCATCATGTACTGACGCTGTATGAGTTTGCTCGGGGGGCTGCACGTTTGGCTCGCACACAGTGACTTGGGGGTGCGGGTCGGGCAAATAACTTGCAGTCGCTCCACGGTGGCGATTGGCGGAATTGAACCCAATCCCGATGTCTCTGCCGTCTTTCCTCTGCAAGTGCGGGTGGAGCTCGCAGTTCAATGCCCGGGCAATGCCCACCATGGACTTGAGACTAGGCAAGAAACCAATTCCGATTGTACTGTTCAGTTCAATGCACGGGCAATGCCCACCATGGACTTGAGGGTGAAATTCGTTGAGCCGCGCAGGATTTTCGTTATATATGCAGGGCTGACGCCGAGGCGTTGCGCCAAATCCTTGCGGCTTATGCTAAGAGCATCCATCTGCGCCAGCATCTGTTCAGTGAACTCAATTTTGACGCCTTCAAGCCAGTAGTCGTCCTGCTGTTCCGCCCATTGGTAGAGGTCGGCGAATCCGTTCTGTTTTCTTTTCATGCCCTTTTCCCTTTCAATATTAACAAAATCTACTTCTGTTTCGCTGGTTTGCAAACTAGGGCTTAGGGAAGTAAAGTTACAGTTGATTCTACGGTAATGGCACAGTTTTCTGTAGCGCCTCTACGAGGCGCCGTTTTTGGGGGTATGCTCATCCCCAGGCTAAAGCCTGGGGTTAAGCATGGTTAAGCGCCTACGGCGCAAAGAGATAAGTTTGTCAGCATCATGTACTGGCTTCGGCTGAAAGCCTATAGAGGACACGTGTCGACGCGCCGCTTGTCCACTTCCGTCCACCTTCTTGTCAAGGCGAGCGCGGTCGTCTGGAGATGATGAATGTATAAACAGTTCATGTTGTTGTCGTTATGCGGTTGCGCCGTTGTGTCGATGTGTGGTTGTGCAGCTGTGCCAGGGCTTGAGTTTCCTAAACCACATCGGCTGGAGCGGCCGATCATCTTCAGCCAGGCTCAGATGAAATACACGCTGCGCAATCGCAGCAATGCGTATTATTCCAATTGGGTGGACTGGCCGTTGTTCGTCAGCTCCGACTTTGCGCCGATTGACCCGGAAGACCGACGCATCCAGGCGCCAGACTTTGCCAAGATGCAGGAACTGGTCGGCTTGTATGGCCTGGACGGCTATGGATACTGGCAGGCAGCAATCCGTAATAAGACCAGGTCGGACTTTGTCGGCTTTGCGGATGCGTCGGCTCGACCGGATTTTTGCCTGGTGCCAATCATCACCCCCAGCGGCAGCTTTAAGTACGAGGTTGACCTGGACACACCAGTGATCCTCGAATCACCAACCACCCTGGCGATTGACGGCAAAAAGCTGTTCTGGATTTACGGCGTGACCGATGTCTCCCTGGGCGCCTATCGCGATGAGATGCGCACTAAATTCGGCGATCACTTCCTCTTTATGATGGGACGTCCGTTCAACGAGGCGATCCGGAATGACCCGCTGGACGGCGGTTGCCTCGCGCCACCCTTGCAGGAGGAAATCAAGCAGCAACTGCGTGCTGATTTGCGGCAGTTTGATGGCTTTGCCTGGGTCGGGATGTCGACGAATGGCACCTTGAGCGACGATGAGAGGGTGTTTAACCTCGCCCGAGCGCAGGCTGTCCTGGCGGTGACAGCAGAGGTGTTCCGTGAACCGGAGTTCAAGGATAAGATTTTCGGGGCTTCGGCAGTGGCCGAGCACTCGAACGCCGGTCGCCTGGGACACACCCTGAGCAGCGACGGCACACGGACGCTGCGTCATTCGCTGATGGCAGCGCTCCAAGCCGGAGCCGACGTGATTAACATCCCGGAATGGGACGAGCAGAATGAAAACACCAGCCTGCGGCCAACCGTGTTCAATGGCCTGGCCTACATGCGGGTTATGCGTTATATCACCCGTTGGACTCGCGGCGAAAAAGACTTCGCGCTGCCGGGCGACAATCTGGACATCCCTGGACTGGTCGTCTCCGTGCGCAAAATCCTCTGCCTGGGCGAATTGTTTGCGGTGGAGCTGCTCAATGTCCCAGACCAGCCTGGCGACAAGTCGCGCTACGAGGTGGTCCTACGGCTCCGCAGTCTGGACGGACGGCTGCTGCATGAATTCCCCACCTGTGTCTTCAAGGCCGGTGAATTGCAGGAACATCGGCCGACGATTGGCTCCGAAGTCCTGGCCGGTGAACGCATAGTGCTGCTGGAATTGGCTGTGACTAAAAATGGGCAGGCGACGGTCTGGTCTGACGGCTTGCCAGCTGTTCAGCTGCAAGCGACCTGGAATAACGACTACAAGTGGGTCAAGCAATGCCTGCGAGACCTCATTTCTGCTGCCGAGGCCAGCCTGACCCTGGCACCTACGGCCGAACCTGGCATCCTGCGAGCGACGGGCGCTGTCAAAGCCTCCGAAACCCTGAAGCAGGTCGAACTCCTGGACAATTGGGATGCGGTCTACACTGCTGGCGGCGGCGATTTTCAACCCCCGCGTGAAAATGATGAAAACGTCGTGGTCAGGCTGTCAGTCAATTCCCTGTTGCCGCAGAAGGTGACTGGCCGAATCGCTGTCGAAGGCGCTCCTTCGCAATGGAAAGTCGACCGCGGAGTCGTCAAGGACGGCGCTTGGAGCGTGAAGAATTTTCCCGTGAGTCACTGGTTTCACGGAGGGATGATTTCGATTCCGCGCTCGGCGGCTGGCTCGGCGTCCATCCGCATAGCTTTTGACGACCAGGTCGAGGCAGTGCTGCCGTTGACCGAGTTGTTGGCAAAACAGACGGTCATTTACGGCGGCAAGGGCGGTTTCACCGTGGCCTTGACCAGGCACCTGCGGCAGTTGCAGCAGTCCGATGATTTGAACGCGGATGCGACGCAGTTTTCGGTCAACTTTGCGCCAGACCAGCTTTGCTCGGTGATGCAGCTGCAGCTGGTAGCGCCCAACGGCCGGATTTGGCGGTCGCGGCCAGTGCTGACCACGCCGCCGGCAGCGGAGACTGTTCCGGTGACGGTCTATTCCTCTATGCAGAAACGCCCGGTCACGGTGGCAGTGCCTTCTAACCTGGTGCCGCAGCTTGACTTTGACTGGTCTGACGCACGCAGCATTGTCGTGCCCAATGCGTTTGCCCGGCCTTTGTGGGGAATCCGCGGCGGTTTTTACAATTTAGCTTCTTTGCGCTTGGGCGGCGGGGGCAGCTGCTCTAACGGCGCTTCGCCAGGGCTGGGCAATGCGCAGAAGATTTGGGCGGGAATCACTGATTTTGTCCCGGCTTTGGAGCCACAAGCAGACGGGGCGCCGGCTCTGCGCTTCCGCGGCGGCGAACACATCGCTTTCCCCATCGGGGTCATCCCGCGTCGTTCTGGCTTTACGTTGAGTTTTGACATCAAGCCCGATGATGTCACGCGGCCGCAATTCCTGCTTGGGTGCCGCCGTGAATATGTCGGAACGCTGTCCAGCCTCGAAATCGTTGATGGCACGTTGCGCGGCAGCTACTCTGATTATATGGTGAAGAGCTGGGATTTCACGGCTGGTGTGCCGCTGCGCGCTGGCGCCTGGAACACGGTGACCGTGATTTATGATTTGCTTGCAGTACGCATGGTCATCAATGGGCAAGCAGTCGGCCCCTTCCCGGCGCCTGGCCCTGGGTTGTATGATATGCCGACCACCATAGGCACCTGGTCAACCGAAAATCCGTACCGGGGACTGCTGCGCAATCTGACTATCAGCCATACCGTGGCTACGCCGTAGCGGAAATATCGTCGTCAACGTCGTTGTCGCAAACTGAGCATAACTTTTACCAAAGGAGTTGAACATGCGTCCCTCGTTTCTCAAGCTCAAATCCCCTTATCTTGCTGCCATTGTCAGCGAACCTACGCCAGAGCTGGCCATCGCCAATATTCTCAATGGGGAACATGATGGCGCTGAGGCCTTTATGGTCGATGTGTCGCATTGGGATTCCCCTCTGTTAAACAAGGATACTCTCGGCCGGGTCTTTCGTTGCAATGGCCGCCCGATGATGCCCCTCTGTTATCGCTCCCGGCGTCTTGCGGCAGACAAAATCAGCGACGACGACCGCGCCGAACTGATGCTCCTCTGCATTGAGGCAGGAGCTGCCGCCTGCGATATCATGGGCGACATGTTCGCGCCTTCCCCCCGCGAATACACCCGCGACCAGCAGGCGCTGGACAAGCAGCGCCGACTCATCGACCGCATCCATGCTCAAGGCGCGGAAGTGCTGATGTCATCACATATCGCTGAAGCCTTGCCTGGCGACGCTGTACTCGCGCACCTTCTCGACTTCCAAAATCGCGGCGTTGACATCGCTAAAATCGTCGTCCGCGCCGATACCGAGGACGAACTCCTGGAGTCGTTCCGCACCACTGTGCTCCTGAAGAACACATTGTCGGTTCCCTTTGTGCATCTTTGCAATGGCAAATTCGCCCGCTTGCAGCGTTATGTGGCGCCTATGCTTGGTGCGACGCTGACCTTTGGTTTCCGCGAATATAGTCCCTACGCCAATGGCCCGCAGCCGATTATCCGCGCCGCGAGAGCTGTTTTTGATGAATTGAATTGGCACCAGGACTACCCCACCGAGGAGTGAGCGCTGGCGGATTGCGGGGCGGGGGACGGAGTACTACTATCAATCAACTTCTTGTTTTTTGGGGAAAGATTTCTGGAAAGTTAATCTTCAAGTCATTGGTATACAATGGGTAACAATAGCTTTACGCAAAATTCCGGCAACATGTTTTCAGCGCTAATTGTAGTGCCCCTACGGGGCACCACTTTAGGGGGCATGCTTCCCCCAGGCTGAAGCCTGGGGTTAAGCATGGTTAAGCGCCTACGGCGCAAAGTAATGTGACTTTAAGCATGGTGCATCTGTTCAGCTGGAAACCTGTGGAAGCCTGTGTAGGACACGTGTCTTCGCACCACCGTCCACCAATGTCCGCAGCTACTGAACTGCAAAATTTCTCTGTATCACACACCCTAAAAAATCCGTGTCCATCTGCGTCCATCAGTGGTTAATAAAAATCTGCCCAAGGCTTACCTGATGTGCTTGGCCTGCTGCGTCAACCACGCCGCTGCATCTGCGTCTGCCGGCATCCGCCAGTCACCTCGGGGTGACAATGCAATCGTCCCGATCTTCGGCCCGTCCGGCATGGCGTTGCGTTTGAACTGCTGCGAGAAAAAGCGTTTTACAAAAATGTCCAGTGTCCGTCGAATTGCTTCTTCCTCGTAGTCGTCCTTGAATGCCTGCATTGCCAAGGCCAACAACCCGTTCGGGTTCTCGCCGTATTTCAGGAAATAATACAGGAAAAAGTCATGCAGCTCATAATTGCCCAGGATGTCTTCTGTGTGCTGCACGCCTGGGAGCAATTCTGGAGAAACCGGCGTCGCATTGACATCGAGCAATAAGCGCGCCAACTCCGGCGACGTGGTGACTGATGCATAGTATTCGATCAGGTGTCGCACCAAGGTTTTAGGGACGCCGCAGTTAACGCTGTACATGGATATATGATCGCCGTTGAAGGTGCTCCATCCAAGCGCGATTTCAGACAAATCGCCGGTGCCGATGACCAGGCCGCCGGTGGCGTTGGCCAAGTCCATGAGAATCTGCGTCCGTTCCCGTGCCTGTGCATTTTCATAGACCACATCAAGCTTGTCTGGGTCATGTCCGATATCGCGGAAATGCACGGTCACCGCGTCCTTGATGTCGATGATGCGTAATTCCACGCCCAGCTCTCCGGCCACGGCGACCGCATTGTTTTTAGTCCGACCGGTCGTGCCCATGCCTGGCATAGTCACCCCAAGGATGGTCGTGCGCGGCAGTTCGAGCATATCGCAGCACCAGGTCGCCGCCAGCAGAGCCAAGGTCGAATCCAGCCCGCCCGACAAGCCGATGACCAGACGTTTGGCGCGGCAGTGCTGCAAGCGCTTGGCCAGGCCGGCCGCCTGCAAGGTGAAAATCTCCTGGCAGCGTGCGGCCAGGGCAGCGGCATCCTGAGGCACAAAGGGATGCTTGGCCAAGGCGAAGCAGGCGGCGTCCGGCGCTTCTGGCAAGGGCACCAGCTTGACCGTGCGAACCGGCGTGGTTGGCACCTCGTTATGGCTGGTCCAGCTGCGGCGCTGGTTGTCCAGCCAGGCGATTTTAACATCGGCCGTCACTGTCGCGCCCTCGCGTTCAAAGCGTTGATTTTCGGCAAGCAGTCGGCCTTTGGCGGCGATCATGGCGTGGCCGCTGAAGACCAAGTCGCTGGTGGATTCGTGGACGCCAGCGCCGGCGAGCATGTAAACTGCGGTGAGTCGTGCGCTCTGGTCAACGACCAATTTACGTCGACACTCGGCTTTGGTCACCATTTCCGGCTCGGCCGAGAGGTTGCAGATAACCTGGGCGCCCTGGAGAGCCAAGTTGTTGGAGGGCGGTGTGACCACCCACAAGTCTTCGCTGAGTTCGATGCCGAGTTTAACGCCGCCAGCCTCCAGAAGTATATCCTGCCCCAGCGGCACCAGTTCGCCGTTGATTTCAACTGGCGAGCCATCGTACTCGCGAATTGAACAAAACTGCCGTTTTTCATAGAATTCGCGGTAATTGGGCAAATAGGTCTTTCCGACAAAAGCGAGCAAACGTCCGTCCTGGAGGACTGCCGCGACATTGAACAGCCGCGTTCCCTTCAACAGCGGCAAACCTGCAATCAGCACGGCCGACTGACCGACGGTCGCAGCCCGCAGGCGTTCCAGGCCAGCCAAGGCGGCAGTCAACAGGGTCTGTTGCTCAAACAGATCGCCGCAGGTATAGCCGGTCACGGACAATTCCGGAAACAACACGACCGCTGCGCCGCGTTTAACCGCAACAGCGTACATTTCCACCATCCGGTCGACATTGTAGGAGGGATTCCCCACCCGCATTGGCGGAACCGCTGACACCAGTCGATATAGACCTTCGATTCGCATCGTTCTTCTCCTTGCTCCTGACGCCCTGTCATCCCAGCCAGGCTATGGCCCGGCGCGCTGCGACCAAAATGCCCGCCAAAACACGGACGGCCAGCAAAGGGCCTTTGCGTCGCATCATCAGCCAAAAACGCGGATTCGGCATCCTCTATACCGTAATGCGAAACAAGCCAAGTGCGAATTTGCTATTTGCGAAAAACAAAATGCGGGTGAAGGCTGGACTGCGTGTGGCACGTACTGCAAGCTGAAGCTTGTACTACATGCTCCTGCATGCGAGGGACATACTGCAAGCTGAAGCTGAACTACGTACGATGCAGCCGCCGTCCACCACGTCCACTATGTCCACTATGTCCACCAGCCCTGGGCCTCAGCACAAACGCATCAGGGCCGCGCTGACTGATGAGGTACAGCGCGGCCCTGTTTGTTGTTGGTTTGAATGGTTAGGTTTGATTACTTCCAGCCGCCGGCGTTTAGGTCAGGCTTCTGGAATTTGTCTTGCAGCATTTTCTTTTCTACGATGCCGCCGGTTTCATCTTTTTCCGGGGGCTGGAGTTCCCACTTCGGGCCTGGGAAGACCGGGGTGTTGAAGGTGTGCTGGGTGATGTTTTTACTTTTTTCCTGGAAATCCATGCAGGCGCGGATGCATCCCTTGGCGCCGCAGACGGCGAAGTAACCGGTATGCTCAAGGATTTGCTTGTAGAAAGGCACCACCTTGTTGCCGGGGAACTCTGGGTTGATTCGTGCCCACATACCGCCGGCGAGGGTATAGCCGGCTTTATAGGCTGTTTCTTCGGACATGGTGGTGTTGCAGATGTCGAGATTGAAGCCGGGGAAGAAGCGCTTCATGAACGGCGATGCCTTCCAGTTGACGCCATGATGCGTGGCGGTGCAGCGGCCCATGCATACGTCGCCCCATTCGAATTCCTGGCCGTCGATATGGATTTTGATGGACGGACGGTCATTTTTCCCGGGGATGGCGTTTCCGGGGCAGTCTGGCACGCAGCGCATGCAGCGTTTGCAGAGAGTTTTCGGCTTGATCAGCGGGTCAGGCTCAAGCACGGCGTCGGTCAGGATAGTGCCGATGCGGACGCGGGGGCCGAACACCGGGTGGATGAAGACTTTAGACCAGCCGACTTCACCGAGTCCGCAGGCCATGGCAGCGATGCGCACCTGGATATTGATTTCCGGAATCGGGCGGCCTGGGGCGACTGGCTCGGACTCGGAGCGGTAGGTCTCTGGCACGCCGGGATAGACAGGGACGGCCTCGTAGCCGTGGTCTTCAATGAAGCGCGCCACTTCGTGGGTGACCATGGGCCGGAACAGGGTGTTCAGGCGATTGTAGGAATAATACGTGTAATTGGGCCAGTAGGTGCCTTCGGTGATGCCGCGATAAGTGCTGCGCGGAATCGGCTGCACAATAGAGATGACGGATTTGCAATCCGGGAAGATGTTTTTCGGGTGCATGCGCTCTGGCGCTTCCGAAAAGCGTTCGATGTTCGCCACCCCGAGAACTTCGGCCCCGCCGCCGCCAGCGCCGAGCCGGTTGGCGAGATCCTTGAGCATTTTTGACGTCAGTGTTTTTTCCATGATATGTTTTTCTCCCGGTAGGTGTTAGGCTTTGATTTCACGGCCGAGAAAATCGACGGCCCAGGTCGGTTTGGTGCGGAAGCGGCCGCCCGGGAATTTGCTCACCAGGCCGCGTTCGGTCAGGGCTGCGAGGCAGGCCCGACCGCAGGAGGCGGCGATGCGGTCGATGGTGTTGAAGCGCCCGAAATTCGTCTGGATAGCGCCATTTTTGCATTGTGCGCAGATGTTTTCTAGGCGTTTGGCGACGTCTGATTCGGCGCCGGTCATGCCTTCTTTGGTCGTCGTTTCCGGTTCAAACGCTTGCAGCGGGCAGGCGTCAATGCAGGCTTGGCAGTTGACGCAGAGGCGCGGTTTGCTGATTGGGTCGGGTGTGAACTCGAAGTCGCTGATGAGCATAGCGAAGCGTTGGCAGGGGCCGTATTCTGGGGTGAGGAAGAGGCCATTCTTGCCGATTTCGCCAAGTCCGGCGGCTTGGGCGGCGAACATCCAGTCAACGTAGACGTTCGGCGCTGGTTTGCCTTCGGCGACTGGTGCGCCGAGGGGCTGGCGGGCAGCGGCCTTGGCGTCATAGCCGAATATGGGCGCGGCCTCGAAGCCTTGGGTCTCTACCCAGATGGACAGGTCGTAGGTCGTCTTGGCCAGCAGTTGGTCTTCGAGGTAGAAGAAGCCGAACCTGTCGTAGGATATGGTGTTGGCGGCACTCTGGTCAATGGCGCGTATGGTCCCGAAGGGAATCTTGCGGCCGATGACGATCATTGATTTCGCTTGCGGAAAAATCGACAGTGGGTTAGCAGTGGCAGGGACTTGGGCGAAACGGTCCATTGACGCAATACCGATCAGGTCAGCGCCAAATTTTTTCGCCATTTCTTTAAGGGTTTTGGTATCCATGATATCAGCCTATCTCCCGGAATATTAAGGTGAAGGATCGTTGCCATTACTGTTTTGGGCAGACACCCCCGACAAAGGCGACTTTTTCGCCGTCGAGTTTCTTGTCGCCGCGGAGGCCGATGCTCCATGCCTGGCGTTTGCGGAAAGGCTGGGCGAATTTGTTGGCGATTTTATCGGCGAGGGCGATCATGCAGGCGCGGCCGCAGGCGGCCGCGTAGCGGTCAACCTTGTCGCAGGAGCCGGGCTTGGGTGAGGCGCCGTTCTGGCAGCGGTTGCACAAGTCGAAGTCAATGGCGACGGCACCGTCGTTGCCGACGGTCATGGCTTGCAGCGGGCAGGCTTTGACGCAGGCGTCGCAGTCGCGGCAGAAGTCGATGTCTTGGATTGGGTCGCCCGCCAGGTCGGCATCAACGAGGATCATGGCGAAGCGTTGGCGGTGGCCATATTCTTTGGTCAGGAAGAAGCCGCCTTTGCCGACTTTTCCGAGTCCGGCCGCTTCGGCGACGACGCGGTAGTCTGGGAAGTTCTGACCGCTGCTTTCGGTGCTGGGCAGGAGTGGGATGGCTTCGACGCCTTGTTCTTCGAGCCAGCTGGTGAGCAGGTAGGCTGTCCGGGAGAGGAATTCATGTTCCAGCCAGCTGTTGCCGAACATTCCGTAGGTGGAGCCGAAATTGGTGCCTTCTTCGATGCCCCGCATGGTGCCGCGCAGGATTCGGTATCCGATGACGACGACGGCTTTAGTGCGGTCTGAAATGGAGAGTGGATTGCGTTGGGGGGGCAGGTTTTGCAGGCGGCTGATAGGAGCAATGCCGACTAAATCGGCGCCGAACTCCCTGGCCATTTTTTTGACTTCTGCTGCGTCCATGATGTGAGTTTCTCCTTGCTGTTTTAGTTGCGAAACAGGTTGGGACGGGGAACAGGTAAAAAGGGCGTGGCAGGCAGTAGCCGCCTACCAGTTGCTTTCGATTTTGCGGGCGGTGGCGGCCATGCGTTCACCGAAGGCGGCACGGTAGTCGACATTGGCGTGCCGGCTGGCGGGGAAGTTGATGCCGATAGCAGCGGGTGGACCGTCGACAAGCTTCAAGGGCACGGCAAGGGCTATCACTTGGCCGCCGCTAGTAGTGTATAGGACAAAGCCATCCTGGCGGATGGCGGACAGAAGCTTCTGCAATTCCGTTTTGCTGCTGGCCTCGGGCCATCTTTTTCCGGGCAGGCCGAGATTGTCGATGACCGTGGCCACGTCGTCCTTGGGGGCCATGGCCAGCATCATGCGGCCGGTAGCCGTGTCGTACAGGCGGTCGTCATCGCCGATGTCGCCGCCTACTCGCAGCGGATGTTTGCTTTCCAAGGCGATGATGGTGCGGCGGCGATAGTTCTGAAACAGGGTGACAATGACGGTTTCGCCCAGTTCCTGGTTGAGTTCCCGGAGCGGCGTCTGAACGATTGTCGCCAGGCGTTTGGCGTCTTCATGGCGGCGCCCCATCTGCAAGGCCATCGGCCCCAGGACGTAACGGCGATGGTCTGGAAGTCGGGCAATGTAGCCGCAAACCTCCAGCGTTGACAGCATGTTATGGGTGGTCGGCGCCTTCAACCCGGAACGCTCGGAAAGCTCGGTCAGAGACAAGCCAGAGTCGCCGGCGTTGGCAATCAACGTCAGTAATCCCAAAGCTCTCTGAACAGATTGAATCATACGGAGAAAATCCGGCGTTTTTAACATCGTTGAAATATTTCAACAATAATAAAATACGTGCCGGATTTCATTATGCAAGTCGGTCAGAGAGATTTTTTGCGATTTCAGCGCTGGCTGTATCCCCCAGGTTAAAGCCTGGGGGTAAGCATGGTTAAGCGCCTATGGCGCAAGTGGCGGTGGACGTTGTGGACGGCGGTTGCCTTGCCCCTAACGAATTATGAATTATGAAATGCGCCTCAGCCATTCAGCATTCAGCATTCAGCATTCAGCATTCAGCCTTTTGCTTTAGACGTGTTTTTGCAGTTGTTTTTTGGCGGTGTCGATCCACTGCTTTTCGCGTTTGCGTGTTTTTGGGGTCATGGCTTGGCTGTTGCGGAGGATTTTTTGGAAGACCTGCTTGGCTTCTTCGGTGCGGTTGTTGCGTTCGAGGATGATTCCCAGCCGGCAGAGGCCTTCCTGGGTCGGGATGAAGTTAGCGACTTCTTGGAACAGGTTGATGGCTTCCTCATCGCGATTAAGTTCAGCGAGAATTTTGGCTTTCAGGAGGACTCGGTCGTTCTTGTAGTCGGTGTAATTGGGTTGCATGGTTTTGTCGATAGCGTTAAGTGCTTCGTCGTAGAGTCCGAGTTCATAGCATGCCTGGGCCAATCCATACCAGAAATAGGGATTAGTTCGGTAATTGCCTTGCAGGCAGCTAAGGAAGTATTCGCGTGCCTTGTCAAAGTCTCCTGCCCGCAGGCAGGCGTCGCCCAGTTCGGAGCGGGTGGCGACGGTGTCGACTTGGCTCAGGCGCAGCTCCAGATTTTTGATTTCGCGGCGGTAGGAGCTTGACGTTCGTTTCGCTGCGGGTGTGAAGATGCGTTCGCCTTTCCAGGACGGCAGGAGGACGGTCAGCAGGTAGACGAGCGGCCCGAAGGTCGGCATAAAGAGAATGATGAAAAACCACCAGGCGTCCTGCCGGGTGCGGATGGCGTGGACTAGGCAGATGACCAGCAGAACCACCGAAAGGATGGACAGCAGCATGGGCACCAGCGAGCCGACTGTGAACAGCCAACCGGTGGGTTCTGGCAATGCTTCTGGCAACACTTCTGGATTGGGCGGCGGTTCTGAGGTCGGCTGGTAAAAAGTGGGGTAGCGCATGGCGTGGGTTTGCTCCGTTGCTGGTTGAAGTAGGAGGCGGCGCAGTTTGTAAAATAATTGCATTTGGCGGATAGTCCAGAACGGGCCGTGGTGTAATTCAAAACAATGCGGCAGCGTATTCATGGCGTGCTTGACAAGCCTGGTTGGTGCGTTAAGGTAACGAATCGTCGAAAATTACGGTCGAACGACATTCAGGTCATGAGCTGGGGAAGGTAGACATGGAACCAGAAAAAGGCGATTCTGCTGTGCATGTAGGCAAGGAGCAGGTACGGGCGTCATTCCGGGCGGTCGGGGCAGTTCCTGGGGATACGGTGATCTTCCATTCGTCTTTTAAGAGCATGGGCACGGTCGACGGCGGGCCGACGACGATTTTCGACGGCGTCCTGGCAGCGTCCGGCCCGGGCGGCACGGTGGCGGCGCCGAGTCTTTGGTACAGCGGCAAGCCGGAGGAGACGCCGGATTTGTTTAACGTGAAAACGTCGCCCACATACGTTGGCGCTTTGGCCGAGGCGTTGCGGACGGATCATCGCAGCTATCGGAGCAACCATTGGTCGCATGCCGTGGCGGCGATTGGTGCCCGGGCCCGTGAACTCACGGCGCGGCATGGGGCGGGCGGCGAGCGTCCGTCCCCGTGGAGTGAGACAGCGTTTGCGCGGGTGAGTCCCTGGTGGCGTCTGTATGAATGGAATGCGCTGTATGCGTTCATCGGCGTGACCATGCGTTTCTGCACGATGAAGCATGCCATTGAAGGGCAGCTGGTGATGGAACATCTGGCCACGGTTCCGGCGGCGCGACGGGCAGAGGCGCGGGCGGCCTTGAGCATGGACCGGGTGCATCGTATCTGGCCCTTCTACAGCAGCGAGGCCATGCAAGAGGAACTGGCTGCGGAAGGGCTGCTGTTGCAGACCCGTCTCGGCTCGGCAACGTTGCGGGCGATTCGCACCAGGCCGTTGGTCGATGTCACTTTGGCGAAATTGCAGTCAGAACCCTTGCGCTGGTTTCAGCCGGCGTTTTTAGACTGGGTCGCGAGCCTGGAAAAATACCGTTAGGCGCGAGGCTGCAAGAGGGCGCGGATGCTGCGGAATAGCGGCGTGTGCGCCCTTTACGTTTTATGGGTGGTGGTCGTCTTGCTGCCAGTCTTGAATTGGGTGCTGAAGATGAGCAGGCAGAGCGCGGCCAGTCCGCTGATCATGGGGCCGTAGAGGACGCCGACCAGCCCGAACGCTTGCAGGCCGCCGAGGATGGAGAAGAACAGCACCAGGTAGGACATGCCAGTGCGGCCCCCGCTCATAAACAGCGGACGCAGGATATTGTCGATGTTGGCGACAATGCCGCCGCAACCAATAGCCAGGAAAATGGCCGCACCGTGTTGTCCGGTGAGAAAGAGATAGCCGACTGCCGGAATCCAGACTAGGGTCGTGCCGACAAATGGGATGAGCGAGCAGACGCCCAGCAGCGAACCCCAGAACAGGGCCGGGATGCCCACGATCCTGAACAGAATCATGGCGACGATGGCTTGGACGGTCGCAGTGCCGAGGATGCCGACGAAGACAGCCCGGGCCACGTCACGGATGCGGTTGAGAACCAGGACTTGTTCGGCGTCGCCCAGGGGCGAAATCCGGCGCAGGTAATTGATGAAGGTCTTGCCGTCCTGGAAGGCGTAGAACATGACAAAGAGCATGATGAAGAAATTCAGGACGAGCACCCAGGTGCGGGCGAGAATCTTGAGAATGCTGTCCATGATGACGGTGACGACTTTGCGGCTAAGGGTGACGATGGCTTGGCCCAGGTCGGGTGGGGGCGTTGGAACGGAGGCGCTGGCGTCTTCCATGAGTGGCGCGCTGGCGGCGTTGTCTGTGTCGTCTGGCGGCGAATCTGCCTTGGGCTTGCCGTCTGCATCCATGGATGCCGCAGACTCGCCTGGCGTGACGTCGTCTTGCGGCTGCCAGGTCAGCTGGGTCAGTGACACGACTTTTTCCCATTTGCTTTGCAAGTCGTATTTTTGCGACAGGGTTTTGAATTGCCTTTCCAGCTCGCCGCTTTGGATCCAGCGCAGGCTGGAGGACAGGGTGCGGCGGCCTTGGCGGATGACGGAGAAGGAGAAGAATCCGACCGGGATGGCGATGATGCAGAAGACGCCGATGACTGAGACTAAGGCGGCGGTGCGATGGTAGCCACGCCGGACGCGGTGGGCGTAGGCGCGTCGGTCGCGTCGCCAGTCAGCAGGCACTTTTTTTCGGCGTCGGCGCAGTTTTCTGGCCAGCTGGCGAACGAGGCGGAGCACGCGCTTGTGGAACGGCGAGAGCATGGTGGCGCCGAGTATGCCGAGGATGATGGCATGCAGGAAATTCCTGATTAGGTAAAAGACGCCGATCAGGAGCACTACGGTCAGGAGCAGAAAGGCGATTCTGGCGATGATTGGCGCCCAGTTGTGGCTGCCGCCGTCGGCCGGCAGTTGACTTGGGTTGAAGTCGCCGCCGTCGTCATCGGTTTTCATGATGTCTTGGAACTGGGAGAAACTCATGGTTTGTTGATGAAGATGGCGGTGTCGCCGTCGTTGAGTTTGAGTGTGATTTGGCTGGCGTCGGGCCAGGTTTTGCCGCTGAGCAGTTCCAGTGCCGGCCCTGGCCGTGGCAGGCGCAGGTGCTTGTCGCCGGCGATGGCGGCATGGATGCTGACGAATCCTCGGCCGGCATAGATTGCGTCGTCGTTCTGCTCGGCGATGATGGGTATTCCGGCAGCCTGGGCGAGGCAGCGCAGCAGAGCTGGTTGCAGGCCAGGGATGGCAGTCCAGAAGAGGGTGTGGTTCGGGCGTTTCTCCCAGATAGCGACCGGCTGGTCTGGCGTTGCTTCCAGGGTGGCGATGGCGGTTGGCAGGGATTTGGCGGTCGGCAGCAGGACTGGCGCGAAGGCCACCTTGCCATGAGTTCCCCAGGCTTGTTCCGCCTGGCTGTTCCAGGGTGCTGGCGCCTGGTCAGAAATGACGCCGCGCAGCGCGGTTGGCTCGTCAACCTGGGCTAAGTCCAGCCCGAGCAGGCGGTTGGCGCGGGCAGCGTCGGGTCCGGTTGGGGACAGGAAACCGGCCGGGCCGACAAAGGCGACTAGGCGTCCGTCGTTCATGATGCGTTGTTGCAGAAACGCGATGTCGTCGTCGCTCAGTTCAAACAGGTTGAGCAAGAGCATGGCGCGATGATTGAGGAGGCTTTGATGGCGTCGCAGGTCAGAGAAGAGGACGGCGCGCCAAGGGATGCCGGCCTTGGCCAGATAATTGCGTTGCTGGTGGACAAGCATGCCAGCGTAGGCTGGTTTGCTGACGTCAGCCCGGCCCATCTGGCGTTCGTCGATGACGACGAGGAGGTAGTCTTGGTCAGGCCAGTCGGGGGTAGTGAGGCGGTATTGTCGCGAGATGTCATAGAGTTTGGCGGCGGTGTCGGTCAGGCGTCTATCGCCGAAGGTCCATCCGTAGGAGAAGTCATACCATTGGATTGAGTTTCCCTCGGCCAGGTTGCGAGCCAGTTCTCGTTCCATGCAGGCGATAGAGCCGAAGACGTCATCGGTGCGTCCATAGCCTTCTTGGTGCGACCAATGCGAGCGCAGGTCAGCCTGGTTCCAGAACAATTTGCCGTTCAGGTTGAAGGCGTTGGCAGCGACCATGGTGGCTGCGGAACCGCCTTTTTCTCGCCAGGCGTAGGCCACTGGGGCGATGGAGTAGTCGTAGTCTGGCGAGGCCAGGAGTTTAGCCAGGCTATAGTGTCCCGAGCCTTGGCCGAAGAAGTTCGACTCATAGAGGTGGAAGGTGTAGCCGTAGTATGTTCCGAAGAGCAGTTTATTGTCGCTTTCCTCCTTGACGATGCGGGCGAAATAGGCGATGGTGTCAGCGACTATGTCATGCTGGTAGTCATGGTAGTCGAGCACATGTCGTTGGCGGGTTGGGTTGTAGAACATGCCTTTGGCAGGTGTGCGGCGGTCTTTGTCGGAGGGCACGGCGGCTGTTGCCAGGGTCACGTCGTGGCGGTTCCAGGCGTTTTGCAGGGCGTTGTCATTCTTGTATTTTTCTTGCAGCCAGCGTCGGAAGTCCTGCTGTCCTACTGGGCTATAGTCAACGGTTTCGTTGGACTGCGATCCCCAGTGGAACCATTCCCAGCTGATGCCGGTGCAGGGCTGGATGCCGACGATGCGGGCTGCGTAGGGCGTCTGGCGCAGGTGTCTGAGCAGTTGTCGGAGTGCTTCGCCGAAGGTTTCTCTCCAGAGCTTGGAGCCGTAGGAGGGCAGGTGTCGTCGGTCTCCGCTGTAGGCGCCGACCTGGTCGGTGCCATCTTCGAGTTGGCAGCGCGCTTCTGGGTGTTTGGCGATCCACCAGCGGTGGTACCTGGTGTCGAAGCTGAAATTCAGGATAAGCCAGGCGTCTGGGTTGGCGTTGAGGTAGCGTGAAATCGTGTCATCGACCTTGGCATAGTCATAGCCGTGTTCATAGAAGCCGAATTCTTGCAGGGATACGCCCCAGAGGTTGATGCCGGTTTCGCAGGCGTTTCGCTGCTGCAAGTCATCCGGCCTGGTGAACAGGGCCTGGCTTGGGTCGATGACGTTGCCGTTGATTTCGAGTACGGTGAGGCCATGAATAGTCTTGCGGCGGACGGTCGGGAAGTCGCTGCTGGCCTTGGGCGGCGGCAGGATGGTGAGATTGGCGGTCAATGCCTCGGGCCGGTCAGGCGCGGCGCCGGAAAAGGCGACGACCAGTTGGGCGGCGCCGACTGCGGTGATTGGGATTTCGAGATGGAGGTCATTGACGGTGTATGTGTTGGCATCGCCGGCGCTGGCTTTTTCGACGCCGTTGGCGGCCCAGTTTTCGGTCAGCACAGTTTCGTCTTGGCGAAGGATGGCGCGGACGCCGACGGGGTTGGTCGGTTCCGGGATGATGGCCTGGACGATGGTCGTTATCGGCAGGCGTTGGCCAGCCTGGATGGGGCCGGCTGGAGGGGACAGCCAGGCGGTGATGGCGGGTTGTTTGCCGATTGGCTGATAGGCCAAATCGCCCCAGGGATGGCAGGGCGGGCGACCTTGTTCCTTGACCGGAATCCATGGACCATCAGTGCTTTCGGCGGCTTCCCAGGCGCGGTCAGTGGAGACGCGGACGGTCGGCCCCTGTTCCGGCTCAACCGTCAGTTCAGCGATTAGCCCTTGGGCGCCGCCAAGATTGCGGGCTTCAACCAGGATGGTGTTGTCGCCAGGAGTGAGGACACTCTGCAAGTCCAGGATTTGCGGGGTTTGCCAGGCGTTGGTCACGCCATGCGTGGCATGAACAGCCTGGCCGTTGACGGTGAGACTGTAGCTGTCATCAACCGAGATTTGCAGGGTGGCGAGGCGCCAGGGGCGGTCGGGCAGGGCTACCTGGCGGCGCAGCCAGATGGTATGGTTTTCTTGCAACAGTTTGTCTGGATGCCAGACCCAGGCGGCTTGCCAGCGCGGGCGGGTGATGTTCATGCCGCTGCGGATGGGGGCCTTGGCCAGGCAGGTGACCTGGCAGTCG
>Ga0209723_1002550_pt1 | contig 24148 bp, 24 predicted proteins | sample BiotimSIPDNA_2_FD_185750 | JGI IMG/M metagenome (GOLD analysis project Ga0209723, IMG submission 185750) | Anaerobic biogas reactor microbial communites from Washington, USA - Biogas_R2 time_0 SIP DNA (SPAdes) (version 2) | ecosystem: Engineered > Bioreactor > Anaerobic > Unclassified | place...
CACGCGGTGTTGCTAGTTCAGGCTTTCGCCCATTACTAATATTCCCTACTGCTGCCACCCGTAGGTGTATGGACCGTGTTTCAGTTCCATTGTGGGGGGCCACCCTCTCAGGTCCCCTACCCGTCATAGCCTTGGTAAGCCATTACCTTACCAACTAGCTGATGGGACGCAGGCCCCTCCCGAAGCGAATAAATCCTTTAATTAAAGAGCATCTAGTCTCTAAAATCACATGCGGTATTAGCAATTCTTTCGAATTGTTATTCCACACTTCGGGGCAGGTCACCAACGCGTTACTCACCCGTTCGCCACTAAGAATCACAAGGTATTACTACTTTATGATCTCCGTTCGACTTGCATGTATTAGGCACACCGCCAACGTTCATCCTGAGCCAGGATCAAACTCTCCGCTAAAATTTATCACCTTTCGGTGTTTCGTTTTGACGGAATTAAACAATTAACGAGGTTTGTTTGTTTTCTTACCTATCTTCCTATCACTTTTCAGTTGTTAAGGTACTGACCACTTGAGAGCAGGATTCTACCTAACTTCATCCACCGTGTCAAGTCTTTTTCTTACAATTTACAGACTAAAGCGCCGGTATTTTTTGAACACCGGCCACTGTGCACTGCGTTATTGGGGTGGATCACTCTCGACCCAAAGCTTTTCGATTGTCAATGATCTGCCAGAGGCGAGATCTTGTCGGTTATCCCTTGGAATAATTAGTTTATAACAAAACAATCATTATGTCAAGGGTAAAACCTGTTTGAGGTTTTGCTTAGTCGCTGAGGACAACTGCGGTCATCATTTTGTAAAGTTCTGTGTTTTAAGCACAAGGTGCAATTATACCCAAACGATGTTTCTTGTCAAGGGGATTCAAAGGCAATTTTTGACCAATTTTCGAGTTTCAACCTTAATTCTTTGGGTATTCATAAAGTTCTATTAAAAACCTACAGAGAGGTATGCCGATAAGAACAACACCACCACACCGCTGATTGCATTTAGGACCAACACCAGCGCAGACGCTTTTTCCAGCACGGCACCTGGTTGCTTTTCATTCTTCTTATTCAATGTCAATCGAGTCAGCGCCAAGAGAACCATCACCATCATCAAAATGTGCTTGACTGAAAGTAATAGCGTATACTGGCTGCTGAAATCAAACAGCCCTGAGAAGCCGGGGGTTCTACGGCTCAGCAACAGACCCGTCAGGGCTAATCCGACCATGCTGATGATGGCCGGTACTTTTAACCGGTTTTGGATGGTACGGATCACCATTTTAGGCTCTTGAATTTTGGGGTTTTTCTTTATCGCTGGCAAGATCACCAGCGGCAGCAAGATTAACCCGCCGATCCAAACTGCGGTAAATAGGTCGTGAAGGAAACGAATGATTGGAAATACAATTGACTGCATAATTTTTACCTCTTTTAATCCTATTCGTTGATTGTTTTTTCAAATAAGCCCAGGAATTGCGCTTGTTCCGCTATAGACAAGCGCACCAATAATCTTTCAGCTTTCGCTCTGCGGTATTGATCCAAGGCAGCGTAGACCTCCTGCCCCTTACTGGAAAGCTGCAGGTAAATTGAACGCCTATCATCCGGATTTGCCTGCCTGGTAATCAGCCCCTGCTTTTCCAGCACTTTGACCATGGTACTTACACTGGCAGGACGCAAACCGAGGCCTTCGGTAATCTGCATCAAACTGCACGGTCCATGCCCGGCAATGAAATCCAGGTACACTACCTGGGCTGGGCTAATACTAAAGTTATCAAATGGCAATAATGCTTCACCCAGTTGATGAAAACGAAGCATCAGGGCAATAAAACGGTCGGTATTTTCTTGACTTATCTTCATGTTTAAATCCATTTATTTAGTTAGACTAAATAATTATATAGGTGGTAGCTTTCCTTGTCAATGCTCTTGCAAGATTCTTATGTTTGGTTAACAAATTTTTGACACTGCCCTCTTAATCTATACACATAAACATTAATAAAAAAACGCCCGCAATAACCAAGCGGGTAGGATGAGGTTAAGATATTTATGGATTTAAACAAATATACACAGAAGGCACAGGAAGCCATATTGAGTGCACAACAGCTGGCAACTGACCTGAATCACCAGGCGATTGAGCCTGCGCATCTCTTGCTTTCCTTACTGAGGCAGCAGGAAAGCATTGTGCCTGCCCTGGTGACCAAGATTGCTGGCAGCGTGGATATGTTAAGGGAAGAACTGCAAAAGGCGCTGTCTGAGCGTCCGAAAGTTTACGGCAATAGCACAGGGCAGCCAGGCCTAGCCCACTCCACCGCTGATGCTTTAAGCGCAGCTGAGCGCTTTGCGAAGGGCATGGGGGATGAATACACCTCCACTGAGCACCTGTTACTGGGTTTGGCTGATAGCCCTGAAGGCAAGCGGCTTTCACAATACGGCTTGAGCAAGGATGCTATCTTAAAATCGCTACGTGAGGTGCGGGGATCCCAGTCGGTAACCAGCCAAAACCCTGAGTCTACCTTCCAAGCCCTGGAAAAATACGGACGAGACCTGACGGCTCTAGCACGCCAGGGCAAGCTAGACCCAGTTATCGGGCGCGATGAAGAAGTGCGCCGCGTGGTGCAGATCCTCTCACGCCGCACTAAGAACAACCCCGCCCTGATTGGCGAACCAGGCGTAGGCAAGACCGCCATCGTGGAAGGTTTAGCTCAGCGCATCGTAAAACGCGACGTGCCAGAGGGACTTAAGAACAAGCGCATTGTGCAGCTGGACCTGGGTGCCCTGGTGGCCGGCGCCAAATATCGCGGCGAGTTCGAGGAACGCCTCAAAGCGCTCTTAAAAGAAGTAACAGAATCGGACGGCAATATCATCCTGTTCATTGATGAAATGCATACGGTCATAGGGGCTGGGGCTGCCGAAGGCGCCATGGACGCCGGCAATATGCTCAAGCCCATGCTGGCGCGTGGTGAACTGCACCTGATTGGCGCTACTACCCTCAATGAATACCGCAAGTATGTAGAGAAAGACGCCGCACTTGAACGGCGCTTCCAGCCGGTGTTCGTCAGTGAGCCATCCGTGGAGGATACCATCAGCATTCTGCGCGGATTGAAGCAGCGCTACGAGGTGCATCACGGCGTGCGCATCACTGACCCGGCTGTTATAGCGGCAGCGACGCTATCAAACCGCTACATTTCCGACCGCAAAATGCCGGATAAGGCAATTGACTTGATTGACGAAGCGGCAGCACACTTGCGCACCGAGATTGATTCTAAGCCCCAGGCTTTAGATGAAGTTGATCGGCAGATCATGCAGTTTGAAATAGAAAAGCAAGCCCTGCAAAAGGAAAAAGATAAGGCATCCTTAGAGCGGCTGGAAAAACTTAAGCGAGACCTAGCAGACCTGCAGGAAAAGGCAAGGCAGCTATCTACCCGTTGGGAAACCGAAAAAGAAGCCATCAGCGCCTTGAGAGATACCAAGGAAAAACTGGAGCAGACCGAAACAGAGATTGATCAAGCTGAACGCGATGCAAACCTGGAAAAGGCGGCTCGACTGCGCTACGGTACCCTGAGGGAGTTGCAGACCAAAATGATTGAGGCTGAAGAGCGCATTAAAACCATTCAAAAAGAAGGCGCGATGCTCAAGGAAGAAGTGGACGCCGAAGAAATTGCTGAAATCGTGGCGAATTGGACCGGCATCCCGGTCAGCCGCCTGATGGAAGGCGAGATGCAGAAACTATTGCACATGGAAGAGCGCCTGCATCAACGCGTGGTAGGCCAGGATGAGGCCGTCGCGATTGTTTCCAATGCCGTCCGGCGTGCCAGGGCTGGCATGCAGGACCCCAACCGCCCTATTGGCTCGTTTATTTTCCTCGGGCCTACCGGCGTAGGCAAAACTGAACTGGCGCGCGCCTTGGCAGAGTTTCTCTTTGACGATCAAAACGCCATGGTACGGATTGACATGAGCGAATACCAAGAGCGGCATACCATCAGCCGCCTGTTTGGCGCCCCACCCGGGTATGTGGGTTATGAAGAAGGCGGCCAACTGACCGAAGCTGTTCGGCGCAGACCATACAGTGTGGTATTGTTTGATGAAATTGAGAAAGCCCACCCAGAAGTGTTCAATGCCCTCTTGCAGCTCTTGGATGACGGCAGGCTGACCGATGGCCAAGGCAGAACGGTAGATTTCCGCAACACCTTGGTAATCATGACCAGCAACCTGGGGAACCAATTGTGGATGCAAAAAGGCCAGGGCGAACAAGAAGTAACCCGCGAGCAGGTTAACCAGGTTTTGCAGGCACACTTCAAACCGGAGTTTCTTAACCGCGTGGATGAAATTGTGATCTTCAAATCACTAACGCGCGAAGACCTAGCCAAGATTGTTGACATCCAATTGAAACATGTTGCCCAGCTATTGGGTGAGAGAGGCTTCCAGTTAGAAGTAAGCCCAGCAGCCCGCCAGGCGCTCGCTGAAATTGGCTATGACCCAGACTTTGGCGCCCGGCCGCTAAAGCGCGCCATCCAGCGTGAAGTACAAGACCCACTAGCACTCAAGATCCTTTCTGGTGAGTTTGATGAGGGAGCGATCATCCTGGTTGACAAGAATGACAACAGCTTGACCTTCAAAGCTAAGTAAGAATAACAAAAAAGCGAGGCTGTCCCAATCAAAAGGACAGCCTTTTCTCTTTACACAATCTGAAGCACTTGCGCGCTCGGCACACTCAACCGCTAAAAGTCAAGCCGAGAGCAATACCGTTAATTTTGATTAAATACCAGGCAACAACTCTTTGATCTTCTGCACACCTTCGGTGAGGTTGCGGCCGAGGTAAACCCCACCCAGGCGCTCACGTGCCTCCTCATTTTCGTTGAAATAGCGCCCGCCATAGACAAGCTTGGGCTTACCGCGAATGACAGCCAATTGTTCAGCCAAACCCTTCAACAGCGCACCCGATTCTTCAGAGCTGATCGAGAGAACAATCATTTTAGGGTGTACTGAGGCAGCATAATCCACCAGGTCTTGTACGGGCAGATCTGGACCCAAATACTCAACATAATATCCTTCACGGCGCAGCAGGATGGCAAACATCAGCGAGGCAATTTCATGCGTTTCCTCTGGGCCGCAACCAACCAAAATCAGGCTACCATCATGACGGGTAGGCAGGGAAAGGAAGATATTCATCAGCTGACCGCGCACAAAGCCAGAGGCAAAGTGCTCGGTGGCAATTCTGATCTCACCGCGATACCAGGCCTCGCCCACCAATACCAGGCTGGGAAAGAAAACCTCTTCAAAGATGGTGGGGATGTCAAAGTACTTCTGAACGTCTTCTATAATGCGGGAGGCTTTATCTTCCTGATGGGTTATCAGGGCGCCGAATAACATTTCAGCATAATCGCGCGCAGGACGAGGGGGTTTTTCTTTTGGGGTCTCGACTGGAGCGGTCATCACCGCCTCAGGCCATTGATCATTTTCCCGCAGATGCTTCAACTGGGCGGCAACCTGGCTGATCGACTCCCCTGCTGCCAATCTTTCTTGGGTCCATAGTAAGACCTGGATATCTTGCTCAGTATAAAGGCGGTAACCATTATCCAGGCGGGAAGGATTAAGCAGGTCATAGCGCCTTTCCCAGGCACGCAAGGTGACCGTCTTGATGCCCGTTCTCTTGCTGACAGCTTTAATAGTGTAAATTGGTTCTTGTGAATAGGTGCCAATTGATGTCATACGAACCTCACTCTCCCGTACCTAACGGGTTTTGAATGGAAAAGATTGACCCTAAGAAGAAAGCTCTCTCTTCCTCAGTCATTGGACGAGGCCTGGCATAATCTTCCAGCATCGCTGTCAATAACTCAACGCTGATATGCCTGCCATTATAAAATACATGGCGCTGAATGAACTCCCAACGCGTTTGCGGGTAATATATCCCGTTATAAGTAATCCCCATTTGGTCAAAGAAGAGATTCCCCAGGCCGTAGTGAATGAAAGCCTCGTTGAAAAACTCCATCTCCTTGGGGCGGTGGGCCTGGCTGCCGTTGACGATGACTGCGCCAGCCTCAGCTATCTTTCGAAAATCACGCTTCATTTGGGTTTGGGCATAATCTAGATAATCTTCGTAGTATTGGAATGTCACTACGGGGAGATAACCTTCTGTGCTGAGCCTGGCAACTTCATTTTCCAACCAGACCAGGTCCTCACAAGGCGCTGCGCCAGCTGAATCCGCGGTAGCGAAGGCAAAATCTGGCCCTGGAGCATTGCAGCCTATGAAAGCAATCTTGTTGCCATTATGCTCAATCAAAGCAGGCAGCTTTGCCTCAGTTAAGCTTGCACCACCGCCATAGTAGATCATACCGTGCTGGGTGTAAATATCCAAACTCATTCGTGCTGCTTCAACATCATACAGGTAATCCGCATCATTGATGTGATTGCCTGTCAACTCGATAATATCGGCGTCTATATCGTCTAATAAAGATATATATGCCGGCGAACTACAAAACATCAAACTTGGGGAGATAGGGTCTGGATAAGGGCAATTCTCATAGAACGAAACTTCATTGCTGATATGTGTTAAATCCGCCCCACGCAGCCAGTCGCCAATATCACGGGCAGGATAGGTCATGCCATTCATTTCCATTTTATAGGCTGTGGCACGCACCAGGGCAGTCACCCCGGTCATCACCAAGCTGGTCAGGCGTTGCGAGTCGCGATTGGTTGGAACCAATCCGAATGATAAGTCTGTTAGGGCTTGCTCTGGGATGGCTTGGGCAATTTCAGGACTGGCGTAGAGTGAATAGGTGGATTCCAATAAATAAGCCTGTTCGTCAAAATCCTGCCGCAGGGGTGAGATGCCGTCAATGGTGATGACTTTCATTTGTGGGTTGAGCTGGTCAAAAGGAATGATTGCCCATTGGCTTGGGCTGAGCTGGTTATACAAGCCTGCGCCATCTTCCCCTAAAACGGTTATGGTTGGGGAGATAACATCCCCGCCGGGTGCGTCGCCTAAAATAGATAGCAGTGCATTGTAATCTGACTCGAATACCAACAGCCTTTTGATGGCCTCAGTGCTGCTTTGAGGCGTGCCCTGCCAGAGGGACTGCAAATCTTGGGCAGTGACTGAATCTTGTACCGTGAAAAAAGGCGCTACGAGGGCATAAATAACCTGCCCTTGCCCTAAGATAACCTGCCCTGGCGGCATTCGATCCTGACTGCCTAAAATGACAGTATCACCAATTAAACCCTCAGCCCACACAAACCCAGCCGGCAAGGCCGTAATAGACCAGGCTCCCCCAGGGACTTCAGGAGATATCCAAAAACTAAAAGGGGTTGGCGTATCCACTGATTGTTCACCAGGCGTTTGCGGGTCAGTTGCTGGATTGCCGGGTACCACAGGTTCGGCTTGGGATGAAACCGGCACATCGATACGATGATCAGCAGCTGCAGGGATGAAAAGCGTCAAATCGGTCAGGTTTGAGAGGCCGCAGGCGCTAAGCAAGCAAACGCTGAGCAGGGCTGTAATAATTTTTAATAACAACTTCTTCCGCATAAGGCTACTCATAAAGCATCGACAAAGCTTATAAATCTAATTATAACAGCAAGTCAAGCGTACAAGCCTTGCAAAAGGTTTTATTGGGAAGTTTTCTTGGCTATCCTGCCAGCTATGGCTAGTTTAAGACAAACATCACGGCAATCAGGGATTTAATCCTGCAAATAAATCGCGTTTGCAGGCAGATTTACCCTCAACAGCCGGGTAAGCCTGCATAAATTGGTCCACCTTGCGCAAGAACAAGGCATTTATTAGCCCACGCAAGCCCTTGTTCATCTTGCCCCCGCCCTGGCTGGCGTGGCAGGCGGCTGCCTGTGCCTGCAACTTGGCAACCTGGGTGTAATTGACGCACACGTGGGTCGGAAAATCCTGCTCGGCGATTGAGAGCAGGTCAATATCTTTGTTTTTGCCAAACTGGCGCGGGTCTTGCCCAAGCAAGCGCAGGGTTAATATCGAAGCTTTTAAGAAGGTGCGGTTAATGACATGGAAGTATAACCGCTCAGCTTTAAATGAAGGTAAACTGCCAGGGTCTTCGAATGACCCTGGCTGGGCGGCTAGCTCAAAAGCCAAGACTGTAGCTTGGTGTACCGCGATATGGTCTGGATGGCGATAGCCACCGATGGGGTCAAAGGTTAGGATCACATCTGGTTTGATGTTGCGAATAATGTGGGCAATTTTCTCTGCTACAGCGCGCACAGGTTGGGCTGCTAACGCGTTTGGGTGTTGGTTTTCTGGTGAGCCGGGCATACCCGAATCACGATAATTGAGGTAAATCACCTCGCGGATGCCTAAAATCTCGGCTGCACATTTCAATTCCTGGGTACGCAAGCAAGCTGCACTTTGAAATTTTTCCTTAAAGGATGCATCCACTTCGCCAGCCTCACCGCGCGTGGCACAGACCAGGTAGACCTCGACGCCTTGAGATGCATAGAGTGCTAGCGTGCCGCCCATACCAAAGGTTTCGTCATCAGGGTGCGCTAAGACAGCTAAAATTCTTCGCTTCCTGGATAGTGCTTTACTTTCCATAATAATGTCCTTTTCTGCAGCCGGTTCCTAATTTAGATGTTGCAAAATTATAGCGGGAATGATGTGTGAATTCAACTTAAAGGTTAAATAAAGCTGCTCTGCATGGGGGGGACATGGAGGAACCTCAAAATACTTGTTTTTTACCAATAAGTTATTGCGTCAGTACTCAGAGGTGGGCATCATACCAATAATAAGTTTTTGTCCACAATTATTACTTGGATTTGCGCCGGGTCTTAAATAAAGCTTCCCAGGCGTTGACCTCTTCTTCAGAAAGTGTCCTGTTGCGCGGGTCGATACTGGGGTGGGTTTCGGAGGCTGCCAGCATTTCCTTGGCAAACTCAGGGCTGGAAATCACCTCGGCATGGAAAGAACGGGCCGCCGCAATGATCTGGCGGTCAGAGGTGACGATTTTGTAATTGCGGGCTGTCTTGCGCAGCTTACCTAAGAATGCCATGATGGCTTGGTCGGCAGTGCGGCCTTGCGGAACGAAGTTGGCAGTTACAGCACCATGCGACCTGCTGCCGCTCATGCCGGGCGGCGCTTGGTCAAAGAATACCTGTGCCCGGCATCGTTTTACCCGGCAATAGGCTAACAACTGGCTGATTAACTGCGCTTCATCGTCCAGATCGCTGAGGCTGATCCCAGGTACGTGCGGGATCAGGTTATGCCCATCAATAATTAATTGCATCGTGCTGTAATTGTAAAGCTGTTTTGTTGAAACAGGGTAGATAATATAGGGAGAGCGAGCTTATTCCCGTTATAATAATTAAGATATAAAGTATTAATTTGTGATTTTGTCAGGTAAGTTCAGGTAAAAGGTTCTATATGACTGATAGTAATACGGTTTACTCCAATCAATTTACGCCACCCCCAGGGTTTGAGCAGGTTGAATCACAAGTGCAGGGCATAACCGTATTTGCTCCACCTAAAGAAACCTCCCGAACGGAAACTCCGAAGACCTATACCTGCCCCCGCTGCGGCGGGCACTTAGCCTATGATATACGTGCGTCCGGCATCGCCTGCCAGCACTGTGGTTATCAACAAAAAGTTGAGGGTGCTCTGCTAGGACGGAGCGCAGATGAATTCGAGTTCACCCTGGATACACTTAACCAAGCTGAGCAGGGCTGGGGAGAGCTGCGCAGTCAGTTGCATTGTGATAACTGCGGGGCTGAGCTTTCTTACCCAAAGGGCGCAGTGGCTACCAGCTGCCCTTACTGCGCTTCAAACAAAGTTAATGTGCAGGTCGCAGAAGAGGAAAAACTGAGACCGCGCTTCTTGGTACCTTTTAAATTATCCAAAGAGCAGCTGCCCACGCTGGTTTCGACCTGGCTTGGGCAGGGTTGGTTTCATCCCCCCGAGCTTTCTGCGGGGTTTATGATTCGACGATTTAGCGCGGTGTATTTGCCGTTCTGGACCTTTGACGCTAACATCAGTGCTGACTGGGAAGCAGAAGTTGGTCAACAAGTAAGCCAGCGTGTTTATAATGCATCGCAGAAACGCTGGGAGACCCGGACGCACATCGTCTGGAATTGGCGCGAAGGCCAGGTTGATGTGCCAATTGACGACCTGGTCATCAGCGGTGTTGCCCCACAGCGATTAATACAAACCATCTTAAGTAAAACTCTGCCCTTTGACCTGAGCGGCCTGGTAGCTTACCAAAGCGATTACCTGGCCGGCTTGCAAGCCCAAGCTTATGACGTAACCTTACCCGAAGCCTGGGAACAAGCCAAAGTGGAAATGCGCGAGCGCGCTAAACAAGCGTGCCACGATGATATTCCCAGCGCCTATGTGCGTAATTTTAGTGTGTCAGCTGATTTTGCAGATGAGAGCTGGCGATACATCCTCCTCCCGATTTACCTGGCAGCCTACCGCTACAAGGACAAGGTTTACCAGGTGATGGTCAACGGCCAAACTGGCAAAGTGGCTGGGCAAAAACCAGTGGACTGGTCCAAGGTATGGCTGGCGATTGGTGCCTGCCTAGCACCAGGTGCATTACTGGGTTTGGTTGGGCTGCCCCTGCTATTGCTGGGCGGCATCGGCATATCCTTTATTGCATTTGGCGCGATCTTATTTGTTGTAGGTCTCATAATCAGCTTTGTTATTTACAATAAAGCTTCAGTATCGGAGTCCGGTTAATGACTGAAAATCCTCTTCCACCAAGAACGATCCAACCAGAAAGTGAAACTGCCTGGCAGACTGACCGGATCCCGGCTGGTTGCGATCAGTGCGAAAAGGCTTTCCTTGTTCCCAGAACGGCGCTTGAACAACGCTGCCCCTTATGTGGGCGGGGTCAATTGCAAGCCCAGCCCGTTTTAATGCAAAAGATCTCTCCAGAGTTCATGCTGCCGTTTAAAGTCGGGCAGACGCAACTACAATCCGTTTTCAACGCGTTCTGTGAGGGCATCTGGTTAGCACCAGATGGATTAAACAGCGCCAATTTATTAAAAAATTGCCTGGCCTTGTTTTGGCCGATGTACCTCGTAGACAGCACAGTCGAAGGCCAATGGCAGGCAGAAATGGGCTTTGATTACCAGGTCAAGAGCGCTAAAGCTTATTACAGCCACCATGGTTGGGAAAACCGGGACGAGGTAAAAACACGCACCCGTTACGAGAAACGCTTGGGCAGCATATCCAGGCGCTATGATAACGTGTCTGTGCCTGCCATCGCCGCCCACAATAAACTGCTATCACAACTTGCTCAATATGATCAGGCTAGCGTGAGCGCTTTTGAAAGCGGACATCTTGGCACGGCTATTATCGAGCTGCCCGATCTTGACCCACAAGAGGCTTGGCAGGGCGCTGAAGGACATTTTAAACAAAAAGCTGGCCAGGAATGCGCCCAGGCTGCCGGAGCACAGCATTTGCGTAACTTTGTTTTGCAGGCAGCTTATAAAGATATGAACTGGACCCAGTTCCTGCTGCCCATGTATGCCAGCTGGTACCAGGATGATGATGGGCAAACACACACCATCCTGGTTAACGGGCAAAGCGGCCATATTTCCGGCAAACGCATGGCTTCAACGAAAAAAGGGCAACACCTGGCAGGCCTGCTAGCCATCATTGCCGCAGCAATGTTAGTGGTGGCAGTGTTAATTTTTGTTTTGGGAATCGCTTTACCACCTATCCAATTACTAGGCGTGGTCCTGTTTTTGCTTGGCGTGCTAGTTGGCATAGGCGCCTTGGTGCCGCTGATATTGCCTGGTCAATGGAACCGCAGAGAAGCTGAACGAAATGGCGGCACAGGCTATTTGGGAGCGACAAAGTGAGCTTGAGCAGAGTGGCTCGATTTTGGTCTGTAGTTGCTTATATTTTGTTCCTGGGCGGCGCGGTTTTGGCTTACCTGGAGAACGGCTCTGAACTTTCGTTTTGGATACTGGGGTTTGGGATTGCTCTTGAGGTCAGCCTGTTGTTATTAGCACTATTTGGCTCCCCGCGCATTAAGTTTTCGCTGCGGCAGGGCAAAGTGCTTGCGATCATTGCGCTTATTGCCCAGGTGCTTGCCCTGCTGATCAGCTTATTTGCTATCCCGGTGCGCTTTCTTTCTTACATTAACGCCTTCACCTGGCTGCTGGCTGCCAGCTTGTTACTGTGGACCGGCGCACTTTTTATCCTTTTAAACGCAAAGCATGCTAATAATGGAGAAAATAATGAATAATGTTTATCCTTCTACCCACCCGCTGATAGCCCATAAGATTACACGGTTACGAGATTATCAAACCGAGCCTAAGAAGTTTCGTGAACTGGTGCGCGAGTTGGCTGCGCTGCTAGCTTATGAAGCCACTGCAGACCTAATGGTGAGGCCAGTCAAGGTGCAAACGCCCCTGGCCGAGGCAGATGGCTTTGACCTGCAAGAGCGGATTGGCTTGGTGCCAATCCTGCGGGCCGGCTTGGGGATGGTGGAAGGCGTTTGGGAACTGATGCCCAGCGCGGAAGTCTGGCATATCGGCCTTTACCGCGATGAAAAAACACTTAAACCAGTCTCCTACTATAACCGCCTGCCAATTGAGCCCACTGTTTCAGTCTGCCTGATCTTGGACCCCATGTTAGCAACCGGCGGATCGGCTGTAGCAACCGTTGATATCTTAAAGAAATGGGGGGTGAGAAAAATTAAATTCTTGGGGCTAATTGCCTCTCCTGAAGGCATCGAGGTATTACATTCCGCCCACCCAGACGTGCCCATCCACATTGCGGCCATTGACCAGGGTTTGAATGAACATGCCTACATCCTGCCCGGTTTGGGTGATGCGGGAGACCGCCAGTTTGGGACTGGTTAGAATGGGGAAGGCCAGCCCTGCTTGCCAATTAAGGGCACAAACATGACGCCAATGCTGTCATGGCTCTCAAAACGATCCTCCACGCGCTGCCAGACGCGCAGCACCTGGGAAAAGCGCGGCCCAATCGGGATCACCAGGCGCCCGCCTGGCTTTAGTTGGTCCAATAAGGCTTGCGGCACCTGCGGTGCGGCGGCGGTGACGATAATCGCGTCGTAAGGGGCATGATCAGGCCATCCCAGCGTGCCATCCCCCACCATCAACTGGATGTTTGCATATCCCATCTCTGCCAGCCTTACCTCTGAATTTCGCGCTAACTTTGGGATGCGTTCTACGCTGTAAACTTGCGAAGCCAATTCACATAAAATGGCAGTCTGGTAGCCAGAGCCGGTGCCAATCTCCAAGACATGCTCGTGGCCCTGCAATTGAAGCAGCTCAGTCATGGCAGCTACAATGAAAGGCTGAGAGATGGTTTGACCATCGCCTATGGAAAGCGGAGAATCTGAGTATGCCCAATTCTTTGCCTCATCCGCCACAAATTCATGGCGCGGGATACGGCGCATAGCTTCAAGTACGCGCGCATCTTTGATGCCTCTTTTCTCAATCTGCTCACGCACCATATTCTCACGCTGGATCTCAATTGGAAGTGTTTCTGCGCTCATTATCCATCTCCATCAATCGACTGGCAATCTGGCGATCCACCTTTCCCATTGGGAAATCGGCCAGCTGGGGGGTTGTGACCCATAAGATCTGTGAATGCTGTAATGCTGTGGGTTGGTTGTGATCATCTAAGCTGGAATAAAAGGCATGCAAGGTGATTTTAAAATGGGTATAAGCATGCTTGTAAACACCAAAGGGATCCCCTACCGTAATACTCACACGAAGCTCTTCCATGATTTCCCGTCTCAGGCAATCTGCCAGATCCGCATCGGATTCCTGCATTTTACCGCCCGGGAATTCCCACAAACCGCCCAGCAGGCTGCCGGATGGGCGTTTGCAGATCAACACGCGTTCATCCTGCTTAATGATAGCAGCCGTGACGAGGTGGTGGGGAACTTTGGGTTTTGCATTGCGGACGGGCAGTTGGCTTTGTAAGCCTAAGTGGTTTGCGAGGCAAAATTCAGCCAGCGGGCAGCGCTGACAGGCGGGCTGCTTCACCGTGCATACCTCTGAGCCAAAATCCATCAAGGCCTGGTTATAATCGCCAGCCTGCCCCTTTGGCAACTCGGTCTCGGCAATCGACCACAGTGCCTGCTCGGTTTCTTTTGCACCAAGGGGTAATTTGATATTGAATAGGCGCGCATAGACCCTGCGAATATTGCCATCCAATGCGGGTGCATCCAGTCCAAAGGCAATCGAGGCAATTGCCCCGGCTGTGTATCGCCCAATGCCGGGCAGGTGTAGTAGGGCGCTTAGATCCGCAGGCAGCTCCCCGCCCCACTGCGTGCAAATAATCTGCGCGGCTTTGTGCAAATTGCGCGCACGGCTGTAGTAGCCAAGTCCCTCCCAAGCAGCCAGGACATCTTGCTCGCTGGCCGCGCACAAAGCCCAAACATCCGGGAAACGCACCATCCAGCGTTCGTAATATGGTATGACCGTATCCACCTGGGTCTGCTGCAGCATGATCTCAGAAATCCAGACCTTGTAGGGCTGAGGATCAGAACGCCAGGGCAGCACCCTGGCGTTAATTTTATACCAACTAAGCAAAGCATCAGCTATGCGCATCTCAAAACTGGAAAGCTCCCTTTTGAGGCACTAATTTAAACTGGTAATTATCCACATATTCCTGCAGATGCGCGTTTAATTCATGCCACGCTTCAGACTGGATAATTTTTTCAGCAGCTTTCAAATCCGGCACTAATGCGCCAACCTGTATTTGCGGTTGATCGCCAAAAATGGTCACCCAAGCATCCTCCAGGTTCAATCCAATTTGATTGACACCAGGCATAAATGTGCGTACCACGAATTCAAAATACTCCTGCTCTTTGCCAGGCTGTATATCCCAAGTCATGATGAATTTTATGGTCATAAAGATTCCAAATCTAAAATGTTATTCGCGCCTGTCCAATACGACCACTTTGGTCTCTTCCGGCAGTCCACTTACGCCGGTCGCCTTGAAAGATTCCATCGTTTCTAATTGGGTCAAGCCCATTTCTTTGAGGAACTTAGCCAGGGGATCAAGTTTGATCTTGCTTTCAGGGAGGGCATAATGCATGGGAATGACGATGTTTGGCTCCAAGAGGCTGATCACTTCAGCCGCTTTGGAGGCATTGAGGCTGGATTCATCCCCAATCGGCACAAGGGCAATGTTCACGGTGCCAAGCGTTTCTACTTCCGTTTGGGTGGGCACGCGCATAAGTTCTCCAAGGTGTACAACGGTCAGGTTGCCGTAATCAATCACGTACAGGGTATTGTGCTGCTCATCTTCTTTCTTCTTATGCCCATTGGTCTGCACCCCGGTGATAAACACGCCACCAATTTCATATTCACCAGGACCCAAGATAGGATGGGGGTCTCCTTTTACTGCCTTGATAAAATTGTGGCCTGGGTGATCACAACTGACCGTAACAATTTCTGCTTTTAGTTTAAGGGGCGAGTAACCAACCTGATCGCTGTCAAAAGGATCGGTAACCACCGAGGCCATGCCGCGTTCAGTAATCCTGAAACAAGAATGCCCATACCAAGTAATTTCCATACAACCTCCAATAGCAGGCAAGTGATTTTGCCTGATAGTATTTTATTGATTAACAAGATTATATCAGGTACAGGTTCATTTTCTATTGTAGAATTAATTGATGAAATAAAATTTAGATAAGGAGCTAATATGTCACTCGAAGATGGTTTAGGAATAGGTTCTGTTTTACTGTGTTTATTGTCAGTCTTGATTGTCTTGGCGGTCCTGGTTTTTATGCGCGGGCTGCGGGTTTTGACGGAGTACGAGCGGGGTGTGATTTTTACTTTAGGTAAATTCACAGGTGTACGGGGACCTGGATTGACCTTCATCTGGCCAATTTTCCAGAGAATGCGCCGGGTGGACTTGCGCCTGGCAACAGCCGAGGTGCCCAGGCAGGAGGTCATGACGCGCGATAACATCCCCATGCTGGTAAATGCCGTGGTGTATTTCAAAGTGATTGACCCAGAGGCAGTCATTATCAAGATCGAAGATTATATCTTCGCCATTCGCCAATATACCCAGGCAGCCCTGAGGGACGTAATTGGCAACAACGAAATGGACTCGGTTTTAACTGAAAGGCTGCAAATTGCGGAGGCAATCAAGGAAATTGTGGATAACGAGACCAGCGATTGGGGCGTGGATATTGAATCAATCAAGATCCAAGAGTTGGAATTGCCTGCGGAAATGAAAAGGGCGATGGCAAGACAAGCCGAAGCAGAGCGAGAACGCCGAGCTACCATCATTGCCTCGCAAGGTGAGTTGGCGGCTGCTGAGAATTTGCGCGATGCGGCAGAAACTTTGGCTGCTACCCCAGGCGCGCTGCACTTGCGCACGCTTCAAACCATTCGGGATATTGCCTCAGACCCATCCGAAAAGCTGGTACTCTTCCTGCCTTCAGATTTGGGCAAACTAACAGATTTTATTCAGCCAAAGCAGTAAACGATGGCCCTTCTTGATAACAACGTCCGCTACTTGCAGATAGCCTTTAACTACAATGTGGGCATGGTGTTGGGGACCCTGCCCAAGATTGTTCAGGACCCACGCATCTTGATCGAGGCCGGCACGCCTTTCATCAAGCGGGAGGGCACTCGCGGCATTGCAACCATTGCGCGCATGTGGCGAGGGCATGTCGTGGCTGACTTGAAGACCTCGGATGGTGCGGTTGGCGAAGTAGACCTGGCGCGCACGGCTGGCGCAACAGCAGCCACAGTGATTGGCAACTGCCCGGTGGAAACGCTTGATTTATTCATCGAACGCTGTCAGGCGCTCAACATGATTTCCATGATTGACATGCTGGGCGTGGATGATCCCTTAAGCGTGATGCGTCCCCTATCCAAACCGCCAGACGTGGTGGTGATCCACCGCGGGCGGGATGAGGAGAGCAACCGCTCCAAGATGATCCGCTACAGGCATATCAACCGCATCCGCAGTAAGTATGATGTGCTCATTTCTGCTGCAGGCGGCGTGGATCTGCGCGAAGCCCGCTCGGCTATCTTTAACGGCGCTAACATCGTGGTGGCTAACCTAGTGCAGCCCGGTGATGATTGGAGTGGCATCCGCACGACAGATGACATCAGGGCTGTCTCGCAGCAATTCCTGGAGACGATCTCGTAAACAACAAAAAGCTGGCTCAAATGGTGAGCCAGCTTTTTTAAAACTTGTAACGGGAAAACACCAGGCTCTGAAGCCAGTTACCTATCGCAGGGCGTAGAAAAAGCACAGCCAAAGTGCAGCAGGTTGGCGCGCATGCTGAGCGGCCAACCGATGATGCCCATGGCTGCCCCAAATAACCCATCAAACACTTTTGGCTCCACAAATTCACCCTGGGCTGCACGCAAGATTCTACAAGCTTCCAATTCATGTTCCCACTTAAAGTGAAAGCCCGTGCCGAGCGCCAGGTAGAGCAGCATGATGATGAGCAACAGGATGAGAAGCTTTTTAAGCATGGTTTTATTTATAAACAATCAAGCAAATATTGAAAGTAAATTTAAAAGCTGCTTTTAGGATTATCAAACGTCCAAGGCTGCCAGCATTGACCCTGCCCAGGCTTCGGCGCGCTCCAGCTCGCCATCCTTCAAGGGGCCTTCAGAGTCCTTGACGACGAACCAATCCGCTGGCAGTAGCGCCTGGCCACCTTTTTTCTGCAGGGCTTTCAGCATTTTCTCTGACGCATAACCAAAGAGCTTCACCAGAACAACGAGTACTTTTGAGTTTGCTTCCTCAACATTAAGACGCGTATCAAAGACAGCCACTTTAACCCCCGTTAATGGTGACAAGCCTTTGATGAAAGACTTGGTATTTGGGGAAGGATTGAAGGCGCGGGTGGGGGAGCCGACCACCAATAGATCAAGGTCGCTGAGCTGATGCAGCTCAACTTGGTCGGCCTTGATAGCGGTGACTTCCAGCTTGGTGGCTAGTGCTGCGGCAATGGCTTTTGCCACCATTTCTGTGTTTCCAAAAAACGAATCGTAGACAACTAATGCTTTCATGATCTGATCCTTTTATGAATTAATCTCTGTTATACAGTGAGAAAAATATTTTATTAATACTACTTTACATTAATTCAGCCTGGTATTCAAGCTGCAATTGACGCCAATAGGCACGGTCCGCATCATTGATCTCACGCAAAACGCGGCAGGGGTTGCCGACGGCAATGACACCACCAGGGATATCTTTAGTGACAACCGAGCCAGAGCCAATGACGACCTGGCTGCCGATAGTGACGCCGGGATTTACGACCGTGTTGCCGCCAATCCAGACACTATCCCCAATGGTAATCGGTTTGCCAAACTCCAGCAAGGTGTTACGCACCTCGGGATCAACGGGGTGGCCAGCCGTGTAAAGGCAGACCCTCGGCCCAAAGAACACATTCGTTCCTATATGAACATTGCAAACATCGATGATGATGCAATCATAGTTGGCATAGAAATTATCACCGATGTAAATATGGCTACCGTAGTCGCAGCGGAAGGGCGGTTCGATGTAAATATCTTTCCCGGCACTGCCCAGAAGGTCCTTTAATATATCTCGCCTTTTGTCTAATTCTTCTTCAGTTGTAAGGTTGAACTGACGGGTAAGGCGCTTTGCCCTTCTGCTTTCGTGGGCTAATTCTTCACCCTGTGCAATGTAGAGCCTGCCGGCAAGCATTCTTTCTTTTTCTGTCATGTGTATACCCTAGCAATGTGATCTATTAAGTACCTCTTTGGGTAAACTTTACCTGGGTTTACTGTGCCCGTTCAATAGGCTTACCTAGGTAGCGCGCAATTTTGCGGGTTGAGCAGCACTCGTGCAGTTGTTGCAATGCACTTACCTCTAGGTCTTGAACCTTTTCTACGCCCAGGTTCATCCCAAATGCCAGTTCCTCAACGGAGAGGGCTGTGCCGCCTAATAAGCCGTACCTTAATCGCAGCAGGATGGCTTGGAGGGGTTCAAGGGTGCCAATTGCCCGTTCCAACTCATTACGCAGCGCCTCGTGGCGCGGATCGCTCAGCCTGGCGCTGGGAACGCCGTTAAAGAGCTGCTGCATCAGGTGATCTAAGGCGTCGCTCTCCATCGGTCGAATAAACTAAAATCCTTCCAAGTAAGATAGATCCGCGGCTGTCTTGACTAGGTTGGCGATGCGCTGCAGCATGCCAAGACGCGAGTGGCGCAGGGCTTCATCTTCGACCATCACCAAGACCTTATCAAAAAAGGCGTTAATGGGTTGGATGAGGACCAAAATTTCAGCCAAGGCAGCGTTGATATCTTCTTGCGTGCCAAGTGTCCTTTCTGCTTTAAGCAGGGCTTGGTAAAGATCCACTTCCTCAGTCTCCTGTAATAAAGCTGGGTTTACAGGATAAGTTTCAGTAAGGTCACGCGTAATGCGGACGCAACGGCTGTAGGCAGGTAAAATTTCAGACCAGTCTTGGCGCGCTACCCACTTTTCCAGTGCTGATATGTTACGCTTGGCACCAGCAGGGTTTGCGCCCTGCACTGCCAGCACGGCATCGACCACATCATAGCGGTGACCCTGCTCTATGAGCAAGCCGCGCAGCCGCCCAATAATAAAGTCTAGGCAGTCCTGCAAGGTTTCTTCTTTGACCGATGTAGGCAACTTTTCAGCAGCTTGCTTCAGCCCCCAGGCCAGGTCGAAATCCAGGCCCCAAGCCATCAGGTTTTGCACCAAACCTAAGGCAGCCCGGCGCTGGGCAAAGGGGTCTTTGGTACCGGTGGGGGCCAACCCAACCGAGAAGAGCCCTGCCAAGCTGTCCAGGCGATCTGCAATGCCAACCATTAAGCCTGCTTTTGTTTTAGGGGTTTCGTCATCGGCATTGCGGGGCTGGTAATGTTCAAAAATCGCCTTGGCAACCGCACCGCTTTCACCAGAAGCCGAGGCATAATACTGCCCCATGACTCCCTGCAGGGAGGTCATTTCCACCACCATGCTGCTGGCAAGGTCTGCCTTGCAGAGCCTGGCGGCATTTAGTGCAGTTACCTGTTCCTGCTCGTCCAAAGCTAATTTCTCAGCTAAAATGGGGGTAAGGGCTTCTATACGGCGGGTTTTATCCAGCATTGAGCCCAATTGCTTTTGGAAGGTCAGCAGGTCTAAATCAGGCAAAAATTCTGCCAGGCTTTTTGTCATATCTTCTTTAATGAAAAATTCAGCGTCAACAAAGCGGGCAAGGATGACCTGTAAATTACCTTCAACTACCAGGTCGGCATAGGCTGCATCACCATTGCGCACGATGATGAAGTAGGGCATTAAGTTGCCCCCTGCATCAAAAACAGGGAAATAGCGCTGATGCTTTTTCATCACGGCAATCAGCACTTCTGGGGGTAGTGACTCAAGGAATTTGGAATCAAAACTGCCCAATAAGGCGGTTGGCCGCTCAACCAATTGGGTTACTTCCTCTAATAGGGCTGGGTCGTCTTTTAAGTGGCCAGCGATGCTCTCAGCCAACGCTGTAGCTTGTTGTAGGATGCTCTGTTTTCGTGCTGCAGGGTCCAAAATAATGCCTTGAGTGGTCATAAAGTCGAGATAAGCATTTAAATCATCAATGGGTTCGATTGGATGGTCTGCGTGGCGCAAGCCCTTGGTCTTATAGCTGCTGTTCATGCCAGCATATTCAAAGGCGATGGGGTTGGTGCTGAGTAAGGCCAGCAGCCAGCGCACTGGGCGCGAGAAGGCAACCCCGCTGTCGTTCCAGCGCATGGTCTTATTGAATTTCAGGCTGGCAAGCAAACCAGGCAGGGCTTCTTCGAGCACTTCTTCTGCGCGCCTGCCCGCTTCTAAAACTTCGGCAACCACATAGCGGCCACCATCCAGTTCTTTCACTGTCAGCTGATCCACCGAAAGGCCCTTGCTGCGGGCAAAGCCTTCGGCAGCCTTGGTGGGGTTTCCTTTGCCGTCAAAGGCACGCCCTGCAGGCGGCCCTTTTACTTCCATTTGCAGGTCTGCCTGGCGTGTCTGCAGTTCCTCTACAATCACGGTTAAGCGCCGCGGGGTACCCCAAACTTTCACCTCGCTATACGCCAGCCGGGCAGCGTCCAGCAGCGTGGTTGTGAGGGTTTGCAACTGATCCAGGGCAGACCGTAAATCGGCAGCGGGCAATTCTTCCGTGCCGATTTCGAAGAGGAAAGGTGCCGTGGGCGGTAAGCTCATTAACTTGGACTGGGTTTTTGCATGCTGTTCTGGTTCATGTTCCTGCAGCCAGGGATGCTGCATTTCAAGGCGCTGTGCCAGGTAGGCTTCGGCCACTTTGCGCGAGAGATCGCGCATTTTGGCGAAGAAAGCCTGGCGTTCGGTCACGCCCACCGCACCGCGCGTATCCAATACATTGAATGTATGGGAGCATTTAATAATGTAATCATAAGCAGGCAGCACTAAGCCTTTATCTAAAGCCTGCAGGGCTTCGCTCTCAAAGAGGGCAAACATTTCGCGCAGGCGAGCCACATCAGCCACTTCAAAATAGTAGGTGGAGTGTTCCCGTTCGGCAACCAGGTTGACATCGCCATAGGTACGCTGATCATTCCAGTGGATTTCTTTAAAGTTATTGACTTTCTGCAGCGCCATGGCAATGCGTTCCAGGCCGTAAGTAATTTCTACCGAAACGACATCCAAGGGTTTGCCGCCGGCCTGTTGGAAATAGGTGAACTGGGTAATTTCCTGCCCATCCAGCCAGACCTCCCAACCAAGCCCCCATGCACCCAGGGCGGGTGATTCCCAGTTATCCTCGACGAAGCGAATATCATGCTGGTGCGGGTCAATGCCCAGTGCTTCCAGCGACTTTAAGTAGAGCTCTTGGGGGTTGCCCGGGTCTGGTTTTAAGATCACCTGGAATTGATAATGCTGCTGCATGCGGTTTGGGTTGATGCCATAGCGGCCATCATCAGGGCGAACAGAAGGCTCAACGTAAGCGACATGCCAAGGCTCAGGACCTAAGACACGCAGAAAGGTAGCCGGGTTCATGGTACCAGCGCCGACTTGCGCGTAATAAGGCTGCCAGATTAGGCAGCCCTGCTCTGCCCAGTAAGTTTGTAAAGTAAATATTATCGATTGAAAATCTAACGCTTCAGTCATATCTGATAATTCTCCAGATGAAATTTTTTAATTCACAGTTTTTGTTAGTCTGAATGGATAGATTATACCCAATTAATCGGTCCCCCAGCTTTTTAAAGAAATTTCCCCTCAATTTTGAAGGGACAAATTTGGTTAGTAGTGGGAGTTTGTAATAAAACTAAGACTTATTAATCCTTACGGGCAACATCCCGCATGAATTGGGGGGTATTGAGTTTATGTTCCAGCAGGAAGGTCAGGTAGCGTTCGATCAACAGCTTGAGTTCGGCTTCTGCTTCTGGCGGTACCTGTAAGTCCTTTACCTGGGCATATTTAGAGCGCTGAAAATGACGAAAATATTTCAAGGCAGGCATAGAAACAGGCCAAGCATTCGGCGCATGCCGGCCACAATCAGGACAAAGCGCACCGCCAGCTTGGGCAGAGAAGTATTGGTCTTCTGGTTGGATCAACTTGGAACAACTGCCGCAGTTTATCAAATCTGGCCGGTAGCCGAGCAGGTCCATCAGGCGCACCTCGTAATAATGCACCGCGTTGGCAGGGTTTTGAGCCTGTTCCAAGCGCATGAACGAGTCAATGATCAACTTGAACAAGGCGCGGTTTTCGCCCTCTTCATAGGTAAAGCGCTCTAATAATTCGACCATGTAGGCCGCATAACCTGTCAGGGTTAGATCCTCCTTGATCTTGATAAACGCGTTCTGCGTTTCAGCCTGGGTGATGATGGCCAGGTCGCGCCCCTGGGCAAGGTACAAATTGACCAGGGTAAAGGGTTCCAGATGGCCTGCCTTGCGAGATTTGATTTTGCGCACCCCCTTGGCAATGGCCTTAATTTTGCCCCTCTCCAGGGTAAAGAGGGTCATAATTCGGTCAGCCTCACCAAATTCCATGTGCCGCAGCACAATGGCTTGCGCATGAAATGAGCGGGCTTCAGTTGGAGACATTTAAGGACTTTTTGGGCAGGTAAAGATTGCGAAGGCTTACTCTGCCAGGTCTTCAGGCCCAAAGGAGTGCGGCAGCAGCTGCTCAAGGGTCAGCTCCTGGTGAATAACGCCTTCCTCATCGGCAATCAATACCACAATATCTTTGGCAAACTCGCGCAAAACCTGCCGGCATGAACCACAAGGCGTGCCGCCGTTGCGGGTGACCACGGCAATTGCTTCAAACTGGCGTTCACCTTGCGAAACTGCTTTAAAGACAGCCACTCGCTCTGCGCAGAGCGTCAGGGGGTAAACGGCGTTTTCGATGTTATTGCCCTGGTAAATTTTGCCAGTGCGCGTCAGCAGTGCAGCGCCAACATGGTAGTGAGAATAGGGAACGTAAGCGCCTTTTTGAGCTTCGACAGCCTGGGATACCAGTTCTTTTTTAATCGCCTCGGTTAGCATGGTGCTCCTCCTTTTCAGAACCTTCAGGCTGGATAAGTTGGGCATGAACTTTTAATATACGCCGTCCAACCACTTCCTGGATGGTAAATATTGCCCCATCAGTCTGTACTTTTTCACCTATAGCGGGCACATGCCCCATCTCGCCATAAATGAATCCACCCAAGGTTTCCGCGTTTTCGGTGGAAAGGTGCAAACCGGTTTCTTCGTTCAAATCATCCAGGCTGATGCGCCCTAAGAACGTGTATTCATAAGGCCCAAGCTGCTGGAATAGCTGCTCTTCAATTTCATCATATTCATCGCGAATCTCGCCAACGATTTCTTCTACAATATCTTCAAGGGTGACCACGCCGGCCACACCGCCGTACTCATCCACCACCAGGGTCATATGCACCCCGCGAGACTGCATCTCAGCCAGTAATTCGTCCACCTTTTTGGCCTCTGGGACGAAGTAAGCTGTGCGCAATAACTGCCTTTGTGAGAGAATCGTATCATTGTCATCTAAATTACCCAACAGGTCTTTGGCATATAACAAGCCAACCACATTGTCAATGGTCTCTTCAAAAATGGGCACACGCGAGTGACCTACATCGATAAAGGCTTTGCGAGCTTCGCCAATGGTCGAATTGATATCCAAGGCCAAAAGGTCAATGCGCGGAATCATTATTTCGCGGGCCAAGGTGTCTCCAAAATGAAAGATGGAGTAAATCATCTGGCGTTCGCCTTTTTCAAGCG
>Ga0209723_1002554_pt1 | contig 24115 bp, 19 predicted proteins | sample BiotimSIPDNA_2_FD_185750 | JGI IMG/M metagenome (GOLD analysis project Ga0209723, IMG submission 185750) | Anaerobic biogas reactor microbial communites from Washington, USA - Biogas_R2 time_0 SIP DNA (SPAdes) (version 2) | ecosystem: Engineered > Bioreactor > Anaerobic > Unclassified | place...
AATATTGAATGTAAGAGTCAAGACTCTTTCTATTGACATATATATTATAACTCAATGGTTTACTCCTCAGCATCTATAGATATGCAACAACTTCACGAAATCTTTTAGCCAGCTCTTTTTCAGTAATCATGTGAGCTTTTTCTAAAAAAGAAATAAAAAAATCATCCGACAAAGCTATATCCAATAGATCTGATTTCGACTGTTTCAACTCTCTTTGGGACCCTTTATTATCCTGGCGAATCTTGAGAACTGCCTTTTTTATTTCAACACTGCTGTTCTTTACCTGAGATTTTTTAATACTCCCCCGTATTTGATTGAAACAGTTTTCAAGATTTGAGTATCGGCTCAATCGCCTTATCAAAGCAGGATTTTTTGTACCTGCCAAAAACCAGCCAAGCCATATTGTATAATTTTGAAGCGGTGAAGATGAACGAACTGTATCTTCACTCAAAAACAGTTCAAAGCGTTTCAAAGCATACTGCGCAACTGTGCCGGGAACCCCTCTTAATAATCCATCACTTTTCACTTTTTCAATAAATTTGGTTCTTGACTCCGAATCAATCGGGAAATCAATCGCACCAATGATATTTTCTACCTGAGGCTGTGGTGTACTTACCCAGTCATCAAAATAGCCTAAAACAAAACAATCACTCTGACTTTGCGTTAAAGACCCACCATATACTGTATTCAAATATTGTGAAAGTATTGTTCTGTCTGCAGCAACAAGAAAAGAAAACCGCTCACAGCTTATCAGATTACGAAGATAAAACAGAAATGATATTACCTGAGCAGGGACGCATCTTTCAATATCATCAATTAAAGTAACTATTTTCTCAAATCCACACTGCTCACATATTTGCTCACCAAGTCTGCTAAAGTTTTCCGATAACTCCTCTATATGTTCAAATACCGAGAAATAAGAGGATACCGGAGATTTACGTTCCGGTGAAAGTGTTTTTTTGATTACTTCCAGGTTATAATCGAGATCAGGCATTTCCAGTGGTGCAATCAAAGCAGAAAGTGAAATACTGATTTTACTTATCTTATACAGGATCTTTTCGTCTTTCTGAACAGAATCAGGAAAATTTCTGTGAATATGCCACAAAAGTGCATTTACGAGATTTCCCATACCAGACATTTTCCAGGACTGGAATGGTTTTATCCAGAATGTTTTTTTATTTAACTCTGAATCACATTTTCTTGTACCATAATCATAACAGAGATTAAGTATGGATGTTCGCCCACTGCCCTGAGGTCCAAAAACTGCAGCCAAGGAAACCGGCGATTCCATTGAAGACAAACTTGAATAAATTCTTCGAATTACCGGTTCAGAATTGTATAAGTCATGCTCTGAAACCTTTATACATCCGGATCTGATTGTCATATATCACCTTTGTACCTATTTTATATTTTCCTTATTTCCTCATTTGAGAGAAGCTTGTATCCATTCTCCTTAAAGATCTCAATAGCCCGATCGGTATTATCAAATCGTAAAAATAAAATTGCCCTGTTTGAAGACTGTTCAACAAAAGAGTAGGTGTACTCAATATTTAAATCATTCTTGTCGCATAAATCCATTATTTCAAAAAACAGACCTTCTTTGTCAAAAATCTCTGCAGCAATTATTGGATTTTGTTTCACTGTAAAGCCTGCCGTTCTCAATACCTCAAATGCCCTGTCCGGCTGGCTTACAATCATTCTTAAAATCCCAAAATCGGATGTATCTGCAACAGTAAGAGCACGTATATTAATCCCGCTCTCTTTAAGCACACGTGCTACTTTTGCAAGTCGCCCTGCTTTGTTTTCCAGAAAAACTGAAATCTGCTGAACTTTCATTATTTACCCCTCATATCTTTCGTTTGTCAATTATTCTTTTAGCTTTTCCTTCACTGCGCCCAATACCTCTGGGTTCAACAAGTTTTACTTTGCTGCTAATCAAAAGCTCTTCCTTGAGCTCATGCTCAATTTCCTTTTCCTTTTTTTCAACATACTTGATCTCATCAGAAAACAAGGAATCATTCATCTCGACCCGTACTTCCAGATAGTCAAGCTGCGCCATTCTGTCAACCAGAATCTCATAATGCGGCTCTATTCCATCCACCCGAAGAAGCACCTGTTCTACCTGTGAAGGAAAAATGTTTACACCACGAACAATCAGCATATCATCAGTACGCCCTAATAACCGATGCATCCTTACCAGGCTTCGCCCACATTCACACTTTTCTGTACTCAGATATGTGACATCACGAGTACGATAACGAATCATTGGCGTTCCCTCTTTTGTGAGAGTCGTCAGAACAAGCTCTCCTTCCTTCCCTTCAGAAAGTTGTTCTCCGGTAACCGGATCTACTATTTCAGCAAAAAAATGATCTTCATAAATATGTAACATATTCTGAAATTCACACTCAGAAGCAACTCCAGGTCCTATAATCTCGGTTAAACCATATATGTCTATCGCTTTAAGATTTAGTTTTTCCTCAATTTCTGCCCTCATATTATCACTCCATGGCTCAGCACCAAAAAAACCGGCTTTCAGAGGGAGACTTGCCATATCGATCCCCTCCTCTTTTGCTGCTTCTGCAACATAAAGGCTATATGATGGAGTACAGGCAAGCACAGACGAACCAAAATCTTTCATCACAGAAAGCTGACGCTTGGTATTACCCCCACTGATCGGAAGAACAACAGCACCAATTTTTCTCGCTCCGTAGTGTACTCCTAAACCACCTGTAAAGAGCCCGTATCCAAAAGCATTATGGACGATGTCATTTCTGGAAGTCCCCCCCATAGATAATGTACGTGCCATAACCTCAGACCACAAATCTATATCTCTTTGCGTATATGCATCAACTACCGGTTTCCCTGTTGTTCCTGAAGACGTGTGGATTTCCACGATATCCTTCTTGTCTACTGCCAATAAGCCATAAGGGTAAACCTCACGAAGCTCATCTTTAGTAAGAAACGGTAATTTTACTATATCCTCTATCGATTCTATATCCGACGGTTTAACCCCGATATTGTCCATTTTGTTACGGTAATATTCAATCCGCTCATACGCATTAAACACAATATTCTTGAGACGTTTTCCCTGAAGCTTTCGTAATTCTTCTCTGGGCATAGTCTCGTCTTGAGAATTCCAGATCATTCAGGACTCCTAACCTATATAAAACGAAATTTAATTTTCTTCGAAAACCTGTATGGTAACATAATATTTGGAGATGAAAAAGAGGAAATTAACCTTTAAAAAAGAATAAACGAGCATAGATGTAAGCAATTGATTCGCCTATTACCTCCCGAACTCCTTCACTATACAAAAACCAGAATACAGGATTATAATCCCTGTTCGGGATTGCTATTGTTCCAACATCAACCTGATTTCCAAAAACTTTTTTAAACAGATATCCGCTTCTTCGAGTGTGGGCACCAAGTGAGCAAACCTCAAAAGAATTAATACTTTTACCAGAGTCCTTCATCCATTTTTTTAAAGAAAGGGCAGATTGATATGTACGATCCTTTTGGCTGTAAGGAGCTGGTACAGTAACAATCAACGATTCTACAACTCCTATCGATTTAAGCGTTGCAGTTGCAAGATCTGCATATGTTTTATACTCTTTTAAATATGATCCGTCCTTGAGAGGTCCTCCTGTGGTAATTATTAACTCATAATCACCCGTTTTCATAAAAGATGCAACCTGTTCAAGACAATAATCCGGCATCCATCCTTCAACAACCAGTATCTCACTTTTTACCTGTTTTGTATGTGATAAAAATGGATTTATCAAAAACAGTGAACAACCCAGACCCGTTAATAGAATAGTTAATAATGTTATCCAGCCGATAAAAGTCGGAACTATACAACTGCATTTCCTGGTAAATTGAGGTAATCGCATATAATGTAGAAAATAATTCAAATCATTTACATGATCTGATTTTTTAAGCTGGTAGCCCTATTAAAAATAACAAATTGCCATTCAATGATCGGTTACAAAATAAACTATCAAACCATAATAGAGCCTGTTTGAGGTGAAACTCATAAACCACCTCCAAAAATAGCTTTAAACTATATCGGAATATAAGGGTTAGCAAAAAAAACTCACCTCAAAGATTCGCTGTTATTTGGAGGTTGAATTATTATTTTAACTTAACAGTAAAATTTTTTTCTATATTTACTATTGTATTGTTTCAATTAATCAGTTATAATAGATATTCAGTTTTTAGCAAAAACAGTGATACCCTTCAAAGTTCACATCTAATGAGAATACTTCATCAACTTTAAATCGAAGGATTCACTTGCAATTCAACCATTAAATCGATTAACAAAACCATTCGCTTTAAAGCGGTAAAAAAAGTTGGTACACTCGGATGATAAAGCATTTCATAACAACGGTTGCTGTAATGACAACATTTTTAATCGTTTCGTGCACTACTCCAAGGCAATTGCCGGCATATCATAAATACGATCAACAACCTTTGGGAGATCAATCAAAAACAGCCTTATTCGTTAAACTGGATTCAATAAATATAAAATATATAAACAACGTTTCACCTGTTTCAAACACAGAATTCAATGATTCTTTTTACCTTGATGCTGCAAACGAACTTGCATCTTTCAGGATATCAGATCTTTTTAACATTTCAGGCGACCAGATTGTAAGCCTGAATACAAAAGAACACACCAATAAAACAAAAATTCAATTCTCAATTATTGAAAACGATACCCTTTTAAAAGATTCAGCATGTGAGATAATAAAAGAGATGGCCCAAAAAAGTAATGTAGATTATGTTATTGTGCCATATTCCTGTGAAATTAAATACAGCACACTTCAGCCTGAATCATGGAGAAACTATTCGGGAAGTTATGAACAGCCTGTAACTTATACAGCTTCAGCCAATTTTCACCTTCAGATCTGGAATAACAAAGGAGAACTGCTGTTCGAAAAAAAAGGTTCTGGTAAAAATGGGCGTCCAATGTTCTATAATACTTTTAAAAGAAAAAAGCCTGACGAAAATATTGTTTCATACGCAAAAAAACTTTACGCACCGCCAATGGTAAGAGCATTGAATGAAGCAATCCGGTATGCAATAAATTATTAGATTATCTTTAGGACTTTTCAAAAAAACAAAAATGATAACTTTATCATTTTTTCACCAATCAGGTCTGAACAAAATCCAACATATATCAAGACGATATTTTAATAATGATCGAACGACTGTTTTTTATAATCTTTATAAATTTTCCATGTACTCTCAATTAAAGTATCAACATCACTGTATTTAGCTTTCCAGCCCAGCACTTTCAAGGCAGTTTCTGATGAAGCTATCATTTTGGCAGAATCACCAGGTCGCCTTGGAACAGTTAAAACCGGTATTTTAACACCAGTTATTTTACAGGCAGTCCCTATCATCTCTTTTACGCTTACTCCATTTTGACTACCAAGATTCAGGGTAATACTTCTGTTTTCTTCTGATATATGCACCAGTGCCTTGACATGAGCTTCAGCCAGATCATTTACATGAACATAATCCCTTACCCCGGTTCCGTCCGGCGTATCATAATCATCTCCAAAAATCAGAATTTTATCTCTCATTCCCGCTGCTGTTTCCATTATGACCGGGAGCAGATTTTGCGGATTACGTTCCAATCCCTTTATGCGTCCTTTTATATCATATCCTGCAGCATTAAAATACCGGAGCGCAGCAAACCGTATGTTTTTGAGTTTGTCATACCAGTCAAGTAAACGTTCAATTTCAAGTTTCGTAAATCCATAAAAGTTCTCCGGTGATACAGGATGATTTTCATCCAGAGGTAAATACTTCGGCTCACCGTATACAGCAGCAGATGAAGAAAAAACAATGTTCCTGACACCTGTACTCACTGCAGCATTTAATATATTGATTGTACCGGAAATATTATTAAGTGCATACTTATGCGGCTGAATCATACTTTCGCCCGCAGCTTTGTATGCAGCAAGATGAATTAAAGCATCATATTTCTCCTCCATTACCACACGAACCTGCTCAAAATTAAGTATGTCACCATGAACAAATGATACATCAGTGAACAAATTTTCCCGGCTGCCACTCGAGAGATTATCAAAAACAGTTACTGAATAACCGTTATCCAACAAAGTGCGAACAACATGACTTCCAATATATCCTGCACCACCTATCACCAATACTTTCATACGGCTTTCTCTCAATCTGATGTTTTTTTCAGTGCAGCCAGAAGCGCGGCGCCAAATTCAGTTGAAGCTCTCTTGTTCGGTTTCTCTTTTCTTTGTTTTTTTATGAACTCCGAAACATCTTCGTTTTCCTCTTCCGATTTTCTCATTCCATAAGAAAGTGAGATTCTGCGATTTTCCTTATCAACCGACTCAACAGAAACTGTTATTTCGTCACCCTCTTTAATCGAATCTTTTTTATCGGGTACGATCCTGGAAAAAACCAGCAAACCAGTTACCCCCTCAGCAAGATCTACAAAGTATCCATATCGACTTTTTTTAACCACAGTACCAGCGATTTCCGATCCAACAAAAAATCTTTCTTCTACATCACGCCATGGATCATTTGTAACGTCTTTAAGACTAAGTGAAACTGCTTTTTTTGTTTCATCTATATTTAAAATTGTAACATTTACCAGATTCCCTTCCTGAACAATCTCAGAGGGATGATGTACCCTCTTTGCCCACGACATTTCTGATATATGTACCAACCCCTCAACACCTGGATACAATTCAACAAACGCTCCAAAATTTGTAAGGCGGGTTACTTTTCCCTGAACAGATTGACCAACAGATAATTTGTCTTTAATCCTGCTCCAGGGATCATCAAGAACCTGTTTTATTGACAGTGAGATTTTTGAATTATGTAATGGTCTTTTTTTCTCAATTTTTAGAATAAGGAATTCTACTTCCTGACCAACCTCAAATGACTCTTCAAGCTTTTCTGCTCTCTCCCAGGAAATTTCTGATATATGCACCAGTCCTTCAATACCTTCACCCAAATCAATAAATAATCCAAATTTAGTTATTTTTGTTATTTTTCCCTTTAATACTTCCTTTTGAGCTATCACGTTGTTCAGTTTTTCAAATTGGCTATCCAGATCCTGTTCAAGCAAGGGAATCCGGCTTAATACAATATTTCTTCCACCCTCAGAAATCCTTGAAATAACAAAATCCAGTGTCTTACCCAGATATGTGTTTACATCTTCAGTAAATTTAATATCTATTTGGGAAACCGGACAGAATGCCCTGTATCCCATAACCTTGACATTCAATCCACCTTTATTGATCCCTGTTACCTTACCCTGAACAGGAATTTTATTGTTAAGTGCATCCTTAAGCTCCTGAATATTAGCAGTATATCCACCTATGCTTTTACTTAAAACAGTCTCTCCAGGAGTATTGGAAATCACATAAGCACTTATTTGATCTCCTGTTTTCACCACTATAGACCCGTTACTTTCCTTAACTTCACTTATTTTTATCATGGCTTCATTTTTACCGCCTATATCAACAAAAACATATTCTGATCCAATTCGGGTAACAGTACCGGTGATTTTGGAACCTGGTTTGATATCAGTACGAATTTTCTGGTCGTATTTATCGATTAAATTCATCAAGTCTTCTGATGACTGGTCCTTTTTTAGATTTTCGTCAAAAAAATGATCTTCCTTTTTGTCGTACATAGAGATTTCTCCTGAAAAAACAGTAATGAAGGCACCCGGAAAAAAGTGTGGGTGAGTAAAATAGCTTATTGATCTGTAATTAATCAAAAAAAACGGTCCAAAAGTGTGATATATACATACTTTTTTACCGAATATATCAATACGATCTATTTAATCCCAAATTTAACCGATCTGTTTTCTTATACTTAACCCGATAATAGATTACAGGATTAATATTGCAGAATAGTTACTTATTTCAATCTGGCATAAGATTTGATACTTTTTTGAGGTCCACCAGGTATCAAGAAAAACCTGGAATTATCGCGAACCCTTCTTTGGGGCTAAACATGACAGGATATTATGCAAAATAGCCAATCCCGATTCAATTTTTTACATTTGAAACACCTGGGTGCCAAATGTAAATTATATACAGGTACATTTTTTATAATTTCTGACTCTGCTTCAACCAGGCCTCTTTCGATTCCCAAAAAATATCTGATCACTATAGCCTTGATATTCTTGATCAGTTTAGGAGGACTTACAAAAAATATTTTTTTATCAGCTTTAACCCTGGAAAATAAAATTCTGCTTAAAATTGATATCCACAACTATTATCGACTTAAAAACGACGAATTCGTTTTAAATCAAAATTTAACAGAAGCTATCAGGAAATCATCCATTAAATCAACAAATGACAGAAATCAATTTCTTCCAGCAGATTTCGCCGTACTCGTAGATTCCTGCAATTATTCCGGGCAAATTTATCCTGTTTCTTTGTCGTTTCCAAAATCTATAGAAAATAATAATAACATCGATGAGGATGTTTTCAATCTTGATAATATTTGCTTTCCTATAGAAATTCCCGCTTTTATATGTCCTGCGATGGGACGATTTTCCTCTTTTTTTGGAATCAGAACCGATCCCGTATATGAAGGATCTGCATGGCATAATGGAATTGATATAGCCGGACCACTTCTTTCTCCGATACACTGTTCCGCAGACGGAATTGTTATTTTTGCAGGAAACAAACCTCGTTGGGGTAACGTAGTAATAGTAGACCATTTCGGAAACGGATTTCAGTCTATTTATGCTCATCTATATGGTTTCGGAGTCAAAAATGGTGATACTGTAAGTTCAGGCTACAGAATAGGACTGCTGGGTAATACCGGAAAAAGTACAGGCCCGCATCTACATTTCGAAATACGTTATCTTGGAAAACCTGTTGATCCACTACCGTTTTTGATTCCCGATGAAGTCGTCATTGATTAATTCAAGTTTTTCATCAAGTTACTATTTCTGGAAATGTTAAAATCATATGCTTTGGAAAACAGTGTGCGTTTTTATTATCTTTCTCGATCTCATGAATTCAATGTACCTGTCTGATAATACACAAAATTTATTTTATCATACATGTTTGCTGGAATATGTTTAAATAAACAATATGTTTTTTCTTCTCACCCGGCAAAACCGATTTGAATTGAACAAATCAATGCTTTCAGGATTCCCTGACGCGCGCTAAAGGAGAATTGTTTTAAATGAATATTACCGCTCAGCTAATTGAGGATTTCAAATTTCAACCTTCGCAGGTTCAAAATACAATTTCGTTGTTTGATGAAGGTGCTACTGTTCCATTTATAGCCAGATACCGCAAAGAACGAACAGGTTCTCTTGATGAGATTCAGATTCGCGATCTTCTTCATAAATACACCTACTACAAAGAACTCGATGAAAGAAGGTCGACTATTCTCGAAAGCATCCGCTCTCAGGACAAACTAACTCCCGATTTGGAGAAACGAATAAATGAAACACTTAGCAAAACCGAGCTCGAAGATCTATATCTCCCATATAAACCTAAACGTACAACCAGAGCTACTAAAGCTAAAGATGCTGGTCTGGAACCTTTCTCCCACTGGCTCGCAGAGCTTCAGGATTCTCAAGCTGACATTCTGATCAAGGCAACAGAATTTATCAACAAGGAAAAGGGGTATGACACTCCAGAAAAAGTATTGGCAGGTGCCCGGGATATTCTTGCTGAAGAGTTATCTGACAATGCTGATATCCGAAAATGGATGAGAGAACTGGCCATTGAAGAAGGTTTTATTTTAAGTGAGGTGAAAAAAGATTATGAAGGCAAGAAAACCAAATTTGAAATGTATTATAATTACAAAGAAAAAGTAAGCAGCCTCCCGTCACATAGAACTCTTGCGATGTTAAGGGGTGAAAGAGAAAAAGTTCTTCGATTATCACTCCTTATCCCTGAAGAATCAGCTAAAAATCACCTGACAAAGGAATTAATTAAATTTCCACAAAGTACCGCCGCTCAACAGCTTCAGCTTGTTGTAGAAGATTGTTTTAACCGTCTTCTTTTACCTGCAACCGAAACCGAAATACGTAAAGAGATAAGGGATAGAGCCGACTCGGAAGCAATAAAGGTTTTTGGAGAAAACCTTGAGGGTCTGCTTTTATCACCACCAGCGGGACGTAAAGCAGTTATTGGCGTAGATCCGGGATTTCGTACTGGCTGCAAACTTGCTGTTATTGATGATACCGGAAAATTTGTTGAGCATGCCACAATTTATCCTAACCCCCCACAGAAAAATGCCGAGGAAGCAAGTGCTGTAATTCTTTCTTATTGCCAAAAATATGATATTAGACTTATAGCAATTGGTAACGGAACCGCCAGCAGGGAAACTGATGAATTTGTAAAAGGGGTTATAAAAAATATTCCTACCGAAAAACCCCCCGTAAGTGTAGTTGTAAGCGAATCAGGTGCAAGTATATACAGTGCATCAGATGTAGCTATCAAGGAATTCCCGGACCTGGACCTTACAGTAAGAGGCGCGATTTCAATTGCCCGAAGACTTCAGGACCCTCTCTCTGAACTTGTAAAGATTGATCCTAAATCTATTGGAGTCGGACAGTATCAACATGACGTAAATCAGACCAGACTTAAAAACTCCCTCGATGAAGTAGTTGAAAGCTGCGTAAACCGCATTGGTGTTGATGTCAACCTGGCTTCTGTAGAACTTTTGAAATACGTGTCCGGTTTGAATCGGCTGATTGCTTCCAATATTGTTTTACATCGTAACCAGCATGGCGCATTTGATTCAAGGGCATCCTTATTGAAAGTTCCAGGTATGGGAGAAAAAAAGTTTCAGCTTGCTGCCGGATTTCTGAGAATTCCAGGATCTTCCAATCCCCTCGACAATTCATCTGTTCACCCGGAAAGGTATGAACTGGTTAATAAAATGGCAGATGAACTGAAAACAAACGTACATCACCTTATTGGTAATTCGACTCTGATCAGGTCTATTGATAAGAACAGATTTGTTTCTGATGAAGCTGGTCTTCCTACAATTGAAGATATCCTGCTGGAACTTGTAAAACCCGGACGTGATCCCCGTGAAGAATTTCGATATGCAAAATTTGATGAATCTGTTATGGAAATCAGTGATCTTAAAGAGGGTATGCTGCTTGAAGGTACCGTAACCAATGTAACTAATTTTGGTGCTTTTGTAGACATTGGAGTGCACCAGGACGGCCTGGTACATATCTCGGAACTCGCTGATAAATATGTAGACGACCCCAGGAAAGTAGTTAAAGTCGGCCAAGTTGTGAAAGTAAAGGTTTTAAAAGTTGAACAGGAACTTAAAAGGGTAGCTTTGTCGATGAAATTAGAGAATTCTTTCTCGGGACACGGCAAAAAACACTCTGATAAAAATCGTTCTGAAAGAACACCTTCAGACCGCAATGCCCTTGCAAAGAAGTTTTCAGTTCAGAGTGATAAAAAGCAAAAGCTTAAAACAGTTAAACCAAAATTTAATATTAGGCAGATAATGCCCTGACAACCAGAATCTGAATAGAAACGATTATTCAACTTTTCATGGTCCTGGAATACCTCGACATAAGCGATAGTGATCATCATACGATATATGATCTTCACGGCTATATGATATCTTCTGCTGGTTGCTTTGCAGATATCATTCCTGGTTTTTGGCTTATATTTTAATGAAAACTATTATCAGGAATTCGATTGATATCATATTTTCGAATTCCTAATTTGAACGTACAGTATTATATGCAGATAAGAGCACTACAAGTGTTGTGGATATTACCGATATCAGAGGTACAACTATATTGGAAAATCTCTTATTCTCTATAGAAACTGGTACAACTATTATGTCTCCTGGTTCTATTTCTTTTGTTTCTTTTGAAACCACAGTACCATTATAGTTTACCATTACAAAAGTGTTCTTTTTGTCTGCCCTCTTCTGAAACCCGCCAGCTTTATTTATATAATGAGAAATGTTTTTACCAGGCTCAAATGATACACCTCCGGGGTCTTTCACACTTCCACTCACATATACATAATGTTCTATTGGAGGTATATATATCTGGTCATTTGACTGCAAATAGATTTCATGCCCATTTCTCAGGTATAACACTGTATGATCAGCTTTACTCACAAGTGATGTCATAGCAGAATTTATCTCAGGTCTTACTTCCTGAGTAACCAGGTTTTCGGATATTCTTTTATTATTTCTCAAAATTACAGCTCTATTCATATCACCATGCTGTGATGGTCCACCAGCCTGAGTAATAAGTTCTTTAGCTGTAACGGCATCTTTATAAATCGGATATGCTCCCGGCCGGACAACTTCACCAGTAACAGATGCAGTAAATACTTCCGGGTAGTTCTCCTTTCGTGCAACAGTAATCATATCCCGGTCCTGAAGAGAATAGGGCTCTCTTTGTTTGTAATTTATTGTAGTCACCTTACGACTCCCGTCAAGAGAGTTGATCCTCTGAACTATTATCTTTGTCGAATCCGCTGATGGCCTCATATGTAAACCATCAAGGAATTCACATATATCTTCACCTTGCAATACCGGAATCAATCCGAAAATTGAATCGATCTCTCCTGAAATAAAAACTTTTTGCTTTGGATATGAAACAGAAATTTCATCACCCGGATAAATATACGGATTTTGACTGTCATCACCTTTATACAAATACTTGAGTAAATCATACTGTTTGATATCTTCCATCTGTATACATTTTATTTGCCTGAGATCAATTTCGGATAAAGATGGCAGCTCTCCATCATTGGAATGAACTATTGCATCCAACAAGCGATAATTTCCCGGCAAATTTACTGTTCCCGGATTTTTAACCGGACCTCTTATATAAATAGTACTGTTTTTAATTTTATTTAATGATATATAAGCTTCCTTTTTAAAATTACTTTTGAAGTAATCCTTGATCTCTTTTTTTGCATCAATTAAAACCTTTTTTCCTATTTGGATTATACCTATTTCGGGGACAAACAAATCCCCATTACTATTAATCGTGCCATAGTAAAACATGGATCCTTTTACAGAAACAAAAAACTCATCACCACTCCCGATAATATATGATGAATCATTAATTGAATTATCTGCAGACATTTTTGTTCTTTGATATATCATATCTTTTTGATCTTTTGAATACATATCTTTGAGATTATATTCGGCATCTTTCTCAATAAGCGAGCTGTTTAAATCATAAGCTGACAGAAAAGTGCTAAACAATATGATTAATAAGGTTATTACCATGTTATAACTCCTGTTTAATTGTTGTACTTTGGAACAGATCTCTTTTTCCTGTTTCCGAAGTATCAGTTTCGAATTGAATCAGTACAGCTAAAAACCAGGCTCCCCAAACTTGTGTTGAAGGGAAATACGGTATAGAATCAAACATACCCAAGAATAATGTAACACTTAAACCTATTAACAAACCATATAGCCTGTTATCTTTGCTAATACGCAATTTTACTACAACTGAATATATGCAAATTATTATTAGTGTCGCACTTATTATAAAACCAATTATTCCATTTTCAGATAATATGGTTAATGGCATATTATGTGCATGAGGTAATACGAAAAAATTAGAATTATACGCCGATAAGTTTATCTCTGAAAAATATGTTCTCATAAATTCGGCAAAATTACCATTCCCTATACCAAATAAAGGATGGGCCATAAATGCTTTTGCCGCAACTACCCACGCAACGATTCTGCCCATATTACTTACATCGATTTCACCTTTTATCATTGAATCAAAACCTGATTTTATTATTAAGTTCTCTGGTAGGATAACCCAGACAGCAACCAGTATTAACAGCAATGAAATATTTGTTGACAATGCCAACCATATTTTTTTTCCGAAAGTTATTGACATTGTATTAATCTTGGAGACAACAATTAACATACTTGTAAATGCAAAACCAACGAAACTCATTCTGGTACCAGTCCTGATCATAATAAAAATAACAGGTATTGTTACTGCAGAAGCCAATAGCAAACTCGGTTTTTTTGAAAGCAACTCAATTGAAATCCACGTAGCCCATAATATGACAATTACTACACCAAAAGCTGTAGCACTTTGCATGGGTCCTTTGATCCTCAAGGCACCTGTGATAAAAAACTCGAAAAAACCATACACTATAATAAATAATAAATGTAGTAAAAAAACCTGTTTGATTTTCTGAATATCCCAAGGTACAAACTGTGTAAACACGAAAAACAAACCGGTTTCAATGTACAACATATACCAATCTACCCGGATAATGTTCGGCTTTAAAACGATAAGAAATAGAATGTAAACAGTAACCAAAGATACAGTGATAAAAAACAGCTTAGTATTTGGGGGCTTCTCTAAGAGGCAAAAAAGCATTAGAACAAAAAACACGATTATAAATAGAGTTAGCCGCGACAACCCTGCTCCTGAAAAATAGATCACATGATTTGCAGTAATAACAACAGCAAACAAAAATGAATAATTTCTTGTTGCATATAAGTATGTCAATGAACCTAAAAAGAAAGTCAATACTATAATACTTACTAATGAATGCTCATTCCCGGATAATAGTATTACAGGTAAAATTGAAGATATAATCAAAAATAAAGAATTAGATATGTTTTTTGATTTCATGGTTTCATTGCAGATATTAGCTCTTTTAACCTCTGCCCGTTTCCATTTCCGGGAATTTCATCATGAATCAATGCTCTTAATACGATATAAGAAGTACTTAAACAAAAAGAAATTAAGAATGCTGCAATCGCCCATTTCGCACGCTTGGGTTGCGTTTTCCAGTCGGGATAATACGCATCCTGCACGATTTGAATAACTGGAGTTGATCTGCTCACCTGTGCTTCAGCTAAAGCCAGCTCTTTTGAAATCACCCCAATAAAATCCCTTAATATCTGAATCTGGTTAAGTTTTATTTTTTCAAATAATAACTTTTCCAAACCCCAGTCAGTATTAATAAATACCGATTTTCTACTTGGCTGATAATCACTTTTATTTTTTTCTCTCAATGTGTTAAATTCATCCTGCAGTATTGATATTATATCCTTATATTTCTCATCAATCGAAATACCCGGCCCTAGTGATTTCCTGATCAATTTTTGATCAATTTTAAAAGTTTTTAGTTTACTTTCATAAGTTGAAAGTGCAGCCAGAGATATTTCTATTTGTTTTTCTATATTTATAACATTATTATTTTTATAAAAGCTAATCAGTTCTTTGTTAATGCTTTCCAGACTATCAATTAATTGCTGCTGTTTTTCCAATAAAAAATCTCTGTTTAATTCCTGACGTTCTTTTTGCAGTTTAATATATCGTTTATCTGCTTCCAAAACTATTGTTTTTACCAGTTTTACAGCCAAATCCCTATCTTCACCCTTATATCCACAATAAATTATTCCATTATTTGAAACTCCAATATTAAGATCCTTAACAAAACTTTTCAGAATAAGATCCATAGATTTTTTTTTATACAAACTATCTAATTTGAATCTTTTGATTGCCAACAACAGGTTTTCCCTTCCTTCAAGAATTTCTAAAAAAAGCTCAGCAGTCTCGTCCTGAAAGGGATCACCAAATAAACTGCTTAAATTCTTATTCATATCAGATAAAATATTGAATTTTGTACTGTTTGAATCATCAACCCGGACCCGTAACTCTGTGTAATATATTTTGGGAAATAAACACGCTATGCCAAAGCTTGCGACAGAAGCAAAAAATGTTATAAGGATTATAAATCTTTTGTTTTTTGCAATTAATATTAATACATCCATCAATTTCATAATTCAATTCCTGAAAACAAATAGTCCCTTTAGATTAAATTTTTCATAATTCAGCAATAAATATACTACCTAATCTTCTCTATTAAAAGAAGCCTCACACTAGTAATTGTAGAATCTTGTGTATTGATTCCTGTGGACACCCTATTCCACAGCCATACTATTTATTTTTCGTATTCTTTAAGAACTTTATATAATATTCGTTCCATTTTTAAGGCCGCTTTTTCCCAAGTGTAATCCTGTACTGTCTTATATCCCTCTTTTGCGATCTGGTCCCTCAACAAACTGTATTCTAATAATTTTTTTAATGCATTGTAAATACTTACCGGATCATTAGAATTAACTATTAACACATTTTTTCCATTATTAACAGACCTGATACACCCTACATTAGTAGCAACAACAGCACACCCGCAGGCCATTGCTTCCATTGGGGGTAACCCCCAGCCCTCCTGATGGCTTGGGAAAATGAATATTGTTGCTTTTTGATATAATGAAATCAGCTTTTCCACAGGTGGATTCTGTATATAATTAAACCCTGAATCAAGATATTCTGGCCTCTGATAAATACCGAATAATGTAACTTCAATATCAGAGTACTCCTTACTAATCATATTCAAGGCAGATATTCCATCCTTGCTTCCTTTTAATTCCTGTTCATGGTAAAGCATAAGTATGGAATTTTTAATTTCTTTTTTTTCCGGTGGAATAAACTTATCAAGCCTGATACCATTTACAATCTCTCCTGTAATTTCTCTATTAAATTTGTTTTTCATTAATTCTGAAAGCCATGGTGAAATTGTTATCAGTTTTAAAGGAAGTTCATAAGATTTGTTTATCAGATTCGTATTATCAAACCAGTTTTCATAGTCTTGAATAAAATAAAATTTTCTCCCCTTTCTAAGCGGCAATTTTGCAACATTAAATGCAGTTATCCATGTAGTTGCAACTGTTACATCGGCATTTTTTATAAAAAATTTATTAATAATCGGAACTGGTTTTACCGGGACATGTTCAAAATGCCAGGTTATTAAATTTTTTTTCTTTCTGAATACATTCCTGACCAGGAGAGTAATAAATATTTTAATTTTTCTTGACGATTTTAACTTCGGAGGCATCAAATTCCAATATGGGACCAATGGATAATAAATTTCCACATCGTGACCTAAAGCATTCAGTTTTCGATAATATTCCAGCACAACAATTATTCCACCTGTTTTGACAATAAAAGGCAAAATAAAATTTATTTTTAATTTCTTTTCCAAATTATTCCTTAAAATATTTACACATTTAAAGAATCAACAGGCTGTAAATCATATTTTTTAAATATATTCTGACTAATTTTCAATAAATCTTTATATGAAAATAATACAAAAAAGATTATATATATGGCCGTGTAAATAGCCAGACCCATAAATAATCTGAATATATTTACAGAAAAATAATCCGAGATTACATAAAGCAGGGCAGCAGGAATAACTGCGGGACTCCATGCCAAAAAAATCTCTTTTGATATATTGCAACTTATATATTTTTTGATTTCTATAAACAATAGAACCATTGATATATTAACAATTATATTAGAAATTCCGAAACCATATATTCCAATAAAAAAGATCAACAATCCTCCTATACCAAGTGTAATAATTGTCCATAACATAGTATGTTTCAAAATAACCTTGGGATAACCCAGTGCGTTTAACAAACTGGCACATACAAACATTGTAGGAATAGTTAAGTTAGCCGACCAAAGAAAATAAAACAATGGATTAATAATCATCCATTTACTGCCTACTATAAATCTGATAAATGGTTCATTCATGACAAGAATAAAAATTCCAAAAACTGCTGTAAATGCGTTACATAATCGTATACACATTTTAAAAAGGAATTTTAATTCATCCTCTTTATCCCTGGCTCTTGAAAATGCAGGCAAAAACAGTCTGCTCAATATTGAAATAAACAGTACCGGAAATGCTGCGATTGTTGAAGCCATATTAACTGTACCGGTTTGTGCTATACCCAATATTGCACCAATTATTACCGGAGAAATAGAATCTTTGGCCAAACCTATATAGATATTTAACTGATATGGGATTCCAAATTTAAGATGTTCTTTCAGAACTTTCAGATTCATTTTAAATTCAAACCTGAATGGTTTTATGACATTTACCAGTATGCTTCCAATCAGGGTACGAAGTAATAAGGCAACACAAAAACTATATGGGCCATAGTTTAGATATGACATTAAAACAGCCGTCCCGTTATATACTGCTGCCTGAATTATTTCTATTATCGTCAGCCATCCAAATTCGAGGTTTCTCTCGAGCCTTATTGTTGGAATCGTTTTAAACACAATAATTAAAATTGATAATGACAGAATATTAAAAAATACAGCATAATCCTGTGGCAATTTGTAAAGCTTGCACAACTGTGGGCCAATGAAAATAAGTGTAATGAAAATTATTGTACTTAATATACATTGTATAGTGAAAATAGTCGTTTCTTCTTCATATTCCGGTTTTGTTTTTTGCCTTATCAAGCTCGCTGCTAACCCGATATCTCCGAAATTTATAATAAAAGAAAGCAGATAAAAAAGGACTCCATAAAAACCATAATCTTTTACCGATAAAAATCTGGCCAGGAAAATAGATCCCATAAAATTCATGAACTGAACAAGCACCTGCCTTAAAAGCAAAAGCATTGATCCATGAACAGACCTGTAAGTAATTGAATTGGTTTTGTTTTTCATGAGTTAAAATATGTGAAGCACAAAAAAGGCTTTCTTACAAATCCTTACTGGTTTCTGATTTTAATATCTTTTTGCGATACAATATACATAATCACTTTCAATAACATTGTTGTTTATCATTTCTATTTCATTAATGATAAGTTTTTCCAGTATTGCACTTCCTTGTTTGTCTACTTCAAAATTTGAAGTGATTCCATTAAGTAAAGGGCTTATTATTGTGCCTCCGGTCTTTGCACAATAAACTATTTTCAAGTTTCGTTCTAGTATATTCATTATTTCGCTTGATCGCACAGCTTCTGATGGATCAACTTTTAAAAGATCTTTCATGTTTACATTAACTTCGCATTCTTTTACAATGCCGTTCCACCTTTTTCTATATTTTTTCGGTATTTCTAACAACAGTCCATTCACGATATCAAGTTGTTTTTCTGTAAACTGCAAATGGTTTGGACCTATGTATTCACGCATGATAAACAGTCCTTCTTTTTTTAATCCTTTTTGTATCTGTTCAAATAAGTTTTCGAGGTTTTTAACGTGATGAACTGTCCCCTGAGCAAATATTAAATCATATTCATCTTCATTTAAAACTATGTTGTTAAGATCAGAAACAATATATTCAATTTGGTTCAATCCTCTTTTTTGAGCTTCCAACCTTTGACGGGCTATCAATTTGGCAGCTATATCTATCACTTTAAAGTATGAAAACTGGCCTGTTTCACAAAAAGCCATTTCAGGTTTTACAATTTCAGAACACCCGATACAAAGACCGGTCAGACGTTCTCTATTTTTCAAACTGTTGTTTAAATAATCTATTGAAAATGACACATGATCTTTCTCCTCACTCCCGGTCATCATTTTCTTTTGATATTTATCAACCAGATCGGACATTTCCCAGTAAAATTTAAATCCCCCTGATCCATACCATGCAGCAGTATCCCAATGTTCTGAAGAATAACCAAAAACATGTAATTTCATTTTGATCTTTTCAATAATTTTCATTATAAACACGACAAAAAACATTTTTACCCTATATAATAAAAATCTCATCGTTCTCTCCATTATTTCTTTTTGAGTATTGGGAAAATGTAATCATCTCCAGGATTTTTCTCCATGTTTTTTACTGAATTGCCCTATAAGAGGATATATGTACCGGTATGTAAACAATTTGAGAAAATATCTGGAAACAAAAAAGGTTTTACCATTATGGGAAAACGCCTCTCTTGCTTGTTTTATCAGCATTCGATGCAATTCATTAAAAGCCCTTATCCCATTTAACGAAAATCCGGTCAGAATTGATTGAACAGGTGTATTTGGATTATCTTTTACAGGTCCAATTGCATTTGAGGAATGCTTTCTGTATTTGATTAACGGTTCTTCTATAAACCCAACTATTCCATTTATTGAAGCATTTATCAACAGCCACCAATCATGCATTATCGCTCCAGATCCTATAGGCAGAGATTCCTTCAACAATTCCCTGTTAAACATCATTGAGCATCCTGGAGCAGCATTTTTAAAACACAGATAATAAATATCATCAAGTAAATTAAGATTAAAACGATGATTTTTTAAAAAGGATTTATTAATAATCTGTCCGGATTCATCTATAATTTCGAGATCTGAAAAAACCATGAGTGGAATTTTCCCATGCTTTTTTTCAAGCATGTTAATATATTTAAGCTTCTCATATATTTTGTTTTTCATCCATATATCATCCTGATCGCATAACATTATTGTTTCTGCTTCAACTTTCCTAAGCAAATAAGCGAAAGCTCTAAGTGCCCCCCTGTTTTCCTTTAACTCATTTTCCACTCTAATAATATCAAGCCGATCTCTATAACTATCAACAATCTGAGCAGATTTATCAGAAGATCCATCATCATAAGTAATTAATTTGAATTTTTTGTACGTTTGGGATACCAGTGAATCCATTAACTCATTTAAATATTTTTCACCATTAAATGTGGGTAAAAGTATCTCTATGTAATCCATACTATTTTGCTACTTTCTTAAACCCTTGTCTTACCTGAACAAGATGTTTCTATTAAACCATTTACTTTAATTTGATTTTTTTATTCTGTATACATGATTCATTATTGCACCATCATCGGATATAGTGATTTAAGCAGCTTTCTTCTCATTAAGATGATGACACCATCTAAAACCGGATATGTTGTATGGCATTCGGAACATAAAAAAGAATCCTCGGCTTTTACAATTGCAGACTCCCGGTTCCTATGATTACATTCCGGACAAATCAAAACCTCCTCAACAGTTTTATACGATACAGACAAGTTACCTTCTTTTTTGCATATTCCACTTTTGGAGAATACTGTGAATTTCTTCACAATTAAACTCACCTTCTATAGTTTCTACTCCATTGATTTGTTGATTCACAAGTTTTTTCAGAAATGTAATTTCTCCTAACTTATTTTCTTCACTTTGCTCATTTTTCTGTCCCAAATTGTACATCCTGTTCATAAATTATTATTTTTATATTCCTTTATTTTTCGGAGAAAAATTGTCGTTACCACTCGTTTCTGTTATAATTCTAAACTGGAATGGTAAAAATCATATAGTAGAATGCCTCTCCAGCGTTACTGCTTCAACCTATTCAAACCTTGAAATTATTGTAGTTGATAACAATTCGACTGATAATTCACTAGATCTGATCCAAGGTTTTAAAAATATATCACTGATACGCAATCCACATAATATTGGCTTCTGTGCGGGTAACAATAAAGGTTTTGCTTACGCAAAAGGAAAATATATCGTAACGCTGAACAATGATACGGCAGTAAACCCACACTGGCTGGAAAAACCTGTTGAGCTACTTGAAAGAGATAACTCTATTGGAATCATAAGCTGCCGACAAATGGACTATTTTAACCATAACAAGATTAATGGCTTATTTCATTATGCTGATAAACACCTCTCATTTAGTTCTTTTGGTTTTGGTGAATTGATCCAGGACAAGCATTTAAAATCAGGCTTAGTTATTGGGGCTAACGGTGCATCATCAATTTTCAGAAAAACACTAATTAATTCCATTGGCGGTTTTGATGAGCGTTTTTTTGCATACCACGAAGATTGTGACATATCAATGCGTGCTTTTTTATCCGGATGGAAATGTTTATATGTACCAGAAGCAGTCATATTTCACAAAGAAGGTTCCAGCTTAAAAAAGAAAAATAAAATTTTCCGCTATTATCTTGAACGCAACCGTATATGGTTTCTATATAAATATTTTCCACTTTCCTTTTTATTGAAACACCTGCTTAATCTGGTTTTCTGGGAATTGAGAGTTTTCAGAACCATGGTTTTAAAGGAACATACAATAAAACTGTATTTTTATGCGAAAAAAGATGCCCTTGGAGGATTATCAATACTTAAAAGGGAAAGGCAAAAATATATCACTCTCTTTAAAAACAAAAGCGTTGAATTTAATAAATTTATGATTAACAAAAAACTACCTTACACCTAATTTCAGGCTGTGCCTAAATATCCACATGATTTTTCACCTATATTAATTACAATGAAATTGTTATCTCGGGTAAAAAGAGATATCTTTAGTAAACAATCCTTTAATTAGATTTAATGTTGTATTAAGAAGAATCTATATACAATTAATAGATTTCAATAAAAGTCTGGCCGTCTTTGGCCATGAAAACTTTGATAAAATCTTTTGAGAAATTTGACAGTCAAATTTATATGTTTGCAGTTTTAAAATTTTATCTGCAATATCCTCAGGATTTCTAGGATCACAATACAATACCGATCCCCCTGCAATTTCTTCCATTACAGTATATTTAGAGGTAATAACCGGACAATCCATCATCAAAGCTTCCAGAACCGGAAGACCAAACCCTTCATATAAAGAAGGATAAACAAATGCTTTACAAGATAAGTACTCATTTTTTAATTGCTGCTCTGTAAGATACCCCAAAATCTTAACATTGTTTTTTACTGAACAGTTTTCAAGGTATTTAAAAATCTCCCTGTTTTTCCAACCCGCCGGACCACCTATATGTAACCTTACCTCTTTATTCTTTAATGCTACAATCTCCATAGCCCTGATGAGGTTTTTCAGATTTTTTCGAGGTTCTAAATTTCCAACAAAAAAAAGATGTTCTCCCCTTTTTATTGATTTTTGATTCGATGTTTTCCACTGGGGACGACCACAATATATAGTGTCTATATCTTTTTTTAAATCGGGAAATTGAGTTTGGATATCTTTTTTTATAAAATTAGAAATAGTAGTTACTCTTTTTACCTTTTTCAATGATGCAGGTATCAATATCTTCAAAATTACCAAATTAGGTAAAAACAAAGTTTCAGGATAATGAATAAAAGTTAAATCATAGATTGTATTTATTATTTTAATTTTGTCCATTCCGAATATCGGGCATATTTGCCGAGGAGACCAGAAAACATCAATGCCAAATTTTCTACAATATTTTGGCACTTTCAATTGCAGCCAAAACGATCCGGGCAGCTTCGATGGAATACATACTTTTCTCCATTTGCCGTTAAAGATTTTAAAATCAGTCGGATTTTTTTCAAATAAAAAATAGGTGTTTTCTTTATCTATCTGCTGTAATGCATTTACTGTACCGGATATAAAACGACCAATCCCTGTCTGTTTATCAGAAAGAACACTGATATCAATACCTATATGCAATAATATTCTCCAATACTGAAAATATAAACCTGTCTGAATTTATTTTAAAAGCAATTTGTTTTATATACTTCAATAGTCTTTTCTGCGCACCTCTCCCATGAAAATCTCTTGACATTTTCATAACCGTTTTTTATCAATTTTCCCCTGATTGATTGTTCGGTTACCCTTTTTAAACATCTGCAAATATCATCAGGTTTATATGGATCAAAGTACAATGCCGCATCAGCAGCTATCTCTGGAAAACATGAAGTGTTTGAACAACAAACCGGACACCCATAAGACATTGCTTCAATAATTGGTAATCCAAATCCCTCATGAAATGAAGGCAAAATTAAACTAATTGAATTTTTATATAACGTCGCTAATACACTATCACTGACATAACCGGTAAATATCACCGAATTTTCAATACAATGTGATCTGATTATTTCAGGAATTTTCTGATAACCCCATCCTTTTTTACCGACAATAACAAGCTCGTACTTTTTACCTAATGGTGCAAATCCTTTCAATAATCCCTCAATGTTTTTCCCTGGTTCAATTGTACCAACAAATAAAAAATATTGGCTTTTTATTCCAATGTTTGTCAATTTTTTAACTGGTTCAGATTTTGTATATCCCTCGTAAATAACCGAAATTTTTTCAATACCAGGATCGTATTTTTTCAGGATATCCAATTTTGTCTCATTTGACACAGTTATAATATGTTCAGATATCTTAATTGACTTCCTGACAAATATTAGTAAATAAATATTTTTTAAAAAAGAGAATCGCTTGGGATCATGGATAAAATAGATGTCATGAACAGTTACAATATTTCTTTTCCCCAAGATAAGAGGTGCTACATTACCAACAGAATGTAGTTTTTTAATATTATAAGAAATGAA
>Ga0209723_1002556_pt1 | contig 24094 bp, 14 predicted proteins | sample BiotimSIPDNA_2_FD_185750 | JGI IMG/M metagenome (GOLD analysis project Ga0209723, IMG submission 185750) | Anaerobic biogas reactor microbial communites from Washington, USA - Biogas_R2 time_0 SIP DNA (SPAdes) (version 2) | ecosystem: Engineered > Bioreactor > Anaerobic > Unclassified | place...
GGTGTAGGATTTCACGTTTGCCGTAACCGATGCATCAGTGGTTCCGGTCAGAGATTCGGTCTCGGATAGCGTGTAACCTGTACCCGATACGTCCTGCTTATAGTGTTCCACCGTGTAGGCAGTGCCGCTTTCAGGCGTCCACTTGGCGTACAGCGTTGTATCTTCTGTTACGGTATCTGTGTCAAAATCCCAGAGATTAGTCAGTCCGGATTCCTTGTACCATCCGGCGAAGGAGAACCCTGCTTTTACGGGATCGGTCGGTTTTGTGATTTTTGCGTCGTACCGGACATTCGTTATCTCGGACACAGCTGAGCCGTCGTTGCTTTCAAAGGAAACGGTGAAGGTAAGCCTGTCATAGTAGAGCTTCAATACCAGTGTACCGTCCGGCTTTATGTTACCTGAAACCACTCTGCTTGCGTGAGTGGTATTCTCCGTAAAGCCGGTGTAGGATTTCACGTTTGCCGTAACCGATGCATCAGTGGTTCCGGTCAGAGATTCGGTCTCGGATAGCGTGTAACCTGTACCCGATACGTCCTGCTTATAGTGTTCCACCTTGTAGGCAGTGTTGGTCTTGGGATCCCACTTGGCGAACAGCTCTATATCTTCTGTTACGGTATCATTTTCAAAATCCCAGGGAGTGGTCAGTTCTTCATCTTTGTACCAGCCGCCGAAATCATACCCGGTCTTGGTAGGATCGGCCGGTTTTGTGATTTTCCCGCCTTCCGTGACCGGCAGGTTACCTACATCTGAGCCGCCGTTGCTGTTGAAAGTTACAGTGCAGCTGGCCGCGGTGATTATTTGCTTGTAAAGGAATAACGTGTTACTAGAATTTGTTGTCGAAATCTCAAAATACTTATTGCTGTTCGACCAACGCAGATAGTAAGTCGACGAAAACCCTCCTGACCCTGGTAATGTTAATTGCTTCGAACTGTTGTAAGTCCAGTCGGAATAACTCCCTCCCTCATCGGTTGCGGAGAGCGTGATATTAGACCCGCCGCTTTTCCGCTGCAGCAGATTATTGCCGTTTTTAATGTCATATTTGCCTGAGGATGCGGTTGTAAAGGTCCAAAGCATGGTATCGTCTATGGTTTTATTACCGTCTGTCCTTGCATTCACATAATCCCCCTCAACAGTGACAGACGCGCCATTAAGATAATTCGAATTCTTTATGTCGTTAGTCAGAGCATAGTATACGTCGCTGCCTCCGGAAGTATATTTGGCAACGATCAGATAAGTCCCGCCGTCTTCAATACTGTCTACCAGCTGATAGGTGGTTCCGCCCGTGCCTCCGGAGCCGCCGTCTCCGCCATCGTCGTCGGCAACTACGGTCAGGTTGATATTAGCTTCATAATTGCCGCTGGAGCCGGAGGCTGTGCTTGTGATAGTAGTGTTCCCGACTTTCAATCCTAAAACGGTTACTGTTCCCTCTGCGTTTCCTGCAAGGCTAAGGCTGTTACCGCCGGTTATCTGAGCTACGGTAGTATCGACGACAGTTGTCGTAAAGGTTTTTGAAGAGGGGTTTGAACTGCCGTTTTTCAGAGTGATTGTCAGCGTACCGCCGACCGAGATGGTTGCGTTAGCAGTGGCTCCGCTTGTGGAGGCCGTTATGCTCACAGAGGCATTAGAAGCGCCTGAGCCGCCGGAACCGCCGGAGGCGGTCACAGTAAGGTTGATTGTTGCCTTGTACGTACCTCCTGAGCTGCTCGTGCCCGTGAATGTGATAACTGTTTCACCGACTGCCAAACCCTGAATGGTAAATGTTTTTTCTCCGTTCCCAGAAAGGGTGAAACCATCGCTGGGTGATATACTCGCTATACCACTATTGTTGTTAGATATTGTATAGGATTTTTGATTGCCGCTGCCGTTTGTCAGTGTGACTGACAACGTGCTGTTGACGGGAATGGATACGTTCTTCGAGTTTCCGCTCCCGGTGCTGGAGGAAGTGATTTCCACAGGAGTGTTTGTAACGCCTGAGCCGCCGGAGCCTCCGGAGCCGGTTGAGACCTCATAGAAGTAGATATTGTCTGCGTTTCCTGTTGAGCGTACAGTGAACAGATCGGCTATAGAGTCGGTGTTTTGTTTGTAACCACCTTGCACGTCAGAGAAATCATCATATGTTAGGTACTTTGTGGTTGTCCCCGATATCTCAGAATAATCAAGCTTGGATGATGAATAACCCCATGAACTGCTGCTGGCCTCGGGCTCAAGCGTCAGCCCGCCATACGTGTTGCCACCACTGCTGTTGTAAAATGCTTCTAGATACTTGCCGTTTCGAACGTTTTTGATACGGTACCTGCCGCTGCCGGCGTCTTCCAGAACCCAGATCATATCATCGGTGACATCGCTTGTGATCTTGTTACCGGAAACAGTTACCGACGTTCCGTTGAAACCGCTATAAGTATAGTCGTATGTGTTCGTGTATCCTGAGTGGGCAACATTCGTAAGGCCAAAATAGCTTCCGTCCTGCGCCACGATCACATATTCCTTTCCCGCAGCCGGCATGTCCACCTTCGTGTATGTTGTTCCGGTCCCTCCACCCGAGCCGCCGGAGCCGCCCGAACCGCCGTCCTCTGTGTAGGTGGCTATCTTGTTTCCGTTATCATCATAATATGCGAATGAAAGAGCGTCGTTGGAGGAAACGGTCACGGCGAGGCCCTTGCCGTCTATGCTGGAGCCGGAGCCGCCCCAGCCGCCGCCGGAACCATAGCCGTATATGCAGCCGGCCGCAGCGTAATAGAACTCTATCGTACTGGATTCGAGCGTATCACCGGGTTTGAAGATCGTATCGTATTTAGGATCCGACAGTGTGTGGTTATGTCCCCACAGAAATACTATCTTCTTTCCGTCAGCGGCCGCTGTGTTCAGCGCGGTGATCACCTTTCCGGCGTTGCCGGTCGATCTGCCGCTGTAGCTGTGCAGCGGGTAATGGTTCAATATAAATATGGGTTTATCGGTGCCGGCACCGGAGAGATAAGTCTTGAGTGATTCGATCTGATTATCGGAAATACTTTGGTCATCGCTTTCGCTCCCGAGACAATAAACGCGATAGTTGTCCGCGTTCCGGTACTCGGAATTCAACCTGTAATAAGTAGTTGTGGTGGCGTTTAAATTCGGCGTGAAGTATCCGTTCATATATTCGTGGTTGCCCGGAACGGAAACGGTATAATTGATGCCCTTACCCGTAACGGTGGAAAATATGTTCCCGACATATTGCCAATAATTGTTTTGGTATGCGCCGCTGTCACCTAGGTCGCCGCAAAATCCCATGAATTCGATATTGCCTCTGTCAGTCTTGACTTTGTCGATCCAGCTGCCAAGTGCTGTTCCGGCCTGATTGCCGGAGGGGTTGTGTGCGTCCGATGTGAACGCCAGAACAACGTCTCCCTCGGCCGCGGAAGCGACAGCCGGAAGAAGGCTCAGGCAGAGCAATACGGACATTAACAGCGCTAATACTCTTTTTTTCACGGTTTGCTCCTCATTTCGTATATTCTAGATTCCGGGGCATTGTTTACGATTTTCGTTGGTTTGCGGTCTGTCCCGCTTGGACCACGGTCTTTCCAGTGTGCATGGTAGCAGCTCTCCGGGCCTGTCTGCTGCCGCGTATTGGTTGCCAGAATGCTGTAATGCGAATCCGGAGATGCTGAGAAAAATAACAGGTGCCGGAAATGAAAGGATCCGGGGAGAGGCGTTCCGGCCATCGCCTACTATGGTGTAGCTATCGCTTGCCCGGCCGATCCCGCGTTTGGCAAGACTGACTCTGTGCATTGATCGGCACTATCTTTCCACCCCTTTTGCCGCCGGGCGCTGCCGGCAATTGCTGTCGCCGGCATTGTCAGTAATACCGCGGTGATGTCGGATGATCCATATTTTTGCTCCGCTGATAATGTCGCGCCCGTTAACATAATAAAAAACGCCCATATAATCAAAAAAAGCCGCATAGATGCCGGCTTTCCGGATCTATCGCGGCCTGACTGCCGTCGCATACCGCTTTGGCTCCAGTGCTTTTTGCCGTCATCTTCAGACAGCATTTACCATATATTGTGTCATCTCACTTTGAAATACAACTAATTGTATATAGTTGTATTTTAGCATGTTTTTTATCATTTGTAAATATAAACTTTTGTAAATATAAACTTTACTTGTTTTATCCGGTTTTTTTCGACTGTTACGGGGCCTTTTAACGGGTGTCGGAAAAGAGATCGGCGGCGGCACGTTTGTAAATGAAGCACCAGTGCCCGGCTGCTTATATACCGTCTGCGCAGATGCGTTAAGCGGATCGCTGCGCCCGGGCCTTCTCCCCGAGGAGAAGGTGCCGACCGCAGTGAGGCGGATGAGGCGGCGCTCTGTCGGAAAGGAAGACTGTCGCCGCATCAGGACGGCTTCGCCGCCCGCTTTACCCTCAAAAGGGAAGGCTTTTTACCGCAGAATACCTATGTGCGTCATGCAAATCACCTGTCGGGCCGCCGCAGCTGTCGGGTCTTTCCGCATTCCGTTTCAAAGAACAACTGTGCTCTGAAACAAAAAAGAGGGGAGCCCGGCCGAAACCGGACTCTCTCAGATTTGCTGCTCAACTTCAACTCCTGACATGGAGATACATTAATTTTAACTAATAACAGTAACGGCCGCATAATCTATCCGGCCCCACTGAAACGCACGATATCGCAACGGAAGATCAGCCCCGGAAGGAGCTGGTCAGGATCACGTGTTCTTTTGTCCGGCTGCTCTTTACAATGCCCTCAAGTATCTCGATAGAATGTATAGCCATCGCCATGGAACGGTCTGTCTTTTCGCCGGCCTCGAACGAGCGCATCATCTGAGAAACCCCGAGACCGCGGCTGTTGTCCGCATACCGGCCAGACAGCGGCAGCTCCCTTTCGTGTTCGGGCGTCCTCAGCACCACTTTGCCGCCGAAAGTGTTCGGGTCCGGCAGATACAGGACACCCTTCGTGCCCTGCATGGCCACGTAGGGGATTTCCGGAAAAATGCAGTTTCCGTTAAAAAGCACGGTCCCAAGAACGCCGCTTCGAAACTCAAGGATACCGCACATTATATTCTCGCCCATGACCCTGTAAGGCTTTCCGAAACCCGGCGACCCAGGGTCACGGTTCATCCGCAGCGGTTCGCGGGTATTGACTCTTCCGGAGACCGCCGCAACGGGGCCCAGGATCGAAAGGAACGCTGTGATGTAATAGATGCCCACGTCAAAACCTATGCCGGCGCCCGGCTGGATGAGAAAAGGCAGCCTGTCATACAGTTCCCCGTTGTTTCGGTTCAGGACCGCCGCGCAGCCCGTGACCTCTCCGATCAGGCCATCTTCGACCGCTTCACGGGCGGTCCGTATCCCCGCGCCCAGGTAAGTGTCGGGCGCGCACCCGAGCATAAGGCCCTTATCACCCGCTATCTGAGCGAGCTCCCGCGCCTGCTCATATGTGGCCGCCATGACCTTTTCAGTATAAACATGTTTACCGCTCAGCAGAGCGGCCTTGACTATGCCGTAGTGTTCTGCGGGCGGAGTGAGGTTTACGATGACCTCGATGCGCGGGTCACCCAGTATGTCTCTTAGCGACATCGCCTCGATGCCGTACCTGTCCGCGCTCTTTTTTGCCGAAACACCGTGTTTCGAGCAGCAGGCTACTACGCGCAGATTATCAAACCTGTTGATCATGTTGTCGAAATATACACCGCTTATATCGCCGCAGCCCACGACCGCGACATCCCAGACCTTCATTGCCGCCCCCCTGACTATGTTTATTGCCCGCCGGCGCCGGCAGGCGGCGCAGGGATGACCCCGGCGCGATAACAATGATATAGCCCGAAAAGCTGTTATTCAAGCCCGCAAATTATTGGGTTGTAAGTCGTTTGTTCCGGCGCCGAAACGAAAATAGACATTTTGTTCAGTTTGAGGCAAAATCTTTGGGAATAATGCGATATACAATTTATATGGGATTTACTTGCAAAGAACTTTATTAAGGTTTATATTACTTGTTATATAATAAACTTAATAATTTCATGGATTTAGTTTGGATTCAGTTGAAACTTTTTCGCTCCGCGCCCCCCGCGTTTTATAGCGCACCCTGATTCTGTTTCCTGCAATGCCGGTGCATTGTAAAATATAAGGAGGATAAGCAATGAAGAAGTTCCGTACCATTCTCTGCGTAGCAATGGCGCTGGTCATGGTCCTTGCTTTCACAGCCTGCAAGGCCAAAGACAGCACCGACACCCCCGACACCAGCAAGACCCCCCCGTCTGCAGCCCCCACAAGCGGAGGCCAGGACACAGCACAGCCCACCGAGACCCAGCAGGTAAGACCTTCAACCGAACCCGGCAGTGACATGGAATATGACTCAAGGCACTTCATTTACAGCCTGAGTGAGCTGGAAAACAGGCCCAGAAAACTCCAGCCCGGCACCGAATTTGTCTATCTGGCCGGCAACGACGTCCCCTCTCAGCTGCCCTGGAACTGCGCCTCCGAAGGCTGGCTCTGGTGCAACGTTTATGAGGGCCTCCTGATGACGAACCTTGGCGACGTGACCGACATCCGCGGCTGTGTCGCTGAGAGCTGGGAGCATTCGGAAGACTTCCTCACCTGGACGTTCAAGATCCGCGACGGCGTTAAATTCCATGACGGCACCGTCTGCGACGCCCCCGCCATCGCGAAAGCCTGGGAGTTCACACAGCAGGCTTCCGCCCCCTACATCACCAACCAGAACATCACCTCCTGGGAAGCCACAGACGACAAGACCCTCGTTGTCCATCTGTCAGCTCCCTGCCCGTACTTTGAGCAGGCTATGTCCAACAACCCGCTTATGCCCGTCAGCCCGACCGCACTTGAACTGTACGGCATAGGCGACAACAGAGCCGCCATCGGCACTGGCCCGTACAAGATCGAGTCCTATACGTCCGGCGTCGAGATCGTCCTGAAAGCTTTCCCGGACTATTATCTCGAGGACAAAATGCCCGCCATCGAGACCATCAGATACGCTATAGTTGCTGACCAGAACACCCAGGTCATGGCCATTCTGAACGGAGACATCGACTGCGCGAGACTGTCCACCGTTGAGCAGTACTACACCCTGCAGGATCAGGGCTACGATGGAATCCTTGAGAAGACCATCGGCGGCGCGAACCCGTTCTGGCTGAACCCGAAGTGGGTCCCGATCTTCCAGACCCGTGAAGTCCGCGTTGCTCTCGACCGCTTTATCGACATGAACGCCATCAACGACCTCATCTGCGACGGCATGGGCATCGTTGACGACAGCATCTGGCCGACAGGAACACCGAGCGCCGTGCCATATGACCAGTATTACTATGATCCGGATGAGGGCATGGAGCTGCTGGCAAGCGTAGGCGTTGCACCCTCCGATATCAAATTCCATGCTCCTATCCCCGATTTCGCGAAGCAGGACTTTGAGGCCGTTCAGGACCAGCTGGGCAAAGCCGGCGTCGAGATCAGCCTTGAGGTCATTGAGGCCGAGGCCAACTTCACCCTTCTGAGGAACGGCGACTGGTCGCTGCAGGTCGGCTCCACCGGCTACAGCAGCACGGGCCCCTACATCCCCTGGGGATATATCCTCAAGGAAGGCTGCATGATCAGGCAGTGCTGGCAGGAATATTACAATCCTGAGCTTTATGCCCTGATGCTCGACGAGTACGACAAGATGGTCACTGCCTCCACATGGGATCAGATGATCGAGCACTGCAAACAGCTCACCACTTACGTCCAGGAAGACTTCGGTGCGCTCGCCGGATATCAGAAACCCGGATTCGTTGCCTGCAGCAAGGAATACAAGGGCCTGGTGCTGACCACCGACAACCTCTTCATCCAGATGTACTTACTGTATACCTAAGCTTTGACCGGCTCTGTGTGATCACCTGACACAGAACGAAAAGAAGCGTCAAAGGGAGCGCGGCACCGGCCGCGCTCCCTTTCTGAATGCAAAAGCAGGGTATTACGACAACAGACCTTTCGCGGTGCAGCGAAATATCAAGCTGCAGCAGCGTGAAACGGACCGCTGCACCCATGCCTTCTCCTCGAGGAGAAGGTGTCGAACATAGTGAGGCGGATGAGACGGCGTACCGCCGTTCAGCCGCAGGAGTATAAAGCAGAAGGCAGTACCTCATACGAGCGGCTGCACCCATGCCTTCTCCTCGAGGAGAAGGTGCCGAACATAGTGAGGCGGATGAGGTGGCGCTGAGGGATAGACACTTCATAAGAAACAAGTCTTTGAAACGCAAAAAAGTGCGCGGACCGATCCGGGGTGGATCAGACCGCGCACTGAGCTTATCCTGAGGTTATCTCTTCGCGTAGAAATCGCTTGAATAGTAGTAGAGTTCCTCCAAAGCGGCTTTTCGGATAGCTTCGTCCCGGTTCATTATGGGGCCCGAGATTATCTTCCCGCGCGGCGCGTAGGTGTCCACAAATTTCCGGATGAGTTCCCTGGCCTCTTTCTCGCTCTTCGCTTCCGCTATTTCGGGCTGATTGACAGTGAGAGCGATTTTCTCGCCGTATTTTCTTGTGAGCATATCGAGGTCGTTTATCGGCTGCGGCGTCCATGCGTCCAGGCCCATTTCGACCATCTCTTCGATATACTGCTGCGTGAGGCCGCAGGAGTGGAGCTCTACGTACCGCCCCGTGTTGTGAACCCAGTCCCAGCAGGCCTTCGTATAGGGCATTATGAATTCACGGAACATCTCGTTTGAGAAGAAACCGGAGCGCTGTGTTCCCCAGTCGTCCCCCCAGATGATGTAGTCGATCGGAGCGTATTTTTCGAATACGATCTCCATGATCTTTATCTTATAGGGCACCATAGCGGCGAAGAACTCGTGGACCATCTCGGGTTCCTCATAGAAAGCCACGAGAGCCTCGTCCATCGGCATGAGCTCGTGAAGGCGCTCGAATATGCCCTCGACAACGTGGAAAAGGTGGGCCCTGTCCGGGTCGTAGCGGGCTGTCTGTATCTTCGCGTCGCTGTCCCAGTCCACCGTGTCAAGGTCGGGAAATTTGACCTCTTCTTTCCACTTCGTGATATCGGTTATGACCCGGTATCCCGGTGTCGGCATCTGGCCCGCGACTTCAGGCACGTAAGTCCAGTGCTGGCCCCACCAGTCGTAACCGGTGCCCTCGAAGAGCGCGTGCTCCTGATAGACGTCGGGCCAGCAGTACTGGCTGTCCGTCAGCCATATAGGCATCCACATGGGTTTTTCGCCCCTGAATATTCTGAGCAGGTTTTCTTTTGCCGTTATCGGCCTGTTTCCCGGGTAGAGAGGTTTTGGCGGCTGCTGCATCATCCATGGGAACGTGCCCTCCGGCTGTCTGGAAGGGGGCATCTTATCAAAATCGATCATTGCAGTATTCCTTTCATATACGCAGTTTGTTTGTCCCGTGTTCTATATGGACTGAGCTGTCCGCGTGATAAAGTCGTCCTGGACCGGCTTGCGAAGCTCCACAAAGTACGCGCTGTAGCCCGCGATGCGGACGATCAGGTTCCTGTATTCGTCCGGGTTTTTCTGCGCGTCGAGCAGCACGTCGGTGCCGACGACGTTGAACTGCACCTGCATTCCGCCGAGCTTGAAATACGTCTCGATCAGATCCCGGATCTTTTTCTGCCCGCCGCCCTGCAGAGCGGAAGGGGAGAAGCGGATATTCAGCTGATCGCCGTTATAAAGGATCTTGTGCGGGAGCTTTGACGCGCTGGTCATATAGGCGATCGGGCCGTTCGTGTCCAGCCCCTGGACGGGGGATATGGCGTCGGCGAGCGGTGTGCCCGCGCAGCGCCCGTCCGGGGTGGCGGGCGTCGTGAAGCCCTGGTAGACGTGTGTCGTCACCGTAAACGTACCTCCGCAGTATTTTCCTCCGCGGGGTGCGTCGGTTTTGTTCAGATGCTCGGCATAGTAGCGCAGGCTCCAGGAGGCGAGCTCGTCGATCTCTTCGTCTCCGTTGCCGTAGTGGGGGCACTCGTTCCGTATGACCTGGCGGAGCTCTTCGTACCCTTCCCAGTTGTTGCAGAGGGCGTCGTAAAACTCCCTCAGGGTGTATCTCTTCTCGTCAAAACAGAGCTTTTTTATCGCCATCAGGCCGTCCGCAACGTTGGCCGTGCCCATCGAGCAGAAGGATTGCCTGTTGTATAGGGAGCCTCCCCAGGTGACGTCCTTACCGCTCTCTATGCAGCCGTCCATCATCGCCGAGGCCATAACGGAGGGGAAATTCTCGGCGTATACCGTCTCGCAAAGGTTCGTCATCGTTATGTGCCAGTCGAGGAAATATTTGCCCTGGCGCACGAACTCGTTTTTCAGCTCTTCAAAGCTCTCATACTCGTAGAGTTTCTTGCAGGGGAGCCCCTTTGCGCCCGTAACGGGGTGCACGCCGCCGTGTATCGCCATTATAAGGTTGCCCACGTTGCAGAATCCGCTGTTATTGCCGTTGCCCCCGCAGGCCGGATACTCGTTTCCGCAGCAGGCCGGCTCCGCGCAGCCTACGATGCCGTAATCGCGGGCGTCCTCGGGAGTGCGGCCGATATCGATGAGCATGGGGATGATGAGGTTGTCGTTCTGGAATTGCGGCAGACCGCCGTTTTTCTTGCTCGATTCGATCGCGAGCTCCCAGAGATCGTCCGGAGTGTTGTCGTGGATGCGCAGGGCGGTCGTGGGGTCCGCTATACCCAGGCGCAGAAGAGACTGAATGAACATATATGTGGCGCTGTTCGTGGCGTCGCTCCCGTCGCGTTTGACGCCGCCGACTGTGATGGCGATGCCGCCTGAGGATGTTATGGCGTCGCTGAGCGAGCCGACGAGGTATCTGCCCTCTTTATTCAGCTCTATAAGCTGCGCGTTTGTCATGCGGGGCATCATGCGCAGAAGGTCGTTGATGCGGAGCATGAACGCGTCTGTGAGTTCCTGGGCCCGTTCCACGGTGATGGTCCCTTCCTTAAGCTGCTTCTCAAGCAGGTGCCCCGCGTACTGGTCGACGCGGCCCATGGACTGGCCGTGCTGCTGCGCGTCCGCGCACAGGAGCATCTCGTAAAAAAGCATGGCCTGAAGGCCCTCCCAGTATGTGCGGGCCGGGTTCTCCATGATCCAGTCGAGGGAATCTGCCATCTCCAGGAGCTCCGCCCTTCTTTCGGGAGGAGCCGTTTCGGCTTTTTTCCGGCATGCCTCGGCGTGGCGCTTTGAAAACAGTATCGCCGCGTCGCAGGCTGTGAGTACGGCTTCATAGAAAGCGTAGGTACGCGCGGCTTGACCGTACACTCTGCCTCGCATCTCGTCAAGTTTTGCCTGAACTTCACGTTTGACGGCGCTGAACCCGGTATTTACGACTTTATTGAAGTTTCCGATAAAGTGGCCTATCGGCAGGCTTGAGATGCCGCCGCCCTTTTTCGGAATACCGTTGATCCCGTTGTCTGCCAGTTCCCAGATCTCATCGGGCATGATGCCCTCCGCGAGAGCGTTGTACGTCTTGTCTTTCCAGTAGAGCACGGCGTCTTTCAGGATCTCGCGGTCTTCGTCACTGACGTATGTTCCGCCGGGGTACTGCCAGGCCGCACGGAAATTCTCGTCTGTATCAAACATGCAAGATTCAAGCCAGAGGGCGTTCCACTCTATGTAAAAACTGATACAGCGGAAATCGCCGCTCATGCCGCCGACAAAGATGTCTTCGTCCTCGATATTCACCGTTTTGTTTTCGACCCAGTATTTGAGCGCGCCCGCGCGCCTTTTTACCGGGTACTGGTTGTTGTTGGCCCGGCAGTACTCCGTATAGAGCCGTGTCCGTTCCACGTTCAGGGGGACGCTTGATTTGTTTGCGCGGGCGCGTTTGTCAAGTAGTGCCCGCACCCGGGGAGAAATGGCTGCTGCCTGCATCGGATTAACCACCCTTAATATTAGTGAGATTTTAGTGGGAGCCGCTCGTTTGTACGAACTGGAGCTTCATGCCGTTCGGGTCTGACGCAAAGAAAAACCTGGTGTTCGGGGCGGGCGATTCGGGTTCACTGAGGGTCTTAACGCCCTTCTCTTTGAGCATGGCGTAAAATTCGTCGACATTTTCTACCTCAAAACCCCATGAGATGTCTTTGCCGGTGCAGATTTCCTTGTTTTCCTTATCGTGCAAAAGCTCGATCTTCGTATCCCCGTCGCCGAGGAACGCTATCTCTTTTCCGGGACCCGCCCCGAATCTGCCTGTCAGTTTGAGTCCTACGATCTCCTGATAGAACTTTAGCGATTCGTCCATGTCTTTGACGGCGAGAGTGCTCCAGCAGAACCTCATGATGTGACCTCCCGATAACGGTTTATTTGATATCATTATACAGATTATACGTATTTATGATGCAAAATTCAAGGTGCCGGCAAAAATAGAGCTTATCGGGGCGCATTCTTCAGGCGCTGAAAAACCGGCGCCGTTCACACAACGATAAGATCGTATTCGCGCGTGCCCAGACCTATCTTCTCCGCGTGCTCAAGGCAGGTACGCCAGTCTGTGACGGGAGCGGAGTTGATAAAATGGTCGTGTCGGTCAACAAAGCCGCTGGAGGCGATATTGTCAGAGAGCTGGCTGCCGGGCAGGGGGGAGGCCCTCAGGCAGGCGTCCACGCACGCCTGGTCGAGCGCGAGCGGGTCAAACGAGGCGAACATGCCGATATCCGGCAGTATGGGCGCGTCGTTTTCACAGTGGCAGTCGCAGTTCGGGGATACGTCGACCACGAGCGAGATATGGAAGTTGGGCCTTCCGTCGATGACCGCTTTGGCGTATTCGGCGATCCGGCGGTTCAGCATGTCGTTTGCATTGTCGTTTTGGAACATTATCGCGTCATAGTTGCATGCGCCCAGGCAGCGGCCGCATCCGACGCAATTTTCCTGGATCACCGACATCTTTTTTCGGGAATCGTCAAAGGACAGGGCATTGTTCGCGCATTCCTTAAGACATTTGCGGCAGCCTCTGCACTTCTCTGCGTGGATGCGCGGTTTGCCGCTGCTGTGCTGTTCCTTTTTGCCGGCCCGCGACCCGCAGCCCATGCCGATGTTCTTTATGGTGCCTCCGAACCCCGCGAGTTCATGTCCTTTGAAGTGGGTCAGGCTTATAAAGACGTCCGCGTCCATGATCGCCCGGCCGATCTTAGCCTCTTTGACATATACGCCGCCTTTCACGGGCACGGCGATATCGTCGGTCCCCTTGAGGCCGTCCCCGATCAATATCGGGCAGGCTACCGTCAGCGGGGTAAACCCGTTTTCCCAGGCGCACTCAAGGTGCTCCAACGCGTTTTTTCTGCTGCCGGGATACATGGTGTTGCAGTCCGTCAGATATGGCCTGCCGCCCGCTTCTTTCACCACGTCGACGACGGAGCGCGCATAGTTGGGGCGGAGAAAACTGATATTGCCTCTTTCGCCGAAATGCATCTTGATAGCGACAAACCTGCCGTCCATATCGATCTTTCCGATCCCGGCTTTTCTGATCAGTGTCTTGAGTTTTATCGGGAGCCCGTCGCCCATCGATTCGGTCCTGAAATCAGAAAAATAAACTTTTGCTCTTTCCATTCTGCTCTTTCCTTTAATATTGTAATCTGTAGAAAAAATGCTCGGTGTCGTGCAGGCTCTCACGCTCCGGGTCTCAGTTCGATGACAACGAGCTCGGGCGGGTTGAATACCCTGGGGATACGGCCCCTGCTGAGCCCGCGGCTGACTATCATCGTTGTCTTTCCCAGCTTGAAGCTCCCTCCGGCGTATTTCGGGAACAGGCCCTGGTTCGGCGCGTAGAGGCCGTTGATAATGCCAGGGAGCCGCACCTGTCCGCCGTGGGCATGTCCTGCGGTGACGAGATCGAAACCGGCCGCGCTGTACTCACGGGCCCATTCGGGTCGGTGAGTGAGCAATACCGTGAACACGTCTTCATCCGCCGCGGTCATCAGGGTGTGGATGCGATTCTTCCGGTTTGCCGCGTATGCTCCTTTCGCTCGTGAAAAACGCGACTCTTCAGGATCGTCGAGGCCGCAGATCTTTATCAGCCCGCCGCCTGTCGTGACGTATTCGGCGTCTCCCGACAGTACCTTCACGCCTAATGAGCGCAGCATGTTTTTTATGTTCCCGACATTTCCCGTCCGGTGTTCGTGATTTCCGGTCACAAAAAAGCATTGATATTTTCTGCCCAGGGCGGCCATAAGCTGCTTTGTCGCATCATACGGTCTTTTGCCGTCGATAATATCCCCGGCAAAAAGAACAAGATGAGGGTCCCGGGCCGCGATCGCGTCGATGAGCTCTTGTTGATTTTCACCGTACCATACGTCGTGCAAATCGGCAATGAGAGCCAGACGGATCACCGATGAGAGCTTCTTTGTAGTCAGAGAGTAATCTCTGACAGTGAGTTCCTGTCTCAGAGCGGCTATGCAGATTGCGGCAAAAACCGCGACAGCTGTTATCCAGATCATTTACCTTTACCTTTTTGTATTGTCTGTGCCGGGTGCGCCGCTTTCCCGCCGCACAATTCTATCATATCCTGCCCGGCTTGAACAGAGCCGCTCGGCGGGATTCCGGCGGCCGCGCAGGAAAAACCCGGGCGGATAAAGCGGCGCGGCCCCGGGGAATCTTTATTGCGCCCGGCGGGTCGTTATGATATATTTGTCGCATCATGCGACAATTGTTACCGCTCGGCGCAAGGCGGCGGGCCGCAGCGGCGATCTTCGGCGTTTTTCGATGGTGCGGCAGTTTTCCGCACAGCCGTATCCGGTATATGGAGGACACAAAATTGGAGAATAAAAACGCCCGGACGGGCATCACGCTTATGATCGTGATGATCACGTCTTTCATAGCGCCGTTCATGATCGGCGCGGTAAATCTGGCCATTCCCGCGATCGGGATAGAGTTCGGCGCCGATCAATCTCAGATCAACTGGGTCGTATCGGGGTACCTGCTCGCATCCGCGGCGTTTTTACTGCCGTTCGGGCGCCTGGCCGATCAGTACGGAAGAAGGAAAATCTATCTCATCGGTGTGGCGATGCTGGGGATCGCGGCTTTGGGGTGCGCTCTGGCGCGGTCGCTCGCGGTGCTGATCTTCTTCAGAGTCTTTCAGGGTATCGCAAGTTCAATGATATTCGCAACGGCGATGGCTATCCTCACATCGGTAGTCCCCCCGCAATCGAGGGGCAAAGCGCTGGGCTTCAACTCGGCGGCGACATATGTCGGCCTGTCCGTGGGGCCGGTGGCGGGCGGGTTCGTCAGCAGCAATTTCTCGTGGCGCGCGATCTTCATCCTTAACGTTATCATATGCGCGATTTTGCTAGCCCTGACTCTGTGGAAACTCAAAGGCGAGTGGAAGGGCGAATCGAAAAAACTTGACGGCGGGGGCATCGCGCTTTGTATCCTCTCCCAGTTCCTGCTGCTGTTCGGCCTCACCGACCTGACCGCGGGGCTGCTGAACCAGATCGGCTGCGCGCTCGGGGTCATACTCCTGGCGGTATTTTTCGTCTATGAAAAGAGGCGGGAGGACCCGCTTATACCGATCGAAGCCATAGGAAAAAACAAGGTGTTTGTGTTTGCCAATCTTGCGACCCTGATAAATTACAGCGCGACTTTTGCGCTCAGCTTTTTGCTTTCGCTGTATCTGCAGGCTGCGCTCAGGCTGGACGGGGGAGTATCGGGGCTCATACTGCTCGTTCAGCCCGTTTTGATGGCCGTACTGTCACCCGTCACAGGGGCGTTGTCGGACAGGGTATCCTCCTCTGTTCTCGCGTCGACCGGGATAGGAATCTCAGCCGTGGGGCTGTTCCTGTTCTCTTTCCTGACAATAAACACGCCCGTAATACTGATAATCGCGAACCTCGCTCTGATAGGCATAGGCTTTGCCCTGTTCGCGTCGCCCAACACGAATGCGATCATGAGCTCGGTCGACATATCGCTCTACGGGATCGCGTCGTCTTTTCTTGGGAATATGCGCCTCATCGGACAGTCGTTCAGCATGGCGGTCGTATCGATCATCACGTCGATATATATCCGTGACCTGCCGCTCGGGTCTTACGAATACGTTGAACAATTGATGGTGAGTCTTCGTGCGGCGTTCATTGTGTTTGCGGTGCTTTGCCTGCTGGGCGTGTTCGCCTCACTTGTAAAAATGAGCGCCGCAAGGCAAAAATAACGAGATAACAAAAGCCGGAGTATAGTGAAGCCCTCTCCGAAAGTTCGAGAGAGGGCTTTTCGCGCTGTTACAAGCCGCGGCGAAATCGCTTGCGCCGGTATTGGACCGTCTGATCCGGCGCTGCTTGATCGGTGTCTAAAGGTTTTCGTTCATAAGCGCGTCTATGGGGTTTTCCTTTCGGATCCTGTTCATGGAATAGATCATGGCAGCAAACACGACCGCGAAAACGCTCAGAACTGCGATTGCGATAGAAAGCCACGGCAAAGTGAAATCAAGATCATAGCCCAGATTTACGGAGCGATTGATCAGATACGCCAGAATGACAGAGACGGGGAGGCCGAAAAGCAGGGCCCGGGTACCGTATAGCACGCACTCGAAATTCATCATCCTGCTGAAACCCTTCTGTGCCATACCGACCGATCTGAGCATCGCGAAATCGCGCCTCCTAAGTATTATGTTTGTCGAAACAGTGTTGAATACGTTTGCGACGGCTATAAGTGAGATGAGCACTATGAAGCCGTATGCAAACACGTTTACTATCGTTACGATATTCCTGTACTGCTCGGCTTCCTCCGCGTAGTCATACAGACGGTCTGTCGGATAACCGTTTTCGATCAGGATCGTCCTGAGGCTTTCGAAACTCGCTTTATGATCCCCGGACTTGATGAGGAAGTCCGCCGTCAGTCCGGAGTAAAAACCTTTCGTCACGGTATCAAAGGAGCTGAAGGGGTAGAGCAGCGTCAATATGGTATTCTGAGTCAAGAAAAACGGCTTATCGGTAATGATGATTCCGGCTTCGAGAGTTCTTGAATATATCTCTCCGTCAGGGCTTTCCAGGTCTATATCAACCATAAAACGCTCCGAACCGATGATCCGCAAGTTAATCATCCTGTCATGTTCATAATCCATCAGTCTCACGCCGTCGACAGCGACAGCGACCGGCTCATCGGCATTCATAAAGTGCGCCTTGTTCAGGTTGTTGTCTTCCAACAGGCGCAGGTAATTATCATCGTCGACAAAGCACACGCCGAGCGGTATCTCAAACTGCCCTTCCGGCATGAGAGCCGATGCCTCCTGCGTCAGGTACCCGGGTTCTATCGTCGTGCTGAAGACATATTCCAGTATCACCGCCGTTTCGTTCACCGACTTTGCCCCGCCGATGAGGCTTAACAGCTCTTTCACGGAGTTCTCCTGCTGCGCGGAGAGCTCGGAATAATATATCAGATCATAACCTTTTGTCGAGAAGCCCCCCCTGACCGTTTCGGTGAGATTGCCCGTAAACGCGCTGGCGGACACAAAAAGCACGACGCTCATAAAAAGGCTCACCACCGTGGCCCTGTACTTTTTACGGCTGCGCTTGTAGTACTTTTGCGCCAGCATACCGGGGAGGCCGAACAGTTTGTATGTTATTCTGGAGGTCCTGACTTTTTTCGGTTTGACGGAGATATCCGAGGTCTGGCGTATGGCTTCGATCGCAGATATACGTGTGGCGCGCTTGGATGGTATGAGCGCAGATATAAAAACGGTTATAACCGCAACGGCGATCGCGATCAGTATCGCGGCCGGAGTTATCTCAAGGCGCATCGGTATGCTGAATCCGCCGAGATCCATAAACTTGTCGCCGATCAGATGAAGCGTTACGCCGATCCCGGCAATGCCGACCAGTATGCCCAGCGGTATGCCGACGACGCTGACCGCGAAAGCTTCAAAGAACACGGAGCTTCGAAGCTGCTTTTTTGTCGCTCCGACCGAGGACAGCAGCCCGAACTGCCTGGTCCGCTCACTGATGGAGATGGAAAACGCATTGTATATGAGCGACACCGAGCCGAACACTATGAGCGCGGTCACTATCGCCGCTAGGCTGTAAAGCACCCTGTAGAAGTTGTCGTGCGACGAGACTCCGCTGAACATCAGCACGTTGCTGTTGGTCTCATACCCCAGCCCGTTCTTCTCCATAAACGAATATACGTCTCCGGGGGACTTCATTTTAAAGTAGACGTCGTAAGAATAGGCGTCGGAAGGATCGCTGTCCATGAGAGTTATCGCCGTATAGCCCGGTGCAGAGTAAGGTTCGAAGCCGGGCCTCTCATAGAAACCCGAGACCGTGAATTCCCGCGTTTCGCGGGCGACGAATTCCTCGTCGCTGCCGGGTTCTCTGCCCGTCTCCGCGTCGTATACGGTAAACTGGGAGCGCTGCCCGATAGACCGGCCGTCCCTTATCCTTACGCCCAGCTCCAGGGTCAGTTTGTCGCCCAATTCATAGGAAATACCGCCGTTCGTCATCAGGTGCTCGGGCAGCAGTATCTCGTTTTCCGTTTTCGGGTAGGTCCCGCTGATAATATGCACGGGCATCGATTCCTCAAAACCTTTATCCGCACCCAGAACAAATAAATACGGCTTGTTTTCGTTATTGGAATCTTCAAGCGGCGAGTATCCGATGATCTGAGCGGCGTGAGTTTCGATCACTTCATCCGATCCTTCCACAAGGCGGACAGTCTGAAGATCCGTATCCAGTGCGGCTCCGTGCCAGTCTCCGTTTTCGTATATCATGTTCTCGAGAGCGAAAGTATTGAAGCTTGAGACAGACGTTGTAACGGCGCATATCAGCGCCGCGGAGAGCATTACCCCGATTATCGTGACGACTGTGCGGGTCTTGTTCTTCAGAAGAGATTTCAGAGTGATTTTTGAAAAGACGTTCATTTGCGCAGCACCTCGTCACGCGCTATCCTGCCGTCTTCAATCGATATTATCCTTCCGGCCTGCAGAGCTATGTTCTCGTCATGGGTTATGATTATGAGCGTCTGCCCGTACTTTTTATTTGAAAGCTTAAGAAGCTCGACTATCTCCTGGCTGTTTTTCGAGTCAAGATTTCCGGTCGGTTCGTCGGCAAGCACTATGGCCGGTGCGTTCATCAGCGCGCGGCCGATCGAGACACGCTGCTGCTGTCCGCCCGACAACTGATTGGGCAGATGCTTCTCCCTGCCGTCCAGGCGGAGAGTCGTGATCAGCTCGCTCAGCCGCTCCTTGTTTACTTCGCGCCCGTCCATCAGCACGGGCAATGAAATGTTTTCGACCACGTTGAGGACCGGTATAAGGTTGTAAAACTGATAGATCAGACCGACCTGGCGGCGCCTGAAAATGGCGAGCTGCTCGTCATTTTTCGTATAGACGTTCTGCCCGTCCATATAGACAGCTCCGCTTGTCGGCTTGTCCACTCCGCCGATTATGTGCAGCAGAGTCGACTTTCCCGAGCCGGACGGACCGATTATCGATATAAACTCGCCCTTTTCCACGGAGAACGATACTCCGTCCAGCGCCCGTACCTCATTATCACCCTTGCCGTAGATCTTGCAAAGGTTCTCAACACGCAGTATTTCCAATCAGATCGCTCCTTATCGTTAGTGAGGCAATTCTATCAGCCCATTCTTACACCGCGGTGACTCGAAAATTACAGATATGTAATATTGACCTGTCCGCAGGCTTTTTTACGAAAAAAAACCCCCTCTATAAGCGCCGCGGGTCCGAATGCCGCGCATATGGAGGGGGTAACTTGTCTGCCATGATGCCTTAGACTATTCCTTTATAGAACCTGATCGTGAACATAGTGCCGCCTGTCAGCTTGTTTTCCGCCTTTATCACGCCGCCCTGGGCGGCGATTATCATTCTCGAGAGAGCCAGGCCTATGCCGATGCCTTCCGGATTCGGCTTTTTCCCACGGTAGAACCGTTCGAATATATGGGGCAGATCTTCGGGATCTATCCCCGTGCCGTTATCTTCAATGACTATCTCGCTGTAGAGTGCGTTTTCCCTCGCGCTGATCGAAAGGGTCCCGCCCCGCGGCGTGTGTTCCATACAGTTTTTCAGTATGTTTCCCAGGGCTTCGCAGGTCCACGGGATATCGCCTTCAAACCCGCCCGAAGCCTCTTTTTTAAGACTTAACCCGCGCAGCTCAACAGGTATTATCAGGGGCTCCGAAGCTTTCTCCAGCAGGTCCTCCATACTGATACGGTCTTTTCTGAAGATAATGGTTCCCGCGTCGAGCCGCGACATCTTGAGCAGAGCGTTTATCAGCCAGTCGATGCGCTTCATAAGCACGACAAGCTCCCGGGTGAGCTCCGCTCTTCTCTCGTCTGACAGTTCAGCCGCTGACAAAAAAGAGACGATCAGGTTGATGGATGTGAGGGGAGTTCGGATCTGGTGCGATATGTCCGCGATCGAGTCGGCGAGAAATCTCTTGTCGCTCAGGAGCCGCTGCTGCTGTTCACGCAGTTTTACCGTCAGCTTGTATATTTCACTCGCCAGGATCGCGAGCTCGCCCTCGGCGTACAGGTCGGGCGACATATTCGCGCTGCCGTGCAGCATCGTGTCGATCTCGCCGGCGAGCTTTGCTATCCGCTTATATCTTCGGTATGTCCCGCTCATGTGAGCGGACGTGAGGACGGCGCACACGATGAACGTGAAAAGTCCGAAATACGGCCTCCAGATAAGAGCGCCGGCGGTCGCAGCCAGCGAAATAACGGCCGAAACTATAATGCTCACGCGCACCTCGGTGTTTTTCAGCAGCGTGCGCATGTTCAGACCACCCTGTATCCGAGCCCGCGAACAGTCGTGATAATTTCAGGATTCTGCGGATCGTCCTCAATTTTGTCTCTGAGCCGCTTTATGTAAACCGTCAGCGTATTATCGCTCACAAATTCGCCCGCGATGTCCCACACTTCCTCCAGCAGTTTGCTTCGCGAAAGGATGCTGCCGCGGTTGTTGAGAAAAACAAGCAGCAGTCTGTATTCGAGCGCGGATAAGCACAGATCCCGGCCCCCCTTTGTAGCGGTGCCCCTTACCGTATCAATGCGTATCCCGTGTAAATCGATAACGCCGCCGTTCTTTCCCGAGCGCCTGAGAACATTCTTAATGCGCGAGACGAGCTCGCGCGGCCGGAACGGCTTAGGGATGTAATCGTCCGCCCCCACATTAAAGCCGGTCACCGTGCTGTATTCGTCCCCGGATGCGGTGAGGAATATGACTGGTATGCCGTACTCCGTTTTGACTATGGTGCAAACGGAGAAGCCGTTTCCGTCTGCCAGGGAAATATCGAGCAAAACAAGGTCGTATGCGCCGCACTCGAGCTTTTTCAGGGCCTCATCCTGCCCCGAGGCGGAATCGACCGAAAAGTTCTCCGATGACAGGAACTCGCTCAGCTTCTCCACTATACTTTTATCGTCTTCAACAAGAAGGATACGGGTCATAATAAGCACCTGCAGTCTGAAACATAATTCGCCTGCCGATCATTCTATTACAAATAACACCGCTCGGCAGCCGGAATAGCAGTCTCTGCCCTGTCGCAATAATTGCGGGCAGTTTTAGTGTTGAGAGCTCCGGGCATTGAATATCTCCCTGTCTCTTTCAAAAGCTTGTACGGTACAGCGGGATCACATATATCACTGGTTCCTCGTAGGGATGAACTCTCTTGACAGCCTCTACGGTGATATCCGCCTTTTCCGTTAAGCAGGTGACCTCCACCTTCAGTTCCGGCTCCGAACTGATCTTATTTTCTTCGCCGATATAAGGTTTGCTCCCTGCAAGCGGCCTCCAGCAGCCGGTCACCTCGCTGTAGGACAGGCAGCTGTCATAATTTCCGATGTGGCCCGCATCTACGCTCTGAAGCGCCTGTTGCAGCGCCGCCAGATGTGTCGCGGGTATAAAGACCTCTATTTTGCAATAACGAAAATCCTCCATCGTATACCTCCCGGACAATGTCATGTTTCATGGGGATCAATGGTATATGCAGGCCCATTGTCCGTTGTCTGATGCCGTAATAGTCTCAAATTCTTTGTCTTTCGGGCGAGTCTGCCTGAAGTCTATCAGATCATACCAAAAATGCCTGATGCCGGCAATCGGTATTTGGCGCAGACTGCCAAAAAAAGAGATACTGCGGGCCCGGTCCTTTCGAGCCGCCGCAGCGGAAGAAGACCGCTGCACACATGCCTTCTCCCGGAGGAGGAGCCTGGCGCGGTGGGGCGGACGAGTCGGCGCTTATTGCTGTCACGTCATCCGAGCGGCTGCGCCGCACATATACCCCAAAGGTTCTCGCTTGCTGCCCGGCTGGCGGGGTCTTTTCCCTGAGCGCATCAAAGGACAAGTGTTCTTCAACACGCTCAGGCGCCCCGGATACTGACCCGGGGCGCCTGTAATATGTCATCTTAGTTATCGAACGGATCAGCCCCGTTCGAACCCGCTCGGTTTGTATTGCAGTATAGCGTTGTAAACCTCGGCGTCACGGGTGGTGATATAGAGATCGGGACGTCCGGAGGCGAATAAGCGGACCTTATAGCCTTCCTCGTTATTCTCTTCGCACTGCGACGGAAAAAGACGGTAACCTGCGGCAGACAGCATATCGGAAAACGTATACCATTGTTCAAGCGTATCGATCTGTTTCATAGCAACCTCGGAAGTTCAGATTTAGTTTAATCAACGGGTATCATATCGGTAAAAAAGAATGTGATAAAAACCGGATATGGTTCGGGTGCGAGCGGCAGAAGGGGAAAGACCCCGATCAGGGCACTCCGGGAGCCGTATTGATTATAAATGAAAAATGTAATATTTACAAGGAAAATATCGGCCGCTGTTTTTTGCCCCCGTAAAGCGGCAGGAACGCCGCAGATAAACAAATTGCCTCAATATGAGACAATGCCGCAAGCGAGCAGAGCTCGGGACAGAGGGAAAGCCGGACAGGCAGTCCGGCTTTCCCTCTGAACTTATTGTTATTTCTGTTTATCGATCGAGGGGCATAACCGGTATTATGACTCCACTTCGGTCTTAGGCTTGCGGTAGAAGAACATACCGATGATCATTATCACGGCGAAGACGATGAGATAATATACAGCCTGTATCTTGTACGCCGAAAAGGCACAGTAGACCATGAAAGCACAGCAGAGGCAGGCAATGACCGGCATAACAAGGCGCTTGAATTTGGGTAAATCCTTGTCGCGCACCATCATCACGATAAAGATGGGGATATACATCGCATAGAGGGTGATGATCGGCAGTTCCTCGTTTTCCCAGGCGATGATATCGGGAAGTACGCCCTGAATGAGACCGAGTTCCCATTGGACCATCCAAAGCCCGCAGAGCAAAAGTCCGAGGACGGAGGAGTTTGTGGGCATATTCGTGACGTCATCGACCTGACTGAACACCTTGGGGACCGGGCCCTGCCCGCGCACGGCGATGGAATACATACCGCGGGAGCAGCCGAGCATCAGGCCGTTCATCGTGCCCAGGCAGGATATTATGACGAAAACATAGGCGATCGTGCCGAATACGGGGTTGCCGAACAAGGCGCTGAACGCTTCCTTGGGGATATTGGCCGAGTTCATAAGTTCTGTCGTAGTCATGGGGCCTGTCAGACCGAGGAAGTACGCCAGGTAGATAACAATGACGATGATTGAGCCGAGGATGAGAGCAAGGGGGAGGTTCTTCTTGGAATCCCTCAGTTCGGCGTTGATCGAGGTGGCGATGATCCAGCCCTCATAGGCAAACGCAAATGCAACGATAGCGGTAAAGATGCTCCCACCCATGCCGGAGCCATCAATAACAGCAGTCAGGCCCTCTGCCGTTTTGCCGTTGATGAGACCGGTAATTGTGCCGATTATGGCCATCAGGATAAGAGGGACGAGCTTTATAACCGTAGCGGAAACCTGGAACTTGCCCGCGAGCTTCGGAGACAGGGAGTTGACCGCATAGCCTGCGATAAGATAAAAAGCGGCTATGACGATGTGCAGGTCGGAAGTGGCGCCGAAATTGAAGAGCTCGGCGGTATACTGCGCGGAGATCCATGCGAGGCAGGATGTAAGGGTGGGGTAGTAGATGGTGGTCATAAACCAACCCACAGTGTAAGCGTACCCGCTCCCGCAGGCTGCCTCTGCATAGTCGACTATGCCGTTGACTTTTTCATGGCGCTGCGCTAGCGTGGCAAATACATAGGAA
>Ga0209723_1002557_pt1 | contig 24093 bp, 17 predicted proteins | sample BiotimSIPDNA_2_FD_185750 | JGI IMG/M metagenome (GOLD analysis project Ga0209723, IMG submission 185750) | Anaerobic biogas reactor microbial communites from Washington, USA - Biogas_R2 time_0 SIP DNA (SPAdes) (version 2) | ecosystem: Engineered > Bioreactor > Anaerobic > Unclassified | place...
CTCACCAAGTTCCTGTACTACAGAGCTCGATTGTCTCGACCTTGAGTGGCGTGAAGAATGTAATGGCAGATGGATATGCCAGTCTAACGTGTGTACTGCTAGGTGTGATGCCGACTGTGGCGATCAGAAGTGTGACCCACTTTTGGGGGAAAGCAGGCTATCTTGCCCACCGGACTGTGATGCTTACTGCTTCAAGAACGAAGACTGCGACGATACGCAATATTGCAAGTTTACTGAAGCCCCGTGCCAATTACCTGGCAAATGCGAAGCTAAACGGGTGAATGAGTGTGGCACCCCAGATGACCGCGTGTGTGGATGTGATGGCATCACATATGACAGCTCGTGCCATGCCGAAATGGCAGGAATGAGCATTCAACATAATGGCGTTTGTGAAGCCTCCAGAGGTTAGCTTTCCGTAATCGCGAGCCAGCCGTCGATTCGGCGGTAATTTAGGGGGTTAGTGACCTGCCCCCTTAGTTAGGACCACTCTAAATGAGAGTCAACCATCCTTGATTCGGTCTGTCCGTATCCAAGGCCTTCCCCTCCCCCTTTAGCCCCCCTAGGGGGGCTAAAATCGTTTGCCACAGCAGCAGCGAATTCCGCTGGGGTCATGTATTTTAGTGAGCTGTGTGGCCTCACATTGTTGTAGTCATGACGAAACTCAGTTGCTATTGCTTTGGCGTCACGCACACCTGGAAAGTAACTTACGTTAAGGCATTCGTCACGAAATTTTCCGTTAAAACTTTCAATAAACCCGTTTTACATCGGTTTACCTGGCTCAATAAACTGGAGTTTGACACCTCGTTTGTAAGGCCAGGCATCCATCAGTTTACATATAAATTCCGGGCCGTTGTCACTGACAATAACTCCTGGATGTCCCCTGGTGGCGATGATACCGTCAAGAATACGGGAGACGCGTTCGCCACCAATCGACGTGTCTACCTCAAGCGCTAAGTTCTCCCTAGTAAAAGCGTCTATAACTGCGAAAAACTTCAATTTGCGCCCATCAAAAGTGGAATCATGGACAAAGTCCATACACCAGCACTGGTTGGGACGGATGGGCTTAATCTTCCCTTAATTTCTTCCTCAACCGTCGGTACCCAAAGCGTGGATGCTTCACTGCAAGCTCCTTTATCTTCTCGCGTAGCTCCAAATCCGATGATGGACGGGCTTGGTAGTGCGTTTGACTACGACTTATGCCAACCAGCCCGCAAGCACGGCGACGGCTCATTGAATGCTCGGCAATAGCTACTTCAACGGCTTCACAACGCGCCGCGGGCGTCACCATTTTCGGGACAAAAGATCCTTAAGTACCTTCGCATCAAGCAACGCTTCTGCAAGCAGCGTCTTTAAACGGCTGTTTTCTTGCTCAAGCTATTTGAGCCGTTTAGCGTCGCTAACTTTCATACCTCCAAACTTAGCTCTCCAACGGTAGTACGTCTGCTCAGACATACCGTACTTACGGACAAGCTCCTTAACCGCAACCCCCGACCAGCCTTCTCCCAAAATCCCAATGATCTGTTCAGTGCTGAACGTCGAGTTCTTCATAGTCGCCTCCCGATTCAATTCTAACCAAAAGACTGACACTTAGAGTGGTACTAATTTATGGGCTCAGGTCATCTGACTTAAAGACAAAATCGAGCCCCAAAAACTGATTTGTAGCCGCTCACCAAAACTGGGTGGTGAATTTGTTTAAAGAATCATTGGATTGACTTTTCTGATGAAAATTCGCTAGGATCGTTGCAATGTCCTTTTTAGAGGTAAATATGTTAACGTCAAGGTTTAACAGGTTCTTTTTGGCGGTATCTGTTCTGGCGCTTGGCTGTCCAGGTGGAGGAGATCCGGTGCTGGACAACGGCACTGGTCAGTCTGTGGAGTGTGGCCAGGCTCTAAATCCAACATGTAGTTCAAGCGCCTGTACCACACCCTCAGGACGCAATGGTCTGTGCCATATCGACAGCAAACTAAACTGCGTATGTGGCGACATTGATGATGTGACTAAGGACCCTTGCCTATTGTTCAATAACCCAAAGTGCGAGCAAGTGGAGTGTAAGACCGAGGATGGTCTAGTTGGTAAGTGCGCAAAATATAAGGATGAATTTTGTTACTGCAGCACTGGAGAGATTCCAGATGACCCAGACAGGGATCCATGCGGCGAGAAATTAAATCCCAAGTGTGAAGAAAACGAATGCAAGACCAGCAACGGAGACGAAGGGATTTGTAAACTGACGGGTGACGATAAGTGCATCTGCGACAAGAAAGAGGTCGTGGATCCCGATAAAGACCCTTGTGGCAAAACCTTAAATCCCGAATGTAAAGAGGAAAAATGCCAACTTCAAGATGGAGGAGAAGGCATTTGCAAGTTGGTTGGTGAGAACTGCCTATGTGGTGAGACGCCAATGGAAGACCCTTGTGGAGCTATAAATCAAACCTGTGAGCCAAGTGAATGCGACCTTGAGGGTGGTGAAAAGGGTGTTTGCCAGGTGGATGGGGATGAATGTGTGTGTGGTGAAGCACCAATGGAAGACCCATGTGGAGCCTTGAATCAAACCTGTGAGCCAAGTGAATGCGACCTTGAGGGTGGTGAGAAGGGTGTTTGCCAGGTGGATGGGGATGAATGTGTGTGTGGCGAGGCGCCAATGGAAGACCCTTGTGGAGCTATAAATCAAACCTGTGAGCCAAATGAATGCGACCTTGAGAGTGGTGAAAAGGGGGTTTGCCAGGTGGATGGGGATGAATGTGTGTGTGGCGAGGCGCCAATGGAAGACCCTTGTGGAGCTATAAATCAAACCTGTGAGCCGAGTGAATGCGACCTTGATGATGGAACAAAGGGTTTTTGCAAACTGGATGGAGACGACTGCGTTTGTAGTGATGCACCTGAGTTGAACCCTTGTGGCGAAGCCTTGAATCACGAGTGTAATCCCGTTGCTTGCAAACTTAGTGATGGCAGTGATGGCAAGTGCAAAGAAGATAGCGATGAATGTACCTGTCAGAAAGTAAGCGAACCTGATCCAAATCCCTGTGGCGCAGATCTGAATCCCAGCTGCGATGCCAATGAATGCGACCTCGATGGCGGCGAAAAGGGGGTTTGCCAAAATGACGGAAGCGGCTGCCAATGTGTCAAAAAAACAGACCCAAATCCATGTGGCGTGGATCTGAATCCCACCTGTGATGACAGAGAATGCGAGCTTGATGACGGAACAAAGGGAGTTTGTCAGAGGGATGGAAGAGTCTGCTTCTGTGCTGATGCCACACCCCCGGACCCTTGTGGGTCGGAGCTGAATCCCACTTGTGATGATAGGGAATGTACAACAATCGACAATAAGCCGGGAACGTGTGAACTAGTAGGAGGTAGGCTCTGCTTATGTAAGACTACGCCTGCCGATCCATGCTCCAGGTTGTCAAACCCCCAGTGTAGTGCTGACCAGTGCTTAAATAGCCAGGGATTGAAGGGTCGTTGCATGTGGAAAGGTACCGGGACGATTAGGACATGCCGTTGCACAGCCTATCCAGATTCCTGCAACACTAGCATCGATTGTGTGGGCCTTGCTTGGCCTGAAAGCTGCTCTGGCCACTGGGAATGCCAATCAGGCACATGCAAGGCTACGTGTGAGAATACCTCGTGTGGCGATAAAAGCTGCATACCAGAAGACGGAGAAAGCAAGCTATCCTGTCCAAGTGACTGTAACTGCTCCACAGACAGCGACTGTGGCTTATCTTCACAATACTGCAAATTCGCCTTTGGGCGCTGCGAAGAGCCTGGCACCTGTTCCACAAAACCTTCAAGGTGCGCCCCCGCACGAGATCCCGTCTGTGGTTGTAACAACACTAACTATCAAAGCAGCTGCTGGGCAGCAAAGGCAGGAGTAAGCATTAGATCGAACGGCTCGTGTGGCCTCTGATTCTAGCTTTCCTTTCGATTAGATAATCATAAATTTAAGGCCTTAATTGGTGCCTTGGGCTTCAAGGGGCAGGAGGCAGGGACTGGGACAGGAGCAGGGGCAGGTGCAGGAGACAGGGACGGGGTCAGTTTTTCTTGGGGGGTGTCAGGAGCTCTTGGATTCTGACTTGTAAGGCCCTGATTTTAATGCAGTCAATTGAACGTTTGGAGCTTCCAAAGCAGACAGCAGCCTCTTCTGCTGCTACGATTGGCAGCAATTGTGCGAGCTTGGTTTGTGCTTTACCCCAAAACTGGGAACTTGCTGGAATCTGCGCTAAAAAACCTACACCTTGCTCATAGCGCTTGGCTTCAATGGCGTCTGTACCAGCTTCTAACAAAGCCTTTGCATTAAGCTCATCAGAAATCCTGGCAAGCAGTGATATCGCCTGCTCATTTGCAGGTTCCAGTTCTAACACCTGGGCTATGATTTGGTCAGATTCGTGCAAACGCCCTGCTTCAAATTCCAAGACCGCCCTGTCAAGCATGTCTGTAACGTTTACAATCGCCTTGACTTCAGGCACCACCGGAGGGGTAACTTGGGTTGAAGGCCCGACCCTCCAATAGATAATTCCAAATATTGCCAAAAGCGCCAACACAATTAGCGCAGAAAGTGCAATAATAACCGGGCCATGGGAACTTTTTATCTCTATTGTGCGCTTGGTGATTTCATCAGTTGCTTTGGCCCATGGAACAGGCATCTCAACACGAAACTGCGCATTTCCAAGCCTAATCAGCTCACCACCAGACAACTCCCAACTTTTCACTTTTAAATCATTGACATAAACGCCATTTGCAGAACCAAGGTCATGTATTTCTGCAACTCCGTTAGTGCGAACATTAATCCTGGCGTGTAGCCGTGATATGGATTCATCCAAAATCACAATATCGCACTCGGGGCCACGCCCCATGGTGGTGTTCTTTTCCACGATCTGGTAACGACGGTTGCCTGCAGCTTGGCCAAGCCCTTGTAAGGTAAATAACGCAGGCCTAGTTGACTCTTTTGGAGGCCCAGACCTGACTCGCAAAGAAAACCCGCCGACACCAAGCGTGTCCCCAACGCGAACTTTGGCAGCCCTTTCAATGGGTACGCCGTTAATGGTGGTACCGTTGGAGCTGTCCAAATCCTCGACAAACAGCTGGTTGTCGACAACATAAAGGCGTGCATGTCGCCTCGATACATTGTCTCCAGATAAAAGAATCTGGCAGTCCTTACTGCGGCCAATGAACAAGCTAGCTTGGTCAAAGGAATACTCGCCAACCAAGCGGCCAAGGCTGTCTTCAACAATCAAATTAAACTTGGTGGCTGGTGGCATCTGGCCTACTACAATTAGCTAATTACGACAGGTTTAGAACCATCCAAGGAAACAACTTGTTTTACAACAAACTCTCGTTTGTCGTTAGGTTCTAGTTGTATAACACAGTTAACCGCATCACCCACAAAGCGCTTTGCTGATTCGGCGTCCATGTGTGGCGACTGGAACTGCAGTATCGATGTCAGTTTAGAGATGCTGGATTGCCAGGAGTCTGACACCATAGAACTTATGACTCCCCCTTGACCAGACAAGGCCAGACCAACCAAAAGTCGAACATCAGATGTGGTCAGGTCTGGCACGACTACAAAGGTGCCATCAAGCCTAGTAATCAGGGGAATAACCTTGTCTTCCATTAAACGGACCACACTGCGATTCAACGAGACCACATTTGGCTGATTAGTTAAAAGGTCCCCACGTTCTTCCAGCAGCACCAAACGCTCTTCACGCTTCAGGGATTTAAGAACGGCGCTGATGAATGGTGACTGCCCTCCCCTTTTACAGCCAATCACCAAGATTGAGCGATGCTTACTTGTAGCTTCGTTTATCGCATCCAGCGCGGCCTTGGAAATTCGCCCCTGAGTCAGCAGGTCATCCAACGTGTCGCCAGTAACGACAGGTCGGTTTATCACGATGGAAAGATCATGGTCGCAAAGCGGGTATCCCATGATCAAAATCGACGAACCGTCTGGTAAGCGCCCTTCGAAGGTGGGGTCAACGGTTTTCTGACCACCCGCCAAGTTAATCAACTTGAGCACAACTCGATTTAAAGTGGCAAGGCCAGAAAATACCTTGGCCAGTTGATGTACACCATCCTTCCTGGTCACAAAAATCTTGCTTGGCCCATAAACCGTAATAGTTTTGACGGAGTTATCAGCCAAAAGCTCTTCCAGTGGGCCAAGCCCAACAAACTCAAACAGGATATCCTGGGTCAATGGGAATGGGTCTACGCTGGCAGGGAAAAGGTTCTCTCTCCGAAGTCGATCAATCAGCTTCATGACCGAATCAGAAAGGCTTTGCCACTCACGATCATCAAAATAAGTCTGCAGTGGATTTGTTGCAGCAAATACAAGCTCTTGGGCGCGCTCAGACACCAATTTCAGCGCCATCTGATATTCGTTGTTGATTCCGACATCGGCAACCAGTGGTAAAACACGCCGCGGGGCGCTGTCTTGTGGTGGCTGGTAGATTGGAGCTGGTTTGGGAGCAGGCATAACACGGGGTTCAGGCTTTGCTTTCCGAATGATTGGAGTAGGCGGTTCAACGACAGGCATAGGTGGCTTTTGCTCGACCACCACTGGCTCCAGCAATTCCGATGGTAGCACCGGCGGAAGATCAATCTGGGATGGTTCATCATCATCGTCGATAACCTCAACATCCAACATAACGTCGAAATCCTCGACAACGATTGGTTCAGGTTCAAGAACAGGAATGGCCTGTATAGAGATCGTATCAGTAATTTCAGACTCAAACTCTTTTGGGGCAGCAGTAGCCGGTTTTAGCACGCCGCCAGCAGGCGCAAGAAGGGCTGTAATAGCAAAATCACCTATTTGGATCTGGTCCTTAGCTTCAAATGGACGACTTCCACTTATTCTGCGCCCATTAAGCAGGGTACCGTTGGTGGATTTCAGGTCCTCAATGTATAACTTGCCGCCCACCACCCGAATCAAAGCGTGTCTTTTCGATATGTTTGGCTTGGCCAGAACAACGTCGTTACCCCGAACTCGTCCCAAAGAGATCTGTTCTGAATCGAAGTTGAATTCCTGTTCTTTACCGCCCTTTTCCATCACTAGAACTTTGAGCATTTCTATACCCCAAAAGCCGCTGGCTCACACATTTTTTCAGAGGATCATGGGGTTGTCAAATAAGCTTTGGTTAGTATAGGCTTGGTTTGGATTTCGACTGGTGTGTTCATGGATCGAACAGCCTGTGGCTTTTTAGTTGTCATTGTCGTCTCGCTGTTGTTTGGCGCATGTGGACCGTCAATCCAAACAGTGCGAATGGATCCAATGACATTCACGGCTTCGAAAACCGATTCAGGTGTGCATGTTGACGCTTTGGATCCCGAGTTTTTGTTTAAAGAGGCCTCTAAAGATTTTGACGACAAGAAATATTCGGACTCCATACGAAAATTCAGCTTACTTATTGAACACTTTCCTGAAAGTGAACTGGCTGTACCTGCTAGATTTAACCGAGGTTTGACCCATCTGGCCGCCAAGAAACCAAGGGCTGCAAGCTCGGATTTTATTGAGTTTCTGAAGTTAGCCGACGACCCTCAAGACCAGGCAGACGCCCTACTGAGACTGGGGGAGGCCTCTAATCTGGCTGGCGACTGGAGTCAGGCAACTGATGCTCTTAGGCGACGCTTGGCGATTAAACCAATGACCCTAAATCAAGAAATTGAAACTAGGGCTCGATTAATCTTTAGTCTGCGCATGACAGGGATGTTCAAAGACGCTCGAAACGAGGTTGAAAAGGTGGCGTCATTACAGGGTTTGAACGCTACGCTTCCTGAAATTCAGGCCAATTACTTCGTGGCAATGTCCGCATTTGAGGGTGCTGCTGTGTGGCACGACATATTCAAGAGCATCCGCTTTATTTTGCCAACCGACCGAATGGAAAAGGACCTGACAGACAAGGCGACCCTGTTTTTGAAGGCCCAGGCCGAATATCTGCGCACGATCAGGCTTGGAAATCCGTTTTGGCGGATACAGGCTGGCATAAGTATTGGGCGTATGTATGAGGAATTTTATGATTCGTTACTTTCAGCCCAAACGCCTCCAGAGTTTACCAAGGAACAGCTGGATATCTATATTTCTGATTTAAAGTCAAAGGCTAAGCCACTTCTTGCCAAGGCTTTGGTCACCTATGAACGCAACTTGTCAACTGCCAAGATGTACAGGGGTGGAAACGAGTGGATCGAGGAAATGGAGGCCAGAATCAACCGTTTGAAGGAGATTTTGGAGTCTGATTCGCAACCGAAGTAAACCTCCAGAGGGGAATCGCGTCTTCAACTGATAGATTCGCTACGCGAGTGCGCCTTAATTCAGTCAGGTGCGCCCCACAACCTAGTGCCCTGCCCAGATCCGTTGCTAATGAACGCATGTAGGCCCCTTTGGAGCATTCGACTTCTATGACCGCGTCAGGAGCCAGCCATTCTAGGAGCCTGATCGATAGAATCTGGATAAGGCGCGGCTCTTTTACAACAGTTTTCCCACGTCTGGCATACCAGTAAAGGGGGCGTCCTTGATGCTTAAGGGCTGAATAAGCAGGTGGTTCTTGCAGAATTTCGCCCTGAAACCGCGTCAAGCCTGTCTCTATCGCGGTTTTCGATGGCAACTGAGCCCCACGGCTAACGACGACTCCGGTCAGATCACCGGAGTCTGTCTCAGACCCGAACCTGACCTTTAGGACATACGTTTTGTTTCCCATTAGCAGGCTATCTGCTTGCTTTGTGAATTCGCGTCCAACCAAAACAGGCAACAGACCTGTGGCAAAGGGGTCCAAAGTCCCGCCATGCCCTGTTCTGGGAATCCCGGTGTGCCGTTTTATGTGTGAAACCACCTTGGCAGATGACAATCCCGCGGGTTTATCAATCAGATAAAGACCAGGTCCATGGGGCAACTCAAAACCAGACATCAGTCGTTATGAAATCCATCAGGCGCGTTTAATTTGGCTAGCAACTCATCTATCCTTGCGACTTCATCCTGGAAATCATCGAAATAGAATTCGAGGCGGGGAGCACGCATAAGATTAATTTTTTTGGCCATGGCGGCTCTAAGAAAACGCTTGTGATTTGCCAATTCTTCCAAAAGTGCCAGCCGTTGCTCCTCATCCGCATGTAACATGGTCCTGACGTAGATTCGCGCCAACCCAATATCTGGAGTAACTATGACGTGCGAAACTATGGCTGCCTGGATCTTTGAATCGTGCACTTCATACAAGAAAATCTCGGACATCGCCTGCTTGATCAAACTGGCAATCCGGTCTGTACGCTTGTAACTTCTCACGCCCACACCTCCTTTTACTGAAGATGCAAAAAGATGAGCTAATTCGATGAATTATGCTGTTTGAATGGTCTCACGGATCTCGTCGTAATCAATGAATTCAAGCATGTCTCCCGGAGCCAACGCCTCAAACCCTTCGATTCCGATACCACACTCCATCCCCTGCTTTACCTCACGCACGTCGTCTTTCACACGCTTCAGCGAGGTAACTTTACCCGTGTGGATAGTTTCACCATTTCGAACAACTCTAACTTCCACATTACGGGTAACACTTCCCATAGTTACCAGGCACCCAGCAATCTTTCCAATCTTGCTGATGTGGAAGACTTGGCGTACGTCGGCACGGCCCACGATCTTCGAAACGTACTTGGGTTGAAGCAGGCCTTCCATGGCCCTGGCAACCTCGTCGATTGCATCGTAGATAACCGAGTACTTCTTGATGTCGACCTTTTCCATTTCGGCCAAGTGTGAAGCCTTGGGGTCGACACCAACGTTAAAACCAACAATTACGGCATCTGAGGCCATGGCCAAGCTGACATCGCTCTCGGTAACGTTACCGACAGCACTGTGGATGATGCGCAACTTGATTTCAGGATGGCGCAGTTTGGTCAGGCTGTCGATAAGGGGGCTCAATGAGCCTTGAACATCAGCCTTAACTACGACGCGAAGCTCCTTCACGCTGCCAGTTTGCACCATGGAATAGAAATCTTCCAGTGATACGCGGCTGGCCGAAGAAGCGGCCCTGGCACGTTTTGCCTGCTCTATCTGCCACTGTGCGACTTCCTTGGCCTTACGCTCGTCGGGCATTACCACAAATATGTCACCGGCGTCTGGCACAACCCCAAGTCCAGCGATCCTGACAGGGATTGAGGGGCCTGCCTCGGTTATAGCGCGACCTTGGTCGTCTGTCATAACCCTGGCACGTCCGTGGGCTATGCCAGCAATGATTACATCGCCTGTTTTCAAGGTACCGGATTGCACCAACACGGTGGCAACCGGGCCCAAAGTGCGATCAAGCTCGGCCTCAAGGACTATGCCGCGTCCAGGCTTGTTTGGATTGGCCTTTAGCTCAAGCATTTCAGCCTGAATCAAAATGGCTTCCATCAAGTTTTCTATACCCAGGCCCATCTTCGCCGAGATTTCGCAAAAGATGTTGTTTCCGCCCCACTCCTCGGAAACCAATTCTTCTTCGGCAAGTTCGCTGCGAATTCGGTCCAGATTTGCCCCTGGTTTGTCGATTTTGTTAATCGCGACAATGATTGGAACGTCTGCCGCCTTCGCGTGGGAAATCGCTTCTCTTGTCTGGGCCATAACGCCGTCATCAGCTGCTACCACGAGGATGACGATGTCAGTTGCACTTGCGCCCCTAGCTCGCATGGCAGTAAAGGCCTCGTGACCAGGGGTATCAAGAAAGACTATCTTGCCACCAGGAGTATTGACCTTATAAGCGCCAATATGCTGCGTGATTCCACCAGCCTCACCATCGGCAACGCTGGCGTTTCTGATGCGGTCCAACAAAGTGGTTTTACCGTGGTCAACGTGGCCCATGATGGTAATAACAGGAGGCCTAGGCAGCAATTCCAGTTCACCATCTTCTGGCTCAGAAAGATACTTAGTTGGATCAAAGCCAACCTTTTCAACAACATACCCAAATTCTGACGCCAAAATGCCGGCTGTATCCAGATCCAAGGCCTGGGTCAAGGAAGCCATGACCCCCATACCCATCAGCTTGCGAATCACGTCATTTGCTCGAACGCCCATCGCGTGGGCAAGTTCAGAGACCAAAATGGCCTCGGCCTCTACGCGGACAACCCGCTTTTCAGCCTTGGGTGCCACTGTTGAAGGCTTTTGTTGGGCCCGGCCTCGTCGCTGCTGATGGGCTGAACGCCCTTTACGGCGATTGGACTGACGAGTCGGCTGTTCGATAGTGTCCGGGTCCTCTTCGCTTATACCGATATAGTCTCGAATAGAAAAGACATCTCGACGCTTGTCAACAATCAGGCGTCGCCTCTTTCGATCAGCAGGATCGTCTGGAATTCTGGTGTCGACTTCCTTGGATTTGCCCTTGGACCTGATTGGGACAACATCGTCGTCGGCTTTGTGCTTGGACTTGGGCTCTTCCGGCTCAACTAGCTCGATGGGAACAGGCGCTTCTTCTACAACAGCCGGTTCCTCAGCGATTACAGGAGCTTCTACTACAGGCCCAGGTTCTGGAGCGGCAGGAGTTTCCGCCACGACCTCAACGGGCACTTCAGCGGCAACAACGGGCTCAGGTGCCGGGCTCGGCTCCTCAACAACAGGTGCTGGCTCAGGGGTTTGTGCAACCGGCTCTGGTGCTGGGGGAGTGACAACCTCGGGCTCGGCGACTGGTTCAGCCCTGACTCTGCGGCGAACGACTCGGCCACCCGCGACCCTTCGAAGCTCCACCTCTGCTTGCTTTGCTTCTTCGAAAAGTTTTTTGGCTAGGTCTTCCTCTTCCTTTGACAGCGAGGACAAATGGTCTTTGACGTCTACTCCTGATTCTTTAAGGCGCAAGACAATCTGCTTTGCCTCAACGCCGAGTTCTTCTGCGACTTCATAAACCCTTTTTCCCATCAATACACCTCATGAAACAGCCCCCAACAGATGATCAAAAAGCTCTTTCGAGATCATCTCTTGTGGTACTCGAAGTGCCCGAGTAAGGGCATGCCGAGTAAGTGCGAGCGTCACGCATTTCCGGTCGCGGCAAAGATATGCACCTCTGCCACCCTGCCTAGCACCTACGTCGATCCCCCCGGCAGGTCCCGGCAGGATGCTCAGCCTCAGCAGCTCCTTCTGAGGCCTAAATTTCCCACACCCTACGCATCTTCGTAGGGGAATGTGTGGAATCGACGCAGACGTCACGCCATCTCCTCCTCGGTAGTGTCGCTACCATTTCGAACAGGAGTTTCAGTCAATCCTTCCTCCGCTTTTTCAGCACTAGATCCCTCTGCAGTGGCAGCATTAAGCTGCTCCTGCTTCAACGTTTGTTTTAGTTCATACGCCACCTGCTGGATGCCCTGGGCCAAAGTGGCGCCCACCCCAGGAATGGCAGCCAATTCCGCCTCGTCGGCGTTCAGCAGATTGTCTGGAGCGTGGTAACCAAGCTTGAACAGATACTCGATCATGCTTTCGTCCAGCCCTTCCAGCTTAACCAGCTCGGCCTTAAGCCTGTTTTTCAATTCGGCGATGCGGCTTTCACCATGGATCTCGATATCCCAGCCTAGCAGTTTCGTCGCCAGCTTAACGTTCTGCCCTCTGCGGCCGATGGCCAAGGACAGCTGATCGTCGGCAACAATCAGCTCGATCTGATGGTTGGTTTCATCAACCAGCACCCTTTGCACAACCGCAGGGGCAATGGCGGCACATACATATCTTGGGACATCAACTGAATAGGGAATAATATCAATCTTTTCCCCACGCAGCTCCTGAACAACCGCCTGGACCCTTGAGCCCTTCATACCAACGCAAGCGCCGACTGGATCGACGTCAGAATCAGTTGACGTTACAGCCAATTTGGTGCGCTCACCAGGTTCACGGGCGACTCCGGCGACTTTAACAATACCTTCATAGATTTCCGGCACTTCTTTTTCAAAAAGCTTGACCACAAATCGAGGGTCAGTGCGGGAAAGGATGATCTGATGCCCCTTGGCTTCTTTATTTACATCCTTAACAAAGGCCTGCACCCTGTCACCAGGACGATAGGATTCGCGTGGACACTGCTCTTTTAAGGGCAAAATCGCCTCGGCCTTTCCTAAGTCAACGATAACGCTGCTCTTTTCAAAACGACGAGCCACGCCTGAAACAAGCTCGCCCTTTCTGTCTTTATATTCATCGTAGATGATGATTCGCTCAGCATCTTGAACCTTTTGCAAGACAACATGCTTTGCGGTTTGAGCAGCAATGCGCCCAAAGGACCGGCGATGGGTGTCTATATTTAAGACATCACCGAATTTTTGGAACCCCTCTCGGGCCTTGTCGCTATCAGCTGCCAGATAGAAGATCTGAAATCCCAGCTCGTCACCAATTTGAACTTCTGGGTCGACTTTGTGCGCCGTTTCAAGGTTCAACTGGATGTTAGGGTTGTCAACTTCCTCAACGACTTGCATATATTGAAACAGTTCAACCTGCCCAATATCTGTGTTAAAGGCAGCTTCGAATTGACGACCTTCTCCAAAAACCTTCTTCGCTGCCCGCAAAATCGCCTCTTCCAGGGCTTCGATAAAGATTTTCCGAGGAATTCCCTTCTCTCGGCTGACCAGGTCGATAATCTCGGTCCAATTGGGATTATCGCTAGACATTGACACCTCCGAAACTGAAAATCGACATGTTCCACTCCGCCCTATAAAAACCAAACCATCACTGTCATGTGGGTTCGAAAAGGTAGGGCGGGAAAGAAGCATACCGCCAAGCCGGGGTTTATACACCAAGATCAGGTAAAAATCAATAGCGTGACAACAATCCCAAAATCACCGTCTAGTCGATGTCGAAGGCTGGCGAGACAGGTTCATATGCAAGGCGCCTTTGCCAATTTGAGTGAAGGTGTACTTGACTGTACATCGAGTCTCAAATTGGCGAAGGCAACGCCGCAGATGGGCAAAATCCCCTTTCCAACGGTTCATCAACGGCCGGCTCACGATTATGGCGGTGATTTTGGGATCCAATCCCTGCCCAGTTTAGTGGACGAGGGGCAAGATTAGTTTCTGGGACACAATTTTGATTGTTAATCAGGGAATCACCCCCAGAAGCGTTTGCGTAGGCCGGAGGCTCTGGATAGTTGGCGGCGGATGGATTTTTCGAAGATTGGGCGTTGGCCGACTATGGTTACTTTCTTTTTTGCCCTCGTTATTCCTGTGTAAATCAGGTCTTTGGTTACAAAATCCGAGTCCTTTGGGGGCAGCAACACGACGGCGTGGTCAAATTGGCTTCCCTGGCTTTTGTGAATGGTCATCGCGTATACAGGTTCGTATTCTGGTAAACGACTTAGGCTGATTGCGCGATAGCCGGTGTTGGCGTCTGGAAATACTGCGACTAGACGGGGGCCATCGTGGTGGACGGGGTCTCGCACGGCCGGATTTCGCACGGCCGGATCTCGTAGGATTACCCCTACGTCACCGTTGAACAATTGGACTTGACGATCATTTGCCAAAACTATGATGGGAGTGCCTTCCACCAGTGGGACCCCATCGTGCAAAGGGGCGCCTTGGCTTATGCAGCCTGCTGCTTGAGCTTTTGGCAGTATCCACTGACAAAAGAGGCGGTTCACGCGTTCAACGCCCCTGGGGCCGACCCGGTGAGTACATAGGATGCGCACGTGTTCCAAGGCCTTTAAGGCGGCTAGGGCTGCTTGGTCCCGGCCTGAATAATCGCCAAACTTTTCAAGTTCGTTCAGCTTTTTGATGATACCTAAGACTGTGTCGCCCTGCTCTGCCCAAGCTTCAAAAGCAAGACTTAGGAAATCTGGCTCCCAGTTGGTCTGTTCATCAAGCTCCATGAAGCGGACGGCGTTCGAAGCTTGGTTGATTTCCAACATGGCTGTGTTCAGATCGTTTTCCCTGATTGCTTTGGAAAGCCTTACGATTTCCGGGACATCTGTCCTGAAAGAATAGCTTAGATTTGAGACGACACTGGCGATATTGGGGGCGTTGTTTTGGATGGGTAAACCAACGTTCAAGACTTTCTTGGCCAGTTCCCCAAGCCATGGTTGAACCGGTTCACGATCCCCATGAAGGCAGAGGTCGGCCAGCACTGCTCCAGCTTCCACTGATGCCAACTGGTCCCTGTCCCCAAGCAAAACCAGCTTTGACTGTGGTGATACAGCCTGAACCAGCCTTGTCATCATCCCAATGTCAACCATCGAGGCTTCATCAACTATCACCAAGTCGGCTGGGATTGGATTGCCCGCGTGAAATCTAGGGTTAGTGACGTTATCAGGCCTCATCCCAAGCCCACGGTGGATCGTTTTGGCATCTAGGCGAAGCAGCCTGTCGATGTGTTTTTCCCACTGATTCGCGTCGTTGTGGCCCTTCAACCTGGCCTTTAAACCACGAGTTTCATTGTTGATTTCCGTTCTAATGGCCTCGGTCATCCGCGCAGCTGCTTTGCCGGTTGGTGCCATCAACTCGACTTTAAAGGGCTGGCCAGCCTGGACAGCTTCGTGCAGTCTGGCCAAAAGCAACACCAGGACCGTCACCACAGAGGTCTTTCCAGTTCCAGGAGCACCTGAAATTACTGAGAATTGGTTCGCACAGGAAATCAGCGCTGCCAGCCTTTGAGCCATCACTCCTGCCATCGCCGCGTCCGGTGCACCTGTTGGCATGGGAATCAGCAGCTCTAGGTCCATTTTAAAGGCGGTAAGCAGGCTTTCATCGCCGTTGTACCAACTGGTCGGGTCATCCTGTGAAAGGCGCTTGGACAGGTCTTTTGCCAACAAGTCTTCGTATCTGAAGTAACGGTTCAGATACAGGTAGCCAGTGGCTTCATCCAGGATCAGGGGAAGCTGGCCCCATTCGCTATCACTGTCGAATGCTTTGCCGATTTGATCGAATGCTTCGCCGTTTTGGCCCAGTACAAAGACTAGATGATTGTCGGCTTTTAAGGCCTCGATCCATCTATTGGTATCGTGTGGCCATGGTAAGGGTTCTGCCAGCAAGACAGCGCGATTTGGGTTGTCGACAACTGTTTTCTTGGCATCATGCACTGCAAAGGCCACGTGGCCATAACTGGGTGCCCTGCTGGCCATTGCCGCGGCCAGGGCCACCAACTCCACATCTGTCCAGAAGTCGCCAAATTCGCCAAGCTGCCTGCCTGAAAGCAGGATTAAAGTTCTGGCCAACAGCACATCCAGGTGGTCCAAGACCCCGGCTTCAAAAAATCTCGAAAGGCAGTCGCCTTCATTTAACGCAGCTTCCAGGTGCTTCATGGTCTCTCCTGGAATAGCTTGGATAACGCCTCGATGCGGGCCAAAGGCGGTCGGTCTCTAAACACTCCGGTGTCGCCAAGACCGGCCTGCATCCCTCGGATGAACAGGTAATAGACTTCTCCAAAATGAGTTTCGTAGTCATAACCGGCCAAGCGCTGCTGCAAATATCGGTGTAATACCATCACATACAGGTGGTACTGCAAAACATAATGAGCCTGCGCCATCTTTTGGGCCAAGTTCTCAGGCAGATAGTCTGACCACAGACTGGCCTCACCAAACGAGTTGACTACTCGGTTGGATTTGTAGTCGGCCAAGTACCACTTTTGGGTACCGTTTGGGTCAGGCCCCCACCTGAAAACCAGGTCTATGAATCCGGTTAAATATCCTTTAAATTCACTGAATTCCAGCTGTTCTAAAAACGGCAGGTATGTTTTAACGATGCCGGTCGGGTCAGGGTTATCTTTGAACGCTGATATCAACTGTTTGTGGGTAACATTCCCATCAGAGGGTCCATTCAAGCCGCCTCTTACTGCTAGGTGAAATTCCAGTTCTCGCAGGGTGTTTGCCTTGGTTAAGGCTGCCAGTCGCAGGTCATGTTCCGCAGTCCCAGCAAGGCCAAGAGGCGTTTTTAGCGCGGTTTTTAATCCTTCGGATAGATAGATGTGCCGACCATCTTTTAACGGGAAGGGTTCCTCAATTCGGGCGGTTTTTGCGAATTCAAGCACCAAGCGGTCAAATTCAGGACCATCCGAGCCAAAGTCAGCCTGCTCCAACACATCGTGGATCAGGTCCCCAATCTTGGCGCCCCTTGGGTATTCATCAAGGTATACAGGGCCTTTTGGGCATGTGCCCTCGGCCGTAGCCACCCCGCCCAGGCTTGGCTCCTCGTCGCGTTTGGTCTCGTGTTCATCGCCTGCAGTTCCACTGCGCAGCATCCCGGAAAAGCTGCTTCTAATCCAGTTTGGGTCAAGGCGACGCGTCAACGGTTCGTCGGTTTCAAGCTCGATGGCGGTCTCTTTTGGTGGGTTCCAAGTCGATGCGCCTATGTATTCGCTTGGAATTACTGGGAAGGCAGCGATTGTGCCACCAGAGCCAGCGGCGATGGTTTGAAGGCCAGCTAGGATTTCCTTGTCTTTGTCGGACAGGGACGGGGACTGGGACGGGGGCAGGGGCGGGGCCAGAGACAGGGACGGGGACGGGGGCAGGGACAGGGGCGGGTCCGCTGAGGGCAAGTCCGTCTGGGACAGGTAATCTGGGTCGTCTGTTTGGGAGGTATTTGTTAAGTGATGCAAGGGCGACTTGGCATAGTCACGATGGAAGGCTCCTACGATGGTACAGGCATGCCTTGCTCTGGTCAGCCCCACATAGACCAGGCGCATCTTTTCACCAAACTGCGCGTCGTAAGCCAGTCCCTCAGCTTCCATCCGTTGCTCACCGTCATCTTCCGGCGCAATATGCGCGAAAAGGCGACTTTCACCAGTCCCATCGTCCTTGTGAAAGATCACATTCTTGGGCCTGGAGACTTTCATGTCCCACAAAAACGGCAACCAAACAAATGGATATTCAAGCCCTTTTGCCGCATGCGTCGTTATTATTCTTACAGCCTGTTCATCACTTTCAAGCCGAATCAGGTCTTCATCTGCCCCTTCATCCTCTCCTTTATTTTTTACCTTGATTAACCAATCAAGCTGCCCTTCTGGCCCCAATCCAAGCCTTTGTCCTGCCTCGTGTAACTCCTGGGCAAGATGCAGGTAATTCGTTACCCGCCGCTCCCCACCAAGCCCTTCGACCATCTTTTCCAGCGAATTACGCTGCCCCAAGATGGTAGTAAACATGCGCATCAGCCCAAATCGCTCCCAAATATCGCGCCACTCATGAAATCGCTTCAACCATCCATCCAAGGCCTCGTCATCTTCCAAGTCCGCCAATTCCGAGGCTTTTACCCCAATAAAGTCCGTGACCAAACCGGTTTTCAGCGCAGTCAAATTGCCGGGATTTAAAACAGCCCTCAACAACCAAATAAAATCCGTAACTTCCTGGGTCTGAAAGATCGTCTGTTGGGACCTACGCACAGATGGAATACCAAGTTTGGACAGCGCACTTGCAACCATCACCGCCTGTTTATGAGTAGCAACAATGACCGCAATATCCCCAGGTTTAACCCTTTGGTTGTCTTTGTAAGTAACATCAGATTCCAACACCCGCAGGATATCTTGAGCTGTAAAATTCACAGCGAAATTACGCGCTTGAGGCAGATTAATAGCCCCTTTGTTCCCCTCCTTGGCGTAAGTGTCATTAACAATCCACGCCAGTCTTAAACTTGACTGCCAAGTTTCAGCATCACTTTGCCAAGCACTACCTTCATGATCCTTTGGAACGTCAACTTCATGATACTGGATATTTGCACGCAAAAATGGATTGAAAGCCTGACTATACAAGTGATTCAGAGCCATTACATATGTTCCATCCGAGCGCCAATTGGTTGTCAGACTAAGCACTCGACCTTGTTCTTTGCGCACATCTTCAATCGCTTTTAAATAGGTATCGATATCCGCCATTCGAAAGCTGTAAATCGATTGCTTTGGGTCTCCGATAAAAATCAGCCGGTGGCCTGCCTTAAAAAGGTCTTTAAAAATCTCGTATTGCACAGGATCCGTGTCTTGAAATTCATCAATCATCGCCACTTTGAACTGATTTCTGATGGCGGCTCGCAATGACGGGCCAGTTTTTGGATCTTTCAAAGCATCCCGAAGGTTTCGCAACAGGTCGTCAAAACCCATGACCTGCAACTCGGATTTTCTGGACGGCAGCTTTTCCTGTAACTCCCGAAGAAAATTGGTCCTTACCTGCATAAAAAATGACATCTGGTTTTGTTTGGCCTTGGGCCGAAATTCCAAAATCTGGTCCAAAAGATGAGCGCACCTGGGCAAAGGCGGCAGCGCTTCAAACGCCGCTTTTTGGCGCACATAAACCTTTGAAACCACATAGCTATTACTGAATCGTTCGATGGCAGAAAGCTCGTCTTTAGAATCAGCGAAAGGATTCCCCTTGATGAACTTTGGCAATACTATGGATTCCAGGACATGCTGAAATTTCTGGATTGACGACAGTTTAAAAGGAGTCCCGTTAATGATTTTGTTTTCAGCTCTGTCCAATAAATCCTGTAAGTAGGTCCCTTTTTCAAGCTCCCAAGCGTCGACAAACTCGCCCACAAGCCGCATCCACTCGGCCTGAGTTTGGGGATCGTATTCTTTCGTCTTGGGCGCAATCGTTATCGCATCATTTTGGCCAATCTTGCTTCCAAGAGTCACTAAGTCATCAGGAGAGCAATACTTAAAAATGGCATCAAGCAGCGCTTCATCGGTGTCGCAACTGATTTTCGTCCAGTAGTCGTAAACAAAATCTGCAATGATATCTTTAACGTTTGGAACCAAAACGGTATTAAACTCGGTGCCGCTCTCGAAGGCGTTTTGCAAAAGCATGCGGTAGCAAAAGCCGTGAATGGTTAAGATGTAAATCTCATCAAAGCCGGCCAGCGCGACTTTAATCCTGGAAATCATGTCATTAAGGCTGCCATCTTTTTTCGCCATTTCAAGCAGCCAAGCCACGGTTTCATCAAGCCCCGAAGGCGGTTGATAATCAGGGTCAAGGCCGTTATTCAGCTCCACCAAGGCATCGCGCAATCTGGCCCTGATACGTTCGCGCATCTGGGCCGTTGCCAGTTCAGTGAAAGTCACAACCAGGATCTGATCGGGCCTTACAATCCCTTGGGCTATAAAACGAAGGAACAAAGTGGTGATGCTATAGGTTTTACCAGTACCTGCGCTGGCCTCTAACGCTAGTGGCTTTGAATCCGCCAACGAAATGGTTGGGTCGAATTTTTCAACTAAACCCGCCACAACTTACCCCCTGCGCCTTTGCACACGACACCACCGCCTAATTCATAAATTCCAAAACAACCGGCCAAACCTTCATGGCCATTTCTTCAGGTCTGTACAGATCTAGCTTGCTTTTATCGACTGTGCGACACATCCCATCTTCTTCCCAAGGAAATACAGGTAGTTGTCCGGTTATTGGGTCGATCCACGGATCAAGCTCACCAAACAAAAACGCCTCCCAGACATCTCGATACCCTGAATCATCACTTTCCATGGGATCCACAAATGCTGCCCTCCTGGCCGCCAGTTGGTCCGGATTATCAGATTCTCGTGTGATTTCATCATAGTAGAGCTTAGAAGATACCGGCAACAACAATAAAGGGCACCTCCAGTTGTATTTGTACCAGTTAACGATGTCTTCAAGCAGCGAAAGCGCCCTTTGCCTGACTGATTTTAAGTCATCACCAACGGCTTTGAACCTGATTAGATCCCCAACAGCGCCATGCCCTTGTCTGCCGACTAGAAACGTGGTCGCCTGTTCGTTTATGGTGCAGGCAAACAAATGATGCACAAATGCATACAGCACCCGGTTGGGTCTAATCAGGCTATATTGGGAAAAAATCTGACAGTCATTCTGCAGATTATCTAGCGTACCAACGATGCGGACGCCTGCTATTTCCAGGTCTATAAAATGATTTTCCTTAGAATTCTCATCCGTTACAGCTGGCTCCCGGCGCAAATCTTTAACTTTATCAACTATGGTCCGCGACTTGCTTTCAACGCCAGCCAATACCCCTTGGCTTAAGGGCCCTGGAGGTAGGCGACCTTCCAAACCCACCCTGTTTAGATAGTCCGTCCAACTTGAGCCATCATTTATGGCGGCCTTAATGTATTCATCCCCAAACTGCCACTGCTGGGCGTAGTCAAAAGAAAACGATTCTCTGTCTTGAAGTTCGCTTTCTTGGTCATCCAGGTAAATACCAAGGCGGCGGTACAAGAAATACTTGATGGGATGCTCCAAAAACCTGGCCAAATCATCGACAGACACAACCCAAGGGTCTGGTGGATTGTCAGGCAAAGCTTCGGTGAAAAAGGCCTTGGGTCGCCTGGTTAAATCGCGATTTGCCAGCTTTTTAGCGCCCTTTAAAGCACGTTTGTCAAAGCCTCTTTTTGGATTGGTTGGGTCTTTCAAAAAGGCCTTGATGGAAAACGCTTGAAGTGGGTGCCGCGTAATTAACAGCTTTCGCAACTCCTTGGTTGAACATGACATTTCTGGAATTTCAGGATAAACAAGATCAAAGCTGTTTGAAACCAAGTCCAAAAAGTCGCCAACTGGGACTGCTGGAGGCAGCTCGTCGTTATCACGAATGCTTTGGCCTTCCCAAAACACCAGAAAGTGTTTGCGAGCCGACAACAGCGTTTCAATAAACAGGTATCTGTCATCATCTCTGGCGTTGCGGTCTCCAACCCTGGGCTCTGAAGCCATCAAATCAAAGCCTGACTTTGACTGCTGCCTTGGAAATGCCTTGTCGTCCATTCCCAAAAGGCAAACTACCTTAAATGGCAAGGTCCTCATTGGTACCAGGGCGGTGAAGTTCACACCGCCGTTTAAAAACCCAATGGATCCAATGCTTAACTCCAGTTGGTCTTCCAACACTGCTCTGATTGTGGCCAGGTCAATTGGGCGATTAAAGCCAATCGCAGGCGGCACATCAAAAATCTGCAGTGTATTCCTGATCATATAGACCTGCTCGTCTGGCAACTGCAGGAAAGTTTCGATCAAAAAGCCGATTCGACTTTGCCATTCGTCAATAGTTGCAGCGCGGTTTTCGTTAAAGAATTCACAGGCCTTCATCAGCAGGTCACAAAAGTGGGCAAAACGTCCCAAAATCTTGGCCTGAGTGCCTTCAATGCCATCGACCGGATAGATGTCGTTGCCGGCCAGATTGACTATGCCAGTTGATTTTCCAGGCAGGGCAACCCCAAGAAGCAGGCGTTCTAGGCCAAACTTCCACGAATTTCGTTCCAGCGCGGCCAAATCATCTGTTTGGATTTCCAGGAATTTTTGCTTGTGGTCAATATTGGCACCCCAACGAATCCCACTAGAAACCAACCACTGTCTTATAGAATCGATATCTTTGGTCTCAAGCTCAAACCTAGCCATCACCGCTTCCTGGCCAAGCAGATCCAAGACCTCAGTCACCGCAAAGCGACTATCAGGCAAGGCCAAAAGCTTAAGGACCACGTCTAAGACAACGCTGCGTTGGCTGCGATCAGTAATGTTGTACCGAATCCTGGGAAACCCTGCCCCTGTCCCTGCCCCTGTCCCCGTCCCCGCCCCTGCCCCTGTCCCCGCCCCTGTCCCCGCCCCTGTCCCCGTCCCTGTCCCCGCCCCTGCCTCATCCCCGTCCGAAAACACGGCATCGATCAACGGGGCGTACCCCTCAATATCAGGGCAAATAACCACCACGTCCCTGGGCTCGATGGTCTTATCATCGCGAAACAGCCTTAACAATGCGTCTCGCAGGACCTCAAGCTGACGAATCTGACCATGGCAGGAGTGAAACTGAATAGAATCATCTAGTTTGGTTATCTGGACAGGCTGTGGCTGGTCTTTGGCACCACGATTGACGCGATTGTATAAATCGTCCTGGATCTGCCACAAAAGGGAAAACTCCCCGCCTGAATCATCCTTTGCTTCAAACACCGGGATGTTCTTTTCCGTCAGCAACTCATTGAACTCAAAGGCCACCTTACCCATGGACTGCAAAAGCGGATGCTCGGTCTCATCGCCCCAACTAGGCTGTGCTGCCGCCTGTTTCCTGGTCCTGGTATCACCAAAGTAGCCCTTGGTTGGAGTAACCACGAACAAACCAACGTTAATCCGCCTTCCCAAGGCAGCAAAAAAGTCAATAAATTTAGGAGGAAGGCTTGAAACACCAAAGATCATCAAGCGTTCGGGCAGCCCCTTGATTACAAAACCGCTGTCAAGCTTGCTAATCGCCGCATCAATCAAAGTCGCCGGATGCGATTCGCCAATTATATCCGCGACTTTCCAAACCAGCTTCGCCTGCCAAGGCCCATGGTCAGCAGGCACCGCTTCAGGCTCGCTGACCCATTTGGAAATCCAATCCTGACGATAAAGGGAGTACTGCTCAAAAAGTGCTGCTATTTGCTTGGCTAGCTGATATTCCTTACGCCCAACCGCTGCATCCTCACCCCCCTTTGAATTCAAATATGTAGCAACAGGCTCGAAATCAGGGTCATTTATCAGCTTGGGCAACGCCTCCAAGATCGCCCATATAATCCCAGGCCTTAACCAAGGGTCAGAATCAAAGTCACCAAGCGTGGCACCACCAGCATTATCAACTCCAGAAATCAGCTTAACCAGCCTTGAAACCGCCTTACCCGGAAACAAAAACTGGTAATTGGCTGCCAATTGGAGCCTTGCTCTTTGGGCCATTGCCAATGACAGCCACCGCTCCATACCCCAACTAGGCACAACGATAAGCTCAGGACTCATTGGGTCAGTCAAAGGAAAATCATCAGCAAAAGCCAGCATATCCACAACCAAATCCTCGGTCCGCCGGCTTGAAAACACCCTCAATGACTTATCCACCACAAACCCCATGACAAATTCCCTGACCAAAACAGGGGGCAATGCCAACAAACACCCCAGGAACTTTCATCACCGGGATTATGTCACACCCAGGCTTGGTAGAGTACCTCCCAAAATTGACTTTGCGGGGACAGGGGCGTGAACAGGGGCAGGAAGACGATTGCGCTGTTTAGCAGGATCTGGAGCTAAAAGAAGGTCGAGAGGGCACTCAGCAACATGGTCCGGGGGCGATCCTGGAGGGCGCTATCGGGAGTTGCCGGGACCCGACGTCTCTTAGCTGACATGAAGGCCGCGCAGCGGCCCGTCCGGGCCAAAAGGATGAACGTACACGTTAGCAATCGTATATTTCGCCCGGACGATGTCACTAAGAGACAGTCGGGGTGGCTACGGGAGATTTTG
>Ga0209723_1002559_pt1 | contig 24078 bp, 25 predicted proteins | sample BiotimSIPDNA_2_FD_185750 | JGI IMG/M metagenome (GOLD analysis project Ga0209723, IMG submission 185750) | Anaerobic biogas reactor microbial communites from Washington, USA - Biogas_R2 time_0 SIP DNA (SPAdes) (version 2) | ecosystem: Engineered > Bioreactor > Anaerobic > Unclassified | place...
GCAACGCTTGAGCCTCTCCACCCCCGCACAACTTCTCAGCCGCCGCCTCCCAAGGCCCCCTAACTGACCGCCTCCGCCACGCACCCGTTGCAAACGACACAGGGTAGCGGAAAATAAGGTTAAACGACTAGCGCAACGTGAGCCGCTTATACTTGCTGCGGCGGTGGCCGGCATGGCCGGGATCCTGGGCTAGAACGGTTTCTTCGTAGTCGGCAAAGTTGCCTTCGAACCAGGTCGTCTTGCCGTATTCCATGACGAGCAGGTGGGTCGAGATGCGGTCGAGGAAGAAGCGATCGTGGCTGATGACCATGGCGCAGCCGGGGAAATCGATCAGGCCCTGTTCGAGCACGCGCATCGTATTGACGTCGAGGTCGTTGGTCGGCTCGTCGAGGAGGAGGAAGTTCCCGCCGCGGCGGAGGAGCTTGGCGAGGTGGATCCGGTTGCGTTCGCCGCCGGAGCACTCACCCACCTTCTTCTGCTGCTGGCTGCCGCGGAAGTTGAACCGTCCCACGTAGACGCGGGAGTTGATCGAGATCTTGCCCAGTTCGATCGTATCTTTGCCGTCGGTGATTTCCTCGAAGATGGTCTTGCCGTCGTCGAGGGCGTCGCGGTGCTGGTCGACGTGGGAGAGTTCGACGGTGGGGCCGAGTTCGATCGTGCCGGCGTCGGGTTTCTCGTCGCCGACGATCATGCGGAAGAGGGTGGTTTTGCCCGTACCGTTGGGGCCGATCACGCCGACGATGGCGCCGCGGGGCACGATGAAGGAGCAGTCCTCCAGGAGCGTCAGTTTCTGGCCGTCGCTCTCGAACCTCTTGCAGAGATTCTTCACCTCCAGCACTCGCTCGCCCAAACGGCTACCCGGGGCGATCTGGATGAGGACCTCGCTCTTGTTGTCGAGGGTCTGCTGGCCGGCGAGCTCTTCATAGGCCTTGATGCGGGCCTGGTTCTTCTGCTTGCGGCCTTCGTGGGAGTTGCGGATCCAGTCGAGTTCCCGCTCGAGAGTCTTCTGCCGCTGGGTTTCCTTCTTCTCGATCAGGCGCAGCCGCTCGGCTTTCTGCTGGAGCCAGGAGGAGTAGTTGCCCTCGAAGGGGATGCCGCGGGCGCCGTCGAGTTCGAGGATCCACTTGGTGATGTTGTCGAGGAAGTAGCGATCGTGGGTGGCAACGATGACGGTGCCGTGATACTCGCGGAGGGCCTGTTCGAGCCACTTGGCGGTCTCGGCGTCGAGATGGTTGGTCGGTTCGTCGAGGAGCAGGAGATCGGGCTTTTCAAGCAGGGCCATGCAGAGGGCGACGCGGCGGCGTTCGCCGCCGGAGAGTTGTCCCACGGGCGCGTCGTCGGGGGGCAGGACGAGGGCGTCGGAGGCGATGTCGATGAGCCGGTCGAGTTCCCAACCATTGACTGCGTCGATTTCCTCCTGGAGCCTGCCCATCTGGTCCATGAGCTTGTCGAAATTGGCCTCTTCCTCGGGATCGGCCATCTTGGCGGAGATTTCGTTGAACCGGTCGAGGAGATCCTGCACCGGTTTGACGGCCATCAGCAGGTGCTCCCGAACGGTCTTATCGAGGTAGACGATGGGTTCCTGGGCCACGTAGCGGACCCGCATGCCCTTGCCGATGATGGCGGTGCCGTCGATGTCGGTATCGAGCCCGGCCATGATCTTGAGCAGGGTCGATTTGCCCGCCCCGTTCTCGCCCACGACGCCGATTTTGGCGCCGTAGTAGAAGGAGAGATTGATGTTACGCAACACGACCTTCTCGCCGAAGGTCTTGTTGACGCCGTTCATTTCGAAGATGAATTTGGGGACCATGAAGGTGAGGGTAGCGGAAAGGGGGCGGGTTGAGGAGGGGGGAGGGGGCGAATGGGAATATCGAATAACGAATATCGAATGACGAAGAGGGTAGGGTGCGTCTTGACGCACCAATTGCCTCATTTTGACGGCGGAAGACTCTGGAGACAGGCTCCCAAGTTACACTATACGGCGGTCCACTTCGTGCCACGACACACCCAACATTCATCACTTGGTCCTTCAGAAGGCACCCGGCAAGGTCATGAGCAACTATCGACGGTGGTTCATCCCCGGCGGGACCTTCTTTCTCACTCTGGTGTCACACGAACGCCGTCCCTTTCTTACCTCGCCTCTCGCCCGACCACTCTTGCATGCGGCAATCAACATCGCCAGGTTGAGACGGCCGTTCTCTATCGTCGCGACGAGGAAGACTTGAAACGATGCGTAGATTACGTTCACTGGAATCCACGGAAGCACAACCTCGTCCGACGTGTACGTGATTACCCCTGGTCTAGCTTCCATCGATACGTCCAAATGGGGGAATACGGAATCGATTGGGGCGGCACCGACCCATGTCCCACCTGGAATCACCCCGATTAGCACTTCTTGGTGCGTCAAGACGCACCCTACATCCATGATCGTCGACGACATTTCAGGGCCGTTGGGCGCGGTGGACATCTCGTTCCCAGCCAGCCAGCAGTTTTTTCAGTTTCGTCGCCGCATCCGGCAGCGTCTCAAGGAGATTGTTGTCTTCTCCAGGATCTTTGGAGAGATCAAAGACATACTCTTTGAGCTCGGTGCCGTCCTGGCGTGAGAGGTATTTGAGGTTGCCGTCGCGAACGGCTCGCCAGGTGCGATCGGCTCGGCGGGCGCGCCAGAAGAGAGGGCGTGGTTTGGGCGGTTGACCGGCGGCGATTTGGCCGAGGATATCGATGCCGTCGAGGGGGCGATCGGCGGGTGGCGTGCAGCCGGCGGCGGCGAGGATCGAGGCCGTCAGGTCGAAGGTCAAGGTGGGGCGGTCGTCGACGACACCAACGGGCAGTCGGCCGGGCCAGCGGGCCATACAGGCGACGTGGATGCCGCCCTCGAAGAGTTCTGACGCGTGGCCGCGGAAGGGGGCGTTGCTGGCGGCGATGGGATAGGCGCCGTTGTCGCTGCAGAAGATGACGAGGGTCTTGCCGGTCCGGCCGGTTTCGTCGAGGGTCTTGAGCACCTTGCCGACACCCTGGTCGAGCCGCTCGATAATGGCTCGCAGGGTGTCGCGGTCGCCCTTTTGCCAGTCGCTGGAGTCCCAGGCGTGGGAGACCTTGGGCTCATCGGGTTTGTCGTCCGGGTGTTGGAAGGGGGCACTGGGGGCGGTGTAGGGGAGGTAGAGGAAGATCGGCTCGTTGGCCGGTTGCCTGCGGAGGAAGTCGACGGCGCCGTCGGTGATCAGGTCGGTGAAGTATCCGTCACGAGTCACCCGGGCGAGGTTTTCGTAAAGGACCGGTTCGCCGGTGGGTTCGTTGTGATAGAAGTAGTCGATCGTGCCACCGAGCGAGGCAAGGAAGTAGTCGAAGCCGTGGTGAGGCGGCAGGAGATGCTTTTCGTAGCCCAAGTGCCATTTGCCGAGGGCAACGGTGTGATAGCCGGCCTGCTTGAGGAGCGGGGCGAGGACGGATTCTCTGGGGGGAAGCCCAAGCTCGTGTTTCTCGGCCAGGGCGACGGCGTCGTCGTAGCGGCCGACGTTGCCGGTGCCGAGGGCGCACTCCAGCCCGGGAACTCGCTGCTGGTAGCGGCCGGTGAGCAGGGCGGTTCGCGTGGGCGTGCATTCGGGACCGTTGGAATAGAAGTTGGTGAAGCGGACGCCCTGGGCGGCGAGGCGGTCGATGGCGGGGGTTTGAATGTCGGGGCAGCCGTAGCAGGAGAGGTCGCCGTGGCCGAGGTTGTCGGCCATGATGAGGACGATATCGGGCCTGGCGGTCGCGTCGGCTGCTTGGGTGGCCGAAAAACCGGCGAGCCAGAGGAGGGCAACCGCCAGGGGCAGGAGGAAGCGGCCGGGATTCCTGCGGAGGTCTTGGGTCATGTCTAGCCTCTCACGGGTGGATTGTTCACTGGTTGCTGTCGCAGGCAAATCAATCTCTGTCGAGGGCGCGGCGGGCCAATTCGTCGCGCAGTTGGGCGGCTCGTTCGTACTGCTCCGCCGCGACGGCGTCGGCCAACTGTTCGGCCAGGGTGCGGTCCATCTGATAGTGATCGCGAATCCAGTCTTGCAGCTCGCGCAGTTTCTTGACCATCTGGCCGGTCTGCGGGCAGGGGGACGCTTCGATCGACGCCAGGCCCCGATTGATTTCTTCGATGGCAGCCTCTGCCCCCTCCTCCTCCAGATGGGCCAGAGCAGCGGCCTGGGTGCGGTGGAAGAGCACCAGCCCGCGTTGCTGCAGGTGCTCATGACTCCAGGCTTCGCCCACGTCGGACTGTTCTACAAAGTCCATCAGGGCCAGGGTGTGATCGGCGTCGCGGACGGCACGCTGGAACTCGCGCACGGCCAGCCAGCAGATCCGCCGGTGGTAGAACTGAGAGAACTCGCGATCGATTTCCTCGAGTTGTTGGGCCGTCAGTTCGGTCCGGCCGGACCGGGAGAACTCCTCTTGCAGGAGCAGGTCCAGATAGGTTTCGGCTCCACCAGGTCTCGTGCCGTCGGGGCGGCCTTCGCTCTCCATCTGGAGCACGCCCAGGTCGACGCGCATTTGGAGGACCTGGCGACCGCCACCTGTTCGGACAATCCGCGCACTGACGGTCCCAGGCTGGAAGGGCCAGTGCTGAAGGATGTCGTCGAGATCGCGGGGGGTGGGCATGGTAGATTTTTTTCGTCCGCCTGCCTTAGTCACCGAGGGAGCGGCGGATCCGTTTCTTATCGCTTTGACGCCGCTTGTCGTCAAGCCGGCGCCGGCGGGCGCCGGCCGAGGGTTTCGTCTTCTTGCGAGCGGGGCGGGTGGCGGCGACTTCTGCCAGCATGGCCCGGAGTTTCTCCAGGCAGTCGGCCACGTTGCGGCCCTGGTCGCGAAAGCGGGTACTCGAGACGAAGAACTCACCGTCCTGGTTGACCCGCCCGGAGAAAGCCTTGAGAAAGCGCTGGCGGACCTCTTCGGGGAGGTTTGTCGTTTCGGTCACGTTCCAGTGCAGAGTGGCCTTGGAATTGACCTTGTTGACGTTCTGGCCGCCGGGACCCGGGCTGCGGGCGAAGGTGAAGTGAAACTCACGCAAGGGGATTTGGATGCGGTGATTGACGATCAGCATGCAATTGGAGAGTGGGCTCAAGGTGTAGTCGGTCGTAGCAGCCGCTCGAAGGCCTGTTTGGCATGTTCGACCAGTTCGTGATAGTCGATGGTCTCGATTTCTTCGCCGATCAGTTCCACGTCGAAATCGCCGTCATAGCCGGCACTCAGGAACGCCTGGACGATTTCGGCGAGCGGCACCACGCCCTCGCCGAGCCGGCAGCGGGACTGCTCGACGGACGGCACCGCCCGGCCGTCACCCAGTTGGACGAGGGCCACGCGGTCGGCGAATGCGGCAATTTGCCGGGCACAATTCTCGCCGTACCCCAGATGGTAGGTATCGTAGAGCAGTTTCACGGCGCTGCTGCCCACGGCGTCGGCCAGTTCGAGCACGTCTTCGACGCTGGTCAGAAACGTGAACTCCTTGGCACAGCCCGGGTGCATCGGTTCGACGGCCAGACGGACCCCGAACTCCTCGGCCGCCGGAGCCAGTTCCTTGAGAGCCTCCTTCATCAAGCGTTTGGCATGGTTGACGGTGTGTCCGGCCCTGGCACCGCTGTAGACGACGAGGCAATCGGTTCTGAGATCAACCGCCGTGCGGAGGGCCTCGAGGGCATCGTCGACCGACGCACGGAAGCTGCGACCATCGGAGCCGGTGAACCCACCGGCCCAGTAGAGGTGCGAGACGGCCAGGCCCGATTCTTCGAGCAGGTCAGCGGCCTTTTCTTTTCCACAGTCGGACAGTTTGTGGCGCCACACACCAATTGCGGGGATTCCGGCGTCCGAGTAGTGGCGGACGTCTTCCTCAAACGACCAACGGAAGGTCGTTGTTTCGTTCAGCGACAGCCTGACCATCCGCGCATGCTCCCAAAGGGTTGGCGATTATTGGGCCTGCCAGCCCCCCCAGTCACGGTCACTGCCCCTAAATTGCGCATACTGCGCCTTTTAATTCCTCGAATCTCGATGGATTGTCTGGACGAAACACCCGGTATTCGTTGCACATAAACCAGATGCGACGACTTTCATGCCTTTGTGCAGGACGTGTGCGCATGGTGCGCGCTTGTTTGTGAAGGTTGGGTTGCGGGCTTGCCCCGCCTTGGGAGTGTAGTATGCGAAATCGCCCGATTCCTGTAAAGGAACCATACAAAATCGACGGTTGTGCCCGCACGGTCTCAAATGATCTTGACCGGACGTGGGCAACGGTGCAACACTAGGCCCGCCATGCGAATTCTCACCCGATACATCCTGGCCGAACTGACGAAGGTCTTTGTGGTGGCACTGTTTGCGCTCATGCCGGTGATGTTGATTGCCGGGGTCTCGCAACTGGCCATGCGCTATAGCCTGCCTCCTGCCCAGATTCTACAGCTTGTGCCGTATACCGTGCCCTTCGCCTTGAGTGTGGCCTTGCCGGTAACCCTACTGCTGGCGACGACAAGCGTCTACGCTCGGATGTCGGGGTCCAACGAAGTGATCGCCTTGAAGGCCCAGGGAATTTCGCCTTGGTCGATCATCTGGCCGGCGGTAATCGTGGCGTTCGTTCTCAGCCTGGCTGCCGTATGGCTCACGGATTTGTCGGTCTCTTGGGGGCGAAACGGGGCACAACAGGTTGTCGTGAACTCGGTTGAGGAGATTGCCTACAGCGTCCTGCGTACCCAGAAGAGTTACAGTTCGCCCACGTTCTCGGTGAACGTCAAGGAAGTCGACGGGAATCGACTAATCGGGGCCACCATTTCAATCCGCGGGCGTGGCGACTCGCCAGGCGCGACCATAACCGCTGCGGAAGCAACGCTGTACTGTGACCGCGAGAATGGGGATCTGGTGATTTCGGTGAGCGACGCCTACGTCGACGTCGAGGGCAAAGCCAAGGCATTTGTTCCCAGCTACGTTCACACGATTCCTCTCCAGCAGGCAAGCAACGTCGAGGACCGATCGAGCGTGCCTTCGAACATTGCTTTGGGGGCCATTCCGGAGGAACAAGTGCAGCAGCGGGAACGCATCGACGACCACCGGCGCGAGTTGGCCGTCCGCGGCGCTTTCGAGGTGCTGTGCGGTGATTTTGAGCGGCTTACCGGAGCAGAATGGAAGACACGTTTCGCGGAAGAGGCCGGGTTGATCAGCCGCCTCAATCGCCTCCGCACAGAACCTCACCGCCGCTGGTCGGCCGGTTTCAGTTGCCTGTGTTTTCTCTGGGTGGGCGTGCCGATAGCGATTCGGCTGCGGAACAGCGATTTTCTGACGAGTTTCTTTTTGTGCTTTGTGCCGATTCTCGCGGTTTACTATCCGGTCATGATGTACGGCATCGACGGGGCCAAAAGCGGCACGATCCCACCGTTCTCGGTGTGGGCCGCCAACCTGATCCTGTTTGTGTGGGGGGGATATCTCCTGCGCAAAGTGATCCGATATTGAGGTCAGCCGATGTCTCGCAGGGCCCAGATCGGTATTCTGACGGCAATGGTTGCGGCGGCTTGCGCCGTCCAGGCCGTCGCCATCAGGCGGGCGCCTGTGCCTGCCCTGGATGCCGTTCGTTATGTCAATTCGGCACGGACAATTGACGAGATAGGTCTGCTTGGGTTCCTCCGCAAGCAGACGGAGCCCCCGCTCTTTTCCATGTCGGTCTGGGGCATGCACACAATCCTCGTGGCCGCATTGGGCGACTTCCGCGAAGCATGGGCGTTCAGCGTACAGTCGGCGGCCGCGTTGCCGCTGATTCTGCTCCCGATTCCGGTTTTCCTGCTGGGCAAGCGTCTTGCCGGCCCGCATGCCGCACTGCTCGGAACGGTCCTGGTGGCTTGCCTTCCCGAACTGATTCGGCTCGGTGCGGACGGCATCAGCGACAGTACGCATCTGCTGTGGTTTTCTTTGGCTCTTGTGCTGTTGGTGTTCCATCTTTCACCGACCGGCGAAGGGCGCCTTCCCGTTCTTCCGGCCCTGTTGGGCGGAGTTGCCACAGCCCTTGCCGTTCTCACCCGTTCGGAAGCCGTTCTGCTGGGAATCGCATTCTGCGTGGTAATCTCCGCACGTGGCGTCCGCCGCCGACAATTGCCGTGGCGATCGGCGATCCCCTATTCAGCGGGACTGGCCGCGATCCTTGTCCCCTATGGGCTGTTGCTCTCGGTGGCGTTGAGTGGCTCGTCTTCTGCGGCGGATGGAGGTGCTTCGGAAGTTGCCGCTCACGTCAGTGCCGACTTCGATCTGGAGGAAGGCGAAAAGCCTTCTTTTGCTCCCAAGGATCCAACAACGAGCATTCGCCGGCGCGGCGTATCGGCCGCGGCGATCGCATTGGCAGACGAGATCCCCAAGGCCTTCGGATATCTGCCGGGCATTCTGGCGCTGATCGGCCTTTGGAGTCTTCGGCGCCGCGGGAATACCGACGCCGATCTTCTGCTTCAGGTATTCTGCGTTCTGCTACTTGGTGCCTTGGCAGTTCACACGACGCGCGAGGGATATCTGAGTGCCCGCCACGTGCTGCCGATTGTGGTGGCAGCGACCGCCTGTATGGGCACCGGGGCCCAGGTCGTAGCCGACCGGCTCAAACGAATTCTCGATGGGGGCGCCCTGGCAGGAAGAAGTGCTTCCGGCCTGGCGATTGTGGTAACACTGCTCGTCGCCGCGATCTGCACTGCCTACGGGTTGCGCCCGCTCCATCTCAACCGTGCCGGCCACCGATCGGCAGCCGAATGGCTTACACGAAACGCTTCTCCCGGTGACCGAGTTCTGGACACTCGCGGCTGGACGGGGCTCTATTCGGGACTGGTGACGGTTCCCTACGAGAACGCACGTTCGGAGCTGTCTCGTCCGGAACTGCGTTACCTGGTGATTGAGGACTGCGAGACGACCTACGACAGTGTGCGAAGCCGAACGATCCGCCGGCTTGTCGAACGAGCCGGCACGCAAGTGGCCGCGTTTGCGGGCCCGCCAACCGCCGACCACCGTTCTGGATGCGTACTCGTCTTCCAGTGGAATTGCGTCCGCCGTTGAGAACGGAAACATCTGTTGGGAAAGACAGTCGACATGTGGCGAGACACGGCCCGATTCATTCGATGTGCGAAAAAATCGTTCGAGTTTGCCCCTCCCGTTCAGGAATATGGTCTGGCGGTGCCCGGCGCTCCGCTTACGGCCGAGCAGGGCGAACGGTTCCATCTTGTAAGAGCGGATGAATCTGCAGAAATCGTCCCGCAGATCCAGTCGCTGGATGAATTGGCGGAGCTTCCGCGTGGCGACGGTTCGGCGGGTACGGTGGCCTGCTTGAACATCTTGCAGCACGTCGCCGACCCGGCAGCGGTTGCCGCCGAGATGATTCGAATTCTCGCCCCAGGGGGGATTCTCCTGATTTGCAGTTGCACGGGGGGCCGTGCGGCGGCGAACCTGGATCTGCTGTGGCGTCCGGCTCCCCACGCGTTTCAGCGACTCCTGGCCCCCCTTGAAGCCACGCTGATCGGCTGGCAGGGTCGCGAAAGCGATCCGCACAGTCTCTACGCGGTCGGCTGCAAGGCCCCGGTCGCGCCGAAGTACCTGGCGGGCGTGAATCAGTTCCTCAAGATGTTCCGCCAGGCGCTCTCGCAGGAAGAGCGGGCCGTGTCGTGGGTGGAGAGGGCACGGGAGTGGATCGCCCGGTTGTCAGGGCGATCGACGGGCGGACGAGCTCGTCCCGACTACTACCATAGCCAGTTCGTCATGCATGCCCCGGTGGACGGGCAGCTTCCACACGAGCTGTTTGCTGATTGTCTTCAACTCGACGGGACCGGTTCGCGTCTCGATCTCAGCCGGTAGGGGGCCACACCTCCGCCGTGGCAGACTCTGCCGTGATCGCGGTTGGTCTTTGAAAAACGGCTGCCGATCACACCCCTCCTTGGAGTACTCGTTGTCGCCCAGAGGGGGTCCGATTTGCCGGCACGACCGGCACAGCCGTGCGCGGGACATGGAATTACCGGGGTATTTGCACGTCCAAGGGGCGGGCGGAGCATCCTCGTTCAGGAGAAAAGCTACGTTTAACATTGCAGGGACTTCACCTCTCCTCGTACTGGGTGAAACAGGTCAATGTCTTCGAGCTTCAAAGCGTATGCGACGGGCGTTTCACGAGTTTCTTCCGCCCGTAGAGCAGCCAAGCGCGGGGTCGCCAAGAGAGCTCGCCGGAGGCGCCGTGGGGTGTCCGTGGTCGAGGTCGCCTTCGTGATGCCCGTGTTTCTTCTCTTCATCTTCTTCATCATGCAGTTCGGCCATGCCTACATGGTGCGGAACATGCTCAGTGCGGCCTGCCGGAACGCGGCCCGTCTCGGTTCGACGTCGGGAATCACGACGGAAGATGCCAGCCAGCGAGCCTTGCAGATTCTCTCGCCGGTTGCACCGGCGGATGAGATATCGCTGCTGGTGAAAGATGCTTCAATGATCGACGCCGGAGAGTCCATTCCGGAATCCTACGACGGATGCAGCAGCTTGTCGGACATCGAATTGAGCGCCGCCGCGCCGCGTCAGCCTTTCCTGATTCGCGCTCAGGTTCGCTACGGCGACGTCGCCTTCATCGTGATGCCGGGTTTTGCCGACCTGTCGATCGTGGGCCAGGCAGTGACGCGACACGAATAGACCAAGCCAGAAAAACGGCACCTGTGAGATCCATCATGCTTTGCGACTTCACAACAAAAAGACGGTGCGGAAAGGAGCGTCGCGGATCGGCGGTTGTCGAATTCGCCGTTGCGGCGCCTTTGCTGGTGATCATGGTATTCGGCATGGTGGAAGCAAGCCGTCTGTACGAGATGCAGAATCAGCTTCTGATGGCGGCTCGCGAAGGGGCTCGGCTGGCGGCTATGGAGCGGGAGGGAATCCTGACTCCGGGCGAATCGCTGAACGACAAGATGATTGCGGACGTTCGGGCCTTTCTGGATGCTTCCGGACTGCCCGGAAGCGAGGCCGAGATCACCATTGAGGACGCCGAGAATCCGGGAGTGGCGATCGACTTGATGGATCCCGACAACGATCTGGCATTGTTCCAACTGAGTGTTCGATTGCCCTATTCGTCCGTCCGTTCGCCTTGGACGCCGAATCCGGGCCCCATAAATCTGGTGGGCACGGCAGTCTTCCGCAACGCGGTCTCGGTCATGGTTGAGTGACGGCGAAAAGCCGGAGAACAACCTCCCACGGGGTCGTAACGTGAGGCGACCTGCGGCAGTGGGAGATTGCCCTTCGACTCGTTCGCTCGGGTCCGCAAGGTGTTTGACTCCTCCGAAAGGGTACAAGCGATGACACCAAGAGAATTCTACCGAAGGTTGACGACGTTCCGGCGGAGGGACCTGCGGAAGCACCGCAAAGGAATCATCCTCGTGCTGACCTGCCTGCTGGCGCCCGTGCTGTTCGGGTTTCTGGCCTATGCCGTCGACACGGGGCTGACGGCGACGACGCAAACGCGAATGCAGAATGCGGCGGATGCGGCGGCGTTGGCGGCCTCGCAGGAGATCCGTGCGGCGATTGCGGCGGCCTCGGCCGGACAGGGCGACGCCCAGATCGACGCCAACTCCATTGCCGTGGCGGAGGCGCGGGCCATGGCCGCGCAGGTCGCGGCGGCCAACGGCGTCTACATCAATCCGGAGCGCGACGTGATCTTCGGCCGCAGAAGCTTCGACGAGAGCACCAGTTCGTGGCCCGTCCAGTGGAACCAGGCACCCTACAACGTGGTGCGAGTCGAGGTCCATCGCGACAACGCAGATCCCAACGCGCCGGACGCCGAACTGCCGCTCAATTTCGGCACGTTCGTGGGCAAGCCGTCGGTGGCCTTGGCCACGGGGGCCAGCGCCTTCGTCGAAGCCCGCGATCTCGTGCTGGTGCTCGACTATTCCGGTTCGATGAGCTACGACAGCGAATTGCGGTCGATCGGCTCGGTAGGTCGCGACAATGTCGTCGAGAACCAGAAAGAAATGTTCGACGCCCTGGAGGTGAACACGGGGAATCTGACGCGCGAGCCCCAGTACCTGACGCTGACGAGCCCGGAAGGAAGCGATCCGATGATCAGCGTGACGTTCAAAGGAAGTTCGATCTACGCCGTGTCGTCGAAGGATTTGTCGAACGTCGTACTCGAATTGGAGCACGACGGGAGGCTCTACCAACAGAAGACCGAGGGCCTTCACGACCCCACGGGAGAATTCTCGGGCACGGGTTGGCTGGCCGGCAAGAAGATCACGAAGTGCTGGATCAAGTCGGGGAACAACAAGAGCGACGACGGTCCCGGGTACGGCGAGCGCTTCGAGAACTCGGTGGCAGCGGTGAAAACGGCTTTCAACCTGAACGACACGCCCTATCCGTTCCCGTCCGGCAGTTGGAACAGTTTCATCAGTCACGCTCGGAACAATTCGTATGTCTGGAACGCCGACCTGGAATACACGTACGGAGGTCCGACTTTTGTCAACTACCTCCTTACCGAGAAGAAGGCTTTCTCCCAAACGCCGGCCCTCTGGAAGACGCCCGAGTATCCCTTCCATGCCATGAAGAACGGAGCGACGCTCTTGCTGGAGTTCCTCGATACACTCGATTTCGGCGACGAGGTCGGGATCATCAGTTACGCCCAGAACGCTCACTGGGAAACCACGCTGGACTACGACGGTTACAACATCGACATCGGCAGCGATCCGATCACGTCGGATTATCAGTCTCTCGATCTGATTCAGCGACACCGCCAGGCGGCCCACTACAGCAGCATGACCGCCATGGGCGACGGCATCAACCAGGCGCGTCAACTCCTCGAGCAGTACTCGCGTTACGGATCTCGCCCGACCGTTCTGGTGATCACCGACGGCAACGCCAATGAGGTTCCGTCCGGCTGGAGCCTTCCCGCTGACTGGGACTGGAATGAACTGACCGACTACGACGGCGATGGAACGGCCAACTACAGGACGTACGACCGCAGCAAGCAGTATGCCTTCTGGGAAGCGGTGCAAGGAATGGACCGGGGCTACACCTTCCACACCATGACCGTGGGAGCCGACGCCGATCGCGCCCTGATGGAGGCGATTGCCTTCGCGGGCGAGGGAGTGTGGATCGACGTTCCGGGCGGTGAAACGGTCGAGGACATGCAGGAACAGATGCTTCAAGCTTTTGGAGAGATTGCAGGACGCGTCCCTCCACCCACCCTGGTTTACGACAAATGAGAATCCGGGATGCGACCGACGCGTCGCTCCCGGATGGAGTATTCGCATGTGCTGCGCAAAAAGTAGGCTAGCCGAATTCGATAACCTCAACAACCCCCTCTAGAGAACCAGAGACGCCCCCGGTTTCCGCAGCCAAGCAGAATCCGGGGGCGTCGTCGTTTGAGGCTGCGGCCGGCTTGCGGGAGCCGTACAACCCGACTGTCCGGCACGATTGTCCCGAAACCTCCATTCGCCGCGAGAACTACCGACTATTCGATTTCGGACATCTTGGATTAGATATCTTAATACCGGTATGTCCTATGCTTCTATGAGGATGAGTTCCACCCGGTATCGGCCGGATGCTACCGCCGGTCGGCCCGAGCGGCGGTCCGCGCGAGCCGATGCATATCGGAACGGTGGATTCGTTCGACTCCAGGGAACCTTTGTCAACGGTGAGTACCTTGGGTACCAACGCAGGTTCAGAAGCCAGGGTTGAGAGCATCGAGCGCTTGGGTTTTCTGCCTGTTGCGGTCGACACGATCACGGCGTCGATCGCCTTGCCGTTCGATCTCTTCGTTCGCACGGACCCCAGAGTTGCGCCCGTCCTCTTCCGCGAACGGCAACTGGCGCTGGAAGCCGGCGATTTCGACCGCTTCGGGGATCAGGGCATCAGCACTCTCTACATTCGGGTCGCCGATCATGTCGCCTACCGTTCGTTTCTGCTGGACACCGTGCTGCGCGACGAGGGGGTGTCGGTCGGCAAGAGATTCCGCGTGCTGCAGGTTGCGAATCGGGCCGTCTTTCAGATGGCGTTCAGCAGCCGCAACGCGGATCAGTTGGTCGGATTCGCCGGAGAATACGGCGAGGAACTGGCACGTCTGGTCAGCGACGAATCCGTCGCGGCGTGCGAGCTGCTCGACTTGATGGCCCACGACTACTACACCTATACGCACGTCACCAACGTCAGCGTCCTCGTCTTGCTGATCGCCGGGCGGATGGGCATGGGAGCCAGCGACGAGATTGTGGCCCTAGCCAGGGGGGCGGTTCTGCACGATATCGGCAAACGCCATATTGCGCCCGTACTTCTCAATCAAGAGAGGCCGCTGACGCGGCGTCAGCGCGAAGCCATCCAGGAACATGCGAAACTGGGTTTTCTTGAACTCTGCCATCGGCGGGACGTGTCGTGGGATCAGTTGATGATGGTCTACCAGCATCATGAGCGCTGCGACGGCCAGGGATACCCTGTAGGTCTTGTGGCGGACGAGATTCACCCTTGGGCCAGGATGTGCGCGGTTGCCGACGTGTACGACGCGATGTCGTCGAGCCGGCCCTATCGGCCGGCGATCCCGCTGAAGGAGGTCTGGGAAGTATTGGAAGGGGATCGCGGTTCGCAGTTTGATCGCGAGGTCGTGAAGGCCCTTAGAGCGGTGGTGTCGTCATGATTGCCAATTCCTTCCTGGGCAAGCTGCCGTGCGAGATCGTCCTTCCCGACGATACACGCGCCCAGGCGAGCGCCGCCCAGCACGTGTTCGATCCGGCGGACGAGCGGCGCCGTTTTCCTCGCCAACGTACCCGTTTCGACGCCGCCCTGAGGTACTACAACACGTTCCCTGCGTTGAACCGGAAGGAAGGGATGTACCGAGTCATGATTCGGGACTTGTCGCGAGGAGGCGTGGGCTTCCTGCACGGCGAGGAGATGTTCCCGGGCGAGAATGCACGACTCGTATTCCCCAATGGAGCCGAACGCTATCTCCAGGTGAAACGTTGCCGCCGGATGGGACCGAAATGCTATGTCATCGGAGCCGAGTTCGACGAGCCGCTGCAGGATTTGACTGAGGGACGATGGCGTTAGCCCGGCCTAGCGCAACTCCAGGATAAGGTACAACTGGGGAGCTTCCGTCAGGGGCTGTGCGCGGTTTGCATCGGCTTCCTGACGCATCGCGTCGGCCGAGGGCCCGATGTAGGTCAAACCGCCGGCCAGGACCGGTTCGCCCAGGGGCACGCTGAGCGTCGTGGCAAGCTCCTGGGTCTCGATCGCTACGCGGTCAACCTTCGGGACCAGCAGGTCTTGTTGGGGCTGCACGGATTCTCCACTTTCGGAAGCCGACTTTCCCAGGACGGTGAGTGTGGAGCGAAGGTCGACGATCGCACGGTCGTCATTGGGAATCAGCGTCGGGCGTATCTGGAGCAACACTCCCAGGTTGGGGGTCTCGATCACGGGTTGGTAGCCGACGGCCTGGCTAGATTGCCCCATCTGGGCCGGCAGTACGTATGCTCCGCCCGGCAAAGCGGCATATTGCCCGGTTTGGGGCCTTTCCAGACTGCCGACGACGGGGATGAAACTGGTAACCACGTTGCGCCGGGTGCCGCTGACAAGATAAACCAGTTGCCCGGTGAAGCAGTTGGTCCGTCCGCGGATGCTCGTGGGACGCCGTGTGAACTCGCCGAGTATCTGGCGGTCGACGTGGGGCTGGCCATTTTCACCGGCGGGGATCAACTTCTCGAGTTCATCGGAATTGAGCAGCAGCCAGCGAGCGTCGACGGCCACGGTTCTCTGCTTGCCCGACCCTTTGCGTAGCTGCTCCAACAGATCTTCGATCTGTTTGTGGACGACTGCCGTCTGGCGGACTACCAGCGACGTGCCCAGGCACTGTAATTCTCCCTCCTCGCCCCCGCTGTCGGTCCAGGTGTTCGGGGCAATCACGGTAGTCAGCACCCGTTTCAGATCCTCCATGGTAATCTTCGTGGAGCCGGGCAGGGGATTGCGATCGCTGGGAACGCCGCCTCCCTCCGATTCGGCTCCGTCGCCACCCGGCATGGCTCCACCGCCCATCATGCCGCCCATGCCGCCGCCCATCACGCCGCCCATCACGCCGCCCATGCCTCCCATGCCTCCCATGCCGGCGTTGTTCGGGCTGCCGAAAGGAGAAGCGGCACCCGCCGATCCGGGATAGGGATAGTCGGGCACATCCAGAATCAGATCCCCTACGTCGTAGGTGAGAATCACAGCCTCATCGGCCGACATCATCCCCGCCCGCGGCCGTTTGTCGTCGGGAACGGCGGCGGCCTGACCGGCCGCAATTCGCGGAACGGCGACACAAGCAAGGATCAGAACGAACAGCAACGTCGGAGCTTCAATCTTCAAGGCGCGCATGACAGAACCTCTTCTCTGAAAAAGGAACCACGTTCTCCCATCAACTCAGCCAAGTGAATTCGCCAGGCTTGCTCAGGCCGAGAACCCGTTGGCCAGCAGCCAGAAGCGGGCTCGATTGAACGATCCGAGCAGCCGGGGATGCCGCGACGCAAAGGCCCGGAAACTGGCGGCCTGCCCGTCCCGGCAGCGGACCAGCGCGATCCAGGCCTCGCGATCGCCTATTCGCTTCTCAGGTCCGGTAACCCGATCGATCAGTTGTCGGGTGACTGCCGGGCCGTTTGCCTCTCCGAGCACCAGCGCCGCCGCCAGTCGCAGTTGCTCGTCCTCGTCATCGAGCCGCGTGAGGACGCTTGTCACCTGCGTCTCCGAGAGAGCATCCGCAACGGCGAGTGCCTCGGCTCTCGTCGTCGCATCTTGAATCAACGTCAAGTAGACGTTCAACGAGGCGTCATCGCCGGCCGACAGGAGGCGGCGGTAGATCGCAACCCGCACGTGCCAATCGGGCGACCGCCGCGCCATGCCGGTCAGAGCGGCCGTGCCCACGATGCGTTCGGCGGCGGCCAACGCTTCGTCGCAAAACTCCTCTCGCTCAGCCAGCCGGAGAAGCCGCAGCGCCGATCGCCAGGTTCCGCAGACGGCAAGCAATCGGACGACGCTGCTCGTGCTGCCGCTGCCGGAACGCGTCAGACGACGCAGCAATTCCTGCTCGATCACCGCGGGGCTCAGGCCGGAATCGCGCACCAACTGTTCGACGTCGGCTTGCGGTTCGCACTGCAAGTGCTCGATCAGGTCGGCTACACGGACGATTGCGTGTTCCCTGCCGCCCGTCTTGGACGACCGTGCCACAAGGACGAAACGCTCGTAGTCCGTCGGGACTCGGGCCGTCACTCGCGGTTGCTCTTCTTCAGGTGAGCGTGCAGCGGCGGAAGACTCCTCGGCCAGCTCGGCGACCACTTCGGGCACCGCTGCGCGACCATGTCGAGAATTGTCGCCCACCGCCTGCTCGCGGCCGGGATCGGGCCGCCGGGCCGGAAGCGAGATCATCAGCGCGACCAGAATCAAAGCGGCCAAGGTTGAGGCAGCGGCAACGTATCGGCGTCGTTTCTGCGTGCGGCGACGGCGGTGCCAGAAGGTCTCGAGCCGGGCAACCTGTTGCGCCGTCGCGTCAAGCTCCAAGGCCGCACGGATTTGCCGATCCAAGTCGTCGCGATTGGTTTCGGTCGGAAAGTCGTTCATGATCGGTTCAGTTGCGGGTAATCGATGCCGATCGCCCGAGCGATCCGTTTCCTCGCCAGGTGAAGACAGGTGTATACATTCGCTTCGCTGCTCTGGAGGATCTCTGCCGCCTCGCGAGTCGAGGCCCCTTCTCCCCAGATCAGCAACGCCACTTCGCGCTGACGATCCGGCAGTTTGTCGACGGCAAGCCGAATCCGGGCGCCGAGTTCGCCGGCCGCGGCCTCTTCAACCGGCTGCGATTGGCTGGCTGCCACTCCCTCGGGAGGAATGGGGACCAGGATACGCTGCTGCCGGCGGCGATCCCGGTCGACATTGACCACGATTTGCATCATCCAGGTGCCGAAGGACGCCTCGCCGCGATAACTCCGCCATCGCTTGAGGATGCGGCAGAGGGCTTCCTGAACGACGTCTTCGGCAGTGTTGTCGTCGCCTGTCAGGCGGCGAGCGAACCGCAGTGCCCGGGGGAGGTGCTCGACCACCAATCGATCGACGTTCTTTCTACCGATTGGCTCTGCCATCTCCCTCCGAACCTCTTCAGCCGAATGGTTAGACGGATGGGACGGGGATGATCTTAAAAGAAAACTGGGCCCATTCCTGGAAAACAGTCTATCCGTTATTTCCGGATACGGGGGCGCCCTGGGCTGATGAAAATGGGGACTGGCTCCGCAACATCTGGTGTCCTCGCGGCAGTCCACACACGATCCGTTGCGGTGCCTGTCCGGGTTTTCATCAGCCTCAGTCCTGGTGCCGGTTCGGACTTCGTTTCGTCCGCACAGCGAACAGTAGGGCGTGGAGGGCGGTGAGATACGTGAGCGGCATGGCCACAAACCCGAGGAACGTGGCAACGTATACCAGGATCCAGACGCTGCGGTGGAAGGCCGAGAGAGTTTCACCGGTCACCGCGCAGAGTTCCGACTCGCGGACGACCAGATGAACGCCGATCATCGCCAAGCCCCAGAATATGAGCGTCGCGGTACACAAGAACACGAACCGCCCGGTGGTGCCGACGGCACGTTCGGTCCAACCGACGGGGTCTTTGAACATGCTGGGCATATCTTTCTCCTGCTGGCTGGCAAGCATGCCCTTCTGCCTGCCACCGTCAGTGTATCTTGCCGGCGGCGTGGAGTGCAAGTTGATTGACGAGGCTCAGTTCGCCGTCGCTGTTGTCGATGGCGCCGCCCTGGCCGAAGCTGCTGTTAGGGGCCGAGTTGCCGGTGAGGACGCAGCCGGTCAACGTCCAGTTGGTGAGGTAGTCGGCCCGGACTGCGCCGCCGTTGTCCTCGTGGCCGGCGTAGGTGCCGCTGTTGCCGGCCTTTCCGCCGGTGAGTGTGAGCCCGCTAATGGCGACGGTGGCTTCCTCGCGGAGGTCGAAGATCCGATCGAGCAGGGCGGTGGCGTCGATCGTGGTGGTGGCGGCGTCGGCCCCGGCGATGGTCAGGTCTTCGGTGATATCGAGATCGCCCGTGGCGGCCCCGTTTTCGCCGAAGCCGGTCAGCGTGAGGTTGTAGGTGCCGGCCGGCAGGTTGATCGTATCGGCGCTGGGCGAGGCGTTGGCTTCCATGATTGCCGCCCGCAGGGTGGTGTTTCCCGCCGCGTCCTGGGCCAGCCCGTCGCCCGGGTTGGCGTCGATTGTGTCGAGGGCGCTATTGACGGAGAAGACGGCCAGGAGCCGTCGCTGCTCCAAGGCCTCCACGCGGAAGGGGCGGTGGCGGATGCTGCCGCGGTTGCTTCTCGGCCTGGGCTCGAAGGCCTTGAGCGTGCGCTGGAGGATTCGTTGGATCGACATGATGGAACTCCTGGGTGAGGAGGGGGGCAAGATGACGTGCTCGGTTGCGCCGCGGATTGCCTTGGTGTCGTGGTGGTGGTTATTTCTGTTCGTGAATTGGGAGTTGGATCGTGTGGCGGTTGGAGAGAGATGGATAGGGATGTGATCTTGTTGGTTGTTCGTTTCTGCGAAAGTGTCAATTGTCCGCAGTTGCCCTCGGATCCGGAGCTGACCCCGGGTCCTTAGTCACCCCTTGCGATCGGAAATGTCCCGTGACGTTCAATTCTCGTTAACGACGCGTAATCGCCAAACTCCGGATAGGGCTCCCAATTCCCCGACACGTCAGCTCGCGTTTCCGCCCTCTCCAGCGTATCGGAGACAAAGTCTTGCCGATGGATGACGACACGCCCGTCGCGGTGGAAGAAGTAAGATGTGCCCTTCGTCACCATATCTGTCCGCTCTCGGAACTCACGGAGAACAACTCGCGACAAAAAGAGTTCTCTGGGGCGTTCCTCCTGGAATTCATAGCTGAGGTACTCTCTTAACAGTCCATCGAGAAATCCGATGCCTATGGAGTCGTTTGTCACCTCGATAAAGCAATTGGGTGCCGTCGAGCTGTCGATCAGCACCGTGTAAGGCTGGCGTTGCGAATGTGCGGCCATCGCTGTGGCCTCGTCCCAACGGCACGGCGCACACTTCTTTGCCCGAAACCAGCCGTCGCAGTAGAAGACTTTCATGGTGTCAATATACCCTGTTGTTCACGTCACGTATGATGATCTTCCGTTTTGCTGCCGCATCTAAGACTGTCCTTGGCACTCTCTTCATCTGGACCGGCACCTCGAATATCTGTTGCCCACGCAACGTCTGTCCTGCCAAGTCTCGACTCGACGGGACGTCCGCGATACGTAGACCCGGCTTGTAGCTCGCTGCCTCTCTAAGGTAAGCCTTCGCAGCTTCTGGCGAAATCTCCGATAACTGAGTGAACCTTCGAAATACGATCTCCCCTAGGTGGGGATTGTAGGAATCCAGTATAAGGTATCCCTTGCCATCAGGGGCTTGAACATACAATTCGTTGTACGGGTACTTCGGCCAGCGAACACGATTAAACAGGTTTCCTTTATCCATGTTGGCCAGCCAACGGGGCGTCTCTCCGGCGCTCGCGCTCAATCGTGCCGCGGAGGCTTCAAGCTCCTGGATCGGGATAAAGTCCCTGCCGAACGGTCGATTTACTGGGGCCAATTTACCTGTATGGCCGTTTTGCGTTCCCAGTGCGCCATAGACTCCTCGCCCGATTCCCCCTCCCATCGCGCCAAGATTGGCACCAAGAAGGGCGCCTTGCGACGTACCATACACGCTGTAGCCGATTCCCGCCCCAGCGGCGGCGCCGCCGGTCTGCCAGGCGACGGCGCGCCAGCCCCCGTGCAGGCCTCCACCAGCTATGCTACCGGCCAATCCGCCCCATTGCATCCCCTGGCCATAGAAATCGCCGCCGAAGGCCCACTGGGCGCTGCCGCCAATGAACGTACCACCGAGTTCGAGTGCTCCGCCATAGGGCATGTAGCCGCCGAAACCGGCGCCGAGGCCGACGCCGAAGGCGTATTCGTGAAGCCCCGCGTTGGGATTGGCGCCGTAGGTCTGCATGGCCGAGGCGGATCCACCGGCGACGGCGCCGAGCGTGGCGATCGTGTAGGCCGCCGCTTCACTCATGCCGGCCACCTCAACAAGGGCGCCACCGCCGGTCAGGATGCCCGCCCCGGCCGACCCGGCAACGAACATCCCCCAGCCGACCACCTTGCCTGTGCCGAAGAGCCAACCCTCCCCCGGATCGTTGTGAAGCGGGTTGAGGTAGTAGCTGTAGTTCTCAGCAAAGGCTTCCGCGAAGATCGACAGGCAGTTCTCTTCGGAGCCGCTTCCGGCCGGACTCGAGGTCGTGTCGGGCGCGTTCCCCGCATAGCGATAGAGGTTGGTGTCTCCGCCAGCCAGGCCGCGGGGATCCTCGCTGAGGAATCGCCCGGCCACCGGATCGTAGAATCGGGACCGATTGTAGGAGAGTGAAGTAGGGTGGGCACTGCCCACCAACTGCCAAGCGGTGGTTGGCCCTGCGTGACCGTGTGTACCAATCCCCGTGAGACGATCAAAGGGGCCGGGAGGCTTTGTTTCTGACGTGTCAACTCCGAACGATTCCGGCGGGGACAGGTGGACCTGACTAACCGCGTGAACCAATCACCGGAGGACGATCAAAGGGGTCGGGTGTCTTTGTTCTTGATAGCTCTTGGTAAAGAAGTCGATCTGTTTGCTGCCAGAGTTTGGTGAGCAGCACAAGGAGCATCTTGCCGTCGCCACCCTTGACCGGTCCGAGGAATTTCGGGGACACAATACCGATTATGGCTGTTTGAGTAGTTTTGGTTTCCGGCCTGGCTTTTTCGGGCCGAGGGTGCGGCCGACGAGGCGTTCCAGTCGGTCAACAAAGTCGGCACTGCCCAAGGGCCGGCCTGTGCGGCCGTGGTCGCGCAGATCGCGCAACTCTTTTTCGCGGATAGCGCTGTCCAAGAAGCTTCGCCAGTCGTGGACCATGGCCAGCATCGGTGCAACGATTGCCAGCCGGTCGCTGTGGCCAGCGAGGTGCGCGTGGTTCGTCATGAGGCAGTAGGCCCAGATTTCTACCCCCTGCTCCCCGCACCACTCGGCCATCAGATCCAGGTAGGCCACATAGTCGTCGTCGCAGAAAAACGTCTGCTGTCGGCGGTTTCCACGTTGCGTGACGTGGTGCGGCGGGCCTGGGACCACCAGTCTTGCTAATCTAGCCATGCCGCGAGCTTATGGCATCTTGCCCATTGTGTCAATATGCGTATTGGGGTTCTCTTCGTTCATCGCCATTTCCCGGCCTGACATCGAATCCACCCGACCGATGGATCCCATTATGACAACTCCAACGAGCGTTTCAACGTGAGTGCCTCACGATCCGACTGATTGCGCGTCTTGCTCAAACCGATCGGCCGAGCGTCGGTCCCGTCGTTGTTCGGGTCGATGTGAGCGAGGCATCTCGATCAACACCCCTGTCCTTTCCCACGGGCGCTTGCTTGTCCAAAAGGCTCTGAAGACGTAGAGTATAACGACTGTGATGGTTGGATAATGAAGAATTCTATCCTCCCCCGAACCGCATGGAGCAAAAAGTGAGATCTGCCGTTCTGATACCTTCCACAATTGCGATCGTCTTGTTATCGCTATCGCGTTTTGCCTATAGCGAAGAAGCTTTTTCGAGGCAACCAGTCTGGAGCAGCGGCACGGCAACGTCAGGAGGTGACGGCATCGCACGATTCATTGATTTTGACCGCGACGGCGATTTGGATTTCGTGACCAGTGCGCCGAATCCGAAACGCTGGGTCATTTATCAGAATCAAGACGGCAAGCTTGCGGAGAAACCGTTCTGGGAGTCACGCGAAACTACAGATTGTGACCACATCGACGTGCTCGACTTCAATCGCGATGGGTGGATGGACCTGGCCGCCACGCACGAGAGCCATTGCACGCTGTACTTGAATCAAGCCGGCAAGTTCAACGTGAAGCCTGATTGGGAAACGGGCATGATCGCAAACGCGAACCAAATCGATTTTGGCGATTTCGATCAGGATGGAGACCTCGATATGGTGATGGCCGGCGGTGAACCGGTGAACGGCGTCGCCCTGTTTGAGAATACAGCCGGAACACCTGCCAGGGAGGTCACTCGTAAACTCGGCCATACGGAGTATTCCGAGACGGCGATCTATGCCGACTTCGATGGCGATGGTGATCTTGATATCGTGGCAGGCTATCGAGCGGGGAAGATCGTCGTCTTTCGTAACTCGGAGGGAGCGTTCGATGACGGCACGGTGGTCTACGAAGACAAAGCAAATCCGTGGACACAGCGAGTTTATTGGCGCGATCTCGATAGCGATGGTCAGCCAGAGCTGTTTTGTGCGAAGGGCCCGTGGGGAAACCGGCTTGGTACGAGCTTGCAGTTGGTCAAGCAATACGACACTCCGAAAATGAAGGTCCGTTGGCGAAGCTCACCGCAAACGGCATTTCACGGATTCGAATTTCAGGACGTCGACAACGACGGAGACGCGGATGTGATCGCAGCGGACTATGCACAAGGCGGCAACGTCTTTCTTTATCTGAACGACGGCGGGAACTTGGCTGCGGAACCTGCTTGGTCGGTGAAGACCAGTGGGCCAGCTCACGAAGCTGTGCTCGGAGATATCGATCAAGATGGTGATCTGGACCTCGCGGTTGGCTGCCGTGATCAAGCTCACATCTACGAGAATCTTACCACGAAAGGCTCGCCGAAATCGAAGTGAGCCTTTGATTCTGCGGCAGACTCAACTCGGCTTGGCGGCTGCTGTGTTCCGCGTCAGCGTGCGCCGTCAAGCCGAACAGAGGGGGCGAGCCGAGTGAACGGTTCGGCAGTTTCTTTTTCTGACGGTCCCGGAACGATACAACCGTCTCCAGGCACGCCACGCCCGACTCGATCCTCCAGACCTTCCACAGCTTCGCGCCGGTCGTCATTCCCCTGCCAGGAGTCGCTGCCGCGATCCTTCCAGCGGAAGGTGACGTGGGTCTGATCGACGGCCAGGATTCGTGCGTTGGTGATGGCCACGCGGATCGTTCCGCAACGGTTCGGTCAGGTGGGTGTAGAGTTCGGTGGAGCCGATCTTCGAATGCCCGAGCAGGATCTGAATGATCCGGATGTCCACGCCTCGTTCGAGCAGGTGCGTGGCGAAGCTGTG
>Ga0209723_1002560_pt1 | contig 24069 bp, 19 predicted proteins | sample BiotimSIPDNA_2_FD_185750 | JGI IMG/M metagenome (GOLD analysis project Ga0209723, IMG submission 185750) | Anaerobic biogas reactor microbial communites from Washington, USA - Biogas_R2 time_0 SIP DNA (SPAdes) (version 2) | ecosystem: Engineered > Bioreactor > Anaerobic > Unclassified | place...
CACCTAATTTACAACTTAGCTTACTTTTTTAGGGGGAGGTGATTTTGATAAACAAAAATATTGAGATTGAATATCAGGCCTTTGTAGTGTAAAACTGTGATATTCCTGATTTAGTCGGATAATAGTGGAAAAATATATCAATTACTTGTTGAAGTTATTAAAAAATTACAAAAAATCTATTTATGAAAACGAGAAATATTAATTTGTTAAAATTCATTATTTTAGTTTTAGCCGTTTCCTGTATTGATTCTACTGTCAGAAGCCAACCCTTAAACATGACAAGAGATGAGATCATACAGTATACCCCTCTTTGGAAAGGAGAGCGTTTCCCTGATGGTCGTCCAAAAGTTTCGGATGATATTATCAGAAGAATGAAATATGTACCACTGTCCGTCGCATGGCAAACTATTCATAGACAAAGAGTCGATATACAATTGCCAAAGGATATGTCCGCTGGGGCTCATGTGACTGTTGATTATGGTCCTAAATATTGTTATTATGGGGAATTTAAAAAAATGTATGAAGATGTTACTATCTGCGGAAGAGCTGTAACAATGCAAACACTGCCTGGGCGACCGGATGTTAATGCAGCAATCCAGCAACAGGGACAAAAAGAAGGATTACGCAGGGTAGGTGGAACTTATGCGATTGATATATTGGAGAAGGGGGACGTATATGTGGTAAATTTTTGTGAGGGTATGATGGATAATTCTCATGTCGGAGATAATCTGGGGAATTCGATCTGGCAACGATCAGGAAATGGTGCTATTATCCGTGGTACTGTTCGCGACCGTGAAGGATGCATGGAAATAGATGATAAAGGGTTCAATTTATTTGTTCGTGATTTCAGACCTGAAAGTGGAGGGATTGGACCATATATGGTAGTTGGCCGAAATCTTCCCATTCAGATTGGATATGTAACCGTGATGCCTGGCGATGTTGTACTAGCTAAACAAGAGGGAGTACTTTTCATACCTCCTCATATGGCAGAACAAATCGTTGTCGAAGCAGAAAAGTCTGGCTTACTTGACAGGTGGGCACATCTTCAACTTGCTGAAGGCCGGATCACGGCTTCTCAGGCAGATGGCGCGTATACAGAAGAGATGCATCAAATGTTCGATCAATGGCTTAGGGATAATATTGATAACATGGAGAAATTTTACGATAATCCTGCGATGACACCTTCTAAAGAATTTATAAGGGAGTTTATTAAAGAACGGGAATCAGGAATAAGATTTCGACCCTGATCCTGAAACAATCTGTAATATGACCCTTTAAGCCACTAATGGATAAATAGATATCTCTTTTTTCGGCTTTCCTCCAATTGGAAAAGGAAAGTAGTTGAGAATAATTGATGATGGCAGTTGTGATTTGTTTTCAGTTTTTCTTTTTGATTTATTAAGGGGAAATCTGATAATATTGCTATACCCTTATCCAGGGGGATAAGACAAACAATTATTGGAATTGTTTGTTTACTTAATAAATAGGAGGATAAATTATGAATGCAAAAGATGAATTGAAAAGAGTCCAGACATGGATGAAGAAATTTGGTGAGCTTAATCCTGAAAGCATGAAAAGCTTCATGAGTTTGCTGGGGGCAGTTGAAAAAGAGAATGTTCTGACTGCAAAGACAAAAGAACTTATGGCTATTGCCATCTCAATTACACAACAATGTGAATGGTGTATTCCCTTCCATGTCAATGAAGCTCTTAAAGAAGGAGCCACGAGTGAAGAGATAATGGAAGCTGCCTGGGTTGCCGTCCTGATGGGTGGTGGACCAGCTTTGATGCACGCAGGTCTGGTACTGGAAGCCCTGAACGATTTGGCATAAGGTTTATTTATGCTATTTTTCAGTATTATTTCACGGGTTTTTAAGAAACCTTTATATTACTAATTAACTCATCCTTAAAAAAATCAGGTTTTATAATATTTTATCTGTACCTGATCTTCCCGGATCAGTTTTTCTATTCGGATGATTTCATTAAAACAACTGCCATCTGCTTTGGCCATTGTCAGATGGTAGAAGAGTTTTGAGCAGTTACGATAATAAACTTGATAACCATGTTAACATGCTTGATGGTCCGGGTCTGGAGTTGAAAAACTTTTTCCCAGGTCTGTTGATCCTGATATTGACAGAAAATGAAGATATTAACAAAAGAGAAAAGTAACCCAAAAAGAGAATGTGTTTATACCAGAAAAACTATGGGAGGTATTTACGGTTATGTGCCAAGTGGTTTGCATTATCATGAAAGATAACTTAAATTTGTTAACCAATGGTTTATAAGAAGGTAGCACTTAAAACAGATATATTTTCTTTTTTGAATCATCCTGAAATAGTGATTGTGAAGAAGTCCTTTGACAGTTATTAAATTTATTTGAAAAGCAGATAAAATTTTAAATTATGAAAACATCAGAGAAACACCTTCTTGTTGGGAGGCGTAATGCCCTCAAAATGATAGGTCTTGGTTCTGCGGCTATGTTAAGCGGTGGATTTTCTGATATTTTGGCTGTAGAGCCAAAGGATACGAAACCTGCCCCTAAACCGATGCTTACAAGTGGTAATAGCAGTGTAGCTTTCACTACAGGTACTGACAGACAACAGATGCTTTATGAGGTAATAAAGCCTTTTGAAGCAGAGATCCGAAAAGGATTGAAAGGGAAACAACTTATCCTTAAGGTTAACATGGTTAGGACTGATGTGCCACTTTGTGCCACTCATGTAGATGCATTGCGTGGCCTTCTTGAGTATATGAAGCCTATTTACAATGGGCAGATTATTATTGCTGAATCAAGCTCTGTTGTTGATTCGGCCGCGGGATTTAAGAACTATGGATATCTTGACCTGGAGAAAGAGTATAATGTCAGATTCATTGATCTGAATACAACCAACGGTACTCCTTTTTTCATCATAGACAGCGATCTTCACCAGGAGAAGATACAGGTTGCCGACACTTATGTTGATCCGAATAATTATATCATTTCTATATCGAGACTTAAGACTCATAACGCAGTGGTGATGACTGCAGGAGTCAAGAATATTGTTATGGGAGCTCCCCTTGTTAAAACAGACAGAAACGCTGGCGGCCACTACAAAAGCAGAATGCATTCCGGTGGCTCACGTTTTCTTCATTATAATATGTTCCTGTTAGGACAGCATGTACGTCCGGATTTTACTATTATAGATGGTGTTGAAGGGATGGAAGGAGACGGCCCTTCGGGTGGAACCCCTGTCGATCACAGGATTGCCCTTGCAGGTGAAGATGTAGTAGCTGTAGATAGTATGTGCAGCAGGCTTATGGGAATACCACTTGAGAATGTGGGATACCTTAATTATCTGGCAGCAGCAGGACTAGGTAATGTTGACAGGGAGAAAATTGATATTATCGGAAGGTCAGATCCGGATCAGCATATAATAAAATATAAACTCCACAGGAATATTGAGAACCAACTCCTATGGAAAGGACCATTAACAACCACTACAAGTACACCCAATAAACCACCTGCTCAACAACAACCAGGGTAATCTGAAATTTATTCTAAAAATTCCATCAGGCCAAAATTGCTGGGTTGATGAATAACTTCAGATATATTGTAGATTATGAATAGCGTGAATATGGAACGTCATCTTTATCCGATTATGTTCCTGTTCTGACGTACAGCCTGGAAGCATTGACCCCCAATTCTAATTGGGGACACAACCTCCTGTTGTCTGTATTAATTCAACAGGTAGTGGTCTGAACTCAATTGTTACCCTTGTATCTCCATTGATATCATCTCCGCCTGTATCACCGATTATCTGCCAGTTTAACACAGGAGCTTCTCCGGTTTTTGTTTCAGGATCAGTGTTAGAATCAATGTATTCAAAATAGCAGTAAGTACTTGATAAAATTCTGTTTATTTTCCAGCCCGGATTAACAGTTTTAAGATATCCACTTTTAGTAACATCTCCGTAAGTATAATCATAACAGCAGTGGTCAAGATCATCATGACATTCAAAAGCTTTAATATAAGCATCATACCATATTTCGGTATTATTGTTTTTTAAGTATAACCGAACCCACATTTTCATACATGGTCCGTTACCATCGAACTCTGCATCTCCTTTTCTTGAAGCATTAGGGTGTTTCTTGTGATCGGCAATAAGTATTACCGGAGTCAAAGTTATATCTTCCGACCTTTTATCGCAGATAGGTGGCGGAGCCTGAGTAATGTTTATTGAAAAGAAATTATCAGTTCCACTTGTAATTTTTAGAAATTGACTTTGTGTCCCAAATGGTATTCTTGAAATGTCAACTGTCATTGTGTAATCTGTATTTACGGTCATATAAGATGTAACATCAATATTACTTCCTGTAGTAAGACAATGGTATAATTTGAAGTTTCCGGAAAGAAAAGAATAGCCACTTATGGTCACAGGTCTTGTTAAGGCAATCGGATCACCCATATCTATATATAAAGGGGTAAAGCTACATACTTTAGGTACAGGAACCGGTAATGGTTGATGATTCCTGACTGCAAGAATTTCTTTTATTTTAAAAATCAGCATATTAACAGTGTATTCTTCAGTACACCTTATTTCAGCACCGGCAATCATTTCCGCACTATGAATAAGTTCCCTTAAATCATTTTTAATTTTTAATTCAAAAAACGGAAGATCATTAATGGCACTTTCTAAAAGGTATCTCCAATTATTAGACTGAGCTCCTAATTGAGAAACTGTCGTTTCAAGAATATTATTAGTTCTGTTATACTCCCGAATAGCTGATTCGAAAAACTGTTTAATAGCAGCACAACCTGAAAGTACAAAGACGATGATAATGATGCTAATGATTTTTTTCGCCTTCATAATTTGAGAATTTAACTGTTGATAAATGTTAAATCTATTTTAGAATCATATATTACAGTTACGCTACCAAAAAGCCAAAGTCAAATTTATTTTTCCAGGGATGTTTGAACCTTCTCGAGACAAAAACATTTTTCTTTGTGAAAACTCAAAGCAGCCCATCACCCCGGGAATTGCAGCAGGCAATTCCCGGGGTGATGGGCTGGTGAATAGCACATATTATTTATCGACTTGTTATTTTTACTCCTTTCCCATAGAGGATTAAATATATCACAGGAATAAAAATAAATACAAGAAGTATACCGAACAATAATCCGCCGATTACCACGATGGCCATTGGACGTAACATCTCTGTGCCATCACCCCAAAGTAATGCCAGGGGCATTAAACCAAAAACACTGTTTATATCAGTAATTAATATCGGATGAAGCCTTACCAGGGCAGCTTCTTTTATGGCTTCCACCAGACCTTTCCCCCGTTCTCTCAGTTCATCAATAAAAGTAAGCAGGAGAACTCCATTATTGATTTCTATTCCGGTAAGCATAATAACCCCGATCATAGCAGTAACACTTAAAGGTGTGTCTGTAATATAAAGAGCAAAGGAAATACCTGCCAGTGAAAGTGGAATACGGATTATGATGATAAGAGGTTTCAAAAAGCTTTCAAAATATAATACCATCACAGCATAACCCAGGAAAAGGGCAAAAAGCAGAATTAATGCCATTTGTTGTATATTCTCCGTTAACATTTGCGATTGTCCCCCGTAATTAAGCCTGTAACCTGTCGGCATACTGTATCCTCCAAGTTTTTGTTGTAATGCCCTTGTTGCATCCCCTACACTGATACCCGTAACATTGGCAGTTACTTTAATGATACGGTCCTGGTTCCGGCGTTCTATCTTTACGGGACCGGTAGCTTTTTCTACTTCGGCAATTGTACTAAGCGGTATGTTTACTCCTTTTGAAGTATTGAGAAGAAGATTATTGAGATCAGCGGATGATTTTATATCCTTTTCATCCATTACTACACGTATGGGGTAATAATAAGCACCATCTTTATAACGGGTTGGAACACTACCTCCAACCAGTGTTTTCACTGTGTTTGATATCTCTTCAATATTTATACCCAGGTCATAAGCTTTTCGGCGGTCTGTTTTTATCTGGTACTCAGGTTTGTTAAGCTGCAGTGAAATATCGAGACCTGTCAGGTAATCCAGATCTTTTAATTCATTATTTAACCTGGCTGCCTGGGAATAGATATCCTGCATGGAATTATTTCGCGGTGCCGTTATCTCAAGTTCAACATCAAACTGCCCCATGCTTCTTATCCCTTTCATTTTTGAATGCATAATTTTAATGTTAGCTCCGGGTGCTTTGACAGCTTTCATTATTAAGGGACGCAGTTGCTCAACATATTCATCTGTATCCATTGGCCTCTGTGCTGCAGGCACCAGTTGGATATTCATTTCCCCTTCAAAGCCTCTTTCCATGGTTACTAATCCCATGACACCTCCTCCGGCCAGTGTGGCATACCCTTTAATATATTCCTGTTTTTCAATAAGCTTTTCAATCTCCGATAACACCTTATCAGTTTCTTCCATAGATGTCCCTGTTGGCATCGACACTTTAACAGTGATCAATCCGTCATCGGCTTTAGGTAAAAATTCCGATCCTGTTTTTTGCAATAATTGATATCCCGGTATGAGTAACAACAGAAAAATAATCAGGAGAACCCATCTCAGTTTAAGTGACCAGTGCAGAATGGGTTTATAAATAAATATCAATCCATTTATGAACTTGTCTGAAATACGGGCAATGAAAGAATGCTTTTTTGTAACCGCTTTGCCTTCGGGATAGAAAAGAGCCATTAACATGGGGGTAACGGTAAGCGAAACAATCATTGAAAAAAAGATAATGACAGCTATTGTAATAACCAGTTCCCGGAAATGCAGGGATGCCATTCCCGGTACAAGTAAAAAAGGAACGAAAAGTGAAAGAAAAGTAAGGGTTGCTGTTGCGATGGCTGCAGTTATTTGCAAAGCCCCTTTCGTTACCGGATTGGGGGTGTCTGGTTCATCTTCCTGTATACGGGTGATATTCTCCAGCATCACTACACTGTTGTCAAGAACCACAGTCATTGCCACTACCAAACCGCCAAGGGTAAATATGTTAACTGAAAAGCCCAGTAATTCCATCAGGAAAAAAGTCCCCAGTAAAGTGACAGGTAAGCTCAGGGCCAAAGACAATATACGTCGCCATCCCGATAAGAAAAATGCAGTAATCAGAGTGACAAGAATAGCTGCAAGGATCATTGCATCCCGGACTCCGTTGGTAGCTAATCTTACATATTCTGCCTGATCATAAATAATGTCGATAGTCGTTGATGGCGGAAGTTCATTATACAATGTATTTATACGTTGGGCAATCTGGTCTGAGACATCCACAACATTGGCATCTGCCTGCTGGAATATAGAAATACGCACTCCTTCTTTCCCGTTATATCTTGTCCGTGTACGCTGCAATTCATGGTGGTCTTTTACTATGGCAATATCTTTGAGAAGTACCTCACCGTCTGTTTCGGTTTTTTTGATAATAAGGTTTTCGATATCTCCTAAAGACTGATATTCGCCATAGGTTCTGATAAGATAATCACGCGGACCTGAGATCATGCGTCCGCCGGCCATGTCGATATTTTCATTCCGTAGACGCTCATTTATTTGTTGCAATGCGATGTTATATCCCTGCATTGCCACCGGATTGATATGTATCCTTATTTCACGTTTAGTTCCTCCTGACAGAGAGGTTCCGGCCGAGCCTTGTACTGATGCAAATTCTTCCTGAAATTCATTTTCAACCCAGGTGCGAAGCTGGGTAAGACTCATATTATCTGACGAAACAAGGATTTCGATAACGGGAAGATCAGAAGGGTCAGCTTTAAAGATAAAAGGTTCCTGGCTTCCTTCAGGCAGGTTTTTTTTTACGAGTCCCATTTTTGCCAGCACATCCTGATAAGCCACATCACGGTCGGCATTGTAATCAAAATTTATGTTTAACTGATATACTCCTTCTTCTGAAGTTGATTCCATATAATCGAGATCATCGACAGTGGCCATCTGCCTTTCTATTACGGCTGCTATTTCGTTTTCAACCTGTTCCGGAGTCGCATCGGGCCAGTAGATCCATACTTTAACCAAAGGATAAGTAATTTCAGGCAACATATTTACCGGCAACTGAATAAAACCGGCTATTCCAACAACCATCAGTACAATCATAAGCATGATGGTTCCTGCAGGCCGTTTTATTGATTGAATAGTAAGTTTCATAAAACGCCTCCCTCCGGTGTATTAATTATTCTGACTTTTATGCTGTCTTTCAGCATCTCCTGACCGGAAACCACAACTCTGTCCTTTTCTTTCAGACCTTTTATGATTTCAATCTTATTCCCTGAAGAAATACCTGTCTGTACTATTTTTCTCACCGCAACTGAATCCTTGTTAACCACAAAAAGAAAATAATTATTATCAGTCGATGTCAGTACGGCATGCTCCGGTACTGCAACAGCATTTTCTCTTACTGCAACAGGTATCTCAATTGTGGCCATCATCCCGGGGAGTATTTTTTTGTTGAAATTCCGTAATTTAATATCAAACTTAACAGTCCGTGTCACAGGGTCAACCTGTGGATAAACAAGGCTGATGGTGCCTGTTAATGTGTCGCCGGGATAGGCATTGAGGATCACAGGGAATTGGTTCCCTTGTCTTACGGTCTGAAAATACTTTTCATTCACTTCAGCTTTAATGACCAGGGTATTCATGTCGCTTACTGTAAGTATTTTTTCTTTTGATCCTATCTGGCTGCCTTCATCGGCCCAGCGCTGCGTCACCAACCCATTCATAGGACAAATGACAGGAACAGTCTGATATATTTTTTCTGCGTATTCCAGATCGCTTTTTGCTTTAGCAAGTTGCCGGGTCAACAGAGTGTTTTCTTCTGTATCTCTGGTTGAGGTTTTTAGTTTTTCTTCAATCTGTTGAACCTGTAACCTGTTCTTTGAGATAAGTGCCTGCCTGTCGGTGGGGTTGATAACTGCAATAATCCTGCCTTTTTCAACTCTCTGGTTCTCACGTGCCATAAGCGATTCTATAATGCCATCGGCAGGTGAATTGATGTCAGTAAAAACATTAGCCTGAATGGTACCGGTTATTTCAATAAAAGAAACCATTTTTGTTTTCACCGCTGGCTGTAACCGCACCAAAGGAGCCTGGCCCGTCTTTGGCTGAGGTGTTTGTTCTTTCTCTTGTTGACAGGAAGATACAGATAAGCCTGCCGTTAGTATAAGTAAAGTGGTAGTTTTAAAAATGAGTTTCATTCCCGATATTGTTAAATGGATAATCATCGTTACCTGTCAGATAGTGCAATTTAACCATTGCCTGTAAATAGTTTATTGTGGAGATATTATAAGCGATAGTAGTTTCTGTTAAGATTGTCTGAGCATCTAAAATGTCAATTATTATACCTTGTCCTGCCTGATATTTAACCAAAGCATTATTAAGAGTCTCTTCAGCCAGACTAATTATTTTTTTGTTGTTGGAAATTTCTTTTTTAATATCATTCAGAGTATTGAGAGTGATATCGATTTCTTTTTTTATATCAACAAGAGCCTGGTCATTTTCATAGTTCATTTGTTCTATGCGGTAATCGCTCTGAACCATTTTTGATTTATAACTGCTGCCCCCCCAGTAAGGAAGAGTGTAACGGAGCCCTACGCCTATATTGTAATTGAAGTTATCGCCAAAAGGGATATAACTATGTTCCCAGCTTCCAACGCCGTAGGAGAAGAGTTCAGGCCGGTTCTGCAACCTGTAAATATCTCTTTGTCTCGCCTCAATACTTATTTTCCGGTTACCTGACAATAGAACAGGATGATTTTGGAAAGCAGTATCATAAAGAGAATAGGGGGAAAATGATAATTCACTGGTTACATTATATAAGCTCTCAGAAATGTCTTCAATGTTAAGAATTTCATCCTCTTTGAGATAGCAAAGCCTTTTGATTTTTATCAATTCGTTCAGTCTGGCATTTTCCGCTTTTTGCAGGTTTTTTCTTCAACAGAGATCTGTACGTTTATTTTTAGAACGTCAACATAGGAAACCTTGCCAATACTGTAAAGGTTTTCAGCATATTGCAGGTGTGATTTTAATTGTTGCAAGGCATTTTTGTGAGTTGAAATCTCAGACTGTGCTTTTAGTGCTTCGAAATAAGCATCGGAAACACCCCAGATAATAGTATGTCGTAACTGCCTTTGTATTTCATCGTTCATTTTTATTTCTTCCTCAACAACCGATTTCTTTGCCTCGTTCTCGCCCCAGTCGTAAATAGTCTGGTAAACGGAAATATTGGTGTACATGTCAGTAAGTGCGTCCCCTAGTGTTTTTTGTTTATTTGGCATAAGGAACTTCCAGAAAGAAAAGTCAGCCGATGCACTTATTTTAGGCTGATAATTTGTTTTTAATTCTTCAATTTCAGCCTGTTTAATAAGAATGTTTTTCTGATTTGCCTGTAAAAGATAGTTGTTCTGCAGGGCACTGTCGAGTAATTGGGTGAGCTTGAATGTTATACTTTTTTCCTGAGCTATAGTCACTGAATTAAGGAGGATCAGAAAGATTGAAATTAGGGAAACTCTATTTGTCATATACCATTGTATTTTATATCCCGGATTGGTAATTCATTTGAAGAAATTTACTTTCCCCGGGGTGTGTGCTGATTATTATCCAGGGGAAGTGACAATTTTTTTTCAACTGTTTTGGTCTTCATGAAGATATTCATAATTACTCAGAAGTATGACCCGGTATTTGAAAAAAACCTACGGGCAGAAAGCAAATTTATTTTGGCTGTCTTTGCACAAAACAACACAGAAAGTTCTTCAGCCCGGAGGGCTGGACTTCCAATAGTACAGGTTCCACCGGGGCAGTGGCAATAAAACCGTTTCAACCCCCTTTCTTCAACTTCTTCAACTTCTTCAACTTTTCCAACCGAGGGAAAGCTACCGTCAGTCAGGATGTCATTTTGAAGTCAACCCCTCCAGGATTGTTGTTATGATGTAATGCACCTTTCCCGGGGTGGAACCCGGGCTACTGGGTGTTGACACCTCCGGTGTCATGGAAAAAAAGAATCAATGTGTTGCACAGCATTAAATTCCGGGAATAATTATATAAAATTTATTTTGGCTGTCTTTTGCACAAAAAGAGAAGAGGGTGACCTAAGGAGACACCCTCTTGCATATCATGTTGGAACTCACAGCGCCGCGGAAAAACCAGGATGATTCTTTATTATCCACGCATTTATGTTATGGTCTCAGAAAGACAGGTTAAGCCGGATATAAATATTCCGGCCTGGCTCAATACTTATACTTCCCCTGTTTGTTGAGAGATGATTTGTATAGTTTGTATCGGTAATATTATCAATACCTGCAAAAATCTGTAATCCTGTATTGTTGCCGAGCATTATTTTCTCTGAACTTAAAGCCATATCCAGACGCACAAATCCGTCTGTTTCCTGTTCTCCTGCAGATATTTTATCCTGTCTGGCCGCAGCGTTGGTAATAAACTCAGCTGACCCGATACCGGGATATGTATAACGTATACCCATCCGTCCTTTCAGTGGCGGTATGAGTGGCAGATTGGTATCTGATTCGGTGTCTTTTCCTCTTACATAGGAGCCAGTACCATAGAGAACAAAATTATTGTAGAAGTTATATTCAAAGCTGAAGTCGACTCCGTATAACAGCGCCCGGCTTACGTTTGAATTGATGAGGGCCGGCAGGGTGTCCGTTGTGGTACCTGAGGTCCCGGTGATCATAGTATAAATGAATTCTCCCGGTACTTCAACAATCATATTGGTGAGCTTATTCAAAAACAGACCTGCCTGGAAGTTAAAATCTTTCTGCCATTTCCTTATTCCCATATCAACGGACAATCCGCTTTCGGGATCCAGGGCAGGGTCTCCGAGACGTACAAAGTTGCCAAGGTCAATGTATTTAAACCGTTCTTCCAATGACGGAGCTCTGAATGATCGGGCAAGGTTAAAGGAGATATCAGTTGTGCGGGTAATATTATAAAGAAGTCCTGCATTGGCACTCCAGGATATGCTGTTTTCTTTTCCGTCGGCAAAGGTTATCCTGCGATCGGGATTGTCGTTCCTTACATCATTTATTATAAGATAGTCTACATCATAACCTTCTTTATTTTTTATCCATACACCGTCCAGCCGGCCTCCCAGTATAAGTGTAAGCTTTTCATTAAGAAACCTGGACTCATTCTGAACAAATAGTCCCGAACTGGTAAACCAGGATTCAGGTATAGGAGTTTCTCCCCTGACAATATGGTTGGTTTTTATTATCTCTTCTTCAGGGTTAAGAATATCTACTGTGATATATTTCGTTCTGTCGGTTGTTAATCTCCGTCCCCATACATCTGCTCCGGCAATAAGAGTATTATTGGGTGTCAGTTCCCAGGTGCTTTGTATCTGCCCGCCGTTGGTGAGATGTTGTCCAAGAGGAAGAAACTCTTCAGGGGTTGTCCGTTGTATATTCCCGTTGGGTAATGTTGTCTGGCTGACAGTGTTGGGGAGCATTGAAACATTCCTGTCAATATACTGATTGAAATAGCTGAAAGCAAGGCTACTGAGTTTATCGCCAATATTATTTATCTCATAACTGGCAGATAATAAGTTTCTTCCAATGTCAGTATAAGTGGCTTCGGCCGGACCCGGGAATGCATCACCACCGGGGATCCCAACATCGCTGGCCAGATAACGCTGAAACTGTATTTTGAAGAGATGATCAGTAAATGGTTTAAACCCCATTTTGGCTGATAAGTTATTGTAGGCAAACTGGCTGTTGGGCATTTCGCCTTCGGGGGTGCGTATGTCATCAGCTTTGCTGTAAGTGCCGCTTAACCTAATATACCACCTGTCAGCGCCTGTTGTGATATCAGCGTGTCCTGAAAACAACTTATTGGCAGAAGCAAATCCTGAAGCAAGATTGCCGGACACAAAAGGTTTCTGCGAGAAATACCCGTCTTTGGTAATGATATTCACAATACCACCCATAGCTCCTGTGCCGTATAGTGATGACTGTGCTCCTTTGATCACTTCAACCCTGTCAACATCATACATGTCGATCATACTCATGGAAGCAGTCAGATCGGTAGCCGTCTCTACCCTGTTGCCATCGATGAGGGTTACAAGACGGTTTTCACTCAAACCCCGGATATTGATATTGGTCGCCCAGACACCATCACTGCCCATGGCAATGCCCGATTCCTTTTCAAGAACATTAGCAAGAGTGAGAGACGATTGCTTCTGATAATCATAAGCTCTGACAACAGCCATGGGAGCAGGAAGATATTTTACCTGACGGTTTAAGCGCAGACTTGAAACGACAACCTCTCCCAGGTTATTGATACGCTTTGAAAAAGAAGCAGAATCAGCATTCAGTTCATGTTGATTATTTTCCTGCCCGAATGAATTTATTGACAAAGAAAATATACAAAAAGTAAAAAAGTAAAATAGTTTGTTCATGATTAGATGTTCTTTAATAGTACTGACTTGATCTGTAAACCCTCAAGACGACCCAAATGGCCTGTAAGGGATCCTATCTGATCAGTGGTACCTTCAAGAACAAGAGAAATAATACTGAGGTCATTGCTTCGAACCAGACCCTGGCGGCCTATGATAATATCAGAATGATCTGAAAGAATATCATTCAGAAGATGAACATTCTCGCGACTGTTGATTCGTATGATTACGGTTCCTATTCTCTTTTCCATCAGAATACCTCCGGATCAGTTTGGTGATTTGCCTTTTTTAACTTTGACCGCAACTTATGCTCCGGCCTCAGTAATCATTAAAAGCATTTAATTTTTGCAGTGCAAATATAAAAAAAAGAATATATCAGGCAAAAAACAGATATTTTTATAGTAGAAAGATCAAAATTGAAAACAAGGGAAAATGTACTCAGGATTCATGATACTAACAGAAAATAGATAGCTTTGTGCAAAGCTGTATAATGAGGGTTAGCGGATTAATACTAATAATTGTTGCCATGACTGCTGTGGCATGTCAAAACAGCCGCAGGGATTCTTCTGATATGGATGAAATTACCATTGCCAGTCTTAAAGGACCTTCTTCAATGGCCATTATCAGATTCATTGACAGTGTCAGCCACATAAAAGACACGAAAGTAAAAATTGAAATACTCGATGAACCTATCCAGGTAAGGAAAATGATGCTCGAAGGCAGTGCTGATTTTGCTCTTCTTCCCACTACCATGGCAGCTATTTTATATAATAAAGGGCTTGAATATAGACTTATAGCAATTCCCGTATGGGGGACTCTGTATCTTTTTGGTCAGGATACAACAATTACTGTATGGGATGATCTGAGAAACAAAAAGGTAAATGTAATGGCCAGAGGAATGACTCCGGATGTCCTTTTCCGCTATCTGCTTGAAGGTAACGGACTGGACCCGGATAATGATCTTACACTGGATTACAGATTTCCCACACATATTGACCTGGCCAATGCAGTGGCGGCAGGACAGGCAGAACTCGGGGTTATATCCGAACCTCTTGTCAGTCTTGTCATGAAAAGAAACAAAAATGTACATATTATATTTGATCTGAACGACGAATGGAATGACTTGCAGGGTATCCCTGTTGCCCAGACAGCTTTTATGGTAAAAGACAGTTTTGTTGACCGGGAACCTGAAATGACAGAGCAGATTATTAAGGCTTGTGAGAGATCTGTTTATTGGGTTAACAGTAATCCTGACAGTGCAGCTCATCTCATTGTAAAATATGGTATACTGCCGGACTATGAGGTGGCCTTAAATGCCATTCCTCGTTCCAATATGGTTTTTAAAAGGGCTAATGACCTGAAAGAGGGGATTGCAGATTATCTGAATGTTTTCTATACAATGAATCCTGATATTATCGGAGGGAGGATGCCGGATGAAGGCTTTATTTACTAAAGGACAATTTCTAAGTATTGCATCGGTGATCATCATGCTGCTGTTATGGAAACTACTGGCGGTCTGTTTTGATTCTGCCCTCATCCTGCCTTCTCCCGAAGCAACACTGTTAACTGTTGTCAGACTTTTTACCGATACTGATTTCCTTTTTATAATTGGTACTACTGTCTTACGCGGACTAACAGGTTTTGTGATTTCAGCTTTTCTGGGATTATTTCTGGGAATATTTGCGGGGATCAGTCCGGGCTTCAACGCTTTTCTCCGGCCTGTTCTTGTGACAGTACGCTCGGTACCTGTCATCTCTCTTATTCTTCTTGCCCTGATCTGGTTCAATGCTGGATCAGTTCCGGTTTTTATTGCACTGCTTACAATGTTCCCTTTTATATGTACCAATGTTATTGACGGCATACATAGTGTTGATAAAGATATTCTTGAAATGGCAAAGTTCTACCGGATAAGCCGGAGCAGGATAGTACGGGAGGTGTATATTCCCGCTATAATGCCTTTTATCATCAGTGGAGCATCCAGTGCCATGGGTATAGGATGGAGAGCCATCATAATAGGAGAAGTGCTCAGCCAGCCGAAATACGGAATAGGTACTGTTATGCATATTGAACAGACCTTCCTTAAAGTGGATGCTGTTATTGCCTGGACATTAATTGCCGTACTCTTAAGCTATGGCTTTGAGAAAATTATAAGATGGAGTGAAAACAAAATCGTTAACTGGAAATTTTAACTATGTCCATTTACATCGACAGGCTTAATAAGGATTACAGTAACATAACCCTGTACAAAAATTTCAGTATACAATTTACTGAGAATATAATTACTTGTATTCTTGGGCCTTCAGGATGTGGTAAGACAACACTCCTGAATATCATGGGGGGTATAGTGTCTCCTGACAGCGGTTTTTTATCGGGTTTTGACGGAAGATTACTATCATATATTTTTCAGGATCCGCGTTTATTACCATGGAAAACGGTCAGGGACAATATTGAGTTTGTGATGGCACGTGACATTACTCTTACAGAAAGGAGAAAAGAAAGTGACAGGCTCATAAAACTTGTTGATCTTGAAGGTTTTGCTGATTACTATCCTGCCCATCTCAGTGGAGGTATGCGTCAGCGCGTATCTATTGCCCGTGCATTTGCATGCCACAGCGATATAATACTTATGGATGAACCTTTAAAGGGACTTGATATTGCATTGAAGCAAAACATGATAAAGGCCTTTTCACGTATATGGAAAACAGATAAAAGAACTGTAATCTTTGTGACTCATGATGTTGAAGAAGCTCTGATGCTCGGTGAGGAAATTTATGTTTTCAGCAGACCTCCGGTGGAAATAACAGCTCATGAAACAATCAATGTGCCTGTTGATAATCGTCAGCCTGACATGACACAGTTAAAAAACCTCAAACTCAGATTATTCAAAGCTCTTGGCCAGGGACAGGAATAAATCATACCTTACCCGGGAAAATCCTAAAAAAAAAATCTTTTTTCTATGTGCTGAAATATTAATCAGTTACCATCCTTTATGTCTATGTATCTGTTAATTATGTTTAAAATTGTTACGAAAAATTTTGTTTTTTTGTATTTTTACAATTGCAGGTGAATGACTTTGAGGATAAAACAAATAATTTAAACACATGAAGGCAATTCGATTATTGGTCATTACCTTTTTCCTGCTGACTGTATCGTATAGTGATCTTGGGGCTCAGCAAATATCCGATGAAGAAAGGCTGTACTACTACATTAATGTTGAAAACACCTCTGCTGCATCAAATCTGGCACGTAATATTGAAAATCCCAATTATGTTGATATCTATGATCAGAGCTTACTGATGCATGCTTCTGCCAGAGGTCTTCTACCGGTATGTAAAATTCTTCTGAGAGGGGGAGCAGATCCGGATATGCAGGCTATAGACGGTGTAACTGCTGGTATGTATGCTGCATACAATGGTCATACAAGGATAGTGAAGTTATTGCTCGAAAAGGGAATATCTGTCGACATACAGTCTGTTGACGGTTTTACTGCGCTCATGATCGCTTCACAGAACGGCCATAATGATATTGTAAGGTTATTTTTGGAAAAAGGTGCAAACCTTAACCTGCAGGCATCTGACCGATATACTTCTCTTATGCTGGCAGCGGAAAACGGGCATCTGGATATTGTCAGACTATTGCTTGATAACGACGCAAAAATAGATATGCAGGATGACAGTAAAGTTACTACTGCCTTAATGCAGGCCTCTCTGTATGGTTTCCGGGATATAGTATCTCTGTTACTGAGCAGGGGTGCAGATCCTGATCAGAGAAACACTGAAGGGACTACACCTCTTATGGCAGCCTCTCTTTATGGCCATTCAGACATAGTCAGATTGTTGCTGGACAATAATGCAGAAATAAATGCAGAATCTTCCGATGGAACGAATGCTCTTTTCCTTGCTTCACTGAACGGACATACAGATGTTGTAAAAATATTGCTTAACAAGGGAGCAAGACCCAGCAGTGCTGAAAACGACGGAGCATATGCTCTCTCTATAACAGCTTCGGATGAAGTGGCAGAAAGAATAAGGATGACATTATATGAAGGATACAGCGATGATGATTATTACGGAGATAAGATGACAGCTATGCTGGCTTATAATAAAAACGGACTTCTGGAAGCAGTGCGGGTGTCAGATGGTATGGGGAATCCCAATATATTTCGTAATACAGATAAAGCCACAGCTTTTATTCGGGCTGCCAAAAGCGGCCAGATAGGCATTGTGAAGCTGGCTATAAAACCCGATGCCCGTTTCAGCCGGAACAGAACGGCTAGGTTTACTGATCTCATGGTTGCTTCTATGAACGGTTATACTGAGATAGTGAAAATGCTGGCTGATAACGGGGCAGAATTGAATCTTAAAAGTAATGAGGGAGAAAGTGCTCTTATTTTTGCTTCACAAAACGGGAATACTGAAGTAGTACGGGTCTTACTGGAAAAAGGAGCTGACAGGTATATCAGGGACAATAAAAACAAATCAGCTATGGATTACGCCAGCAGTCATGATGTTAAAACACTTCTTTCCAGGTAAATACATACCCTTTCCGGAAATTTCCGAATGATACGGGAATACAGGTGCGTTCCTGTATTCGTTACTTATTCACTGTTAATTCAGATTACTCAAGTTTGATGCTGTTGTTCTCAGCCCATTCATTTAACTCATTCCTGATACCTGAGATCAGTTTGGGTGAAAAACGGTGAAATATAACTCCACGTTCATCGTAAACCTTCAGGTCTGCTGAACCCTTTATTTTTTCAACTTTGTGTCTGCATATTTCTGTGATACTTACAGAATCAATACCACAGAACTCTTCCAGCTCATTTAGAAACTTATACACATTGCAGGGTTTGTCATAAGATACAGTGAAATAATTTTTCAGTGTTGGCAATCTGTCATCTTTTGCTTCAAAGATAACATAGGCCGAAACAAGAGAATCATTACTGAATGTCTCCAAACAGCTTACAGTGCAATTTCCTCCGTTGAATATTGAAACCGTTTCCTTGGTTTGTGCGTGCGATATCAAAGGAATTAAAAATAAGAAAATGATTAATTTTTTCATGACACTTATCCTTAATTAACTTCTAATCAGAATTTTTATTAAAGTTACACCAAATAGAAATTCAAGTCAATTTTTTTTTATTCTCTTTTTAGTCTATCTGCAGATCCTGTTTTTCTTATACATCCTTTAAAAGCAAAAAACTAACTTTCGTAAAACAGGGATAGTTATTTTGAACACAAGAAGTGTCTCAGGAATTGTTTATATATAAATCTGATAATCTGAGAAAATGCAATATTACACTGATGCTTATGAGCTGCAATGTGTAAATCAATAAGATATAAAGAGTTTATCACAGCAATTGAATTTTGTGAATCTTATGATTATTTTTATGATCTGATATTTTGAAAATAAAACAATACTGTACTATTATGATAGTAACTTGTGTATATGTTCACGTAAAACCGGAAGCTGTTGAAAGTTTTATTAAGGCTTCCAATGAGAATCACCTTGGCTCTGTCAGCGAACCGGGTAATCTGAGATTTGATTTTGTTCAACAGGCAGATGATCCCTGCCGTTTTATGTTTTATGAAGCATATGAATCGGAAGATGCAGTATCTGCTCATAAGATGACTCCTCATTATAAAAAGTGGCGCGATACAGTAGCCGATATGATGGCGGAACCTCGTAAAGGAGTGAGATATAATATTCTTCAGCCTGATGACCCTTCAAAATGGTAAAGTCTTTTAATTTTGCAAAACTGCCTTTGGTTTTTTTCGGGAAAAGCAAGATGGCCCTTCTTCCCGGACTGATAAAGAAATACGGTAATTCCATCCTGCTTGTAACGGGCAGGAATTCCTTCCTTAATTCGGATGCATCTGAGAAACTGTCGGCCGGTCTTGAAGAGAACGGTATTATATACCATAGAGTTATAATATCAGGTGAACCTTCTCCGGGTGTGGTTGACAAAGCAGTAAAAGAGTATGGCAGACTGCCTGTTGATGTTGTTGTAAGTATTGGAGGAGGGAGTGCTATTGATGCCGGGAAAGCTATTTCAGCCATGATGTATAAGGATGATCCTCTGGAGGTCTATCTTGAAGGGGTAGGCACAAAGGATCACCCGGGTACCAAAGTCCCATTTATTGCAGTACCAACAACTTCCGGGACAGGCAGTGAGGCTACTAAAAATGCCGTGATCTCTCGTACCGGAAAGAACGGATTTAAAAAGTCCCTGAGGCATGATAATCTGGTACCGGATATTGCAGTTATTGACCCTGAACTCACCCTGAGTTGTACTCCCTCAGTAACTGCTGCCAGCGGAATGGACTGTTTTACCCAGCTCACTGAAGCTTATCTGTCGGATAAGGCCTGTGAATACACAGATGCTTTTGCCCTTGAAGGACTGAAAGCACTTAAGTCTTCTCTTGTTCCGGCATTTATCCATGGTGATGATATTGAAGCAAGAACAAACATGTCCTTCGCTGCCCTTACCTCAGGTATATGTCTTGCAAATGCCGGACTCGGGGTTGTTCATGGTTTCGCATCATCAATAGGAGGATTGTATGATATTCCTCACGGACTGGTGTGCGGGACACTGATGGCCTCTGCCAATAAAGTGATAGTTAACAGATTAAGGGTAAAAAGCCCGGATAATACAACCCTGAAGAAATATGTTGTGCTGGGAAAGATCTTTCTTGATGAAAAAAAACGTCCGGATAGTTATTATATTGATGGCTTTGTTGATTACCTGTATGACATTACAGATCAGTTGGCCCTGCCGGGATTGAAAAAAAGCGGGATACAGGAAAATGCTCTCAGAGAAATAGCATCTTTAACAGATAATAAAAATAATCCGGTAAAACTGGATACTGATGATATGACTGAAATTTTATCTGAGAGATTTTGATGATCCTTTCAGAAATGTCTTCCTGGCGTAGGTTCTTTTTCTGATTATATGTTACGAAATCTTACACTATCTATCTGTGCAGGAAACTATAAAAACGGCATGGTTCAGATTTTATGAAGAGTTAAATGATTTTCTCCCTTCGACAAAAAAGAAAATCCTGTTTCCCTGTCCCTTTAAGGGAAATCCTTCTGTGAAAGATATTGTTGAATCTCTGGGGGTGCCTCATCCAGAGGTTGATCTGATACTTGTCAACAGCAATTCTGTTGATTTCTCATATAAACTGTGCGATAAGGATCATGTTTCCGTGTACCCTGTATTTGAAAGTCTGAATATCACGGGAGTAACTTATTTGCGGGCCCGGCCTCTCAGGATGATACGTTTTATTGCCGATGTTCATCTGGGAAAGCTTACAAAGTATCTCAGATTATGCGGTTTTGACACTTATTATGATAAAAACCTAGATGACAGGGAGATAGTTGAATTATCGCTTTCCGGCAAAAGGATTATATTAACGCGTGACAGAAATTTACTGAAGAATAGAAATGTCACTCATGGTTATTGGATAAGGTCGTCTGTTCCGTCAGAACAGATGAGAGAACTATTTGTCAGGTTTGATCTGAAAAACAACATGAAGCCTTTCACAAGGTGTACCGAATGTAATAGTCTGCTGGTAAAGGTAAATAAGGAGGATATCATAGACACGCTTTTACCGAAGACAAGACAATTCTATGATACATTCAAAAGATGTCCGGGCTGTGGTCGTATCTATTGGGAAGGGGCACATTTTGATAAGATGCGGCAACAGATTACCAGTTTTCAGAGCCAGGTACAGGATCAGTAGGTGGTTAAGGACTGATAAAATATTAATCGAACAGCAGATCTCTTAAGAAATAAGTTAACCCAGGTATCCGACAGTCTTCTCTACTTCAGTCAATATTCTGCATGATCTGACCACTTCTTTCATAGTAGTATGATCGGGGTAAAGAGGTCTGTCAATATCGAGGAATTCTACATTTTCACGTATTATCTCCCATGCTTTTTGAACTCCTTTTCCGAAACTGTATTCTTTTTTTCTGAAGTCAAGTGCCTGGGCAGCAGCCATGAATTCTATCCCAAGTATTCCGTATGCACAGTCAAGTATCTGATTATTTTTTATTGCTGTGTTCATGCCCATCGAGACAAAGTCTTCCTGATCGGCTGCTGCAGGTATTGATTGTATTGATGCCGGTACTGATAATATTCTTTGTTCCACAATAAGAGTATCGGCAGTATACTGGCTCAGCATCAGTCCGGAAAACATACCGGCTCCTTTAGTAAGGAAATCGGGCAATCCGACACTTAGTGCAGGATTGTTGAGTCTGTTCATCCGTCTTTCCGATAAAACACTTACCATCGTTATACATGCTCCTGCCATGTCCATAGGTGCGCTAACCGGTGATCCCTGGAAATTAGCTCCGGTCAGCTGAAGGTTTTTGTCGGGGAAGAAGATGGGGTTGTCTCCAACACCGTTCAGTTCAGTCTCAACCTGACTTCGGGCATAGGCCAGCATATCATGGGCAGCACCGATGACCTGGGGTGTTGATCTCATGGAGTAAGCATCCTGTACCTTTGATTTGATCCTTCCTTCTTTCAGATCACCTCCTGCAATACATTTGTTAATAGCAGCAGCACTGCGTATAGCGCCACTAAACCCTCTTGCTTTGTGAAGCAGGGGTTCATAGGGTTTCATATTAGCTTTCAGGGCTTCGAGAGACATAGCTGCAGCTATCTCAGCCTGTTTAAGCCAGTTATTGGCATCGAAAAGCCATATGGCGCTCATGGCCGTGAGCATGTTGGATCCGTTAATGCATGCAAGTCCGTCACGTGCCTGCAGACCGGGTATCTTTATTTCCGCTTCTTCCATGGCCAGTCTTCCATCCATAAGACTGCCCTTATAATATGCCTGCCCCTCACCAAGAAGAAGAAGGGCAATCTGTGCCATAGGGGCCAGATCACCGCAGGCGCCTACTGAACCTTTCTGGCAGGCAAAGGGGGTGACACCTTTATTCAGCATCTCAACAAGTGTTTCTGTTATTTCGAGCCGGTTACCTGAATTACCGTGCGCCTGTACATTGATCCTGCCAAGCATTGCTCCTCTGACTGTTTCGATGGAGGCAGGATCACCTATTCCTGCTGCATGATTGTAAATAAGATACTTTTGGAAATCAATAAGCTCAGAGTCGTCAAGTACTATCTCGGAAAATTCACCTATACCTGTATTGACACCATACATGATCTCATGAGCACGGATCTTTTTCTCCAGCATCGCCCTGCACTTTAGGATTTTTTTCCGGACTTCGGGATGCAGCTCCACTTTTTGCCCATATCGTGCAACATTTACCACGTCAGTGATCTTAAGATCCGATCCGGTTATGATCAGTGTTTCCATAAATATGAGATTTTAGATCAGTGAATATTTTTAATTTTATTAATTACGGATTGTAGTTATTAGTTATCGATTTTCACCAATAACATAATAATGACACACCAGTAAGCTGTTTTGATTAATAGAAAAAAATCCAACCCGTTAACACAGACCGGAACGGTTGATCTTGATCTTGTATTCAAGTAACCAGCTGAGGTTCATAAGAGATATACCTTATATCAAAGGTAATAATAAACTCTTACTTATAAACAAAATATTATTATTAAAAAGTTCAGAACTGTAAAATGTTTAAATTTGGATTCATCATAAACAAAAGAGAACAGATACTATGATTAAGGAAATTAAGGCAGATGAACTGGATACCGGAAAGTTCATTGAAGAAAAAGCAAAAATGATAAGGGAACAGACAGGGGATAACATAGCAATAAATGCACTTTCCGGCGGTGTTGATTCAGCTACTGTAACCATGTTGGGTCATAAGGCAATAGGTAGGAGGCTCAGGACTGTTTTTATACAGAACGGACTTATGAGAGAAGGAGAGCCTGAAATGGTGAAAAGCTATTTCAATGAACTGGGTATTGATATTGAAATAGTGGATGCCAGAGAAGAATTTATCAATGCTCTTAAGGGCATAACAGATCCTGAAGAGAAACGGGAAGCTATAACACGGACTTTTTATAAGGATGTTTTTGGGAGGATAGTAAAAGAAAGCAAGGCTAAATGTCTTCTTCAGGGCACCATTCTGACGGATGTTGATGAAACGGTAGCCGGGATAAAAAGGCAGCATAATGTCTTTGCCCAGCTGGGCATTGATCCTCAGGAGACATTTGGTTATCAGATAATAGAGCCATTGATAGAGCTGCGTAAGGAAGGAGTGAGGATGGTAGGCAAAGCTCTCGGTTTACCCTCGGAGCTGTTTAACAGGATACCTTTCCCTGGTCCGGCTCTTGCAGCAAGAATAATAGGGGAAGTAACGGCAGGACGGCTGGAAACAGTAAGGAAAGCCACCACTGTGGTGGAGAGGATGCTGTGTGACAGGGGAGCATTTCAGTATATGGCAATACTTCATGAAGACAGGGTGACAGGTATGCGTAACGGGCAACGCGATTTTGGTCAGCAGATAGAAGTAAGGTGCTGGGATAGTGTAGATGCCCGGACAGCGTCTCCCACAAATCTGCCTTTTGACTTGCTAACGAAACTGGCTGCATCAATAATTGAAGAAGTACCGGGAGTGGTAAGCGTTACTTATAATATAGCCACTAAACCTCCTTCAACTATTGAAGCAGTGTGATAGTGGACTTGTATAAAAGAGAACCGTCTC